>Ga0172376_10007556_pt1 | contig 11561 bp, 15 predicted proteins | sample Lak35m_FD_121114 | JGI IMG/M metagenome (GOLD analysis project Ga0172376, IMG submission 121114) | Freshwater microbial communities from Kabuno Bay, South-Kivu, Congo - kab_092012_35m | ecosystem: Environmental > Aquatic > Freshwater > Lake | place: Democratic Republic of the Congo: South-Kivu...
CCTTGTCCATATTTTCCTGCTAATGCACTTGGATTTTTCTTAGGAGGATCTGGATCAAATGGTCTATTAGGATCTAAGTGCATAGGTAACTTTTTACCAGGATTTTTAAGCATATAGGAAAGTGCAGTTTCTTTACTTGCTTCAGCAATCTCGGTTTCTTCTTTGGCCAGTCTTTCGGCCGCACGATTGATACCAGTTAAACGATTCTTTACTGCACGTTTAAGTTCTGGTTCGGCATTTTTCATGGTACCGTCTGGGCTTGTTCTGCCTATGACCTGTTTGTCACGACCATAGCTACCAGCTGCCTTGCTAACATAACTGGCTAGTGTCTTTCTTTTTAACTCATCAATCTGTTCAGCATCTTCCTTAACCACATAACTAACTGTCTGCATACCTGAGGTAGGATGCGTAAATGTCTTTTTCATGACCTTGCCGCCATGCTGTTTGGCATGCGCAAAGGCATCTTCTTTCTTACCAAACTCATTCTTAGGTGGTTTGATCATAGGAGATGCTTCAGCAAGATTACCTTTGTGATATGCTCTAGCTGCATCTTCAGGTGTATCATGTAGTGTAGTTTTCTGAGTAAATGCTGTAGAAGAACCACCTGCCGCATAATACTTTTTAGTCTTGTTATGCTTTAGAATATTGGCACCTTTGCCTTTGGTGGCAGAATGTGTATAACCCACATATGTCCCAGTTTTACCCTTTAATACAGGACCTTTAGTCTGATCTATGTAGGAATACTTATCAGAATCTTTGGCTTCATCCAAATCATCATATGATTCTGCTGCTCGTCTTAAAGCAGACGAAGTCGGTGCGCCTTTGCTACCTGGTTCACGCATACGTTCTCCGGATCCTGCCTTTATTCTTTGTCTTTTAGCATGAATATTCGCCCATAATCCAGGACCCGCTTCACTAATATCATCCCAATCTTCATATTGCTCATCACCGGTAGGTTCAAAATCTTCCTCAACCGAACCATACAAGGTGTCATCTGCGCATTCATCGCAGCATGAATCTAATTCTTCTCTTAGTTTAAAAAACGATTTCATTAGTACCAAGGCCTCTCTAATCCGAAATAATTTGCCTTCCAATGTGCCTGAGCATACCAACCTTTGAGATATTGCCATTCATCTCGCATAGACCATAATTTTTTAGCAGCATCCACCCAATCGGTGTTTAATACTATTTGCTCAGCCTTAACTCTTTCTTCTTCTATAAATTCTTTATTGGGACTATCCCATTCTAAATGTAATACTTCTAATGCGATTTCATTGTCACAATAATCTATATCCAAATCCAATCCCCATTTTTGTTTGCTGGTTAATAACCAACCTATTCTATAGTTTTCTTTTCGATATTTCTCAATTTGTTCTTTAGCATCGCCTTCAAAACTGCAGCGATACATTGCACAACTATGATCTATAGTAATATTCTCATGATTAACACTGATCCAAGGTTGAAAAATACCCGGATGATCTGCAGTATATTTAACCACCTTATAACCTTGAGCAGAATAATATGCTTGCTCAAGCCTAGTTAATTCATACCCATCTTTATCGAAAAAATCCACTGCTTTAGGATCAGCATAATGAAAATCATCAATTTTTACATCAACAATTGGATTATCAAGAAAATCTATACTACTGATTTGAAACATTACATTGTACGATCTTTATTATCTATTGGACCATCGGTTAGCCAAAGTTTGCATGTCCTGGTACCAGCACATTTGAAGTGAAGAATATTGCAATATCCAAGATCAGCCTTTTCAGCAGTCGCCATTGCATCTGCTGCCTTTTCTTTTCCTTGCATTCCTGCTTCAATACACTTACGCATCTTATCAGAAATATCAAATGCAGCACAATTTCCGCATGTCATTGTCTTGGCATTGTCCACACTAATGCCCCATACCTTAGCAACCTTATCCCAATGATCACCTGGTTCATTGGGATTAGCTGGACCATAAAGATATTCGTCTATAGCATGTTGTCTGTTTTTTACATTTTCATGTAAATCCATCGTAGCTAATGGACATGTGGCTTCGTATAATTCAGCTCTCAGTGAATTAAATTTTTTCATCACCGAATATACCTTTTGTTCTTTCTAATTGTACGTCATTAGCTTTCGCATAATCATCAATTGCTTTGGCTAATTTAAAATCCAGTATTGTCAATCCATTAACATCCGATGTGGTTGTCCTCACTGTAACCTCAGTTACATCCTGTTTAACTAAAGCAAAATGATCTAGTTCCTCACTTTTATCATTTATGTATTTAATTAAATCTACAGCTAATCTGTGATCTTTGGCAATGTATTTCGCTTGTAGAAATCGATGGTCGAACATTTCCCACCCAGGGATAATAGATGCTCGCATATCATCCAATTCTTTATTGGGTGGTTTTCTTTCCTCAGCGTCATTTAAACGAAATTCGCCTTCAAGAATGTAATTGCGAAAATTTACTTTCATCTTTTAGCTAATCTTTGCTTCTCTAGATTTCTAATTCTTGGCAACATCTTAACAGCTAGATTTGCTTGTAAAGCAGCCATTCTATTTACTTGTGCTTCAATCTGTTCTTTTTCTTGAGCAGAAAGACTTGCTTTATTTCTACCACGTAAAAATCTATTCATCAACGCTCTTCTAGCTGCTTTACTTGCTCTAGTTTGAAGCGTTTTAACATCTGAAGATCTTCTAAGTTTTATTGATTTCGCCACATTACGTTTCGATGCTGTTCTCGCAAATCTCATTCTTCGTTGAATTCTTGACATAGCTGATATTTTTTCATCAATCACCTCTGGATCATTTCCTTCAAATTCAACCTCATTATCAGCATATAGTTCTACAATATCATGCCACTCTAAATTATTAGCAATATCTTCGAGCTGTCCATCGGTTAAAGTTTCTTCATTAAAAGATTTAAAAGAAAGATTTTCTTCACGCAAATCTTTATCAGCAGTATGATATGTCTTACCTTTCATAATATATGAATTTACTCTAGCAAGGCCCCATTGAGTAGGTGTTGTACCTGGTCTATGTGATGTTCTCCAGGCTGCTACTCCTCGCTTGAATACTTTTCTTAAAGTACCTAATGATACACCTGATTTAGATGCCTTATTTTGTAATGCTGCTTCCGTGGATTCATCTAACATTTCGCCCTCTACTTCTACAGATTCTGCTTCTCCGGGACCCTTTGGTATATGAGTATATGGTTCATCCGCTAAAGAAGTATCCTCATCTTTAGCATTGCGTATCATTTCTCCTACGTGTTCTTTCATATATGGTTCATGATCTTCTACAGCATTTAATGCCTTTAATGCAGAATGTGCATTGGTATAATGCTGAGTAAAATCATGAATATGTTGTTCAGTTCCTTCTTTTCGTGATGATTTTAAGACACCGAGATAATTATCGGTTGCTTGTATAGCTGCCTTCAATAATTCGTGATCGACATGTACTTTATTCATTTTGATGTGGCTCTAAGCATCCAACCAAATTTTTGATGCGTCTCAATTCTACCTTGTAGTGAATTAGAGATTCCTATTTCACCTTGTTCTTCCGCGATCTTATACGCAGTCATTAAAGAAATTATAACAAGATTATTATCCGCTTCTAGATTCGATGCCATAGTGCGACCATCAGGCACAACACCATCTGGCATAATACCAGATGCCATAGATGTTTCTCTATGTCCTGGTGCGTTAACATCAAGTGTTCTGATTAATTCTGCTATAGTATCTGTTGCTCCTTGAGCATCTTCATAGATATTTCCAAACATCTCATGCAATTGATGAAAATAGATACCTTCTACGTTCCAATGATAGAACTGCGCTTTAAGATAATAATTAAAGGTGTCACCAAGTGCTCGTTGTAGTGCTTCTACTAATGGATTCATTATAACTCCGTGTACTGTCTAAATTGCATGTGTCTTACATTCTGAGGTTTCATTGCAATCCCCGCATGGACCTTAGCAAGAACTGGTTCATTGGGTCCAGGGGGTGCTTCATACGGACCTACTTTATTAATTAACTCAGAAAATTTCTTTCTTGCTTCTGGACTTGCGTCAAAATGTTTTGTCTTGTATCCACCATATTCTAGTTGATTATTAGCTTCCAGTAAATCTTGTTTTTGCTCTGGCGACATTAGTAAATAAGGAAGTATAGTTTCATTTTTCAAACCATGCCTTTCTCTATATGCTTTGGTATATACTGAAGGTTTAGTTTTTACGCCTTTATCAGTAGACCACTGCTTTAACAAACTAGGATCATCTGGATTTGATTTCACTTTATCTTTTGCACTATCTTGATTCTTTTTCACTTCAGAAGGCGAGGCGACTCCTTTAGGAGCATTTTTCTTATTGACATCGGGATAATTTTTAAAACTTGGTCTTTGTTTGAGTGCGCCAGTAGCTGTTCTGTATTTTTCTTCGTTTATATCTGTTATCCAGCGCTTGACTGTTGATTTATCTTCTAATTGTAGTGTGACGTAATTTGAGCCTCTGTATACTATCTCGCCTTCTACACCGTCGTTAGTCTCAACCTTTTCATTTAACTTATAAATGTAACCAAGTACATATTGTTCTCTTAGATTCATTTCTTCTTTCATACTTAAAGGTTTACATTTGCCATCATTATTGCACCAGTATTCTCCTTCGGGGCATTGTATTTCACCATTTGGCGTCATACTTTGCATGTATTTTGTTCCTGCAGGAGTTCCCCAATCAAAACGATTAGGATTTTCATAATCTTCTTTTAATGATGATCTTACTTTATGATAGACGTTTTCTTTATCCTTGTCGGATAATCCATGCATCATACCTTTCTTGAATTCTTCTTTGTTACCAGATATAGCATGGGAACGTAGTTTGGATGCAGACATACCTTCCGCACCCTCTGCATCCGGATCTCTGTGCCCCGCTGACACTACCTTAATGGATTTGAAACTATAATGGTCTGGTTTATTGTTGTATTTATGTAATAGATTATGGTATTCTTCTACTCTATCTGATCCAGCGACCACATGCAAATGATGATATCCCTCACCGTGTAGCTTTTTAGCTATGTGTAATATGCTTGGAGATTCTTTGCTAGATGATCTGACACTCAGATTGCTATGGTTTTTGTAGGCTTTTTTAATCAAACCTACTTTTTCAGAAGCAGATAAAGGATTTTTCTTGGCATCCTGCGAATGGGATACATAGATGTGAGGAGCTCCACCGACACTTTTTGCGTGTTCAATGGTTTTGTCGAACAATTTTTGATGTCCAATTGTGGGCGGATTAGCTCTACCCCAGGCTACTACAGCGGTTTTTTCCATTAGAATATAGTCTTGTTACAAGTATTATTTATTTATTAAAATTCAAATTTGAACAGAACCACAGTAAAAATTTTGGACAAGTTAATCAAAAGCTCTTTTTCTTTGATGTTTTTTATAGACATCATATTGACACGGTGTTATACTTCTCTATGTATCCTAATGATAATTATGCTCTTTTAGGAAATCGAGGATTATATTTAAGTGCTGAAGCTATACGATTAGGAACTAATTTAAAACGAATGTTTCTAGTTTTCTTATCAGCAACTACTATTCCTTCATCGGTACTAGGTGAACCATCAATGTGCGTAGTAAAATTACTTGGTTTATTGTGATGTAAAGTAGACGTTAATGCTTCGGTCACTTTATTAATATGATTATGAAAGTCAAATATAGATTTAAATTTAGGTTTATCTCTATCTACTTCATTCATCATATGTTGAAACGCTGCACCTTTTTCCGCTTTTGACTTTTCTGTTTTGACAGCTGCCTGTCTTTTTTCCATAATTCTTTTTAAATGCTCTTTGTAGCCTTCGTGCGTGGGAGAAGCTATCGGACCAGCTTCCGATCTTAAAGAATTCATATATGTGAGTAAATGTTCTCTATGTTCTTTAGAGATGTCAAAATGACTTGGATTCTTTTTTAATATTTCTTCTGCTGCAGCCAAATGTTTTTCAGATAGATTTTGATGTTGTTGCTCGTAATGTGTTGCTTTAGGTTCATATGATGTATCAGCAATAAAGACATTTCTTGAAGGATTGATAGCCTTGGATGACACGCCGGATTTGGCACTGTTACCTTCATACTCGGTGTGTAGTGCTATACCGAATTTCTTTGGTTTGCCAGTATGTTTATATTCAATTCTATTTGGTGTTGATGATACATGATCCGTTACCTTTGGGTCACCGGGTGTACTTTTCTTTTCGTCATTGGTATAAAGCAAATCACCCTGAACAGTATGTCCTGGTTTAACCAAATCCTTACCATGTTTCAGAACATGTTTTAACGCAGCTGCTAAACCTGGAGCATGACCATGATTTTTATTAATATCTTCTTCAGAATAATTTATCTTTGGATTTACGTTAAAAGCTGACTTTGTTGCGACTGAAAAACCGAATGTAGGATGATTTTTCATTATCACACTGACTCCACCATCCACTTTACGAGATGTGGTTACCTTTGTTGATTTTCCCGTTTTGAAATATTCATGAGCTGCTCTTAGATCTCTAATAGCAGACTCGGCACCGTGCTTACCATAGAGCACGTGCATTTGATAAGGATGATCCAAATGAGCTAATTGCTCATTCGTATTATCTTGTTCCAATAGTGTTGATTTAAAAGTGATCATTAGATGTATTCGTAATCTATCATTAAATGAGTGGGATATAATCCGCCCGATTTTGATCTAAGATTAAATTGTAGTTTATATGCATTAGTTTCTACAATAATATCTACTCTTTTACCGGCAGCGCTTGAACCTAAACCACCATAAAAAACCGTACAGGATTTAGGCATAGAAGCCTGATCCAAATAAGATTTAGTCATCTCTTTGTGTTTGATATTTGATCCAAGTAAATGGACCATGTGATAACCGTATCCCACTCCGCTTTTAATAAAACTCTGTAGTGCAGTTTTATTAATCTTACCGAACGAATTTTCAGTTTCTTTAAACATCTTACCTGCACTGTAAGCTTCAAAGGTTGCTATAAATTTAGCTTCACTCATTCCAAACATATCCATTAAGACGTGAGCTTTGGGATTGTTAAATTTATTTTGTTTAAAATCTTTTTCGGGAAATAAGGTTGCAACACCTGGGTTTGCAAAGGTTACTTTTTTACCAAATTTAAGTGATAAGTATATAATTTTGTGGTTTTTAGGTTGTACGTTTATATCTGTTACTATATCTCCTATTTTAGGATCACCTGTAGTACCTATAAACACCCCGGAATTCGTAAATTGTAAAGGCCTTTTTTGATTAAGTTCTCCTACTGATTTTACTTCATCTATTTTAGTCAGTTTATAATATTCTACAAATTCTTTTATAAATTTGGCGTAGGATGCATTGGTTATAGATTCACCTTGTATATATTTATTTAAAGCATCAACCATATTTTGTTCAAATTGATTTCCTCTATTTACTTTGACATTAGCTGTACCTTTATTCCGAGATCCTTCACCAAATTTTAATGATAACTTTATTTTTAAAGTAGTTTTGAGTAAATTTAAATCTAAAGGGCTTACTCCCCTGGTAATTTTTACCATACTAGGTTTTGCAATATCTAAAGCAAAAGGTAATAGTACTTTCGGATATTTCTGTTCAAAATAATTGAATAATTTAAAATAATCTTCTACATATTTTTTATATGCAGGAGTACTCGCCACTTCAGCGTAATTCTTAGGAAAAAAAGTAACTGCCATGATTGCTCCTTATTTTATATTTATAGAAGCCTAATACATGGTTAGAGCCGGATTTACCGGCTCTTTGTTCTAGATATTTGCTGCCCAGGCCGTTACTACGGGATGTAGTATATCATTGGTATAATCCATCTTCATTGTATTTACTATTGCGAGCACTACTTGAATGTTACCTTTGATATATCCTTTATTTGAATTTATACGATCTACACCGGGTCTAAAAGGGTTTCGCTTACCTTTTGTCCCCATTTCCATACTAAAGAGAATTTTAGTAATAGTACATTTTCCGTCGCATTCTTCAAACTTCTTTTGAATATACTCAGGAGAAAGATCAAATTTTAAATTTTTGGTCTTTGCTCTAGTTTTAAGAGCAGAATGTTCCATTTTACCAAACTTTAATGGATCAGCTTTTCGTTTGCGATAACTTGCATCATGCTTTTCCTTTAGTTTCTTTAATTTACTTTCAGGTAAAGTTGCAAGTTTTTCTTTCTTAAGCTGATATTCCCATTTAGTAAATGCTTTTAATAAGGTAGATTCATCTTCAGTTAATTGCCGTTCGCCTACTTTCTTTACAAGATTTAAGCGACGGGCTTCTTTAATTACTGCTTTATCATTAAAATCAAATGTGTTCATAATAAAAGACTGAGCTTTAAATTAGGCTGAGAAAGCCTCGCTACCTGCTTGTTTATAAGCAGCAGCTACCATTGCACGGCTTGGTTTACCAAGGCGATATGCAGATTTACCATTTTTAGTAGTGTTGGTATAGATTGCGTGACCTTCGGAACGAAGCTCACTAATACGAGGACGAATACTATCCTGAGAACTACCTGTTAAACCTGCTAATTGTGCAGGGGTAAACTGACGACCAGATTTAAGAACATTCAATACACGAGTTTTAAGCATAATTACTCCAATAATTATGTCGCAAATAGGTGTGCGACTAACACCATAACCTTATTATAATATAAAAAGATGCCAAGGTCAATCTGAAGTTAACCAAAAGTCAGCATGTTTATTAGCTTCTTCAAGTGTTTCTACATAAGTTTCATTTTCGGTTTCAAAATATGAATCATACATAAAAACACGATAACCACCAAAAGTTCTGGATTGAATAATAACAGTTTTATTTGCCTTTGTGATAGTTATCATTTCTTAACTTTCTTAAATATTCTCGACCAATCAACCCATGTTCAATTTCTCTAATAGCAGAAACAATGGGTTTATTTTTGGTTGCCATTTTCGGCGCATGTCCTCGTTTAAGTTCACGCGCTCTTGCGGCGGCAATAAGAATCATATCATACTTATTACCAATTTTATTGGCAGCGATTTCTGCAGTAATTCTTGCCATTATTCGATCCTTAATTTCGCTTATTCTTTTTTTCCGAAAATTTGTATAGTCATTCGTAACGATCTTGAAAACGGATTCACTGGTGTTACTAAATGTTTCTCGTCTTCATCATTTAAAATCATACTATTGTATTTTGGAATATATGCTTTATAATAATCAGATTTTTCTTTTTTATCTTTCCACATAAAAATTCCACCTTCATCTATAATCCATTCCTTATTTAGATAGATAGTGACACCGTATGAATATTTACTATCTTGATGTAAGGAAATAGATGATCCTTTTGTCCAAATATAATAATGTACATAAGCTTTGTATTTTTTAAGATGCTCAGGAAAAAATTGCTTCGCTTGTTCATGAATCTCTTCACCATTTTGTCTAGCTGGTGTTTGTAATACTGTAGCACCGACATTAGTCATAATGGTTTTATCCCAAAATAAAACACTTGCTGCCCATGAAGGAGTAGCAAGATTAGATTTTATTTCAGAAAAGATTTTTTCTATTAATTCTGGAGATAATACATCGTTGAATATTTTCATAACATAATTATATAAGATTTAGATAAGCATGTCAAATGCTTAGTTGATCAATTAAGAAATAAATGTGACTGTTACGTAACCGTTTCCGTTATTCATACCCGTTACATTACTTACATATCCAGAAATAAAATACGATCCTGCTCCTCCACCATATTGCCCATCACTAGCTCCACCATTACCACCACCTCCGCCTCCACTGTAACCACCTCCACCGCCTGCCCAGGTATAGGTAGCATATGTTACATTATTATCGCCATTGCCCGCAGCTGCCCCACCACCAAAACCACCCGGAATAGAATAGGGAGAATTGAAATTGACGTTACCGCCTAACCAATTATTTGCTTTACTTCTTCCTTGTAACCCATTTGCAGATTGTCCATCAGAAAGAATACCTGCACCAGCACCACCAAAAAGTTGGTTTCGAGTACTACTATTTCCACCTCTACCGTCTCTACCACCTCTGGCTATAAATCCACCTTGAATATTTACATTAGTGCCATGAATAGTATTACCTTTTCCATGTGCTGTAGTTTGATCGGTTAATAGGGCTGTTCTGGTAGATGCTGCTCCACCGCCACCACCAGCAACAACATAATATGTGGTAGTTGTGTTGTCATAAACGAACGATCCACCTCCACCTGCACCACCTGGGAATAAAGAACCGGCAATGTTACTTATACTTCTGCCTTCTTGTCCAACAACTATTGCTATTTTATCGTTTTTAGTAAGAGCAATATCTGCGACAATTTGAGCTCCATATCCACCTTCTAGATTAGATGAATTACTTCTACCGCCTCTTGCACCAACAGCATTGATTCTATAAGTGCCTGTTTTAGGTACTGTCCATAATTGAATACCTTGGACCGGAACATTGTAATTATTAATATCATTAAGCCAAGAATTATCTACAGTGTTGTAATTAGCAAGGCATTGGGATAAGGTAGGACCTGCTCTACCCGAGACATTGGCTGAGGTAAAGGTGAATGAGGAAAAGGAATAGAGAGCTTCAGCGGCAGCAATAGTACCGCCGATGCTTGCGCCGGTGATTCGGGCGCCTTGAAAATCAATCGACATTCAAGTTATTTTTAGATACAATGTGTAGATTAACGTTTTCGTGTTTTTCTAATGTATGAATCAAAGTATATAGCATTTCGAAAAGATCTAGATGATCTTCATTATCATCTTTACATTCGAAACTAATATCTAGATTAGATGCGGACAATTCAATTCTCATCATGGTTGGCTCCTTTATAATTGTTTATTTATGGGTGTTAAATTATTTTTAAAAATATTCCATGCATCTTCCCAAGACCATTTTGAACTAACATCCATTACATCTCGCCTGTCTAAAGTTAAACATTCAGTGATAGCTAATCTTAAATCATTTCTTAGAAATCCAGTTACACCCTGTTCTACTACATCCATCGGTCCTTGGACCGGATAAGCAGCTATAGGTGTACCGCATGCCATTGCTTCAATCATCACTATACCAAAAGTTTCCCAACGACTTGGAAACACGAACACATCAGCATTGGCATAATAATAAGCTAAATCTTTACCAGTTTTATATCCAACAAATTTGACATCTGGATATTTTTTTTCTAATTCTTCTCTATAAGGTCCGTCACCTACAACATATTTAGTGGCATGAAAGTAATCTAGTTTACAAAAATCGTCTAGATTTTTTTCTTTGCTGACTCTGCTTACACATACTAAATTTATATCTTTTTTAGATTTAACCCTAAGGAATTCATTAAATATAGTTCTATCGACTCCTCGTGTCCAGGGCAATATCTCGGCTTCCAATCCCTTTTCTTTAAGTTGTTGTACCATGGTTTCTGTAGTTGTAAGTACTTTACCTGTATGTTTATGAAACCATTTTATGTAACGCCAGGTAATAGACTCAGGAATTCCAAGAAGGGTTTCCAGTCCTTCAGGGAATTTAGTA
>Ga0172376_10007557_pt1 | contig 11560 bp, 9 predicted proteins | sample Lak35m_FD_121114 | JGI IMG/M metagenome (GOLD analysis project Ga0172376, IMG submission 121114) | Freshwater microbial communities from Kabuno Bay, South-Kivu, Congo - kab_092012_35m | ecosystem: Environmental > Aquatic > Freshwater > Lake | place: Democratic Republic of the Congo: South-Kivu...
AGATGAATCCCAAAATAAAGTGATTCGTACCGTTGGAACTCCTCCAGCGTTTGACTTTGTCCCTAAAGCTCACTTTGATCTTGGGGAGGCCCTAGGACTGATGGATTTTGAGCGGGCAACCAAAATTTCAGGTGCCCGGTTTGTGATCTTATATGGCCACTTAGCCCGTCTTGAGCGTGCTCTGGCTACCTTTATGCTCGATATCCATACGCGTGAATTTGGCTATAAGGAAGTTTATCCTCCCTTAATGGTTCTTGAAAAAACAGCCTATGGAACAAGCCATCTTCCCAAAGCACGGGATGACATGTTTCAAACATCACAAGGTTTGTGGCTCATCCCCACCGCTGAAGTTGCCCTCACCAGTTTGGCTTCAGAAGAAATTTTGAATGAACCATCCTTACCAATGCGCTTTACAGCTTATACACCTTGTTTCCGCTCAGAAGCAGGGGCTGCTGGAAAAGATACCCGCGGCATGATCCGCCAACATCAATTTGGGAAAGTCGAATTGGTCAGTATTACAACGCCAGAGCAATCAGCAGCGGAGCATGAGCGCATGACATCTGCCGCGGAGAGCATCCTCCAACGTCTGGAGCTTCCTTACCAGCTTATCGAGCTTTGTGCAGGTGACTTGGGCTTTCAAGCTGAAAAAACCTATGATTTGAATGTTTGGCTTCCCAGCCAGAACACGTACCGGGAAATCTCCAGCTGTTCCCGATGCAGTGATTTTCAAGCCCGACGGATGAATGCGCGATATCGTCCTCAAGCAACGGCCACCGATCAAAAACCAGCCTTACAATTCGTCCACACCCTAAATGGCTCAGGATTGGCGGTAGGGCGGACGCTGGTGGCTATTATGGAAAATTACCAACAACCAGATGGCAGCATCCGCATCCCTAAAATTTTGCAAGCCTACATGGCAGGCGTTGAAGTTATTTCTAAAGAGGTCTAAAATAAAGAGCATGCGTATTTTACTAAGCAATGATGATGGTATCCATGCCCCAGGCTTAAAAGCCTTAGAAAAAATTGCACGCGAATTGTCGGATGACGTGTGGGTTGTTGCCCCTGAAATGGATCAAAGCGGTGCTAGCCATTCCCTTACATTACGAGACCCTTTACGCATTCGTGCGATTTCTGAGCGTCGTTTTGCTATTAGTGGAACACCTACAGATTGTGTAATGATCGCAACTAAAAACCTTTTGAAAGACACTCCTCCTGATTTAGTTCTGTCCGGCGTCAACCACGGCAGTAACATGGCGGAAGACATTACTTATTCGGGAACTGTTGCTGCTGCGATGGAAGCTGCTCTTTTGGGTATTCCAGCAATTGCTATGAGTCTTGTCGTTACAGATAATCATCCTGCAAAATGGGCAACAGCAGAACAATATGCTCCCGATATCATACGGCGCTTGCTTAAAATTAAATTTCAGGACAATATCTTTGTGAATATCAATTTTCCAGACCTTGTTGCTTCTTCCATTAAAGGAATTGCAATTACCTACCAAGGGCAGAGGCGTATAGAAGGTAATTTGGAAGAGCGCGTTGATCCTCGAGGTCGACAATATTATTGGATTGGTGCTATCCACTACGATGGTAGTGGCGATGAGGGAACAGATTTAAAGGCCAATTCCAAAGGGCTTATTTCCGTTACGCCTCTCTCTTTGGATTTTACCCATCGAGAAACAATGAAACAGTTAGAAAAGGTGTTTGCAAAATCATGAGAAGCTATAAAATGATCAAAATTGCTCTGGCTATTTTTACACTTGGTGCTCTCGTTGGGTGTGCTTCTCGCAGTGGGCCACCTGCCTCGGTATACTATGATAAGAAAACTACCCCGTACCATGTCGTCAAAAAAGGAGATAGCATCGCCTCCATTGCCCGAAAATACGGAATGAATAAGCGAGAGTTAATTCGGATCAACGGACTTGAGTCTCCTTACCGAATCGTTAAAGGTCAACGCCTTCTTGTACGGGCCCACAAACCTTCAATTGCATCAAAAGATAGAGACAGTCAAGTTGATGAAACAGAAGCCCCAGCAACGGAAGAAGTTGGATCCATTCCAGAAAATGATGACGTTCAAGTTGCGCCTTTACCCCCTGCATCACTTACGGAGGACGGAATGGAAAGAGCCGGGCGGAAGGGTGTTGTCGAATCTGAAGGTAGGATGAACCCAGAAATGGATGATGAAGCTGACATAGATACAGCCCAAGGCACTCGCAAAGGTATATATGATGAAGAAAACATTGATGAAGCAGAGGGGCGCTCTAAACGTCGGAATTTTGACCAAGCGTCAAGCTTAACGCCACCGCCTCCAGCAGCAGCAGGCTATACCTGGCCTGCTCAAGGAACTGTTACACGAGACTTTAACCCTACGGGTAAGGGAAAAGTTCAAAATGATGGTATCAATATTGCTGCCGCAAAGGGCTCTCCCGTTGTTGCAGCTAATAATGGTGTTGTTGCTCATGCGGGGAATCAACTACGCGGTTTTGGGAATGTTGTCCTTGTTAAGCATGACAATGGGACGATGACGGTTTATGCTCACCTTGATAAAGTTTCTGTCAAAAAAGGAGATGTTATAGGGGCGGGTCAAAAATTGGGGACAGTCGGCCAGACAGGCACCGTTAAAGATCCGCAACTTCATTTTGAAATTCGAAAGGGGCGTAAGCCTATTGATCCAAATCAATTCTTGAATTAAAGAGAACGGTAGTAATAACTTTTAGGAGGAAATAAAAATGGGAAGTGGTTTTGATGTTATGGCTTTATTGCCATTTGTGCTGATTTTTGGTGTCTTTTATTTTTTAATTTTACGACCCCAGCAACAAAAAATGAAAACGCATCAAAACATGCTTGCTAATTTACGCCGGGGTGATCGCGTCGTCACCAACGGGGGCTTGATTGGAACAATTTCTAAGATTGTTGATGAAAGCGAAGTTCAACTGGAAATCGCCGACAATGTACGCATCCGTCAAGTCCGCAGTATGATTACAGAAGTTCTGGCTAAAACCGATCCCGTCACAACCGGACAGAACATGAAGGGGCCCGTTCCTGCTGATATGAGCACGACAGCCTCAGCTGTTCAGAAACCTGGAGCACCCAACAGAAAAAAAATCGCTAAGTCAGCAGCGAATCGATCCACAGGAAAAACTAAAAAATGATATTTATCCCCCGCTGGAAAATTTTTTCTATTCTCAGCATTTGTGCATTAGGCATTTTATTTGCCCTGCCCAATATATTACCGCCATACTTCTACGATAAGCTTCCAGAAGCTCTTCAGAAGACGGTAAATCTTGGCTTAGAATTGCGGGGAGGGTCACACCTCCAATTGGAGGTTGATCTTAAATCTGTTTTGAAAGAGCAACTGCTTAATACCTTGGATGAAGTTCGGGCCACATTACGTAAAGAACAAATTGGTTATGCGGGTTTGGCCATTAACCAACAGCAAGGGAATGTCTCTTTTTCTTTACGTAACCCAGGCGATGCCCAACAACGGGAAAAAGCCCTTAAAGCTCTCAAAAAGATTGATCATCAAACAACCGTTATCATAACACCCGAAGGCCGAGGAACACTCACCCTTTCTCCAGATTCTATTGATAGTCGTAATCGTGCTGTGGTTGAACAATCCATTGAAGTGGTACGTCGGCGTATTGACGAATCTGGGACAAAGGAACCATTGCTTCAGCGCCAAGGAAATGATCGCATTATTGTTCAGCTTCCCGGCGTTGAAGACCCACGTGAAGTTAGGCGATTGATTGGCCGCACGGCTAAAATGACCTTCCGGATGGTGGATGAAGAGGCCGGACCTATTGAGGTGACGGCCAGCGGCACCCCGCGCGCGAACGTTCCTCCCGGGTCGGAAATTTTAAAATATGAAGATAAATCCGAAAGGACCAAGTTTATTATTGTTAAAAAACAAATCGGGATTAGTGGTGATAATCTCATTAATGCCCAAGCTGCTTTTGATGATAATGGCGCCCCTGCTGTTAGCCTGAAATTCAATAATATTGGCGCCCGGAAGTTTGCGGATCTTTCTGGCAATAACATCGGCCGTCGTTTTGCCATCGTGCTTGACGATAAAGTTATTAGTGCTCCTGTATTTCGCAGCCTTATTCCCAATGGCAATGGCGTCATCAGCGGCAGCTTTACCACCCAAGAAGCCAACGAATTGTCTTTGCTGCTCCGCGCCGGTGCTTTACCAGCTCCTTTGAATGTTATTGAAGAGCGAACGGTTGGTCCAAGCATGGGGGCTGACTCCATCCGGGATGGAAAGCTTGCTACCGTGTTAGCCTTCATTTTTGTGGCGACTTTCATGGTCATGAACTATTCCTTGTTTGGATTGTATGCAGATATCGCACTTGCCTTTAACCTGATTTTTCTGTTTGCTGCCCTTTCCCTCTTGCAGGCAACATTAACCTTGCCGGGTATTGCGGCCATTGCGTTGACGATTGGGATGGCTGTTGATGCCAACGTGCTTATTTACGAGCGCATTAAAGAAGAACTGCGTAATGGTTTACGTCCCGTAGCCGCTATTGAAGCTGGTTACACCAGGGCCATGACGACAATCGTGGATTCGAACTTAACAACGCTTTTTGGTGCTGCCGTTTTATTTGAATTTGGTTCCGGGCCTATTCGAGGCTTTGCCGTTAACTTAGCCCTGGGAATTGCCATATCCTTGTTTACAGCCCTTTCTTTAACCCGTTTAATTATTGTAACGTGGCTGCGCCGGCGTGGTACCGTTACATCACTGCCCATTTAAGAGGCCTAAATCTATGTCACTTCACATCATCCCCTACAATACGAAGATTGATTTTGTTGGTTTTCGTTTCATTACCTTTGCGGTTTGCCTGCTGGTCATCATCGCTTCTACCATCAGCTTTGGAGTGAAAGGATTGAACTATGGCATCGACTTCCGTGGCGGTTTCATCCTGGAAGTCCGCATGCCTGAAAAACCGGATGTGACAACTTTACGGACAAAGATAGAACAACTGCAATTAGGGGAAGCTTCCCTTCAAGATTTTGGCAAAGATAATACCCTCTTGATCCGTTTGGAAAGCCACAAGGAAGAGGGAAAAAGTGATTCGCAAGTTCAAGCAGAAACCTTGGAAAAAGTCAAAGGTGTTTTAGGAGCTGGTGTCGACTACCGTAAGGTCGAAACCATTGGGCCAAAAGTCGGGGGGGAATTGATCCGGAATGCCTTGAACGCTATTGGGCTTGCGCTTCTTGCCATGTTGGCTTACATTGCCGTCCGTTTTGAATGGCAATTTGCTGTTTGCGCCATCATTGCTCTTCTCCATGACTGCGTCGCCATTCTTGGGCTTTTTTCTTTATTTCCTTTAGAGTTCAACGAGAATGCCATCATTGCCATATTAATTACGGCAGGCTACTCAATTAATGACACCATCGTAATCTTTGACCGTATTCGTGAGAATATTCGAAAATACAAGAAAATGAACCTGGGTGAACTTGTGAACAAAAGTTTGAATGAGACATTGTCCCGAACCTTGCTCACGGCTTCCACAACGCTCTTGGCTTTGTTAGCGCTGTATTTTTGGGGTGGGAAGGTTATCTCAACCTTTACGCTACCCATCATCATTGGGATCCTTATTGGGTCATTTTCCTCCATCTGCCTTGCAGCGCCGTTACTCCTTTATTTGCGCTTGAAAAGGGGTGAAGAGGTCGTTGCCTCTTAAAATTGTTCCCAATTTGAAAGTCATCTTTCCAAAGGCATAATTCTTAATGCCCATGTGGTCTCATGGAAATAGTATCTGAAAATAATAAAAATACTTGAAAATAAAAAAATCATTATTACATACATGATATTAATTTAACTTAGAATCCATGAAGGTGAAAAATAAATTATGATTAAAAAGATTACGTATACGGCTTTGTCTCTCTTATTAACGACTTTACCTTTAATAGGAGCACAAGAACAGGAAGAATATAAACTTGTTGATCAACAAGCAAATTCTCCTCTTGTTTCACTGCCTCCAGAGATTTTTGGTATTGTTTGCAATAACCTCGATCAAATGGACACCAATACTTTTATACGAACTTGTCACGAAGTCAGGAATAGGTTCTGGCTGCCTCAAGACGGGAAAGACCAAGACGATTATGATAACGCCTATAACACCTTGGTTGCTTTCCAAGTCCATATCACCGATGGAAGCCAGTTTTTTACAATATCTAGGACTTTATCACGAACATTTGACAACAAAGGTCGTCCCCGCATACGTATTGAAAGCCTTTTAGTGGATGACAATATACAGTATTTATTCAATGATCTATCAAATCCGACACATCTTTTAGAGCCGTTATTTGCAGCGCGTTACACAGGAGAAGACCCAGTGAGCAGATTTTGGGCTTTAGCCGGAGACCGGGAAGCTTTTTTTGCGTGCTATCAAATTATGTCTATTGATGAAAATCAGCCTATACAACCGCATCACCATAATAACAACTCTTGGGATCGGGAAAAATTTTGCCTAACTTCAACATTCCTTGGGCACCAAGGTGCTCTCGAAGAATTGCACAACCACGCTCTTCTCATAGAAGATCAAGCAAAAGCAACATTTTGGGAGATGCTTTTGAAAGCTGAAAAGGGGGATAAAAAAGCCCTAGAGAGTATCCCTAGTATTTTTGAGGAGACAATGCAGGCCGATGAATCCAGGGACATCGTAACTTCTCTTCCCAATATCTCCTACGATACCCTTTATGATTATTGGATGACTCAAGCAGCTAAAATGCAAGAAACTGGTCAATTTTCCTATCAGCTATTTTGTAAAAATTACGAAAAGTACAACGAGAACAAAAGAGTTTTTTATTATATGGGGAAAACAGATCAACAACGCCTAGAAAAAGAAATGCCGTCCGCTTTAAGAAAAGCTAAGTATTGGTTCCATAACACTCTTAAAAAAGATCTTACGCTTTTAAAAGCGAGTGATCTTGAATTCCTGTTCCTTATGAAAGTATTACCAGATAACCATCAATACCGAACCATGCTCGGTACAATCGAGACATACGCTGAGAAAGAACCAGCTTATTTAACCAGCGTCTGGAAGACTTTGAAGTTTGATCATATTGATGCGTGGGTAAGTGCTTCTTTAAGGGCGAGAGCCGAAGCCATAACCGGTGTTTCTTTTGATGTGGAAGTTCCCCCTTTTCAAAGTTCTCAAGATGCAACATTTTCCTACGACGAAACCTTACAGAGCAAAAGGACTGTTCCTCCCCAAGCTTGGTTCGAGAAGGATAAAGGGGATAATTTGGTCGACGACTATCGCTCTATACGGGATAAGTATTATGAAAATAGGGAATTCTTAAAACAACCGATTTCTTCCCAAGCGAAAGCATATGCGTATGATATAAGCTCAAACTTTGGAAACCATTGGTACAGCAGAGACAATGATATGAGAGAAGCCCGATCCCTTTATGAAACCATGGCGAAGGCGGGTAATATTCAGGCGATGATCGACCTTTCTGATTCCTATAAAAAAAGCAATTGGGGTGACAATAAACAAAAGGCAAATCTTTGGCATCAACGCGCCCACGCGGAAAATGGCACCTTGGAAGCCATGGAATCTCTTGCACAAATCTTAACGGGAGATAGGGACACTATAACAGAAGCTGCCAGTTGGTATGAAAAAGTTGTCAAACAATCTCCGATTGCTCGTATTGATATTATGGACACATTAGGTACGATGTCCTATCCTCGTTCTGCCTATTGGAAAGCACGTGTTAAGGTTGATATGGATCAGGATGTTCCTAGCATAGCGGAGCTTGCTCAATATTACTGGGAGGGAAAAATTGTTGACCCGAATTACCCTCAAGCTTTTAAACTTGCCAAAGATGCGGCGGACAAAGAAAACCCGAAGGCTATGGAGATATTAAAAGCCTTATATGCTGATGGATTAGGATGTGAAAAAAGTGAAACCCTTTCTATATATTGGGATAACCGTTATAAAGCTACCCAAGGTGATATAGAAGCTACTTACGAAATTGGAAACTACTATTTAAACCACGACCACGCTCAAGCCAAGGTTTGGTATTACCAAGCAGCAGATGGGGGACACATTCCTGCGATACAAAAGCTCAAAGAGATGGAAACGCAAGAAGCCGTGACGCCAGAGCATAAGAACATTGCTCAAGTCTATTGGAATGCAAGAGTTTCTATTGCGAAGGGCATCGAGTGTTACGTGGATAGATATAACAAGAAAATATCCGTCCAAAACAATCCTCAAGCCTGCTATTCCTTAGGTTTGCTTTGTGAGCGTGGATCCCTTGGCGAGGCACGCAAAAGTGAAGCCATACGGTGGTACGAAGAAGCTGCAAAAGGCAAACCGAAGCATGAGGAAGCTCAAGAGCGGTATGCCAAGCTGACAAAAAATAGAGCGCCAGCTCCTTGAAAAATTCGAAACACATGATTTTATGAAAGACCTTAACGATGATTAAAAAGTTTATTTACGTAACCTTATCCCTTGCAATAAGCACATTGCCTTTGATGGGTTCAGAGCAACAGCAGGATCACTCTACGGATAATCCTATAAAACGATTAGCAGATAAAAATTTTTGGCTTCCTAAGGAAGGAAAGGAGCAAGAAGCTTATGATCAAGATTATAAAAACCTAAAGCCCTTCCATATACGCCTCTATAACGATGCACAACAGGTAGATTTCGAGCGGGCATTGCCAACCTTTTTTGACAATAAGGGCCGTCCGCGTATTCGGATAGAAACCTTGTGTGCGGTAGGCAATTTAGGTTTCAAAGCCGGAAGTTTATTAACACAGCTGCTCAGTCCCTGCTTGCGGGAACTTCGTATAGGAAATCATTTAAATTATGATAATAATATTGGTCTTTTAGAGATGTCTCAACTGACCAATCTCTCTATTAATAAAAAAAGCCCGGAAGAGGTTATAAAAGAAGACCATTGGCGCCTTGATTCCTTTAGCATTGCTTTCCTCCATGTTCTGGGTAAAACAGAGGCTGACCGACAAGCGGCTGAAAATATACTTAAAGAAAAGAGTAAAGATGTTCAAGGCCGCCGATTTCATTCCCTGATGTACCTTCTGGCACGGTTAAATGAAAAAACAAAGACAGAAGGGTTAGAATTTTTGGGTGCATTCGAAAACCATGAGACATATGACCGTTTGTCTGAATATGAGAAAGATGCTTACTACAGGCTTGGAAATATCTATGAAAAAGGTACTGCGATTCCCCAAGATTTGCCTCGGGCAGTTCAAAAGAGCTCAAGACCATTCTTATGCTTTATTACGTTTAGCACACTTCTACAATGAGGGTGTTCCTGGTGTCCTTGAAAAAAACCGCACCCAGGCGATTATTTGCGAAACAAAAGCTAGAGCCATTGCCGGAGATAGAGACGCTTGGTATAAATTGTTTCAAATCGCGAAGCTAACCAAAGAAGCTGGATCTTCCGCTGAATATTGTAAAGAAGCCCTCAGGCTGGGACATAAAGGCGCCATTCAAGAACGCCTTAAGCTTGTTCTTTTTTTAAAAGACAATAATAATGAGCGCAACTTCTGTGATAAATTGGCGTTATCTCTTAAAGCAGAAGAAGGGGATATTGACGCCCTTTTATCTTTGATTAGCCATCCTCAAGATTCTAGCGATGTAAAATACTGGCTTTCAAAAATACTGTACCACCTGGATACTCATGTGTTATTAGAGCACTTCAGCTTATTTTTTGAGGAGAAATCTAATGCCTATAGTTATGGTCTATATCGTAATCATTATCGCTTATTAGAAGAGAGAGAACTGACTTCCCTGTCTGATCACAACAGAAAATGGGAAATTACGACTGCCCTCGCCAAATTAGGAATAGGAAAGTACGCATGCCAGCAACTTGAGGCCGATGATAAACATAAGCTGATTGGCGCTTTATCTGAGATATATGTTGACGAATCAGACGATAAAAAGGAACAGTATATCGCCCATATTAAAACTTTCATTGAGAAGAAGAATTCAAGTGAAAAGGAAAAAGAGCTTGATGATAACGTTCTCAAACGGCAAGCTGCTCTTGCTCTCCTACAACAAAAAGAATTTGCGCAATATGCGCGTGAAGCCTTTTACCAAGGAGAGGACTTATCTGGAGATTTTGTCTTGAATTTTTTATTCTCCGTTATCCCTCAATTAGATTTCACACTGCCAGGTCCAGAAATTGTGGCGCTTGCGAAAGAGACCAAATTCGATGAGGCCTTTTATAGTCAGTTTTTTAAATTGCTCAATAAGAATGGCATTTGGGACGAGACCAGTCAGGAAACTATACGTATAGAGACACGCCAGAAGAGAGATATTCTTGAAAATCTTACTGTCAACGCTGTTTATCAAGGTAGATATTTAACCATGATGAAATCCTACATATCATCATTAGAGGCAAAAGATGAGCATGTAACAGAGGCACAAAAAATTTATGAATTGTTTCAGGAAAGCCATCTCCAAGCACAATCTTATCTACAACGCTTTATTGAAACGGAGATGATGACAGAGGAACACATGAAAATGGTGGATTCTATACTTGGGCTTACTTTTGGCTTCTTCAAAAGAACTTTTGGTTTTTGAAAAAGCAACTAAGGCTATAATGCCTAAAGGCAGTATTTTGGCTTTTTCAAAGGTCCCTTACCTAATATAGTATGTGGGGTAAGGGACTAAGTTGCTTCTTTACTTGTGCTTAAAAAGAGGCGAAAAGAGGCAGCAGCGTCGAAATTAGATAAGGTTTATAGAAATAACATCCGCCAAAGAATCGAAAAAAAAGAAAAGGGTTTTCCCATGAGTTATACAATTATCCCAACGACTGAAGAATATATTGATGGTTTCTGGGTGGCTCTTGATAACGTAGCAAGAGAGCGACAGTATTTGTCATTCCTCGAAGCGCCACCTTTAGAAAAGTGTTATAATTTTGTTCGGGAGAATATTAAAAAGGGGTCTTTTCACTTTCTCGCGCTCGTTGATGATAAAGTTGTGGGCTGGTGCGATGTTATGCGAATTGACCGACCCCTGCATGCTCATTGTGGCACCCTCGGCATAGGGGTGGTGAAAGAATATAGAGGCCAAGGGATCGGTGCAGCACTCATACAAACAACCCTTGAAAAAACCCAATCATCAGGATTGACGCGTGTTGAGCTTACGGTCCGAGAAAAAAATACTCGGGCCTTGGAGCTTTACAAAAAATTTGGATTTTGTGTGGAGGGCGTCAAGCGAAACGGCGTGCGGGTGGATGGGGTCTATGAAAACTTGATTTGTATGGGGTTACTTCTTAAAGAGCCGAATGTTAAAAATAAGTCTCATTATTAAATATCCGAATGCTGTTTTCCAAGACAGAAAATCCTTTGGCAAATAACCACTCATATATTCAAAATAATGGCATATTTGTTCTCATTCTTGGTCTGTTAAACCCCTTAGATGCATCTTCTTTCTCCTTACCCAAGGACTTATATTAAAATTACCTCAACTTTTAAATTCATTAAGACAGGTTCTTAATATTTACTTAAGGTGTTTATTGGAGAGTATTAACAAATAAGTGACGCGCTCAGATTAACAGTTTTGTTAACATGGACAGCCGC
>Ga0172376_10007559_pt1 | contig 11560 bp, 13 predicted proteins | sample Lak35m_FD_121114 | JGI IMG/M metagenome (GOLD analysis project Ga0172376, IMG submission 121114) | Freshwater microbial communities from Kabuno Bay, South-Kivu, Congo - kab_092012_35m | ecosystem: Environmental > Aquatic > Freshwater > Lake | place: Democratic Republic of the Congo: South-Kivu...
ACACCAAACTTCGTCTTCACCGCTGCTTCGTCGATTAGTACATCGTTCTTACGGTCGACCTGCACCACGCGCCGTCCACTCACGCACTGACCCAAATCTTTGTCGGGGGTCAGCAGGCGCACCTGGTGCACTCGGCGATCTTCACACGCCACTCGCACTGCTGATGCGAGCGCGTCGTCGGCTTCAAACTCTTCCATCGCCCACACGGTTACACCCATGGCACGCAACGCATCTTCCAACACGGGAATCTGTCGCAAGATCTCGGGTTCCATCCCTTCGCTCGTCTTGTAGCCGGGCCAGAGGTCGTTACGAAAACTCTCGATCACGTGATCAGTCGCCACCCCCAAGTGCGTCGCCCCATCTTCGATCAACTGCAGCGTGCTGTTGAGCACGCCGATCACTCCGGCATTCTCGTGTTCGTCGGTATGGCGCCCGAGTTGACCGTAAAACTGGCGGTACAGCTCGTACGTTCCGTCGATGAGATGAACGATCACAACCCGAACCTAGACGCCCACCACCAACATCAGCCATGCTGCAACCAACAGGTGTGGGCCAAACGGCACATGGGCGCTACCGCTTCGAACGCGCACCCACACCGCATGCACCGCACCGGTAGTGGCAGCCACTAGTTGCCACCACAACACACGCTCTACCGCTACATAGGCCACCGCAAGTGTGAGCGGTGCCACCAACAACACATCGCCCCACCCCAGCGACCGTGGCGACACGAGATGTAGCAACCAATACGCACCCGCCACCACAACCGCAGACATCACACCTACCACTGCGGGCGCAACTGCCCCACTCACCCATGCATCAGCCGCCACGACGATTGCCACTGCGACGGTAGCCCACATGGTAGCCCGACGCGACAAGCGATGTGTGCGAAAGTCTAAGGGCACCTGCACCATCATCAGTGCAGTTACCACCGCAACCAGTGCGACGACAGTTAAGCGATTCACACTTGCGGTCTCCATACTGCCGTCAAGCCCAATAACACGCATTCACGACGGCATTAGAGTCAGCACCGTGAGCTCGTCCGCCACGCATGCCACCATTGCAGCGGTTATCGGCTTGGCGGTCATGGTAGTGGTGGTGGCACTGTCCCGCCGTGGTCAACTTTCATTTCGCTATACCATCGGCTGGATTGCGATAGCCAGCATCGGAATCCTCGGAGTTTTCTTGCTTCCGCTTGCTGCCCCGATTGCCGGAAAGCTGACCATATCGCCTGCCGCTCTGCTAGCTCTTGTGGCCTTCGTCTTTTTCCTCGCAATCACCATTCAACTCTCAATCTCCATCTCGGGCCTGCAGAAGCAGAACCGCACGCTCACCGAAGAGATTGCTCGCCTGCGCCACGAGATTCGCACCTCGTCGCAACGCAACGGCTGAGCCCGCGTCGTTTCGCATGATCATCACCCGACCGCTGCTCGTCATCGTGCCGGCACTCAACGAACAAGATACTATTCCGCAAGTGGTACGTGCGATTCGTGCCGAACAGTTTGATGTGCTCGTCGTCGACGATGGCTCTACAGACGACACTGCTGATCGGGCCGAGTCAGCAGGTGCGACAGTTCTGCGTTTACCGCTTAACCTCGGAGTGGGCGGGGCATTACGAGCGGGGTTTCGATTCGCCGTCGACCACCAATACGTCGCTGTCGTGCAAGTTGATGCCGATGGGCAGCACCCCGCCAGTCAGATTCGCGATCTCATCTCCGCTGCCGAACAACACCACGCTCACTTCGTGATCGGTAGTCGCTACCTGTCGCCACACGCCACGCTTGTACCAACCGCGCCTCGTCAGTTTGCCATGCGATTACTCAGCAAAGTGGTGTCGCGTGCAGTGGGCCATACCATCACCGACTCAACCAGTGGCTTTCGCATCATCTGTGAGCCACTGCTCAGTGAGTTTGCCCATGAGTTTCCTGTTTATTACCTTGGCGACACCTTCGAGGCGATGATTTTCGCCGCTCGAACAAACTACGCTGTGAAGGAGATTCCTGCGCACCTCTCACCGCGATTGATCGGCAAATCAAGTTCGAGAGATTTTCATTCGGTTCTGTTAATTGCGAAGGTGTTGCTGAACACTTACTTGCGATTACACCCTCAGCTTAGGAGTTCTGCCTCGCGAGGATCGGCTGCATCTTTGCTCAGGTATTTGCGACACAGACATGACTAACAAGTACTTACAAGCCTGTCTCTGTTAAAGATGCGATGGAGTTAATATGGCTTCGTCAGTAGTCGTTTGCGCATGTTACCGATACAACAAGAGGCCAGAAACTACCCCGTTATTCTCTTTGGTCAAAGTGGTGTCTTAAAGTGTCGGGAGTACAAGGGAGAACTATTGATTTGCTCGTTCGCTGGTTGGCGAATCATATAGCACACATAAACTATTGATAGCGAACAGCCGAACATGAGAGTCAAAAGAAAAATGGATACACCAGGCCACGAATAGGAATCACTCCACCAGTACTTCTTTTCTGTATCAAAGTTCGAAGCTAACGCCACGAGATTTAGAGATGCCGAAGTCAAGAACCCAGCAGTGAAAAGACGTCGAATTCGCCACGAAATCTGCTGACTCCAATCACCTGAGAATAACAAAACAAGTACGACACCCAAGAACAAATTCCAAAGATATCGAAGTTCAGCGCGTGGACCCCAGATAATGCCGTAAGAGACGACGTAAAAGTACCCTGCAACGCCGACTAGCAGGACGAGTCGATTATTGCGAGTGCGGAGGACATGGCGAAGCATCGCTACGACAATTAGCAGACTAAAAAGTCCAGCTGCAGCTTGTGGGACTCTACTTCTGAACATGTCTGACCAGGATGGCGCAAAGTCAAGCATGAAGTACCCTGGCGAATACACGAATTCCTCAACATAACTTTTCACAGACAGTCGGGTTTCACCCACCAACTCGACATCACCGAGAGGCACTACTTGTCCACTTGAAGGCACTACTTGCCAAGATCCACTTCCTCGTACGAAAAGCAAACCAGGGACTACGGCGCAAACCAACAAGAACCGTAGAATAAGTTGCGATATCTGCTTCGTTTCGTTGCCCAAATTCTTCAGAAGCGAAAAACTGTGAGGTAACGCAATTGCGAAAATGAGCACACTCAGCAGCGTCATCTGATCATTTCGAGTCACTGCGACTAGTGATACATACAGAAATAGAAGAAAAAGACGTGATGCAACCAGCAGCGTTTTACGCTGTCTACCAGGTTCAGAGTGGACCACGGATATCGCAAGCGCAGCCGAGCAAAAAAAGATATCGAAGAGATACCTAACGGCGCAATCGAACCTGCGTTTGGCAGAAAATCACCACCAACAATTGAAAAGCCAAGAAGTCCAAGGAACCATCTCTTATGTGAAATAGAAATCACGCCATAAGTTATCCAGGTAATCGCGACAACAAACACGGAATTTAGGAACAAAATGCGATGTTGGAGCGAAGTCACATCTTGACCTAGGTGATTTGCGTGAAACTCAAAGTACTTTGCATATGGCGAGTTTGCTCTCAAAGTATTCGCACTATTTATGCTGCCGATCTCAACTAAATTGTCGTACATTGAGTCGTTAATCGCGTCGAATCTGTAGACAACACTTTCGTGTGTCTCAACAATTCGAATAATGGTTCCCCCGTTCGACTCGTTACACCAATCAGTGTCCGAACGTGCGCAGATAACTCCAGTCAAAAACTGTGTGTAATTTTGAGATGAGTCTGGCAAGCCGAGCGAAGGAAAGAAGTGGAGGAAAAAAATTGCTAGCAGCGCAATAACAGAATTTTTCAAAGCTTTGCGATAGGACATAGCAAAGACTATCGTCACACAGTTGTCCCATAAGAGGTTGCAACTTTTGGTCAAGAGAGAAGTGGTCGCCAATGCCCCCCACTAGGTGGTGCTCCGTGGTAGCAAGTACTCGACACCAATCACTGACTTAGGACGAACTCCAGACTGTCCGAAACATCCGATTCTTGCCCGACAAAGTTCAGGGACTCAAAGATACGAATCGAAGCGTTATTACGCCTCCTGACAATCGCCCTAATCGGGCACGACCGCACCTTAAGTGCTGCCGCTACTCCGAGGTCAACGATCCTGTACCCGTAACCGCGACCGCGAAAGTCATGGTCGATCGAGTAGCCGAGTCAGCAGGCGCGATAGTTCTGCGTTTACCGCTTAACCTCGGAGTGGGCGGGGCATTACAAGCGGGGTTTCGCTTCGCAGTCGACCACCACTACGTCGCTGTCGTGCCAGTTGATGCCGATGGGCAGCATCCTGCCAGTCAAATTCGCGATCTCATCGCCGCTGCCGAACAACACCACGCCCACCTCGTGATTGGTAGCCGCTACCTGTCGCCAGACACTAAACTGAGATCAACTGCGTCTCGTCGATTCGCTATGCGACTGCTCAGTAAAATGGTGTCGCGTGCAGTGGGTCATACCATCACCGACTCAACCAGTGGCTTTCGCATCATCTGCGAGCCATTACTCAGTGAGTTTGCCCACGAGTTTCCTGTTTATTACCTTGGCGACACTTTTGAAGCCGCAGTCATCGCCGCCCGAGCGAACTACACTTTAAGAGAGATTCCTGCCGGACTCTCACCTCGATTGACCGGAAAACCAAGTGCTGGTCTTCTTCAATCTTTGTTGTCTGTCGCAAAAGTATCGCTAATTGCCGTCATGCGAATACACTTAAAAGTGAAAAAATGAGTCATTATCGTTGACTACTCACATCAATTCTGCCCATCAAGACCCGCTAAGGCTCCGAAGTTGTAGTTTTGAACTGACCAACATGCTTTTTGACGGCTTCGAACTTCTTGAACTCATGACTCGGGATTCTCAGAAGGTTTGACCCTTCAGGTTCAAGTACTTCTGTCAGCTAGTAATCAGAGAAGTGGCCAGCTATCCCCGCAACCAAGTCAATAGACACTGCTTTGCGGTAAAGGCTAACTTAGAAACCGAAAATTATCTCGTCACCATTAGTTCAATTCACTAACTCCATCAAGTGAGGTTCTCATTGATTTTTGGAGGATTGGGTTCGACAATCTGGATCTCTGCGTCTGTTACTAATCGCCCATCCTTCCATCTTGCCTCACGTAGCAAGATTCTGTAACCACCCGATGTGATTTGCGCAGGCGGATACCCTGGCGCATCCAACATTCGGATGAAGTCGTACAGTGCTTGCAGCGACTGATTCGGTGGTATCTCGCTATCTTCTGGTCTGCGACGTTTGAAGATAGTTACTGGACCAATTTGAGGTTTAGGTATCGGATTGTCAATGATGATTTGAAGAATCATGTCATGAATCACCTCATTGGCGCGAGCAAAAATCTCACGAGCATTGCCAGAGAGCGAGAGGGGCTTCTTTAGATAAACATCCCCGGCGTCCATCTCTTCAACGCAGCGGATTGCCGAAATCTGAGTTACTTCATGACCACGGAGAATCAGGTTCTGAAGTGGACTACCGCCCCTGCCATAAGGCAGATCTGTCATGTGGAATATAATGCACTCAAATGCCGAGAAAATTTCTGATGAAATTTTTTTTGACCAATGGACGACGAAAATCTGTTTTGGCTCTAACTCCCGTAGCCGCTCAATGGAGAATTCCGGTACAGACTGAATCAAGAGAAATCTTAACCCAGTGGCTCTCTCAAGCGAATCTGCTAATTCTTCATTCCAACTTCGATCAGACACTACTGCGTATGTGCTCAATGCCGAATCCGTAACTGATAAGTAATGAATTCGCCCTCTTCCACGCTACGAGTAAAACCGCACTGTTCAAAGACGCGCCACGACACCTCGTTTGTCGATTTCACTTTTGCCAACAGTTGTTTGAGGCCGAGGCGACCAGACATCGATTTTGCCTGCATGATCATGAATTTACCGTAGCCGCGCCCGCGGAAGTCACGGTCCACCGAGTAGGTCAGGGTGCCAACATCGTTTGCTATTTGAAATCTCAATTGTCCAACTGGCAGGACGCCGGTCTCGAGAATATATGCGGGACTAATTTTGTTTCGAACGACACCATAAAACCATCGCTCGTGGTCCTCCCACGACACTTCCTGTGCCCTAAGGGAGTTCGTTCGAACCTCCAAGTCATTTCTCCACAAGAACAGTAAATCAAGATCACTTTCCTTCACTTCTCTTAAGTTCAGATCATCGTCGGACTGCACTAAGTGTCTTAGAATTCGTTGACTACCAAACCCATCCACTAACAACTTTGAACGATGTTCCATAGCAGCGAGTTGTGTGGGGTTTTCAAGAAGTCTGGCAAGAATCGTACATCCGGCATCAATGTCCAGTGCTAAGGAATCTCCGAGATCAACTGCCGCACCAACCAAACTCAACGCTTCGCAATTCTGGCGCTGGTTCGGGGCGACAGAAGAGATAAGTGAAGGTACCCCAAGACATGCACGCTCCCAAGATGATGTTCCACCTGCACCAAGTGCAAGCGTTGCTCGTGAAAATAGGTCGGCGAGGCACTCTGGGCTCCGCCAGATTCTGGAAGCCTTCATACCTTCGATCTCTGAGAACAATTCGTTGCTAATCGATTGGTTGGGGCCAATCACAACATCAATCGGTGCGTCCGACCCCAAAGTCGCTTTGACAATTCTCACGTACTTGTGAGTCAAATTAGTAACGTCGGAGCCGCCAACTGAGATAACTATGCGCTCACGAACTGGTCGCGAGCTGAAGAACTTCTCTCTATTCATTCGGTATCGATAGTCGAGAATTGCGTATCGAGGTCCTAACTTCGAATTATGCGATGATGATATATTTTGCTGAAGTTCTGCGCTTAAATTCTGATCAATTAACAGGTCGACATCGGTGAGCGGTCGACGTAAGTCATCAATTACGAGTATGCGCGAACTAATCCTTGAACGAACTCGATTAATCCAGCCTTGCCCAAGTTGGTAACTGTCAAGAATCATAAGGTCTGGAGGAGCCGAATTTACATATCCAAGAACTCGCTCAGCATCGGCTAGCTCTCTTCCTATTTGGGTGGTCATATGTGAATCTGGATCTACATTTTTCACAATGACACTCTCTGGGTCGGGCGCAATCTCAAGAACTTCGTTACCGTCGGACTTGAGCCTCGCCAATTGCTGTGATTCAAGCTTGTTTGTAATGAAGACTGATGACACATTTAGACTCTTTGCCTCGCGAGCCAGCACTGAGCATCGGCTTAGATGACCGGTTCCGATTTCACGCGATGCGTCAACTCGAAATACAAACTTCACTTGGCCTACTCCGTTGAGCGAATTTGTATAAACGCTTCGGCGAACTTAACACCCACTGTCTCGCCCAGCAAGCTTGCTCTGGCCTCTAAGGCCCGAATACTCCTCGGGTGAGGGGATGGACGAAGTTCTTCAGAGTAGAAGGCCAGCGCCTGGCTCATTATCTCAAACTCATCGTCAATCACGACAAATGTGTTGGGCACGAAAGGTGAATGGGTCGAGAAACTCCACTCAGTGCTGGACGGGATGGAGAAAGCGAGGAGTCGCTTTACTGGTGTCACAATTTGTGGTCTAGTTGCTGTCAACACGGCTCTGGCTGTGATCTGATGGTCAATATTGAGGTCGCCGCACCAGTGAGTCAAAACCAAACTCGGAGCACACTCGTGAATGATTGCCTCAACTGATCGAACGACTTCCAGAAATGGAACCGAGTCCATTGCGTTGTCCGGAAAGTCACCAAAGTACGCAATTCTTGCCCCGAGTGTGGCCGCTGCCTGTTGCGCCGCCGAACTTCGCTTAACAATTCGATCTCTAAGCGAGTCACTCCCCCTAGATGACTCACCATCTCCAAGAAACATTATGAGAACTTCGTGCCCGCTCTTTACGAAGCGCGCGATGGTTCCACCACAACCCAAAACTTCATCGTCCGGATGAGCAGCTACAACAAGAGCAACGGGACGCGACATCGGATTCAAACCCGAGGTTAGCACTCAACCTTAAGAGATAGTCTCAGGTCATTATGTTGACAAACCGCGTAACCATTAATGGTCGAGAAGTGGGCAATGGGCGCGAGCCGTACATCGTCGCAGAGATGTCAGCTAATCATCGTGGTCGCCTCGATATCGCGCATCAAATTGTCGAAGCCGCCGCTTTTGCGGGCGCAGATGCCATAAAGCTGCAACATTACAAGCCGGAATCTATGACCATTGAATGTGACTTGCCTGAGTACCAAATTCGAGGTGGCACGATCTGGGATGGTAGAACACTGTTCGATCTCTACGGAGAAGCCATGACTCCTTGGGAGTGGACTGACGAACTCATGAGACATGCCTCAGAACTCGGGCTTCACTGTTTTTCAACACCTTTTGATAAAGCTGCGGTCGATTTTCTACAAGATCGCAATGTCCCGGCGTTCAAGATTGCATCATTTGAACTCGTAGATTTGCCACTAATCCGCTATGCGGCATTGCAAATGCGACCAATAATTCTTTCAACTGGAATGGCAACTACTGATGAAATTGAGGCAGCGGTTCAGGTGGTGCGGAGCACAGGTAACAAACAACTGGTCGTTCTAAAGTGCAACTCTTCGTATCCCGCAAGCAGCGACGAACTCAATCTTGCGTCAATCTCGGAAATCACGCGTCGTTGGAAGGTGGTGTCTGGGTTATCTGACCACACCAGAGACTCAGTCTCCGCGTTAGTCGCTCTTGGTTTTGGGGGGGCTGTCTTTGAGAAACATCTGATGGTTCCAGACAGCGGCGGTTCACCTGATGCTGCCTTTTCACTAGATCCACATGAGTTTAAGAGATACGTTACCGACATCCGATGCGGTCATCGGGCAGTAGGTAACGTGAGATTCGGACCGACGCCACGTGAGGTACCAAGTCTGGCATTTAAGCGTTCTGTTCGCGCAATTGTTGATATTCCTGCTGGGGAGTATCTAACAGAACAAAGTGTCGCCGCACTTCGACCTGCGGGTGGAATGAACCCTGCAATCTTGTTTGAGATCGGGAGCTATAGAACAGTCTGTGAAGTGCGAAGAGGGGAAGCCATTACAGAACTCAACGTCGAACACCTTCCGACCAAACACTGATTCTGGTGCGGGGAAAGCTACGACAGCAGCTCGGTGTTTAGACTGCAAGAGTGTTCGACAATAAGACTCTCTTAATCACTGGTGGTACTGGATCCTTCGGTAACGCTGTGATCAGGCGAGTTCTCAAATCCAATGTGAAAGAAATCCGAGTCTTCAGTCGTGACGAAAAGAAGCAGGATACTCAGCGGCTGCAGTACGGCGACTCACGACTCAGTTATTATCTGGGCGACACGAGAGATCATGAGAGCGTCGCTCGGGCTATGCGAGGAGTTAACTATGTGTTTCATGCGGCTGCACTCAAGCAAGTTCCATCATGTGAATTTTTCCCGCTAGAAGCCGTGAAGACCAACGTTCTCGGCACTGAGAACGTTCTTGAAGCCGCTATCGCAGCAGACGTGAAACGGGTAGTTTGTCTGAGTACTGATAAGGCCGTGTATCCCATTAATGCAATGGGGCTTTCCAAGGCGCTGATGGAAAAGGTAGCGATTGCAAAAGCACGAAGTCTGCAGGACGAACAAACAACGATCTGTATTACTCGTTATGGAAATGTCATGGCTTCCAGGGGATCGGTCATTCCACTCTTTCTCAAGCAGTTTCATGAAGGTTCTCCGCTCACTGTCACAAACCCCGATATGACACGATTCATGATGACACTTGACGATGCCATCGATCTTGTGCTGTTTGCGTTTACCAATGGCAGAAGTGGTGAAACCTTTGTTCAGAAGGCCCCAGCCGCGACTATTGACACGCTTGTATCTTCACTTAAGCTCACACTTAATCGGCAAAGACATCCAGTCGAGGTGATAGGAACTCGCCATGGAGAGAAGCTGTACGAAGTACTGCTCAGCAAAGAAGAAATGGCTACGACTGAGGATCTGGGTCGCTACTTCAGGATCACACCGGATGCTCGAAGCTTGAACTACTCGCAATACACAAGTGAAGGTAACTTCAAAATAGATCAAGCAACGGAGTACACGTCCAACAATACAAAGAGGCTGTCCGTTGAAGAGATGTCCAACTTGCTAAGTGGGCTTACGAGCGTTCGGGAGTTCCTCGCAACTGGATTTCTCCGCGACCAAGACACATGAGGAAGAGTGTCGTCGTAACTGGGGCCGAGGGTTTTCTTGGCCGCAACCTTGTTGAACATCTCCGATTCAAACAGGAGATTGAAGTCAAAAAAATCAAGCGCAATACAACAATTCGAGAAATTAATGAGAGCGTTCATAACTGTGATGCTGTGATTCACTTAGCTGGAGTTAACCGCCCCATTAATGATTCAGAATTCGAAGCAGTTAATGTTCGATTTACTGAAAACCTCCTGGAGACGCTGGAGAATTGCGGCGCTCCCCCAGTTTTCTTCGCGTCTTCTTCGCAGATATCACTTGACAACCCCTACGGACGCTCAAAGAGGCAAGCCGAACAACTTATCGCCTCATACGGCGATCGTAACGGCGTCGCCGTACGGATTGCGCGTCTACCAAACATTTTCGGGAAATGGTCTCGACCCAACTACAACTCGGTAGTCGCTACATTCGCTTACAACATCGCTCGTGGACTTCCGATTCAAATAGATAGTCCAGACCACGTACTCGAACTCGTATATGTTGATGATTTGGTTGAGGCAATCATCAAGGACGTTTCGAGCCGGTTCGTGGATCCATCACTTAATCTTCGCCCCATTTATCGAATCACTATCGCGGAGATAGCAAAAATCCTTTACGAGTTTCATCAATCTCGTACAACTGGTCACGTCTCGGAGGTTGGTGCAGGATTCCAACGAGCTTTGTACGCCACATACATAAGTTTCCTTGAACCCAACAGTTTTTCTTATCCAATCAGTACTCATGCGGATGAGCGTGGCATGTTCGTTGAGTTCATAAAGACTCCGCAATCCGGGCAGATTTCGTATTTGACCGCAAAGCCTGGAGTTACGAGGGGTTCGCACTACCACCACACCAAGGTCGAGAAATTCGTAGTAACGCACGGAAGGGCACGGTTTCGCTACCAGAGTCTTCAGGATGGAAACATCCATCATGTTGATGTGAGCGCGGATCGTCCTACTGTCGTCGAGTCAGTACCCGGCTGGATTCACGACGTTACGAATACTGGGAATGATGACCTATCTGTTCTTATCTGGTCAAATGAGGTATTTGATTCTTCGCGAAGCGACACTTTTGGGGATGTGATTGACCATTAAGAAGTTAACTATTGCGACGATTGTCGGTACGCGTCCAGAAATTATTCGATTGGCGCGAGTAGTTTCAGTTCTTCGTGAGGATACCAATCATGTTCTCATTCACACTGGCCAGAATTACGATTATGAACTGAACGAGATCATTTACGAGGACTTGAAGCTTGCTCAACCAGATGTATTCCTGAATGCGGCTCGGGATACACCTGTAAAAACCATTGCTGCGGTTCTTGAGGGTGCTGAAACTGCACTTACCCATGTCAAGCCTGATGCGGTGTTAGTTCTTGGCGATACGAACAGTGGTCTCAGCCTGATTGCAG
>Ga0172376_10007562_pt1 | contig 11558 bp, 10 predicted proteins | sample Lak35m_FD_121114 | JGI IMG/M metagenome (GOLD analysis project Ga0172376, IMG submission 121114) | Freshwater microbial communities from Kabuno Bay, South-Kivu, Congo - kab_092012_35m | ecosystem: Environmental > Aquatic > Freshwater > Lake | place: Democratic Republic of the Congo: South-Kivu...
TAACAAACTTAGAAAATAGTCTCCATAATAACCTTTTAATTTATATGAAGTAAAAATCGATTTATTAATACAAATATAACCGCTAGTATAGTCAGTTAAATCTTTATAAAATATAAATCTGCAAAGTTTGTTAAAAAAAATACTTTGATTTTCATTTATTTCTTTTTGAGAAACGTCTTTATCAAAGTACCTCATACTATTTTTGTGAAATCTAGAAAAAATTATTACATCAAAATTCTCTGAAATATTCAAAATATTTTGTATGTATTTAGGAGGGTGTTGAAAGTCAGCATCCATCCATATTATTTTTGGAAATTTTGATTTTTGAATTCCTAAATTTATCGATTTAGCTAAATTTTTTTTTTGCCCTTGTCTCACAAAAAGTTTTATTTTGCTATTAATAGTTATAATTTTTTTTATTGTATCTATCGTTCCGTCAGTTGAATTATCATCTACAACTAATATTTCATATTCTACTTTATTATTTGTAAATATTTCACTAATTTCCCAAATCAGCTTTTTAATATGGCCGTTCTCGTTGAGTGTTGGTAAAATTACTGTATAACTCATTAATAGCTCTAATATTATTTATGTTTTATAATTTTTTTTTAAAAAAAGATAAAATAATAATAGTAATTTTAATATCATTCTTATTTTCTTTGGCAATTTCTAAATATAATTTAAATAATTTTGATAAATATGTAGTTGACAATAATGGAGTTGAGTATCACCAAATGATTAAAGGAGATCCTTATAGATATTTGGTTGATGGATATATAATTAAAGAAGATCTTAAAAATGGCAAAAATTTTTTTTTAACAGGAAATAATTATACAAAATATTTGCCATCACGAATAGCAGCAGCATATTATTTTTTTTTTGACATAAATCTTTTTGACAATTTTTCAGGAAAGATAAATACTGGAATACATTTTTTATACTTAATTTTACAAAATTTATTTTATTATTTTTCAGTTTTGTACTTGTATTTTTCTTTAGTTAAAATTTTTACGAAAGCTGTATGTTTTTTTATAATAAGTTTTCTTTGTATTGAACCAACAATTAATCAATATCACGGAAGCTTTTGGCATGAATCTTACTCCTTTTCATTTCAAATTATTTTAATATCTTTAATGTTAAAAAATAACTTAAAAACTATAAATTTTTTTTTTATAGGTATTTTTTTGGGATTATTATCGGCACAGAAGCAGTATGCAATATTTTATGTGGTATTTGTACTTGTTTTTTTTTTTTATATCTTAAAAAATAAAAAATTTTTTGCAATTTTTATAATAACTTTAGGATTTATAATAATTCAATCATTTATTATTTATAATAATAAAATTAGATCTGGTATTTTTCAAATAGTTGCATCAGATTTGAAATTTGCAATTCATATGGATTTAGTTGAGCAAGTTATGGCTAAAAAATTGAATATTTCAACAAATGAATTTCGTATTAAGGAAGGAGAGATAGTTTATAATTGGGTAAAAAATAATGTAATTTTATATGACTCTAAAAAAATTGATGAGCTAAAAAAAGATTTAGGTTTTATGCAGGTTAGAGAAGCAATTATAAGCGAAAGTGATAAATACAAATTTGATAATTATATTAATAAGAGATCTATAAATTTTATTTTTGAAAGTCCTGCAATTTTTTTTAAACATGTAATTATAAAATCACTACATACTTTATTGTTAAATCCGTTTCACATTTATTCAGACAATAATTTTAGGTCTGGAAAACATTATTATGCCACATCAACACATAATAAATTAATTCCATATAGAATAACTTATTCTCTTGTTATCTACACTATTTGCATAATTGGTTTATGGAAAATGTTTAGAGAAAAAAAAAATTTAATTATTATGTTTTTTCTTCTTTCAGCAACTTATTTTTATATAACAGTATCTTGGCATGGCAATACTAGATATTTTGTTCCAGTATTAATTTACCTATCAATACCGTTTGGATTTGGAGCAATTTCAATTGTCGATAGTTTAAAAAATTATTCTAAGTTATTTCGCTAATTCATTATAAACAATATTAATAAATTATAAAAATATTTTTAGAATTAGCGTTAGTTATAAATTAGTATGCTAATATATTTTATTATAAAAATATTTTAAGTAAAATTTATTAAATTTGTACAAAACATATAAATTTTAAAGTTTATTAAAATTATATTTTTATAAAAAATTAAATAATGTAAAAAAAATTTTTATATTTAAATAATTGATAGACTTAAAAAAATTACCTTATAATATTACTAAACATAAATTCATTTCAGGAATTTATTTTAATTTAATTTTGCAAAAAATTTTTAATATCATTATATTATATCAATTTAAAAAAATACTAGATTTTGGATGTGGATTTCGATATTTAGAAAATCTTATAAAAAAATTTAAAAATAATATAAAAGTAATTAATTACGATATTGTTCCTGAGCTATCCCAAGTAAAAACTTATAAAAATTTGCAATTTGATTGCTTAGTTGCAAATCAATTTTTTTATTTATTTAAAAAAAAAGATCTTAATAAACTTTTAATTTTTTTAAAAAAAAAAAAACCAAATTTAAGGTTAATAGTAGTAATTAGTCGACAATCTTTTTTAAATAATATTGGAAAATTTATTTTAAATGAAAAAAATGCTTATAAAGGTACAAAATTAAATCCTCAAGAAGAGCTAAAAATTTTATGTAAATATTGTTTAATTTTGAAAAAAATAAATGTACTTTTTTTAAGTGATATTTATTTATTAAAGTTTTGTAAGAAAAATTGATAACATTTATAGAAGAAATTTTAAATTCTTAATGAAAGAAACCAGGCTTGTTTAAAAAAAATATATTCACAACTAATTCATTATAATATCTTAAGTAAAACTTTAATAAAATTAAATTATTAATAATGAAAAAAAAAATCTTGATACTAGGTATAACTGGTCAGGATGGTTCTTATTTGGCGCATTATTTACTAAAAAAGAATTTTTTTATTTATGGTTTCACTAGATCTTTAAAGAAAAACAATTTAAGGAATTTGATCAAATTGCAAATTTTAAATAAAGTAAAATTAATTAAATCCGACTATCTTAATTTTAAATTTGTAGAAAAGAAAGTCTTGCAAGTAAAACCATCCCAAATTTATATATTATCGGGCTTATCCTCGGTAACAGAGTCATTTGATAGACCTATAGAAGCTTATAAGAGTAATATTATCCCAGTTTTGAACATATTAGAAATTTGTAGAAAAAATAATTTGAAAATTAAAATATACAATTCTTCATCAACTGACTGCTTCGGAAACTCAAAGCTAGCTTGTAATGAAAAAACCAATTTTAGTCCTATGAGCCCATATGGAAGAGCAAAAGTTTTTGCTCATTGGTCTATTAAATATTATAGAGATATTTTTAATGTTCCATGTTCAAGTGGAATAGTTTCAAGCCATGAATCAATACTCAGACCCGATAATTTTGCAATTAAAAAAATAATTAATTACGCTCATAATTTTGACCTAAAAAAAAAATTAGTTATGGGAAATACAAATATATACCGCGATTGGGGATTTGCTCCGGATTTTGTTAAAGCTATGTATAAAATTAATATATCTAGAAAAAGAGATGATTATATCATTGCTACTGGAGTATCCACTTGTTTAGATAGTATTATAAAAAAAATTTTTACTATTTGCAATATAAATAAGAAATTTTATGTCAAAAATTTTGATTATTTCAAAAGAACAAGTGAAATTATTAAAACCGTTTTTAATATCAACAAAATAAAAAATAATTTAAATTGGAAACCAGATAACAAAATAGATGATTTAATTATAAAGCTTCTTAAAAAAAAATTATTTTAAATATTAATCAAATTTTTTTGCAAGTATTTTTATTAAGTTAAATAAAGTTCTGAATATTTCAATTTTTGGAATTTTAGACTTCCCGTGTTTTCTATCATTAAATATTATTGGTATTTCAGTCATACTAAAGTTTTTTAATTTTAAATTATAGGTGGTACCCATAAAAAAGCTATATCCACCTGTTTTTACATTATTTAAATTAAAATTTTTGAGTTTATCTAAATTAAAACCTCTATATGAATTAGTATGTTCATTTAGTCTTGATTTTAAAACTATTTTAATTAATTTGTTTCCAAAGAAGCTTAATAAGAATCTAAAATTTGGTAAGTTATTTTTTCCTCCTTTAATATATCTTGAACCTTGAACAAAAGCATATCGATCTAAAAGATGGATAAATTTCGGTATTTCTTTTGGATCGTGAGATAAATCAGAGTCCATTGTTATTAGTTTATTATACTTTCTTTTTTTTGCATAATTATATGCAAATTTATGAGCGGTATCGAGACCTAATTTTTTTTTTCTAACTTTTAAAAAAATTTTTTTGTTTATTAAAGGATGTAATTTAATAATTTCAAATGTTTTATCTGGGCTATTGTCATCAACTATTAATAGATCGATTATTTTTGAAGTTTCAAAAACTTGAGAAATAAATTTTGAAATATTATCTGACTCGTTGTACGTTCCAGTAAAAACTAATATTTTGTTCATTGTTTTTTATCAACTTTTAATTACAAACTGAAAAAATAAATTTAATTTATTTTAAGATATATAATAAAAATGAAGTTGAATTAAAAGATTAGATAAATTAAGAAACTTTTTTTGTTGAATAAGAATAGTTAATCAGTAAATCTTTATTTTTCAAGTAAAGATTTAAAAAATATTAGTAAATTATTTAAATCCTTAAAATGAGAGTTAGTTTATATTTATTTAACCCTTATCCTGCAGTTGGTGGAGCTGATTCAACTATTTTGAAGTTTATTAATTCCTTAAATTTTAAAAAATATGATTTAACATATTTTAGTTTAAGACCAGTTAAATACTGTAATAAAAAAATAAAATATATTGTAATAAAGTCAAGTTCTGTATTTTTAAGTTTTTTTAAAATAAAAAAAATTATTTTAGAAGATAATTTAAACAAAGAAAAAATATTTTTTTCTATGCAGTATTTTGTAAATGTTTTTACAATATTTTTTTTAAGTGAAATAAAAAATTTGAAAACTTTTTTGTATGAAATAAATCATCCTATTGAATTAGATTTTAGTGAAAATATTATTGAATTTTCAAAGAAGAAAATTATCAAATTTTTAGTTAAAAAATTATACAACAAAGCGGATATAGTAGCTGCAAATTCAAAAGAATTGGGTAGAGATTTATCGTCTTTTATTAATAAAAAAGTTGAAATAATTTTGAATCCTTGTTTTAAAAAAATATCATTCATTAAAAAAAAAAAATTAAATAAACAAATAAAAATTTTAAATATTTCAAGATTTGAAACTCAAAAAGATCATTTAACTCTATTAAAAGGTATCAACGGATCTAAATTTAAATACTGTATAAAATTAAACCTTGTTGGCTATGGTTCTAAAAAAAATGAAATTTTAGATTATATAATTCAAAATAATATTAATTGTAAAATTCATAAAAAAAATAATAATCTTCGTTATTTCTATTCATCTAATGACATCTTTGTTTTTACATCTTTATACGAAGGCTTACCCACAGTAATGGTTGAAGCTGCAAGTTTTTGTATGCCAATTATATCATCAAAATTTAAAAGTGGATCTAGAGAAATTTTAGGAAATGGAAAATTTGGTACTTTATTTGAAGTCGGTGACCATAAGAAATTATCTAAATTACTGAATAATTTTTTTCGAAATCCTGAAATATTTTATTTAAAAGAAAAAAAATGCCGAAAAAATTTAAAAAAATTTTTAGATTGCCTGAATATAAATAAATTTAATTATTTACTAGACAGTTTACTTAATAAAACTAATTAAAGTTTTATAATGATTAAATAATGTAAAGTTTTTTGAATAATAAAAAGCATTTTTAATTTTGTTTTTAGTATTGTTATCATTTTCAGATAAGATTATTTTTTTTATTAAATCATTTTCATTGTTACTTTGAAAAAAATAGCACATATCATAATTTTCCTTCATTTCCTTCGGACCATTATTCACTAATGATGTAATAATTTTTTTTTTCATAAAACAAGCTTCTATTAAGGCAAATCCAGGGTCCTCATATAATGCAGTTGAAATTAATGCTGAAGATTTGCTGATATAATTGTAGACATTTTTTTTAAATCCAATGAGAAAAATATTATTTTCAGCTCTGTTTTTATATATATTTTTTTTTAAATTATTAAATTCCTCTCCATCCCCGATGATAATAAGTTTTTTTATATTAAAGAGTTTATAATTTTTTGCAAAAGTATTTATGAGAAATTCAAAATTTTTTTGTTCAGTTAATCTACCTATAGATAAATAAAAATTTTCGTTTGTAGGTATAATTGTTATATTTTTCTTTTTTAAATAATTTATTTTTTTGCAGTTGATTATTGGATCCCTAAGAAGTTTAATTTTAGTTGAATTAAAAACATTATGATTGATTAATAATTGTTTAGTTAAATTTGTTGGTGTGGTAATTAAAAAAACATATTTTGAAAAAAATTTCCAAAAAAATTTTCTTAAAAAATGTATTTTAGGCAAACCTGAAATTCTTAGGATTATTTTAGTTTTTTTTGAAATGTATGGACTTAAAATTAAAGGCAAAATTGTTAATAGATGTATTATTATAAAATCTGGTTTTTCTTTTTTAATAAACCTTAAAAGAGGAAATATATTAAATAATAAAATAATAAAAAAACTGAATCTGCTAAGAATAAATCCTTTTTTTGGTAATATTTTGTGAAGATTAATTTTTTGAATATCGTAAATATCAATATTTTCATCATTATTCTTAAAAAAATTCCACTCCCCACAGCTATTTAGAATTTTTATGTCAAGCTTTTCTTCTCCAATTAAATATTTTTTTATAGAAATTGCAGAATTTTTTACAGCATCAATTGTAGCTATATGAGTTAAAAAGGGACTCCAGTAACAAATTTGCATAAAAAATTCTAAAATTTTATTATAAATTAAAACAATTATATAAAATTATATGGATATCAAAAAAGAAAATAAACCTAAATTCTCAATCATTACTGTAACCAAAAATAGCCAACAGTATCTTAAAAAAAATATATTAAGCGTTCAAAACCAAACGTTTAAATGTTTTGAACATATAATTGTCGACGGAAATTCATCGGATAAAACAAAGTCAATTTTAAGAAGGTATAAAAAAAAGCTTAGGATAATTACAGAAAATGACAAAGGATTGTACGATGCTATGAATAAAGGAATTAAGATTGCTAAAGGAGAAATTATTGGAATTTTAAATTCTGATGATTACTATTATCCAAAAGCCTTAAAAATAATTAAAAATTATTTTTTAATGAACCCTAAGATTGATTTTGTGTTTGGGTCAGTCATAAAATATAATCAAGTTCGAAGTGGTTTTTTTCCATGGAAAATTTACTGGACTTTTGGATTTTATAGTACTCACTCTGTAGGCTTTTTTATCAAAAAAACATCTCAAAAAAAATTAGGACTTTATAATACAAAATATAAATATTCTGCTGATTACGATTTATTTTATAGAATGATAGTTAAAAAAAAAATGAAAGGAATTGCAACAAAAAAAAACGAGATAATTGGATATTTTAGACCAGGAGGCATTTCAGATAAAATAAAATATTTAGACTATCTTAATGAAAATACGAAAATTAGATTAAACAATAAACAAAACTATTTTTTTGTTATGCTTATACACTTCATTAGATATCTAAAAAGATTTAAACTTATAAGATATCAATCCAGAGCATGAAAATATTAATTACTGGCTGTGCTGGATTTATAGGTTATCATATAGCAAAAAAAATCTTAAAAGATTTTAAGAAAAGCAAAGTATTAGGAATTGATAATTTAAATAACTACTATTCACCAAAATTAAAAAAAAAAAGAATTTTTAAACTTAAAAAATATCGAAAATTTAATTTCAAAAAAATCGATATTAGTAATAAAAAAATTTTAAAAAAAATTTTTAATAAAAACAATTTCGATATTGTGATACATATGGCTGCACAAGCTGGGATTCGTCATTCACTAATTAATCCACAATCTTATTTTAAGAGTAATTTAAAAGGTTTTTTTAATGTATTGGAACTATCTAATTTAAATTGTGTAAAAAAATTTATTTTTGCATCCTCTAGTTCGGTTTACGGTGACCAAAAAAAATATCCATATAAAGAAAATTTTAATTTATATCCAAATAATATTTATTCATTTTCAAAGAAAATAAATGAAGAATGCGCAAAAGATTTATCAGAGTTAACAAAAATGAAAGTAATTGGATTGCGGTTTTTTACAATTTATGGAGATTTTGGAAGACCGGATATGTTTATATACAAATTTCTCAAGTCTTGTCTATCTAATGTAACATTTATATTAAATAATTATGGTGATCATAAACGAGACTTTACTCATATTGATGATGTAACAAATATAATAAAAGGTCTAATCTTAAAAAAAATTATAGAAAAATATCAAATCTTTAATGTATGTTCGAGTAAGCCAATCAACTTAAAATTATTAATTAGCAAAATAAGTAAAATTCTCAAAATTAATAATAAAATTATTAAAACTAAACGTCAAAATGTGGATGTCCTTAATACACATGGTGATAATACAAAGATAAAAAAATATTTGAGGATTAAAAAATTCAAAAATATTTTAGAAGAATTAGAAAATATAATTAAATCTTATAAAGATAATAAAATATTTAAGTATTAAAAATTAATTTATTCATTTTAAAAAAAGTATGGTTAACATAATAGTTTCATTATCAATTATTTTACGTTTATTTAGTGAAATCAGAATAATATAGTGAATTAAATATTTTTTTTGATACTTTTGCAATGATAAGTGATTTAATAAAATTAGACTTAGTTATTTATAAATTTAAGTTGATTTTTTGAATTCTTTAATTTTTATAATAACAATAAAAACTTAATTAAATTGTTTGCAAGACAACTATGATAAAGTTTGTTTTCGGTTTAGTTTTTTTTATTTAATAAAAGTTGTTTGAGTTTTAATTTTTTTAGCAGCTAAATTAATAATTTTTGCAAGATAAAAGTTTAATTTTTTTTTTCCATATATTGTTTCTAAAAAACCTAATAAAAGAACTAAAATTATAGGATAATACATCATTCTAGTTGATCTATAATCCCAATCTAGGATTTCTCTTAAAAATTTAATGTTTAATGCGTCCCCATCAACAAGAAAAAGTAGAACACATATTATTGTGTATATTAAATATTTTTTATTCCAAAAAACAGCTAAGGCTAGCAAGGGAATGGCAAGATATTGATTTGCCATTCCTGATGAAATAATTACTATTGAAATAAGATAATAATGAAAAATATTTCTTAGCGATTTTTTCTGAAAAAAAAGCCCGAGAATAATTAATGAAATAATAAAAAGAATTTTTTTATCAATATACATATCAACGATTTTCGGAGTAAAAATTTTCCAAAAAGGACCATTACTAAAGGCTTTATAATTAAAAACATGTTCAACAATATGATGATAATCGACTGATAAATAATTAGTAAAACTTGAAAAGAAAATAACAAATGGCACTAAAATTATAATAATTTTTTTATAAGAATTTTTTTCTTTAAATGCTAACCATACTGGAAAAAAAATAAATATATGTTTTGCACAAATGGAAAGTCCAAAAATAATTAGGGACAGAAGTAGTTCATAATTATTTTTATACTTTTCATAAATTAATATAGCCACAAAGGCTAGTAGAACAGCGATATTGTCGAATTGATTATGAAAACCGGTAATAAAAACTGAAATAGGATTAAAAAAAAATAATAAACCAATTTTTAATGAGTAATTTTTATAAAGTAAAATAAATATTAAAAAATCAATAATGCTTAATAATAATACTAACTTTACTCTAAAGGTTGGTTGATAGTCGGTAAATGGCAATGAAATCATGTCTAAAAGCAAAAGTAAATTTACCCAAAATGGTGTGTAATTATATTTTCCATAGGAATAAAAACTCTCTCCATATTTAAGAAGCTCCATATTCTTTTGCCACATAATAAAATCATGATTCCACCCAAAATTTGAAACTAGTATTCTTAACGCAATCCCAATAAAGACAAAAAATATTATGTAAAAATTTGTATTTTTTTTTAAAAAAATCATTATGGTTTTATTATATTATTAATATAATTTTTTTTTAAAATATCGAAAAAATTTTTAAAGTAAAATATTTCAATGATCTTAATTAATAATAATAAAATTAAGGTAATATTTTTTATTATTCTTATAATTTTAGCTTTAATTTCTGTTGTTCATTCGTTTAATCAGTCTCAGAAATTCAGTTATGATTTTCATTACTATCCTTCAAAATTAGTTTCGGAAGGAATAAATCATTATCAGTATGTTTTGGATGGAAAACATGACAGAGGTCCAGCTGACAGAATGCTTTATTCCCAAGACGGTATATACGCTCACGGTTTATTTATTATTCTTTTACCATTAACCTTGCTTGAGTGGGATATAGCTAAGACAATCTGGGCTTTTTTAAATATTTCATTTTGTTCTATCATATTATTTTTTTTTTATAGAAGATTTTCTATTCCCAGAAATATATTCATTTTGTCAGCTTGTCTTTTTTTAATGAGTACTCCCTTGAGGATAAATATTGGGTATGGGCAACAAACTTTACTTACTTTTTTATTTTTTATACTACCGTTCGTATTTAAAAATAAAATTTCGATATTATTTAGTGGCATAAGTTATTTTAAATATAATATTGGTTATGTACTTTTCATTTATTTTTTTTCTTTAAAAAATATAAATAAAATTTTAATTTCATCTATTCCCTGTATTATTGGGTGGTTTCTTTATAGTTTTATTACGAATACAAACATTATTCAAAATTTGTTTGAACCTATTCTTGTTTTAAATCATTTTTTTTCAATTAAAAACCATCTTCCTGTTACTATTTTCTCACTATTGAGAGAAATCGGTTTCAACAAGCACTTGGTAATAGTTATTCCTTTAATTCTAAGTTTTATTATTATTTATAAGTTAAAGGATGTAAAAAATGACCTATTAAAATTGTCTATGATCTGTCTGGTTTCACTTAGTTTTGCAGCTCATCAGTTGCATGATTACATTTTGCTTTTACCATTATTAATTTTTTCAATTTTAAATTTAAAGTTTTTTGTTTCAAAAATTAATCTTATAGTAATTTTTTATTTTTTCTTTTTTTTGAGAATTCTATCTTTTTTCTTTGATTTGAAGCCATGGGACTTTCCCTATGGAAATTTTGGTTATTTCAATAATTCTATAATAATTTTAACATTGTTTTTAAATATTAAGAAACATATATTAATATATAAATAATATATTCAGATTATTTTAATATTTTTTTTACTAAAGTTCTTAAAAAAAAAAAAAAGGCGTTTTTTAAAATTATTTAAGATTTTTTTTTTTTATTATTTTTTTTTTTTAAAATTTTTTTTTTTTATTATTTTTTATATAAATAATTTAATTTTATATTTTAAATAAA
>Ga0172376_10007567_pt1 | contig 11552 bp, 9 predicted proteins | sample Lak35m_FD_121114 | JGI IMG/M metagenome (GOLD analysis project Ga0172376, IMG submission 121114) | Freshwater microbial communities from Kabuno Bay, South-Kivu, Congo - kab_092012_35m | ecosystem: Environmental > Aquatic > Freshwater > Lake | place: Democratic Republic of the Congo: South-Kivu...
AGGTGATAAATGAATTAAGCAATACAATTGTTGATGGAACTATAGTGGCTGCTAGAAACTCATACAATGGCAATATAAGGGTTGTTCCAATTAATTTTAGAAATAGATCAACTTATCTGATCATTAAAGGTTGGTATACTAAAGAGACAGCAACATACAATTATCATTTGGTTGATGCACTTGCTCAAAATTTTATTAATAGCTTTGATAAAAGTTTGCTTGGTGGTAGCCGTACAGCAAATGATTCGGTTACCCACCCCATTACCGCTTCCGCTCCAGCAATTAGTACTGAGGCTGCAGAATTTCCAGGTGGGTTTGAGTATTAGAGAAAATTGCTCAAGAACAACTTAAAAATACTACCGATTAGTTTGCAATTGACCAACTGAAAACAATATTTTTAACTAAAAAAGTGAATAATTTTTGGCAAAAACTACCTAAAAACTTTTCAGTACTCTCCCCGATGGAGGATGTAACTGATGTTGTCTTTAGAGAAATTATCAATGAATGTGGCAGGCCAGATGTGTTTGTAACTGAGTTTACTAATTGTAGTGGGGTGCAAAGTGTAGGAGGAGCTAGAGTGATTCATCGTTTAAAATATTTTGAGACTCAAAGGCCAATTGTGGCTCAGGTATGGGGAATAACACCTGAGGATTATCTAAAAACTGCCAAATTGATAGTTGATTTGGGTTTTGATGGCATTGATATAAACATGGGTTGCCCGGTGCCTAGGGTTATCAAGCAAGGTGCTTGTTCAGCACTGATGAAAAATCCAACTCTAGCTAAAGAAATTGTGATGGCAACCAAGGAAGGTTTGGCTGGCAAAATTCCGCTATCGATAAAAACAAGAATTGGTTTTAAAACCATTGATACCCAAAATTGGATCGGTTTTTTACTAAAAGAATGTCGTCCACACGCCTTAACAATTCATGGCAGAACTGTTGCAGAATTATCCAAAGTGCCAGTTCATTACGAGGAAATCGGTAAAGCAGTAGATATAAATAATCAGTTGTTCCCTTTAATTAGAGAACAAGAAGGCACAGATGCTTTTAAAACAGTAATTATTGCCAATGGCGATATTTTGACCTTGGATCAGGGTAGGGCACTAGCTAGTCAATATAGTTTTGACGGGATGATGCTTGGGCGGGCAATTTTTAGCAATCCATATCTTTTTAATCCAGATATTACTCAATATAGGCCGAGGGCTACCGGTCGGGGAAACCCCTCCCTAGCACAAGTCAGCGAAGGTAGCTTATTTAATACAAAAACAAATCTGCCGATTACTCCACAGGATCGAATTAACTTGGTTTTAAGGCATTTAGATTTGTGGGAAAAAACTTGGGGCGAGACTAAACCCTATCAAATTCTAAAAAAGTATTTTAAAATCTATATCTCTGGGTTTGCTGGCAGCAGTGATTTACGCCAAAAATTGATGGAAACTAAAACGATTGAGGAGGCTAGGGGAGTGCTAGTGGATTATAATTCTATTGGTGAAAGTGCCTTTGGCATACCGAAATAACAATTAACCTAAATATTAGGCAGGCAAGCGGTGCCCCTACAAACAACAATTATTTTTTAGATCCTGAAACAAGAGAAGCAATGACAATTGAATTTAAAAAACAAGAGCAGCAATTACGAGAAGGAAAGAATTAGCATCTTTTATCAAGAAAATTAATGACTGTTAGGCAAACACCTGCTTTCTACTTTTTACAAAAACTTGACTAACAAAGGCGATTATTTAAGAGTTAAGCAAAGATATTTTCATATGTTATCATCGGAGTTAGATGTGCTGCAATTTTGGCAGGAACAAAAAATTTTTCAAAAATCACTGGACAAAACTAAATCAGGAAAACCCTTTGTATTCTACGATGGGCCGCCATTTGGGACTGGATTACCTCATTGGGGACATATCATGGTTTCCCAAGTCAAGGACAGTGTTTTACGCTATCAAACTCAAAAGGGTAGGTATACTCCTCGGCGCTGGGGTTGGGATTGCCACGGAGTTCCTGTAGAAAAAATTGTGGAAAAAGATTTTAATATTCAAGACAAAAGAGAAATTGAAAACAATATTGGCATCGAAAGATTTAACCAAGTATGCCGAGAAAAAGTGCTGATGTATGATGGTGAATGGCGAAAAGTCATTGAAAGAATCGGCCGTTGGGTGGATATGGACGACCAATATAGAACCATGGACAATGAATACATAGAGTCAGTTTGGTGGGGATTGGGTCAGCTTTGGCAAAAGGGTTTGTTGTTCAAAGATTATCGCATTAGCCTGTATTCCCCGTCTGTTGGGGTTCCTTTGTCGCATACTGATGTTGCCATGGAGGTCAAATATGACAACGAAACCATCAACACGCCAATTGTCAGGTTTAAAGTTGCTGAAATTTCTACTAAAAAAATCGTCAACAAAGTTTTGGAGCAGGTTTCCAGCAATCACAGTGAACAATTGCGACTTAAAATTGATGTTGAAAAACGGGTAGCCAGCTTGGAAAAGGGAGTTGTCTCCAAAAAAGCCCGATTTGAAGAGATAATTAAGAGTGGTTTGCCAGAATTTGACGCCATCGATTGGGACAATTTTCACACCGAATTGGAAATCAGCGAAGAGCTAAAACATCTAAAAAATCAGTACGAATTGATTCTGGAAAATATTGATACTTTGAATAAGTTAGAAAAAGTTTTAAGCAGTAATTTACCTTTAAACTTACTTTCTTGGACCACAACCCCGTGGACTTTTCCGGCAAATGTAGCCCTGGCAGTCGGTGAAAATATAGAATATTCGATGTATTATTTGGGAGCGACCAGTGAATTGGTTTTGTTGTCAGAAAAGCAATCTGTGCCGATTTTGTCGTTACAACTACATGAAGCTGTAGTTAATTCTCCAGAATTACAAGAGGACCTAGCTAGAGCCAAGGACTCCAGTGAATATTTCTCCAAAATTGGGGTAGATATTGTAAAAATTGTCAGTTTTACCGGGGCCGATTTAGCCGGTTTAGAGTACCTGCCACTATTTGAACCAACCCAAAAAATTGATTCTTACGAGGAAAAAGCCAATATTTTTAAGGTTTATACCGCTGATTACGTGACCGACGACGAAGGTACCGGCATAGTCCAGACAGCACCTGCCTATGGTCAAGATGACTTTGAATTAAAACAAAAATGGAATTTACCAGTTTTAACTTGTTTGAACGACTCAGGAGAAGTTCGCGACGATTTGAACCCGGAATTAAAAGATTTGTTTGGCCTGCATTATCTGGATGCTAATGATAAAATGAACGATTTATTGGATAAAAAGGGGCTCTTGTTCACCACATTTTTACATACTCACCGAGTCCCTGTGTATGATAGAGACGGCAAAAAAGTCTATTATAGTAGCCAAGAAGGCTGGTTTATCGCTGAAACAAAACTGCGAGCCAGAAGTTTGGAATTGAATGAAGAAATTAGCTGGCACCCAGAAAGCCTGAAACATGGTCGTTTTGGAAAAGGCCTGGAAACCGCACCAGAATGGTCTATTTCTCGATCCAGATATTGGGGAACACCGTTACCGATTTGGCAAACTGCCGACAAAACCAAAACTTTATTTATCGAAAGCCTAGAAAAGCTTGAAAAATACGCCATCAATCCGATTTTCAAAATTATCAATACTCCAGACTTAACTCCGGCTTTGTATGAAAAAGGCGGTACAGTTTTATTTGCCGATTCGACAACCAAGCTACCACTGGGCATAAATGCCGTTCAATATCGGAGTAAAAATTTGAGCGAATTACGCAAGCAAAAAGACCTAAATATGAAGATTTTTGCCGTACATGCCCAAAACATGTTGGATGAAATGCTGGATTTGTTTGGTAAATACAATAATGTTCAACTAATTTTTAACAAATTAGAACAACAATTGTGGACGACCTGGCTACTTACTCTGCATCCAGACAGCAAAAAAATAACCAAAACCTTTTATTTTTACAAATCACTAGTCGAAGACGAGGGTGAATTTAATCCAATAGGTGGCATTAAGATGTTAGATATGCATCGACCTTATATCGATCAAATCATTCTAAAAGACGAAGTTGGCAACGTTTACAACCGAATTACCGATGTTCTGGACACTTGGGGAGATAGTGGCTCGATGCCTTGGGCCTCACTTCATTATCCGTTTGAAAACAAAGACTTTTTTGAGCAAACTTTCCCAGCCGATTGGATTATTGAAGGCCAGGATCAGACCAGAGGTTGGTTTAGGGTTTTACATGTAATGGCAACCGGTGTGCACAACAAACCTTCATTTAAAGAAGTAAACACAACAGGTTTGATTTTAGCTAAAGATGGTCGAAAAATGAGTAAATCCAAGAAAAATTTCACTGATCCCAATATTTTACTAGATAAATTTGGTGCTGACAGTGTCCGAAATTACCTTTTATCTTCGACTCTTTTACAAGCTGATGGCCTAAATTTTAACGATGACGATTTGCAAACTACCTTTAGAGAAACCACGTTATTACTTTCAAACAGCACTCAATACATCAAATTTGTTCTAGAACAGCAAGCCCACAGAGCACTTCCAACTAAAATTAATCACCCTCTAAATAAATGGTGGCAGGCTTATACCAATGATTATGTCCAAAAAATTGATCAGCATATGGAAAATTTTGAAATCGACGAAGCCTCCAAGCTGATTATCCCTTATATCCGGGACTTTTCCACTTGGTATATTCGCCGCAGTAAAGACCTTTTGGCTGATTATGGGGCAGAAGTGGCAGCCACATTGGTATTAACCGTCAAACTTTTTGCTAAGGCTACTGCTAGTTTGCAGCCATTTAACATGGAGCGGATTTGGTCGGCAATCAAGGATAATAAAGACCAAGAGTCTGTCCATCTTACAGATTTCCCAGTTGTCGAGGAATTGACAGATAAACAGCTGGAGTCTCTTACTATGATGGATAAACTTCGGGAAATGGCCAGCAGTATTCACGCGCTCAGAAAAGAAAAAAATATTCGGGTTAGACAACCACTTTATGCTGATTTTAAGGGAATAAAACTAGAGCAAGGTTTACTGGAAATGTTAAAATTTGAATGTAATTTATTGGAAAATGATTTATCGAAAACCGAGGGTCAGATTTTTGAAGCCGAGTCCGAATATGGGTTGATTAAAGTCGATTTGGTGGTCGATTCAAGCCTTAGCGTGCTTGGATTTACTAGAGATTTTGAAAGAGGAATCCAGTCGTTTAGAAAGCAACAAGGCTTTAAACCTGGTGAAATAATTGCCATGAAATTTGAGCCAGTTGATGTCAAAGAAGAAGAAATTTTTGCTCAAGTTATTCAAAAAACTGATTGGGATAAGCTCTGTGTGGAGGTTAAATGGGTCAAAGGTTTAGATGCTAAAATCAATAAAAGTTTTGAGGTTAAAGAACTTTGTAAAGTTTTGGTAGATGCCTAGAAATGCCTATTAATTATTAACTTTAAATTAAAACAGAATATACAAGTTTTGTAGAGGTTGGTTATTGTTAGAGATCCTGAAACAAGAGAAGCGATGACGGGAGCGGGCTGTGGGGCTTTGGGTCGAAATAAATCCGACCTGTTCAGCGTACAATTTCGTCTACGCCTTCTCTCAATCGCCGTGGGGCTTGGGGCCTAACCTACAGGTCTGGACTAAATCCAGCCCCATTCGGTTCGCTTTCTTCGAAAGCTAGCTTTTTGTCTCAGGGGCGGGCTCTCAATCGCCGTGGGGGTCTGGGCAGAGCAAGTCTGCCCGTTCTAGCTTGGTTGTCACCAGCTTTTCTCTCAATCGCCGTGGGGCTCTACATTCCTAGTTCGAATCGGATTTCTTCATCAATCAGGTCTTTATTCCAGGGTGGATCCCAAACTAAGCGCAAATCTACCTCATCAATAAAATCTAAGTTCAACAAGCTGTCTTCAATTTGCTCTGGTAAAATGTCGATAGCTGGACAATTTGGGGAGGTTAGGGTCATGATTATCTTTACTCTATTATTTTCTAGGATTTCTATCCCGTAAATTAAGCCTAAATCCCAGATATTTACCGGTAATTCCGGATCCAGAATAGTTTTTAAAACAGTTATTATTTGTTTATTTTTTTCAACTTTGGTCATAAGTGAAGTTTGTTTTTATTTTATATTTGGTCAATTAGATCCTGAAACGAGAGAAGCAATGACGGGCAGGCGTCTAGGTCTTCTCTCAATCTCCGTGTGGCTTTGGGCTCACCTACAGGTCTGGACTAAATCCAGCCCCTTTCGGTTCGCTTTCTTCGAAAGCTAGCTTTTTGTCTCGCCGACGGGCTCTCAGTCGCCGTGGGGCTTTGGTCCAAAGTAAATTTGGCCTTTTCGTGCCTAGCTTTGCTGGCAACACTCTCAGTCGCCGTGGGGCTCTTGCACTAACAAAAATTATTGTGTATAATAAATTATAACAGACAAAATATGTCCAAAATTCAACAAAAACAAAACTCCACAATTTCCATAAAGCAAAGTATCTTTACAAGAATTTCAAAAGAGTATTCAGAGTATTTAGAAACATATCCTGGAGCTCAAGTAGGTGTGATTATGGCTCTTTTATTGATGGCTGTTTCGATCACCTTCTTTTTACTACAAATTTTATAATCAATTAAAAAAATGTTGCAAGTAACTTTTTGTGGAGCTGCAAGAACCGTCACTGGTTCCATGTATTTTTTGGAATATATAGGACCCAATGGCGACACATTTAAATTTACTGTTGATGCTGGGATGTTTCAGGTGGGTAACAGTTTAAGCCTATTTAAAACCAATTCTCACCTATTGTTTGACCCAAAATTATTGGATTGTGTGGTGCTTACCCATGCTCATTTGGATCATTGCGGCCGCTTGCCATATCTAGTTAAAAATGGTTTTGGTGGTAAAATTTACTCATCAACCCCAACCAAACAAATTGCTGAGGTGGTTATGCGCGACGCGGCTAAACTGAGTACCGATGATCCCGATAAAGGACAATATTATTTCGATCAAAAAGGTCTTTTTAAAAAGGATTTAACCAAAAAAAAGCCGTTAAATGAAGATTCTGGAGCCGAAATTCCTCTAGATGGAATTAAAGAAAATTTGGGTCTTTACACTGAAAAAGACGTGGACACAACCATGTACAGATTTATAAACTACGAATATCACGAGCCGTTTAAAATTCATCCCAATTTGCAAGTGGAGTTTTATGATGCTGGTCATATTTTAGGCTCTTGTTATGTGGTGATTACCGAGATTTCCAGCGGACAAAAAGTGGTTTTTTCTGGTGATTTGGGTAACCGCAACAAGCCTATCATTCATGATCCAGAACTGGCTTCACAGCTAGATGATATCACTCATATTTTTGTAGAAACTACCTATGGCAATAGGCTTCACGGCAAACAAGATCCAAAAACTAAATTGCGAGAAATTTGTTATAAAAGCCTTTCAAATAGAGGACAAGTGCTGATTCCATCTTTTTCCGTGGAAAGAGCTCAAGAAATCATCTATTACCTGGTGGAGTTGATGCGCGAAAATAAAATTCCGCAGGTGCCTATATTTTTGGACTCGCCAATGGCTAGCAAGGTTTTGAAAATCATGTTATCACATCCAGAATTGTATGACTCTCATATGCTTGATAACATCGAGGATAACGAGCATCCTTTAGTTTATACGAAGTTAAAAATACTTGAATCAGCTAACGATAGTAAGACCTTGAACGGTTACGACCAGCCTTGTATTATCATCGCTGGAAGTGGTATGCTGAATGGTGGTAGAATCATAAAACATCTCAAATTTCATGTGCAAAACCCACAAAACACACTAATTTTCGTTGGATATCAAGCAGATGGGACTTTGGGTCGAAAGATTTTGGAAGGTGAAAAAAACATCACAATTGAAGGAGCTGAATACGAAGTAGCCATTCAAATCGAAAAAATTAACGAATTTTCAGCCCACGCTGATCAACCAATACTCCGTGATTGGCTTAGTAAATTGCTTTTAAATCAAAACAATCAGATTAAACCAACTGTCTTTTTGGTTCATGGTGAAAAGGTCGGCTCTGAAGGATTGCAAATAGAATTACAAAAAAGTTATGGTGATAGAATTAACACCTATTGGCCTTTTTTTGGGGAAAAAGTTGTGTTGTGGGAGGGGAAGTAGCCTAAAAATTGTCTTAGATAAAAGCTAAATTGACAAGCTTAGTATTGAAAAGTATATCAACTTAAATGTCTTTGACAGAAAAAATTAAAGCCGAATTGTTTCGTAAGTTTTTTCATTTTGGGGTAGTTTTTGGTCATTTTATAATTATTTCATTTATCAATTTTTGGTTGGGTTTTGCTCTACTGATACTGGGCCTTGTGGTGGTGTATATTTTTCGGCATTCCAAAGTTAGCAAATTTGCCAATTCTACCCGCAAACGTTCATTGGGTCAGTATTATTTATTTGTGGGGTTGATCCTAGCCAATTGTATTTACATATTTTATCCTAATAATCTGGCTCTGATTTTTGCTTATTTTGCCCTTGGAATTAGTGATGTTATTGCAGGGTTTGTGCCTTACTTTATGGCCGAAAAGACCAAGATCAACGGTAAAGTAGAAATATCCACCACCAGTTTATTATATGCCTCTGTAGTTTTTGGTATTCTAAATTTGATATGTTTATTATTTTTTAGACTTCCTTTAGTAAAGGCCATTTTTGCTACACTCTTGCTTGGTATGATAGAGTTTTTTAGCCGAAAAGGTAGCGACAATATTACAGTTCCAATTCTGGGGTATTTGATTGTTTTACTTTTAGTTTAACAATAACAAAATTCATGAAGTAATTTTTTGGTATGAATATTATAGTTGCCATTCCCGTTAAATCGGAAATGTATTTTATACTGATTTAAAATTTAGTATAGATACCCGATCAAGTTGGTATGACAATTTTTTATTTGTTTGCTTTTATAAAGAATGTATTTACTCCTCAGGACTATCAAAATAACCAATATTGGTGTCTTTTTCAGTAATTGCTAGTTCTACTTGGTCGGAAAATAGTTGATAATTGTCATTTTTAGAATTTCGATGCGATAATTGCAATTTAAGAGGTTTTTGTAGGTTTTTGATACTCACATATAAACTTACCCCTAAAGACTCCTTAGAATAAAAATTATGAAGCCGACTTGAGGGCAGGGTACTCACAAAGGCTAATCCAGCTCTAAATGTACTTGCAGTCAAAAAAGCCAGGTCTCGAGCGTCATAATACAAACTATTTTGCTCCTGAATATAAAATGTATTAGCTTCGTCGATAACAATAATTTGACCCAGATTTTTAAATGGTAAAAATAATCCGCTTCGAGTGGTGAAAATAATTTTTTGATTGTAATTTTCAGATTCGGTTAAAACTAATTCTTTGACACAGATTTTGGACTTGGCTGAAACATCGCCACTGAAATTTAAAATTTGCAAATTATGTTTTGAAACGAGCTCATTAAATTCAGAATTTTCTTTTAAAGCAGATAATATTTTGTCTAATAACTTTTTTTCTGGAAAGACCACCAAGACTTCCTGATTAAATAAATGTTTTTGGGTATTTATATTAATCTGACTACGTATAATGTATATTATACGAACTAAAATATCTTTTTCAATATAAAACTGAGGTTTACCTGTAAAAGCCCTATTCAAAGCATTTTCTGGCTGTTGTGTATTGTTTGTCGTATTCGCATCTGAGCCAGAATTATTAACAAGAAACTGGTCTTGCAAAATTAGCCAATCTTTTTTGGTTAACAGTTTTAGTGGTTGTAAAAATGCGTCCAAGACAATATTTATTGAATTAAAAGTATTTTGAGCGATAATCTTGATCAATTTTAGTTGGTCTGAAGTAAAAATGTATGGAAAAGTTTCGGAAATTATTTTAGTCTTTTCACTGTCAAAGTTATTATCATTCAGTTGCCCCAGTATTACTCCAAAACAGCCTTTATTTCGAAGTGGTACTTTAACAAGACTCCCCTTTACAATGTCTAATTCAGATTTATAGGTCAAAACCTCACTCGGGATTTTTTGATTTAAAAGGACTTCGTAAAAATACATGAATAGATTCTGGTTTACAATTCCTTGGTAGTATCAAGTCTGCTTTTGGCTACAAATCCCATAAATAAGCCAATAAATGCACCGATTAAAATCCCTGCTAAAATATTAAAAAAGAAAATTGAAATTGGGTTTGAAAAAAAGTTAAAAACTTGATCTGTGGTTTGTTGGCTAATTCCGGCCTTGGAATAAGATTCTTGAATCTGTAAATAAAGGTTATCGTATATTTTTTGGTTCAAATTGTATCTATAAGCGGCTTGGACGATTCCAGCAACACACCCGGCACATAACATTACAAGTAAGGTAAATTGAAAGGTTTGTTTGAAGGTAAATTTTTTTAAAATAATTGCTTTGTTTACCAAATAGATAAGTATTCCTGTGGCGATAAATGTTAAAAATGTGGCTGAATTTCTAACAAATGGATACAGAATGTTCTCCATGAAAACAGCCATGCAGTAGTAGGCAGTGTATTCCCAATAGATAGGCTTTTCTAAACTTTGTGAGGCTTTGCTCATTTTAATTAAAATTGGAGGCAACGACCGGGTTCGAACCGGTGTAAAGGGTTTTGCAGACCCGTGCCTAACCACTCGGCCACGTCGCCATTGACATTTATATTATTTTTTACAAACTCTTATTCGTCAAGTATTTCACATGTCCTTTAAGTTAAAAAAAATAACTGGTAATCAGTTGTTCACCCCGAGTTTGTTATTAGGTATTTTGTTGGTTAGTTTTTATATTTCCAGTATTGATTTAGTCGAAAAAACCTATAATTATGGCTTTATTTTGGCGGTTAGTGGCGTGGTTTTAGTTTTAAAAACCTACATTGCCCTGTTTGGCAGCCTGGAGACAAATTTGAAAGCAAAAAAAGGTATTTTAGCAGCCACTTTGTTACTACTTGGAGTGGTCCAGTTTTACTTGGGTTTTGTGTCGGTTGATTTTTTAACTATTGATAAATTTCCCCAGAACACAGTTTCGGTGGTTTTGGCAGCAGAAGTGGTTTTTGCGGTTACTTTGTTTTTAACCAAAAATGTGAATCTCTTAAAGTTTAGTTTAGTGTTTATATTTTTATTATTTATTTCCACTGTTAGTTTGTATTTTAAATGGTTTGAAAAAAGCCCGGATTTGTTTATTTTATCGCAACAATTGATTGCTTATATTGTTATTATTGGTCAAACTATTGGACTATTTATGACCATGAATTTTTATTCTGAGCATCGGGAAGGTAATTGATTAGTGTTTTTGACGTATTAAAAGCAAGAATTCTTGGTAAATGTAGGACATCATTTTTGTTTTTGAGATCCTCAAACAAGAGAAGTAATGATAGGCAGGGGGCTTGAGGTCGGAATAAATCCGAGCTGGTTCAGCGTACAACTTCGTTTATGTTTCCCCCAATCGCCGTGGGGCTTGGGGCTCACCTACAGGTCTGGACTAAATCCAGCCCCATTCGGTTCGCTTTCTTCGAAAGCTAGCTTTTTGTCTCAGGGGCGGGCTCTCAATCGCCGTGGGGCTCTAGTCG
>Ga0172376_10007570_pt1 | contig 11551 bp, 19 predicted proteins | sample Lak35m_FD_121114 | JGI IMG/M metagenome (GOLD analysis project Ga0172376, IMG submission 121114) | Freshwater microbial communities from Kabuno Bay, South-Kivu, Congo - kab_092012_35m | ecosystem: Environmental > Aquatic > Freshwater > Lake | place: Democratic Republic of the Congo: South-Kivu...
TATTTACCTTCTCTATTACAATAACTTTTGGAGCATTTTCTAGAAAGAAAAATCCTAATTACATCCTGCTCTTCACCCCTCATACCATCTTTATGCATTATGATCTTTCCAAAAAGTTCAACCTCAATGGGTACCAATCCCCTGTAATTTTCAGCTATATAAAATGCTTTGTTCTGATCATAAAATGCATAAAAACCACAGTCACAATTTAGGTTCACCGGGACCTTGCATTTTTTTATTTTCTTCTCACACTTTGAACTACTACTTATATTATAATCTCCATAGCCTAACCCTCTAAATGAAAAATTATTAATATCACTGATGTAACAAACTTTATAGCCTTTAGCGTTTGAAACGTTGCCAGCCTCTAATAAATGCTCGCTTTTTCTACCCGACAACGCACTAACTGCAACAGACCAAGCCTCTGTGTAATTTAAATTATCATTATTGTATTTACTCATCTTTATAATATGCTTATAATATGTATATTAACATATAATATATATGCATAATATATTTTTTTTATAACAGGTATAATATGAAAGAAAAAATTAAATACTTTTATCAATGGTATCTATTTGCAATGAGCAAAGATCCTGCATTGAAATCAATCTTTGAATTCTACCTACTTTATCCCGGGGTAAAAGCTGTTTTTCTTCATAGAATCTCTCATTTTTTTTACCAAAATAAATTATATTTTATTGCAAGATTATTATCTGAAATTAGTAGATTTATTACAGGTATCGAGATTCACCCTGGTGCAAAGTTAGGAAAATATCTATTTATAGATCATGGCATGGGAATCGTAATAGGTGAAACTGCTATTATAGGTGATAAAGTTATTATTTACCACGGCACAACAATAGGTTCCCAAAATACTGATAAAAAAGAAAAACGACATCCCACTATTGGTGATAATGTAATCATAGGAGCAAACAGTACAATATTAGGTAACATTACCATAGTTAAAGATACTAAAATAAAAGCAAATTCATTAATTTTGAAAAATATAAATTAACTTTTTATAAATGATTTAATATTTGAACAAACAACTAAAAATTTATTATCTAATATATTTTTCGTATTGTAAACTGACCAATTATTGTTCATAGCTATTTTCTTAAGTTTTTTATCTGGATTTACTACAATTGGAACCTTTGATTCATTCAACATGGGAAGATCTTTTATAGAATCACTATAGCAATATAATGTTTTATTCTCTAAACTATTTTTAACTATCAACTCTCTAATAGCTTTAGCTTTCTCGATACCATGTTTAACTGTACCAATTAAATTTCCCGTGCAAATTCCATCTTTTATCTCTATATCAGTTCCAATCGCTCCTGAGAGACCAAGGCAATCTGATAACTTGGTTGCTATATATTTAGGTCCTGCGGTAGCTAAGTAAATCGTGTCGTTAGCAGCTTTATGTTCTTCTATTAGGTTTAATGATTTTTTATAAATTTGTTTTTTCATTACTCTATCAATAACTCTATCAATCATATTATCAATATCAGAAATTGGCACTCCTTTTATAATACTTAGCGTTCTCTCTTTAATCTCAGTTGTATTATTTTCATAAGATGATAATCTATATCTTACATTATTAAAAAACATGCTGCAAACATCTCTTAGAGATACTAAATCATTTTTTCTAAACTCTAACCCCAATTCAAATATAGTTGAGCCTCGTATTAAAGTGTTATCTATATCAAAAACCGCAAGATTACTACTCATAGATTTATTATCTAATTTATTTACACCCTTGCAAGTATTAGTGAAATTATTTGTAAATTAAATACAATTTACTTATGAAGAGAGACTTAATAAAAGATCGAAAGTTACTAGCTTTTATACTTGCAAACGATGTAGTAAATGGAACTTTGATATTTGATTCTTATGATAAAAAAGATAATGATAAATTTTTATCTATCTACGAATTAATCTTTATGCTAATAAATGATTTAGATTTAATTGAATTAAATACCATTAGAACTCTACGTAGTGACAATACTTATAAAACAATTGAAAATTTAATTAAAACTGCAAAACTATTAAATATATGACTTTTTTAAAATAAGAGTAACAATTTAATTATGATTATAAACTTAGTAACTAAATTATCTTTTTTCACAGTACTGCCTTTTCTTTTTACAAATACTGCCTCTGCACATGGTGGAGCAGATGATGAGTTTACCGAAGAAACAACTCAAGTCTCGATACCAGAGGAAGGATTTAGTATTACAGACTTACTTGTAATTGCACTACCAGTTATGCTTATTTTAGGTTTTTTTATTTTTACTTATTTAAATAAAAATAAGACAGATAAATAATATCTGTCTTATTAGTAATTAGTTTGCTAAATTAAAATGCAATATTGATCTATCAATATTTCTATCTTTATCATTGATCTGTTTCTCTACCTCTAATAATTGCATATTCTTTACTTTTTGAGATATTGTAAATTCATTGTAATCTAAATGAATCTGATAAGATTTTATAATCATAATTGAATTTAAAATAACATCTTCAAGATTAGCGTTCTCGTTTAACGGTTCACTAAGTTCAATTATACTAATTAACTCGTTATCGTTACTAACTTCTTTTATTATATTGTCTCTAAATTGATTATATAATGTAATAACTCTATTTATAAATTTAATATTCCCTGTTTCATAGAAATCAGTAGCAATATTTTTCATTGAAGATAACAAAGTAATGTATTTATATAGCGTATCAACTTTTTTTAGTTGCATAGTGTACAAACCTCTCATTTATTATATTTATAATATTAACTATTATAGCAAAAAATAAAGTTATAGCTTTTTAGCAAACTCAAGATAATAACTAAATTTCTTTAATTTATTATCTTTATATAATTTATATGCGGTTTCTAAGATAGAGTTAGTTATATCACTATTAATTCTAAATAATATTGCATCAAAGAAATATTTTTTAATTATATTATATTCAAAAGAATTTACTTTTATTATATTAAAATCTCCATTAAAAGCTAGTTTCCTTAGTCTTGACCATAATAATAAGTATTCTTTCTCGCTTCTCGCTTTGCTATTAATTATTGCTTCACTATCAATTAATAATAAAATTTTTTTTTGTAATCTAAAACATTTTTTACTATCTTTAAAACTATCTAATTGTGATTTTATATAACCAAGATAATCTAAATTATTTATATAACTAATATTTTCAATAAGATTTAAATAAAATAATTTCTGATACTTATTTATGCTTTCTTCATATAGAATAATAAAATAATCAACATTGTTAACCATCTTGATATTATACCAAGATTTTATAATAATAAATTAATCATATGTATATTTTTATAATCAGAAAACAATCATTTTATGAATAATAACATAATGGAAAATACAATTTTAGATTTAGTAAATCATGAAAATTGGTATATTATTTCAATCAAAACGAAAAAAACTGCTCAGGTTGAAAAAATATTAAAGAGATGGGCTAATAATTTAGATCTTAATATAACAATATACGACCCTAAAAAATATATTAAAAATATTCCAACGAACCATTTGTATATAAACCTAGATCAAGATCTGTTACAAGAATTATATAAATTTAATATTAAAAATGTAAATATTTTAGGTAAAATTGAGAAAATAACAAGTGAAGAGTTTTCTTCTTTTTACGATAATATAAATAAACATAATATTAAAAATACAGAAAAAATTTATATAAATAAATCCTATCTTATATCATCTGGAGCTTTTGCAGGGCTACAAATTACAATTTTAGAAATAAAAAATAATACTGTTTTTGGAAATGTAATTATATTTGGAAGAGAAACAAAGGTAGAGATAGATAGAGATAATATTACAATCAGTTAGCTTTACTTATCTTAATTACTTTATCTTCACAAATTGCTAAATTTTCTTTTAGAGCAAGCATCTCTCTTCTATCAATAGTAAGATCCCATCTCCATTTTACTGCAATCACACCGTAAGTATATTCGCATAAGCCAAATTTTGGTTTAAATGACGAAGGATCTTTATCTGATTTCTCTCGATTACTCTCTGCTGATACAGCAACTAAACTAAAATCAAAACCAAGATCATTTGCAAATCTTTTTTTACGCTCTTTATCCCATAGGTAAGCTCCTGATCTATCTGCCTCCGCTAGCGAGACCAAGTGATCTATATCGAGTTCTCTAGCATTAGTTATAATTTTATTATCATAGATTGATAACCATTTTCCTATGCTATCTTTACAACTATTCATTGTACTTAAGGATTCAGCTAACAATACCTCTCTTCTTGTATCGCAACCATTATTATCATGATCAATCCAGTGCTGATAACTTTTTCTATCATACTTTTTTCTAACTTCATTTTTAATCTTTATTTCAGATAAATAGCTTGTAATTTTTTTCTCAAAAAATATTTCTTCTCCATAACTTAAATTCATTATATTTGTAATTACAGCAAATACAATAATAAATAATATTTTTTTCATAACATACATTGTTATTATATTAAAAATTTTTTCATAAAAATATATTTGATTACGTGCATATTTTAACAATGCAATAACTGTATTTTTTAGGCGTACAAAAGCGCCTTGTTAGGAGACTCCTATGAGTTCAAAACTGCCAGCAACTAAGGCAAATGCAAAGAAGGCACCTGCAAAAAAGGCGCCTGCAAAAAAGGTTCCTGCTAAGAAGGCCCCAGTTAAAAAGGGTTCTGTAAAGAAGGCACCTGCAAAGAAAGTTGTAAAGAAGTAATTACATCTTTTCTTGGAAAGAGCCCCTTTTTAGGGGCTCTTTCTTTTTAATACATTATAGCTATATAAAATTACTCCCATTGATATAAATAAATCTGCTAAATTGAAAATAAAGATATTACTTAAATTTATAAAATCTATAACTTTACCATTTGAATTCGGGAGTACTCTAAATATAATATTTCCTATTGCTCCCGCTATTATTAGCAATACTCCATAATTAAATATTTTCTTTTTTATTATATAATATAAAAAAGCAGATATTAATAAAATTTGAATAAATATTAAAAATGTTTTATGATTGCTCAATAACCCAAAACTCATTCCTGGGTTTTCTGCATACTGAAACCATATTATTTTTAGGTCAAAATAAAATGAATTTAAATTAGCAAAATACTTACTAATTCCATCTAATATTAATAATAAAATAAAAAAAAGATATTTTAAAATCATATAATATATGTTATATAGTACCATTTATAAACATAAAAAAAACTGGCAGAAAGTTACTCTCTGCCAGTTATATTTTATGCTATTATTGATTTTGACTTTATTTTATAAAGTTTATCAAGTTTATAAAGTTTTCTTCTCCGTCTGTAACTGCTAAGTTTACCATCTAATAACAAGATTGTAAATGTAGCACTTGCGGTTACTATCAATATGGCATATGAGATTTTACTGCCGAGTAAAATTTCTACCGCCTCTTTAATCGTATCAATCGCAATTATTAGCGATATGATACCGATCTTACCCCACCTAGAAACATTTTTAACTGGCTGTATATCCCTTTTTTTATTGATATAGCTAGTTTCTATTGTAGTTCTCCTTCTAGCTTTCGCTATATATAATTTCTAGTTATAAAAACCAGATTTAAGATATACTATATCTGCAGTAATAATTAAATCATTTTATCAATCAAAAAAATTATTTTTTTATTTTTAACAATAACATCTGCAAAACATTCACACTCTTTCATGTCAAAGCCAACATCAATACTATCATTTGATAACTTAGCCACTTTCTCCTCAAAATCCTGATAATTAGTAAACAATTCCCAACCTTCAAATGAATCATCATTAAGCTCTAAAACTAAATTATAATTTTTAATTTTTTTATTATTATATATTTTTTTACATTTGTAACAAAATAAATTTGTATCAAATAAATCTAAATATAAAAAACACCTTTCATTAAAATCATTATCTTCGAATGCAAGAAAACCAGGCCCATCTTTAATTATAACCCTATTTATTAATTCTTTACATTTTATACATAATAAATCATTTTTATCGTTCATGATTTAATGTTTCATAACATTAATATAATTTCAAGATATCTTTATATGCTTAAATAAAAATAAAAGTAAATATATTTATATGAATAAAATAATTTTAATTACAGTTTCAACAATACTATTAGCAGGTTGTTCCCAAGAGATCAAAAGCGAGTATCAAGATAATAAACCTTTAGATAATAAAATAAAAGAATTACTACCTATCAAGCCAAGTAAAGTAGAATTATATATGACAGGCCCAAATGGATCTAAAATCACCGCAACGGGCCAAATTCAACTCGGCGATAAAAGCGATGGTTCTGATTGTAAATTATATTTAGAAATTAACCAGAGCATTAAAGGCGAGAACGCTAGTGAGATAAATTTTCAAATTTTAAGAACAAAAAATGCCACTTGGCATAAAATTACAAAATCAAGTATAGATTTACCTGAAGGTGTAATTAATTCTTGGTTTGATTATATTGACTATATAGCACCTAGACCTGCTATTATTTTCTCACCACTTTTTATAACAGATGGTTTGCCAATCGAAGAGAACTCTGGTGCTAGCTTCTGTACGCTTCGCTACTTAGATCAAGTTGCTACTTTAGAACCCTCATCTAATATCATAAAATATGACTTCAAAAGAACCAATGAGTATATGGATAAAGCTTTTACAATCTATACAAAAAATTTACTAAAAGCTGGCGGGCTAACCAATGAAGAAATAGATAAACATCTTCTACCGCTAGTAGATAAGACAAAGCCTAATTATACAGAGGCTTTATCAGGGTTAGAGCTTAAACTATATCAAAAAGATGGTAAATTCTATATTAACCAATCATTTCCTGATAAAGAATTCTCGCTTCAAGTTATCTTTACTCCGCAGAAAAAATACGATAACAGTAAAGATATTGAAATTAATTTAGATTCATTTTACACTAAACTCTCCAAAGACGATAAGCATAAAGAAGTAATCGCAAAATTAAATGAGCTTGGCGTAGAGGAATGGCTTAATGGAAATAGCCAAGAATAAATTATAAAAATGAAAAAAGAGCCGGCAATATGCCGGCTCTATTAATTTTGCTAATCGGCTTCGACGCGAATCCTATAAGGTGACGGTCAATTATTTGGCCCGAGTGCATAATTATTAATATTATCCATAATGTAATACATAATTTCACTATTTTGATAAACTTATTCTTGATGCAAAAATCTCATCTATATTGTTTTTTTGATTTTCTTTAATTACTACTAATAATGAAAATCTATTAGGTAAGCAATCTTTATTAAATTTTGAGTAAATAATTTTATTATCAATCTTGATATCATATTTGCAAATTATTTTATTTGACGCTGAATAAATATTTTTATCCTTGTTATTAAATTTATAAAGTATTTTCTCTCCTAATTCATCATAAATTATATTATTAATAATTATTTTATCGCTTATTGTAATATTAAATTCTGATATAAATTCAATTGTCTTCTCATTATTTGTAATATAAAGATTTAAAATATCAAAATTACCAAGAGTATCTTCTCTTTGGTCTAGTATTTTATAGTTATGATTATATGTTTTCTTCTTTTCTAAAATAGCTGCAGCTTTTTTAATCCAATTTATATTTCCTTTTATTCTCACATATGTAGAAGCATATTCTCCTTCGCAAACATATCCAAGATTACTATAATTCTCTTTTACTACACCGTAGGAAGCTATTCCAATTAAGTATTCTTTTTTTTCATGTTTAAATAATAGCGGGCCACCTGAATCGCCGTTGCAAGGTCCGGAAAACTTTCTAATATTTTCTTTGTATCCTCCGACTGGAATTAATTTATTTAGATCATAAGAGTAATTTAATCTGCTATTTGCAACCTGTTCTGATAAGTTGCTTACATTTGCATACATTAATTTATTTCTATATTCTCCTTTTTCGTCCAAGCCATACCCATAAATAGATAATTTAGATCTAGCTATCAAAGTATCTATTTTGTCATTTTCTAAAAAGAAAATTCCATTTTTACTCATTTTAATTCCAGTTCTTAGTAATGCTATATCATGTAACCCTGACTCAGCTCTATCTATATTTTTAATGTATTCATTATTTATAATTATATCCTTAATTGGTATTAAATTTACCCCATCGTTAATTATCTTTCCATCTGATATGTAAATTTGCTCTGGATTGTATTTATAAACGCAATGAGCTGCAGTTAAAATAAGAACCTCAGAAATCTTACTACCCGTGCACTGCGGTTTTGTGGGATAACCCATTCCGGGTTGAGTATTAAAATAAATGGCAATAACTCCGCTTTTCTCCGATAATTCTCCATCAGGAAATGTTATACCATATACATTATTATTAAAATATAAAAGTATAATTATAACAAAAATCAACATATCAATATTATATTATGATTCCTATAATAATATAAAATTAATTATCAACTATCTGCAAGGAAATTTGATAATTTGCGAAGTATCAGAGCTAACTCTACCGCAATTATAACATTGAAACTGAAATTTTGGGTCAAGCGGGCTAATTGATAAGCTTACCATCTCTATCTTATGTGTTTTTTCTTTTCTTAATGTTTTCATATTCTCTCCTTATACTTAATTATACTATAATTGCATTATTATAATTCATGATTATATTTTATATAAATATATAATAATAATATGGGAAAATTATGGCTTGATGCAACCAAACAAGGATTAATTTTAAAGAAAAATAAAACCTTAATATATCAAATAGCTTCTCAATATGGCATTAAAGAAATCATTATATTTGGAAGCGTCTCAAGAGGAGATGCTAATGATGATAGCGATGTCGATATGTTAGTTGATATAAACTTAAAGAAATACCATCCTGACGATCTATACAATCTCTCTAGACAGATAAGAAATACTACTACATTAAACTGCGATATATCATGTAAGTTAACTATGAACGAATCAGTGTATAAAACTGCATTAAGAGAAGGTAATACTTTATAATATTTTACAACCTACGATTTTTAGTTACTATAGTTTATTATGTTAGCTACAAATCATGTCTTAGCTGGAGCAGCTATCGGGGTAACTATCTCAAATCCTGTTTTTGCAATTCCGTTAGCAATTACCTCACATATTATTATGGATTTAATACCTCATTGGGGAAAATTTCCTACCGAAAAGATTTATCTTAGAGTCGCTAGAATAGATGGTTTACTTTTATTATCTATATTTATTTTGCTTTACTATTTATTACCTGAAAGAAATATTCACGTTATCATTACAGCATTTGCAGCTCTTTTTTTTGACTTAGATAAACCATTTGAACATTTTTTTGGTAAATATTTTAACCATAAGCCATTATTTGGTAAAAAATTTCTAGAGCTAAATATAAAATATCAAAAAGAGAAGTATTCTAGATCATATGTTGAAGTAACATCATTCATAATACTTAGTTTGTTTATACTATTATTTAGTTTTTGAATCTATATATCTAACAATATTATTCATATAATACCATGAATAATGATCACTATCTTCAGCAGATGCAATTGCTGAACGATCATATAAAAATAAGCTATGCGATATAACATCTAAAGCTCTGTAAAATTCAGCTAATGGGTACTCATCTAAAATCAATTCTTCTATCATCTCTATATATCCTTTTAAATTAACGTTATAAATTGGCTGGTCCTCTACTCTGCACTCTCTAAAATTTTTAATATTCTCTAAAGTATCAAAACAAATAGATTCTAAATAATTATTTCGATCTCTTATATCTGTATACATACCATAACCATCTTTTAGTTTTACAACATAAGAGGAAAACAGCGATTTATCATTATTTAGATCTACTCTCAAATCCTCAATACTGTTATAATTCTTAAGAAATTTTAATTTATTCACTGGTATTGATAACTCAACTATTTTATTCTCTAACTCTGATCTCTTAATGATTTGACGTTGGGCAGGCCAATTATACTTTTTTGCTGCTTTACTCCGTTCAACTACCACCAATCTTTTTTTTCTATACTCACCCTCGCCTGAATACATATAAAACTCATAACTTTCTATAAAATCATTTTTATAACTTACTTTAAAATTAAATACATTCACTCCATCACTAAATATAAGTCTATCAAATCCTGGTAGTAATTTATCATTACTAAAATTACCAGTAATTAGGTTATTTTTAAGTTTAAGATTTTCGCCACGTTTCAAAATGTCTCTCAACACCGAGATAAACGATATCGTATTATCTGCAGTATTTTCAAAGTTACTAAAGTATACTAACTCATCTTTATCTTCTTCTACAAAACTTGCATATTTCTTCTTAAGTTCAACAAGTGCTCTGCTTTTTTTATATCTATCTGTTAGTTCTGTAAGTGTTTTCTCATTATTCATAAAAGTAAGATACTTATTTTTTTTATCAAAGATAACCCTATAATCTTTATTGCCATAATACTCGTAACCTGTCTCGCTCCAGAGGGTAGTTATTTTGTAAAATAACGAGCCATTATCCCTTCTCAATTCAGAGTCCAAAAGACTCTCAAGCTTATCTTTTGGGTTATCATTAACTAAGCTGTAAGCAGGTAATAAGTAATTAGAATTTGTAATTGATATAAGAATTGAAAATAAAAAAATAAATACTCTTTTTTTCATTTTTTTAACTCCTTAAAATATGCCGAAGGCTCCACTACTCTCTCAATTTCATCATCTAATAAAATAATATCATCTCCCCAGAAAAGTTCTTCTTCATAAAAAATATCATCTAACATTGCCATTACCTCATCAAGAACAGCTTTTATATTTAGTGCCTCTTTAGACCAGTAGTATTGATAAAAATTAGAATTATAATCTTCTATTACTTTATCTTTAATAGTTTTACAACTAATTTTTACTATTACTTTATAAAAATTTTTATAATTATAACCTTTATATAGTAATACCTCAAATAAACTATCTTTATTTATATCTAAGTACTTTTTACTCTCTATTAATTTGTATGTAATTTCGTCAAATTCATTATAAATTTTATATGTTACAACATCTGTTATTTTTTTTATACATAAACCATTATTAAAATTTATAATATTAGGAGCAAATTCACTAAGTATTCCTAAAAGTGAATCATAATTTTTAAAATTAAGACCTGCTGGGAAGGTATAGTTCTCAATATCTTCTTTACAAAATATAATTTTATCTTTTTCTACGCTAGACAACATTTTATTATTATAAGTATAATAAAATTTTTGTCATTACTCTGCTAAAATTTTACTAACCTTCATTATCTCGCCGCACTTAGCACAGAATATCAAATCCCCTTTATTTATGCCATAATCTCTACCATAATGAGAACAGCTCAATAGATATGCTACTAATTTAATATCGCCAAGGGATACAAGCTTACCATCCGGTCCCTTAATTTTTGGCTTATTATCTCTCATCTTTAGCTCCTTTATCAATATCTACCTTATCGGCTCTGCCCCTTTTAAAAATATCATTATACAATCCAAAAA
>Ga0172376_10007571_pt1 | contig 11550 bp, 5 predicted proteins | sample Lak35m_FD_121114 | JGI IMG/M metagenome (GOLD analysis project Ga0172376, IMG submission 121114) | Freshwater microbial communities from Kabuno Bay, South-Kivu, Congo - kab_092012_35m | ecosystem: Environmental > Aquatic > Freshwater > Lake | place: Democratic Republic of the Congo: South-Kivu...
CGCGCCGGCGTCAAGAGCGTCGTCATCGACGCGGCGATGAGTTGGGATCGTCCCGACGTGGAGAACCTCGAGCTCCTCGCGGGCCTCGGCGTGCCCGATGCGCGCGGCCAGTACGGCGATTGGTTCGTCTACACCGACGCGCAGAACGTGTTCCGCCGCGCGCCGGAAGGCCAGGCCACCTCGACCGGCGGCAAGGTGTTCCGCATCGACTTCCGCGAAGGTAGAGCCAAGAGCTTCGTGTACGGTCCGCTCGACCACAAGCGCATCGCCGAGGCGCGCGCCGAGCTGGTCGAGATCGCCGAGAAGCTCGGTCGTCCCGGACTGTCGGACGCGCGCGTCGACGAGCTGCGCGCGCGCCGCGCGGAGCTGGAGGACCAGTTGCTGCCCGAGCTGCTCGCGCACACCTCGAGCGAAGCCGGTCGCGTGGCCTTGCCGCTCGAGGTGCAGCAGGACGGCGACGCGTGGAAGGTCGCCATCGGCGGCCAGGAGCAGCGCCTCGCGCTGGGCCAGTGGTCCGATTGGTACCGCTTGGTCTTCGAGGTCGATCCGCTGATCAAGGTGCGCGCGGTGACGCGCGCCAAGGTGCAGCAGGACAAGCCCTTCGAGTTGTACATCGACATGCTGCACCTCGATCCGGCCGATGCGCCGCGCTGGCAAGCCGTGTCGCGTCCGCACTCCTTCGGCGCGGACCTGTGCGAACAGATCGGCGAACCCTTCGAGACCGTGGGCTGGGCCTGCATCACGATGCCCTTGAAGGACCGGCGCATCGACACGCTGACCTTCCTGCAGGACATCGAGTTCACCGCCAACCTGCGCGAGAAGCTGATCCTCGGCGCGTTGGAGCGCGGCGCGCGCCTCGTGGTGGGCATCGAAAGCACGCCCGATCGCGTGCAGCACATGCTCTACCACCTCGACGACGAGGGCCATCCCAACCACGATCCCGAGCTGGCGGCCTCGCGCACCCTGTTCTTCGGCAAGGACATCGCCATGGGGGAGGCGATCGAGCGTTCGTACGAGCAGATGGACGCGCTCGTCGGCAAGGTCGCCGCCAAGCTCGCGCCCGAGGACATCTTGTTCGTCGTCGCCGACCACGGCTTCCAGTCCTTCCGTCGCCAGGTGCACATCAACAACTGGCTGGCGCGCGAGGGCTATCTCGTCCTGCGCGAGGGCGTCGCGGCCGCGGATGGCGACAGCATCGGCGATTACGTCGATTGGACGCGCACCAAGGCCTACGCCATCGGCCTCGGCACGATCTACCTGAACCTGCAGGGCCGCGAACGCCTCGGCATCGTCGCTCCCGAAGACGCGCCCGCGCTGCTGGAGGAGATCAGCGCGCGCCTGCTCGCCATGGAGGACGAAGGCGGCAAGGCGGTGAAGAGCGTCGTGCGCCTCGCCGACGTCCACAGCGGGGAGCATCTCGACGACGAGGCGGAGTTGTGCGTCGGCTTCGCCGGCGGCTGGCGAGCGTCGTGGGCGACCACCACCGGCAGCATCCGCCTGCAGGAAGTCGAGGGCAAGATCGTCCCCGCGTCCATCTTCGAAGACAACTTGAGTCCGTGGTCGGGCGACCATGTGTCGGTCGACGCCGAACTCGTGCGCGGCATCTTCTACGCCAACAGGCAGGTCGCGCTGCCGCCCGAAGGACCGGACTTGCTGCACCTCGCGCCCACGGTGCTGTCGCTGCTAGGCGTGCCGATTCCCGCCCAATGCGACCGCCCGGCGCTCTCCGTCGCGCGCTGAGGGGGGGGGACATGGCGCTCGCCGCGTTGAGGCCGATGGAACTGCGCGAGCGCCTGGTCGCCGGCGAGTCGCTGCTGCTGCTCGATGTGCGCGAGCCCGACGAGCACGCGCTGGGTACGCTACCCGGTTCGGTGCTCCTGCCGCTCTCCGAGTTGTCCCTGCGAGTCGCGGAGCTCGACCCGGACCTTCCGATCGTGTGCATCTGCCACCACGGGGTGCGCAGCGCCTCGGTGGCGCAGGCCCTCGAGCGGCTGGGCTTCGATCAGGTCTACAACCTCGTGGGCGGCTTGGATCGCTGGTCGCGCGAGGTGGATCCGGCCTTCCCGCGCTATTGAGCCCGTCCGGGCCGTTGGCGGCGCTCCGCTCTCCGCATCCAGTCCGCCACCCGCGGCTGTCCGCGTGGCCGGCACCCTCGAGGGCCAGCGCGGCCTTCGGATCCTCGGACACTTGGCCGTGGCGACAGTTGGAACTGGGAGGGCGAGGGGACTCGAGCCAGAGACGGGTCCCCACCATGGAACCGAGGCGCGCCGGGTGGCTAGAATTCGGACACCCGCGGCACGCCCGAGGCGACTGTGGCCCGGCTGTGCGCGATGCAACGAGGGCGCGTTCCCCGCGACCCGACCCTCCCCGACGTTTCCACAAAGAGCGCGCCCTCGAACGAGGGGCGACGCACCCACCGCGATTCCATGACATCCCCTGATCTGATCGAACGCATCACCCGCTCCCTCGCCTACATGTTGCGGCACCAGCCCGAGGAGTTCGGCCTGGAGGTCGACAAGCAAGGCTGGGCCGCGCTCTCCGACGTGGTCCACGCGCTGAACGAGAAGCTGGGCGAGGATGTCGAGGAGGCGGATGTGCAAGCCGCCGTCGACTCGGGCGATCGCAAGCGCTACGAAATCCAGGGCGACCGCGTGCGCGCGCTCTATGGGCACTCGATCGAGATCGAACCGGGCGAGCCCAGCGAACCGCCCGAGCATGTCTATGTCGGAGTTTCGCGCATGGATGCCGATCGCGCCGCGCGCCACGGCCTGCGCAGCGGTCGCCGTCGTTTCTTGCACCTCGCCACGACCATCGAGGATGCCATCGACATGGGCAAGCGCCTCGGACGCGAGTACGCGGTCGTGACGGTCAACGCGCGCGAGGCGCACGAGGGTGGCATCCACTTCTGGGATCGCTACTCGTTGTGGCTGTCGGATCCGGTTCCCACCGACTACTTGTCGGTGGGTGAGATCCATGCAGACGGGATCGACGTCGAGCGCCGTCCAGCTGGTCGTGAAGACCGTCGCCCGGCGCGCCGCGACGAGCGTCGCAATGACCGCCGCGACGAGCGTCGCGGTCATGCGCCGGCCGCCGTGCACGCTGCGGGCGAAGACTCCGAAGACTCCGCGTCCGGCGACGAAGCTCGCGACGGAGTGGGTGCAGCGGACGAGCGCGATGATGCCGGTGCACGTCGCCGTCGCCGTGGCCGTCGCGGCGGTCGCCGTCGTCGCGAGGCAGCCGAAGCCTCGCAAGGCGGAGCCGAAGCGAACACGCAAGCGCGTTGGTCCGAAGCCGGCGACGATGTGCGCGAGGCACCGCGCGAACGCGAACACGCCGACCAGCGTCCGGCTGCTCGCCGTGATGCGCCGCGCCGTGACGAACCGCGCCGTGACGAACCGCGCCGTGACGAACCGCGCCGAGCTCGCGACGACGGCCGTGGCCGCGACGACCGGCCGCGCTTCGATCGTGGCCGCGACGAAGGCCAGCAGCGCCGCGAGGAGCCCGCTCGCAGCGAGCGCGACGACCGCCCGCGTGACGAATACCGCGGTCGGGATGACCGCGCTCGCGACGACTATCGTCGTCCTGACGAGCGCGAGTCCGCCCGCCACCGCGACGACGAGCCGCGGCGCTATGACGATCGCCCGCGCGACGATCGTCCGCGCGACGGCTACCGCGGTCGCGATGACCGTGCTCGCGACGACCGTGCTCGCGACGACCGTGCTCGCGACGACCGTGCTCGCGACGACTATCGTCGTCCAGACGAGCGCGAGTCCGCCCGCCACCGCGACGACGAGCCCCGTCGCTATGACGATCGCCCGCGTGACGATCGCCCGCGCGATGATTTCCGTTCCCGCGATGATCGTCCGCGTGACGAGTACCGTCCGCGCGATGATCGTCCGCGCGACGACTACCGCCCGCGCGACGAGTACCGCCCGCGTGACGATCGCCCGCGTGACGATCGCCCGCGCCGCGATGAAGCCCGCCGCGATGAACCGCGCCCCGTGCGCAGGGACGACGAGCGTCCGGTCCGGCGCGACGAGCCGCGTCCGCACCGTGACGAAGAGCGCGGACCGCGCCGCGACGACGAGCGTCCGGCTCGCCGCGACGAGGCTGGTTGGCGTGATCGTCCCGCGCGTCGCGATGAACGCCCTGCCCGCGACGACCGCCCTGCCCGCGATGAACGCCCTGCCCGCGATGAAGGTGGATTCGGCCGCGGACTCGACGAGGACGAGCGCCCGGCGCGTCGTCCCGCCGCCGCAGTGCCGCCGCCGTCTCCCAAGCCGACCTCCAAGCCGGCACCCAAGCCCGTTGAGTCGAACGAAGACTTCGGTCTGGGCATCGACTGACTCGGCGCCCGCTTGGCGGACATCGACCGCATGCAGACCCCGTACGCGTCGCTTGCGCCAGTCATGGCGCGCCGCGCGGGCGGGGTCTCCATGCAGGGCGCCACCTCCGATGTGGTGCGCGCACTTGATCGAGAGCGTTGGGCGTGACGCGCTTGCCGGACTTGCCCGCGGGTTGGGAGCTCGTGCGTGAAGGTCGCGATCTCCTGGCCTGCAGGCCGGAGGACAGGGACATGTTGGCGGGATTGGGCTGGACGCCGGCTTCGCGGCCCAAGCTGCCGCGCAGCGCCCTCGCCGGTCGCGCGCCGCTCTTGGAACTTGGATCGAGCCTGCTGGTGCGACGCTCGAGCCATGGCGGTCTGCTGCGCTTCGCCACGGGGGAGCGCTACCTCGACCCGTCGCGCCCATTCGTCGAGGCCGCGTTGGCCGAGCGCCTCGCCCACGCCGGCGTGCCGACGGCCCCCGTGGTCGCGGCGCGCGCGCAGCGGCTCGACCCGTGCGGTTGGCGCCTGGAACTCGTCGTGCGTCGCATCGCCGACGCGCGGGACCTCGGGAGCATCATGCAGTCGGCGCGCGCGACGCGCCGGCGCTTGCCGCCCGTGTTGCTGGGCGCCACGGGAGCCTTGGTGCGGCGCCTGCACGATCTCGGCTTCGAGCACGCGGACCTCCAGCCGAACAACTTGTTGGTGCAGGGCGCGCTCGAGCGCGCGAGCCTGTTCGTGCTCGACCTCGATGGATCGCGCTTCCACGAGTCGATGGAGGAGGGCTTGCGCGCGAGGAATCTGGCTCGCTTGGCGCGCTTCGTCGCTCGTCGCGAGGCGCGCGACGGGATCTCGTTGTCGCGCTCGGATTGGTTGAGGGTGCTCCGCGGCTACGAACCGCGGCTCGGCGAACGTCGGCGCATGCTGCACCTCGTGCGCTCGCGTTCGCGTCGCTCGTGGTGGCTGCACCGGCTTGGCTGGATCCTCGAGGGCTTGCGCGGCGAGCGTCGGCGCTGAGCGTCCCTGCCGCTAGTCGTCGAGGCGCACGCGTGGATAGACCGGTCCCTCGGGCGAGACCGCGGCGGAGATGAGGGCTGCGCCGCGCCGCCGGTGGCGCAGGCGCATGGCGGGCGAGGTGAGGGCCTTGTTCTCGCGCTCCAATTGGCGGCGCAGCGATTGCTCGAGCGCGTCGGCTTCCTTCTTCAGCCCGCAGGTGCGCAAGCACATGGCGCGCGTGGCCACGACCACCACGCGATCGTTCCACTCGGCTCCATGCCGCTCCAGCGAGGCCACCGCGCGCGCCGACAAGTCGAGCGCCGCGTCGAGGCGGCCGGCGGCGTGTTCGATGCGAGCGCGCAAGGCGTCGGCCAGCTGCTCGATGCGCGCCAACCCGAGGTCGGAGGAGAGCTGCGCGGCGTCCTCCAGCGTGCGTTGCGCCGCGGGATCGTCGGCCTCCCACAGCAGGATCCCGAGGAACAAGGTCGCCAGCACCTTGCCGCGCGGATCCTCGATCTCCTTGGCGCGCAGAAGCGCCTCGTGCAGCATCGCCTGCGCTTCGTCGGATCGGTCGATGTCGAGCAGCAACCCTCCCAACCGCGCCAGCGCCTCGCACTCCAGGCGACTTTCGCCGGCGGCGCGCGCGAGGTCGAGCGCGCGGCGCGCGGCCGCGAGCGCGCGAGCGATGTCGCCCGCGCCCTTTTGGATGCGCGAGCGCACGAGGTGCGCGCTCGCCACGGCACCGGGCAGGTGCCAGCGTCCATCGCCACGCAGGAGCTTGAGCGCCTGCTCGGTCTGCTCCGACGCCTGCTCGAGCTGGTCTTCGAGCACGCCGACGGTCGCCAGTTGCAGCAAGGCGAGGCCGCGCTGCGCGTCGTTCGTCGCCAAGCGCAGCGCGTCTTCGGCCAGACCGCGCGCCTCGACCAGTCGACCGACATGGCTCTGCACCGCCGACAAGCGGCGCGAGGCTTCGCTCGATTCGAGCGGCGCTTCGGCGCGCTCCAACAGCTCGATCGCGTTCTTGTACAGGCCGCGCGCCAAGCCGTACTGGCCCGTCGCCACCGCGTAGCGTCCGTGCAGCAAGTAGACGCGCCCCGCCGATTCGGGATCGCGCGCCGCGTCGATCTCGAGGTTCGACAAGCGCTCGAGCAGCTCGCGTTGGTCCTCGCGCGAACCCAGGCGATCGGTGGCATCCGCCGCGGCTTCCAAGAGGCGGATCTTGAGGCGATCGGCCACGGTGCTCGCGCCCGAGCGGTCGAGCGCCTCGAGGCCGAAGCCCGCCAAAGGCGCGACGCGTTGTGGTTGGCCATGGCGCACCAACGCATCCATCAGCGGCGGCAGCTCCGCCAGCAGTTCGGCGTGGCGACCGGCGCTGCGCAGGTGGAACGCGCGCTGGTAGGCGCCCTCCAGCGAGGAACGTTCGTCGACGAGCGCGTCGGCGGCGGCGCCGTGCAGTCGTTCGCGCTGTTCCTTCGAGAGCGAGCGGTACAGCGCTTCGCGCAGCGCCGGACGCGCGAAGCGGTAGCGCGCGCCCGCCACCACGAGCCAGCCGAGCTTGACGAAGCGGCCGAGCAATTCGTCGAGCTCCGCGCGGCTGGTGCCCTTGAAGCACGCGAGCAGGAAGTCGGGCTCGATTCGGCCGCCGACGACTGCGAGGCGCCGCAGCCAGGCGCGATCGAGGGTGGGCAGGGCCTTGTAGCTCTCTTCGATCGCCTGCTTGATCGAGCGCGGCAACGGCAGGGCGTCGGGATCGACGCCGAGCTCCAGTCCGCCGCCGTCGGGGTGCGGTCGCGCCTCGCCACGCGCCACCAAGCCGCGCAGCAGCTCCACCACCAGTCCGGGGTTGCCGCGGCTCCTCTTCCACAGGACGCTCGCCAGGCGCAACCGCGGCGCGCCGTGGTGGAAGAGCCGCTTCACCAAGTACAGCACGTCGTCCTCCGACAGCGGAGCCAGTGCGAGCTCGTCGCAGGGCACGAGCGTCGAGAGCCGCTGCCAGCCGCCGGGCTCCTTGGCTTGGCCGCGCGCGCACGCCAAGAACAGCGCGCGCACGGCGCCACCATCGCGTGCCCACGCTTCGAGCGCCTCCCAGGTGTCGCGGCCCGCGCGGTGGGCGTCGTCGAGGTGCACGACCAGTGGCACTTGGCGGGCGAGGGCGGACAGCCACTGCGCCAGCGCCACCGAAGGCGACATCTCGCCTGCCTGCGCGTCCTCGCCGCCCAAGAGCCGCAGGAGCGTCGAGGTGACGCGTGGAGGGAGCAGGCGCTCGAGCTCTTCGCGTTCGCGCGGCGTGGGCCGCGCGCCGCTCGGCAGGCGCAGCCAGCGCTCGAGCAAGCGCACCAAGGGTTGCGCGGCGCGCGAGTCCTCGGCGTCGCGGCAGCGCGCGTACAAGCACAAGGGCGCATCCAGCCGCTCGCGCAGGCGCGCGACGAACTCCGACACGAGGCGCGTCTTGCCCATGCCCGACTCGCCGGAGACGAAGAGCGCGCGCAGGCCGCCGGCGCTCGCGCTCCAGGCTTCCTCGAGTCGCTCCAGCGCAGCTTCGCGCCCGACCAGCGGCGCCTTTTCGCCGCCCTCGGCCTCGGCGGCGGCGCCGCGGCCGGCCGCGCTGGCGAGATCGACGGTGGCGCGCCACCAAGCACCCGCCTCGCCTTCCACGAGTCGCCGCGCCACTTCCGCCGCCGATGGGCGGCGCGAGGCTTCGCGCGCGAGGCCATCGGCGACCAGGCGGTCGAAGAAGGGCGACAGCTGCGGCGCCAGCCGCGAGGGCGGGGGACAGCGCGCGGCCACGATGGCCGCCAGCACGCGATCGGCCGAGGGCTTCTCCAGCGCCGCGCGCGCCACGGCGCCGCTCGAGCCCAGGCTGTCGAACAAGGCCGATTCGCCGCTGCGCGCGGCGGCCTGCGCGCCTTGCGCCGCGCGCAAGAAGGGATGCGCGCCCGTGGCGAGTTCGTAGGCGACCACGCACAGCGCGAACACGTCCGCTTCGCGCGCGCCGCGCTCGCCACGCGCCTGTTCGGGCGCCAAGTAGGCAAGCGAGCCGGGCCGCGGTTCCAAAGCCAGCTCGTCGCCGTCGCGGCGAGCGAAGCCCAGATCGAGCAGCACCGCCTCGCCGTGTTCGTCGAGGCGGATGTTCTCCGGCTTGATGTCGCCATGCGTCCAACCCGCCGCGTGCAACGCGGCCAGTCCCTCGGCGGCGCGTCGCAGCAGCGCGCGCACGCGCGGTTCGGCCAGCGCCGCGCCATCCTCGGCGAGCAGCATGCGCACGGTGGGGCCGCCCATCCAGCGCATGGCGAGCCAGCGGCCCTCGTCGCTCGCGCCCGCGGCGTGCACGCGCACCACGGCGGGATGCGCGACTTCCAAGCCCGCGCGCGCCTCGCATTCGAAGTTGCGCAGGGCCTGCGGGTCCTGCCGCAGGTGCGCATGCAGGATCTTCACGGCGAGCAGCGAACCCGCCGGCGCTCCGGGCAGGTCCTCGAGCGCCTGCGCCTGCCACACGCGGCCGCTCGAGCCGCTGCCCACCTCCTTCAAGAGCAGGAAGGGGAACTCCTTCGCCATCGTCAACCGCCTTGCGGTCCCGCGCCATCTCCGGGCGCTGGTTCGCCGGCGCCGCCGGGCGCGGCGGGATCGTTGGCGGGCTTGGCGCGCTCGATCGTGCGAGGCGCGAGGGCTTCCTTGTCGAGCAAGAGCCACAGGGGATGCGTGTCCCAGCGCACGCGCGGCACATCGAGCGGAGTGCCGGCGGCTTGCGCGGCGGCTTCGCCGAAGCCGCGGAATTCCTCGGGGATCGGCAGCGGGATCGGGATGCCGCTGGTGCGCAGATCCTCGAGCGCGACCTCGAGCGCCAGCGTCTTCGCGCCGGCGTCGATCGAAGCACGCGCCACGCCGGGGAGCTTCGCCACGAGCTTCTCGAGCTTCTTGGCCTTGGCTTCGTCGAGTTCACCCTCGAGGCGCCAGGTGAAGGTGTCGAGCACCAGTTGGCCGATGTCGCCTTGTCCGAAGGGCTCGCCGAGCTTCTTGACGCGATCGGCGATCGTCTTGGCGTCGAGCTTGCCTTGCAGGTGGAAGAACTCGCTGAAGCCCAGCAGCGTCTCGCACCAACGCAGGTCGCCGCTCGTGCCGATCAACCAATCGCGCGGCGTCTGGCCGAGGAAGCCCGCGCCACCCATGCGTCGCTGGGGACCTTGGAAGCAGGTCGCCGACAAGGCCTCGGCCTTCCATCCTCCGCGTTCCAACGCGCGCTCCACCTCCTTCGCCTTGGCGGTGGCGGGCGCCTCGACGGCGAGGAACTGGATCTTGGGGCGCGAGCTGCTCGACTCCGGACCATACGCGATGCGGCAGGCGGCCTTGTCCGTCTTCAGTTCGCCGAAGGCCTTGGTCAAGGCCTCCGACTTGAGCTGGCCCTCGACCGCGAAGAAGTGCAGCACGCTCGTCGGTCGCTCGGCTGGATAGAGATCGACGTCCTTCATGGCCTCGGCCATCGACGGCAGGCGCGGAGCTTGGCGACCGGCGCCTCCGCCTTGCCCGCCACCTTGAAGCGCGGAGGACGAGGTCGCCACGCCCAGCGCGGCGCACAGCACGAGGACGGCGGGGCGGAGGATGCTCTTCGGTGCGCTGCGCATGGTGTTCGGACTTTCGTGGCGCGGGGCGGGGCCTCCCTGGAGCGCGAGTCCGCGCCCGCGGACGGCGGTCTCGCGTCGGAGCAGTCTGCCATACGCGCCCGACGCGGGCGAAGGCCGGGCCCGCGCCCGAGCCGGGCCGCATTTCGCGCGACGACGCCAAGGGCGCCTTGATGGGGGAGGCGTGCGCGGGCGATCATGCACCACGGAGGAATCGCGTGAGCTTCGTCGTCCACAACACCCTGACCCGCCGCAAGGAGCCCTTCCAACCCCTCGAGCCGGGCGTGGTGCGCATGTACAACTGCGGGCCGACCGTCTACGGCCGCGCGCACATCGGCAACTTCCGCGCGTACATCTTCGCCGACACCCTGCGCCGCTGGTTGGAGGTCAAGGGGTACGAGGTGCGGCAGGTGATGAACATCACCGACGTGGGGCACCTGCTCGACGACGCCGACGAGGGCGAGGACAAGGTCGAGGCGCAGGCGAAGAAGGAAGGCCGCGATCCCTGGGAGATCAGCCGGCATTGGACGCGCCTCTTCATGGAGGACATCCAGAAGCTCGGCATCCAACCCGCGCTGGTCTATCCCAAGGCCAGCGATCACATCCCCGAGATGGTCGAGATGATCGAGGGCCTGCTCGCCAAGGGCTGCGCCTACCAATCGGGCGAGGATGTGTACTTCGAGGTGGCGCGCTTCCCGCGCTACGGGCGCCTCTCGGGCAACACGGTCGAGGAGCTCGACGCCGGCGCGCGCATCGAGGTGCGCGAGGAGAAGCGCCATCCGGCCGACTTCGCCTTGTGGAAGAGCGATGCGCGCCACTTGATGAAGTGGAAGACGCGCTTCGGCGAGCACGGCTTCCCGGGTTGGCACATCGAGTGCTCGGCGATGGCGCGCAAGCACCTCGGCGATCGCATCGACATCCACACGGGCGGCGAGGACAACGTCTTCCCGCACCACGAGTGCGAGATCGCCCAGACCGAGTGCTTCACCGGCGCGCCCTTCTCGACTTATTGGATGCACACCAAGTTCCTGCAGGTCGACGGCGGCAAGATGAGCAAGCGCCTCGGGAACTGCCATTCGATCGACGACGTGGTCGCGAAGGGCTACGAGGCGCGCGTGCTGCGCTTCTGCCTGCTGCGCGGCCAGTACCGCACGCCGCTCAACTTCACCTGGGCCATCATGGACGAGTCCAAGAGCGTGCTCGAGAACCTCGACGACCTCGCCGCGCGCCTGCGTCGCGCGATGACGGGCCACGGCGCCGCGGCCAGCGCGGAGGCGGGCCTCGAGGATGTCGAGCAGTGCCAGGCCGAGTTCGAGGCGGCCATGGACGACGACTTGAACACGCCGCGCGCCATCGCGGCCTTGATGGGCCTGCGCTCGGCCGTCCTCGCGGAACGCCTGGGCGTCTCGGCCGCGGCCGCGGCCAACCAGTTCCTCGTGCACGTGGCCGACAAGGCGCTGGGCTGCATCCGCGTCGAGGCGGAGTCGCTCGACGCCGAGGTCGAGCGCGCCATCGCCGCGCGCCAGGACGCGCGCAAGCGCAAGGACTTCAAGGAGTCCGACCGCATCCGCGACGCGCTGCTCGAGAAGGGCATCGTGCTCGAGGACACGCCAA
>Ga0172376_10007572_pt1 | contig 11548 bp, 8 predicted proteins | sample Lak35m_FD_121114 | JGI IMG/M metagenome (GOLD analysis project Ga0172376, IMG submission 121114) | Freshwater microbial communities from Kabuno Bay, South-Kivu, Congo - kab_092012_35m | ecosystem: Environmental > Aquatic > Freshwater > Lake | place: Democratic Republic of the Congo: South-Kivu...
CGGGTGGATTCTTCCCTGGGTTGCATTTGCGGAAGAAGCCCTTGGTCGCCCAGCCATGCCCCGTGAAAACCCAATCCATGGCGAACCGCGCCCGACGACAGCCTGGCACCCAGGCCAGGCGCGTTGACCAGCATGGGCCAACCAAACCACCTTGCCGCGGCGGCGGCTTGCGACGCCGACGATTCAGGACCCGTTTCCAAGACCGTGGCCAAGGACCCCATCATCTCCTCGACCCCGTTGGCGGATGCCCAGCCAAGGCAATGCCCGTTGTAAGAGATGCCGGCGCACTCGACCGGAGAGTCTCCGACTTGCGCGGTAACCATGGTTTGCGCGGTAACCGTGGTGCCACCAGCCATGTCGATGTCCCAGAACCTGACACCTTCGGTGGCCGACCATGTCACCAAGCGGTGGCCATGTGCGACCTCCACCTGATGCATCAAGTGGACCTGTAAATTTCCCCCATCCTTGATTTCGGCGGATCCTACGATTCCTCCATCATGGCATGACTGGAATATGGTCAATTCATGGTCGCCTTGAACCGCCTTCACGGGTTCTCCAAGGCCGAGAAGCCCGGTGATATGCCCCTTGCTGGAATACCATTTCCTCGGGAGCGCCCTGCTCCCCTCCATGATCGTGATAGGTTCCCTGCCATTGGCAAAACCGGGGTGCTCGCCCACAGCCAACAAGCATTCCCGCCCGCCTACCTCACGAATGTTGGCCGAGACTGAGGGATCGATGGGAACCCATGATGATTCGATTTTCAGGGCGCCCTGAGGCAAGAGCTTGGGCCCGTGGACCGGGCGGAACCTGATGGTTCGCTGGCGGACTGCCGCACCGACCCTACCGCGCAAGGTGAATTTGACCGCCATCCTTTCGGCCAGATGGAAAGGCTGAAGCAAGATTTCATCGGTCGGATTGGCCACCTCTTCGGTTGGCGGGCCCCAGTCCGCGGCCTTGATGCTCGCGACTCCATCGGTTCCCTCGAGCTTGTACCTGAAGCGATCTCCCAACCCGAGCAATCCGGCGTATCCAGGCCCGGAAGGGTTGAGTACCGCAAGGTTGACCAGCCTTGCCGGGGGAAAATCCAAAACCTTGCCAGTCGTGCTTTCCCAGACGACTTCCCCATGCTCATCATGTACCAGGGCGCCTGCCTGGCCATCCAGCCGCCAAAAGACACCACCGCATTCCGCCACACCCAACGACTCCGCATTGGAGACAACCCAATTAGAAGGAGCAAGGAGAAGGTTCTTCTTTCCAGGGGTATAATTAAGCGCTGGACGCCACCTTTCGCCTGCCCCTGAAGGGATGAACCACGCCAATTCATCAAATTCGTCATCAGGTAGGAATGCCGGGAACATTCCAGCATGAAGGAGCGATCCCGAACGGTTCTGCAGCCTGATCGCGACTTCTTGACCGCGCACCGGCACACGAAATTCCGCGTTACTGCAAGGGTGGTATGCCCCGTCCCTTTGCCTCAAGAACCTGGATATTTCACCTTCCACGCCAAACATCATGACCGTGGGGTCAACCAGTCCGAGGGCATCCGAAAGCTCACTGCTTATTTCCGGATTGGGAACGAGGACGAATTGGGCGCTCCCGCCTGACAACCGGACAAATGGCCCTTCGGCAAAGTCTGAAAGGTTGAATTGCGCCACGCCATCGTCCAACGCCACGGGAATTTCGGAGTGGCGAAGCGACAATTCGAGCAGCCGATCCAACTCGCCCGGAATGATCCACGGATTGCCGTTGAGTCCGCGGCGGACCTCATCCCGCTGGATGCCACCGCTCCTGAAGGATGCAAGGGCCCTCATCATCCCATTGAATGACCGGCTTGACTGCGCCCCACGCCTGAGCATCCTGACGATCTCGCTGCCGACTCCATCCGGGTTCTGGCCGCCAAGGAGCGACGGCATGGCGTCGTAGCATGAAGAATATAATCCAAATTGCAATGTTATTGTCCTGTAGTAGATTTGGGCCTGCTCGAAGTCGAATCCGTTGCGCAGGCCCAACCTCCTGACGGAATTCCTGATGGCATCGCCGAATTCAGGCCTCGGGTTGTTGAGGTTGGGCAAGAAGAGGGCATGGCTTGCGGCCGGAGAATAACCTTCCGTTGAAAGCCGCCAAATCGCCCCAGGCACGCCGTTTCGCCTGTTTTTTTCGGAAGCCCTCAGCAGGAAGAGGCTGGCAACCATCCAACGACGCTCGTCACCATGGGGGGGGACAAGACCGGATGCCCAATTATCAAGCCATTGGAGGTCGCCTGGCTCGAATCGCAGTTCCTGCGGAAGCGACCGATGCCAAGTCTCACAGAGTGAAACCAATGGCTCACCGGTCAATTCCGCGACTTTTTCGCATGACCGGCGGAGGATCTCGTATGCGGCCCGGCTGTCATGGCTTGGGATGCCGCTAAACATTGGCTCGCCCCCCGTCATCAACCTCCGAGCGGCCGGACCACGCCTTGGACACAAAGAACATCGCGATCCGGGTTCTGGCGCGCGTCACGGCGGTGTAATAGTCGGCGCGGGTCTCTGGGGCCGCTTTTCCAGGGCCAGTCAATCCAGCAAGGATTACCGAATCCGCCTCCATTCCCCTGAATTTACGCCAGGTCGTCAGGTAGATTCCGCGGCATTCGAGCCAACCGGTCCTATCCGTGATGATTGGGATGTCCTTTTGCTTCAAAAGGCCGCTAAATACCTTGGATTTTTGGGAAGGACACAATATCGCCATGTCTGACAATCCGGTCCCACCTTCCATCCACTTGGTTAGGTGCCGGATCACCTGCCTCACGCATTCATCATTGCTGCCAGCGTGACATTCAACATGTTCCTCTCCTTCGGGATTTGCCGAAAGGTCGGCAACGAAGGGGATTTCAAGGTAGGAGTTTGCCTTGCTCCATATGGCCCTGGTATTGCGGCAAACCGAACTAATGACGACTGGCTCCCCCAGGTCGGGCATTCCACCCTTCTCCCTGCGCCCACGGAACACATTCTGGCGATCATCAAAGAAAACTGAAATGGGCTGTCGCTCCCAAGGCATGCTGGAGACGGCGGCAAGGCCATCCCACCAAGATGGCCGGAAATCCTGAGCCTCGTCGACCACGATGGCGTCAAACCTGAGTGATTGGACCGAGGCGGCGGCCCTTTTAAGTAAAAATGGCGCCTCATTTTGGTAAAAACCAGGCTTCAGCTTGTCATCTTCGGGAACCACGAACGGCAACGAAGCCTTCCTGCAGAAGAACCGGCACAAGTCGTGAAAATTGCACACCGCCAACTGGTCGCCGGGGTTATCTATTCCCATCGATGAAGCCAGCGTTTCCGCGAGCCCGCGGTTGTAGCAGGTCAGCAGGGTCCTGCGACCGTTCCTTACATGACGCCGCGCGCTCGCCAGGGCCAAAAGCGTCTTGCCGCTTCCGGCGGGCCCCGTCACGGCAACCCTGTCCCTGGTGACGATGCCGTCATGTGAGGCAAGCTGACCTTGTGTCAGTTGGGCCAGTACGATCCCAGACTCATCGCGCCTTTGGGTGGGAAGGAATGGCCGGTAGATCGACTCAAGCACCTTCGCGCAGCCACTGGCCAAGATGCCGCTCCCGGCTTCCAGCCGTTTGGTCAGGCTGGAAAACACTTTTTCAGGATTGGCTAAATCCTCGATGTCCAATGCGAGGACATCGGCGAACGGGAAGGCTGGCTTTTCTTGGATTCGCCCCCTGAAACATGCCAGGCATGCGACCACAAGGGATTCCGGAACGGACTCCCCGGCTGACTTCATCATCCCCAACAAATTCCCCAGCTTGCACAGGAGAGATTCTCGGGGATCCGTGATGGGACGCATTCCCCATTGGTCGACGACGCTCCATCCCGATTCGTTGATGATTGGAAACCTTGGAATCAGGTCGAAAACGACAAGACCGCTTCCGCCAACCAAGATGGCGCCGTCTGGAATCGGGGACGACTGAAAATACCAATCGAAACTAGCTTCGAATGCAAACCTGTGAAAACAGTCAAGGTGAGGGTGCCCGTTGATTCTTGAAAAATCGAATACGCGCTGGATATGCTCATGAAATTCCACACTTATGCTTGGAAAGAAACGAATTTCCATGCCTGATACACCCGAGCGACGAGGGCTATAGATTGATTCCAGCAAGATATTTAAATGATGTTAGCGACAGTCCACCATTTTTTCATCCACAAAATCGGCTCATGACACCCAACGGTTCCGGCAGGAATAAGCAACCCTGACCCGGTTGCCCCGGCATCTTTCTCTTGCGCATAAGAGCATGAATGCGACAAAAGGGAATAATTTAGTGCGGTCGCCACAGCTTATTTGCAGGGAGAAAAGGCTTGGATCCGCCATGAAACCTAAGAAATAATAGTCAGCTAGGATGGCCTTATCTTCGCCAGAAGATAAGAATCAAATCAAGGTTTTTCAAAAATTCCTTGGGGCCAATTAGACTCAGCCATCAGGAAAACTATTATTCTGTACACGAACTATGTCCACAAATAAATTAGGGTAAATTGTCAGTCGTTTAGCTTAAAAAGTATCAATGGTTTACCCAAACATAATCAATGCCTTGGCCGAGGCAAACTAGCCAACCAATTCGCGAAGTTGGGCGGCATGGGCCACTAATGGCATGTCGAAGGTGAACAGACGACTTTAGGGAAGGCTCATTTACTGCTTCAAGCTTTCTTTCTCCCATGTGTAGCCAAACTCGAGGCACTGGATAAGGCCCATAATGCGGTTTTGATTCCTTGGATGGATCAGGCTGTCACAGCAAGCCCCCAATGGCCATAGAAACTCAGGTAGGTTGGTCCCGTGGGCCATACAACTCCACCGGTTCCCAGTCCCCCTGATGCCTATTGCCAGACGAAGTCACATTGCGAAATATAATTTGCCGAGGATCGATAAGATGATTTTCCGGAGCAAAGCAAGGAATGCCCAGACACCCCAAGCCACGCGAACTAACGGTGATTGATCTTTTCGCAGGGTGCGGTGGTATGGGCCTTGGGCTCAACCAAGCCGGCTTCAAGACGGTTTTCGTCAACGAACTCAATCCCCATGCACTTGGCAGCTACGTAGCCAACAGGAAGGAATCCGAACCTCACCTGCTTGATGCCGACCACCGCAGCAACGACATCAAGGAATTCGTCTCCAAGCCGAAGAAGCTCGACGCATTGCTCGCAGCACTGAGATCCAGCTTCGGCCTACAGGAAGGCGAAGTTGATTTGATTGCAGGCGGCCCACCCTGCCAAGGGTATTCAGGAATCGGGCACAGGCGCTCTTATTCAGTTGACAAGGAGCAGTTGCCATCAAACCACCTGTACGAGGACATGGCCTTCCTCATCAGCAAGGTAAGGCCCAAGGCCTTTCTATTTGAGAATGTCCGGGGCCTGCTGAACTCACGCTGGAATGGCATGGGAAAAAAAGGCGAAATCTTCGCAGCGGTGCTTGCTGCCTTTGCATCAATTCCGGGATACACGGTGGCTTATGACCTCGTGTTTGCCAAGGACTACGGGGTGCCCCAAAACCGGCCAAGGGTTCTGTTGGTTGGACTTAGGGACGACCTCGCATTTGGGGGCAAGTTCAAGCTTGTGGGCGACAGGGACGCCGTCATCAGGGGATTCCTCCCAAGGCCCATCGATACTCCCCCGCCAACCATTCCCGAGCTGTTGGGCGACCTGGAGGACCCATCCTTCGAGAATGGCGGCACCACAATCACATATCCCCACGCGGCCCGGCTCGAAATCCAGAAAGAGCTCCGCATGTCGCATGACGGAACAAGGGTTGCCCGCAAGGGTGACATCGTTACCGAACACGAATACAGCAACCATTCACCCCGAGTGGTTGAGAAATTCAAGGCCATGCTGGCTAGCCCAGGCCACTCGATTCCTGAAGAATTCAAGACCAAGAAATTTGCCCAGCGAGTCCTTCCCACGGCATGGGGCGAGGATGGCCCGAACATCACCGCGGCATCCCTTTCCGACGACTATGTCCATTATTCCCAGCCAAGGTCGCTCACTGTTCGGGAGTGGGCCAGGCTCCAACTGTTTCCGGATTGGTACCAATTCGAGGGCAAGCGGACGACCGGGGGATTGCGAAGGGCTGGAAATCCGCGTGAAGGAATGTTTGAAAGGGAAGTTCCAAAGTACACCCAAATTGGCAATGCAGTTCCCGTTGGCTTGGCTTTCCATGTGGGCAGGCACTTGGCCAAGATCATTTCAGGCGGTTGAGCTGACAGCCTTGGTCCCATCGCTTGGCCGAATGTTTCCAAGCATTCGAATCAATCCGCCCAACCGCAACCTTGATGACTTGGTTGATTTCAAGCTGTGTTCCCAAATCCTGACGACTCGAATTCCAATGGCGCGCAGGGCCTTGGAATTCCGGCGGTCCCTCCTGCGGTTGCCAACAACCTTCTGCTTCCAGAAGGAAACATTCGTAGTGGGTTCCCGGTAGCATTTCGCACACCCGTGCCAGAAACATCCGTCAAGGAACACGGCAACCTTCTGAACCGGAAAGAAAAAATCAGGACTGCCGGGAAGGTTCGCATGCCTGCGCCAGCCGGTGACTCCATTCATCTTAAGCAACCTCAGGAACCTCAACTCAGTCGTCTTGTTCCCCTTGGACTTGATCTTGGCCATCATTTCGGAGCGCCGGGCCTTGCTCCACATATCCATTTTTCTCCTCCAGCCAATTTCCTTGAATAGCACCTTGATTTACTGCCCTGTTCCGATGCCAAGTTCGTTATCCCCCCAAGAACAAGGGCTTGGCCTGCGGAGGCAGTCAAGATGGTACATAATGTCGCCAAGCAGAAACCAACGGCCGAGCCGATCAACGCTTGGATTGGTTTTCCACTGAATGCGCAGTGGGATTAAATCCCCTTGCCGCATGCCACCTTGCTTACAAATGAGGGATCAAAGTGAACACCCGGCCGCTGGATCCCCGCGAATCAGCCAATCTCTTGGTCCTTAACCAATCAGGAATTGACAGCGTCCTCCTTTTTATAACGGAAACAGGACTCCAGAAGTCGATCCTCGATGCGACGGAACCACTGAGGATCCTATTGCGTAATTCTGGAGTCCACGACTTTGCAACACAATCCAAGGGTCAGGACTCCAAGGTCATGGTGGAAGCCAAGGTGATGGCCGAAACCGGGATCAAGTCCGTTCCTACATCCCTATACAGGCCCACGACCAAGGATGGCGACCCACGGCTGTGGTTCAGCAGGTTCCGTGAACATGCCAACCCGGATGATGTAATGGCCGTCTTCGTACATGACGGCCGGATCCATGCCTTGAACCTGACAACGAGCAGCATCGCCAAAAGGTTGGATGCCGGACTCGGCTGCCCTGACATAGGGCTTGTTCAGTCGATAGCTGCAAGGTCCAATTCAACAGCCACGGAATTGCTAGGGTTGTTGAGAAAAATTGCGGAAAACGGACCCATAACTGCCGCTTGCACCGGCACCACTTCCGTGGGAAGGAGCATAGAAACCGCCTTGGGGATCTCGATCAACTCAAGCCCTCAACCAGACTTCAAGGGAATTGAGATCAAGTCGGGACGAATGACAGGTGGCGGAGGCAGGGAAAACCGAGCCACCCTATTTGCCTGTGTTCCTGACTGGGATATCTCTGCACTCAAGGCCAGCAGGGCCATCCTTGATCAATATGGATATAAGAGAGGTGAGGTTCTAAAGCTTTACTGCACGGTTTCAACGAAGGGGAAGAATGCCCAAGGATTGTTCTTGGAGGTAGATGAAGCTGAAAAACTCCTGCGAGAAAAGGCAATTGTAAACAATGGGACTGAAGTCTGTGCCTGGCGGCTGGGCAGGCTTCATGAAAGGCTTCAGGAAAAGCACAAGGAAACTTTTTGGATCAAGGCTAGCAGCACCAGGGTTGCGGGAATCGAGCACTTCCAACTTGAGTCGGCAATCCACACGGCCCGACCCAGCAACGGACAATTCGACCGCTTGCTGAAAGACGGAACGATCACCCTCGACCACTTGGTCAAGCGAAGCGCTTCCGGCAGGGTCGTGGAAAAGGGCCCCCTCTTCAAGGTGGAGCGCATGCGTGTCCCTGAGCTTTTTCTTGGAAATCCCAAGGAATACAGACTTGTTTAATGATGTAAGCAAAGTAAGGAGCACACTCATGTTTCAAAAAGGAGACAGGGTGATCGTGATCCCTGAATGGCGAAGCGAGGCAGCCAGCCAAGTTGTTTATGAAATAGGCGAATGGAACATTGACCGTGGCTTCATGTATCCGCTGAACTGGCGCGAATTGGGACTGTCTATTAGGCCAACGGAACTTGTTCATGAGGAGATGATCAAGCTGGCACCAGATGCTGACATAAAGAAGCTGGACACTGACAACTGACCATTTCAATCCAACTCGCTTTAATCGTGAGCGCAATCACCACTATCCAGCCTTTACAAAAGCATCGAACCACAATCCTTGTAATAGAAAGCATACACGCAAGCACGTTGTCACAATTGAATTATATAGGAGTTATCCTATAGGTAGTAAACAATTAGAAGTTGATGTTGCCGAAAGCTTCGCGATCACCCAAGATGGCAGACAGGGAATTCATTGGCGAAATAGACAATATTTACTTGTGATCAAGATAGAATTCGCCACTTGTCATCATCAACCACTTCAGGCATCCATCCGTCGCCTAAGGCGCCCGATTCAATTCCTTCCTTGGCGGCCATGGAATAAAATCAAGCCATTTACAACCACCCCCCTGCGATATAAAAATACATTTTTTACAATTGTTTATATATTAAATGTTATTTTATATTCACAAAAATACTTGATCATTGCACAAATCATTTTTCAAGCTTTAGGGGGATTTCAATATTACTTATTAAGTTTAATGATATCCAATAATGAGGAAACAATGAATCAACCACAAGGCTCCATGAACCTTGAAACCGCCCACAGGCTGTTCCTTGAGGCCGGAACCCTCGGGCACTTGAAGGGCCAATTCCTTCTGGGCCCAAGGCTGTTCGTTATTCCCAAGGGCGACAGCAATGCCACCGGCGACTGGATCTTCCGGTCAGCGGCCAGCACCTCGGAGGGCGTAGGCGCCGTCGGTTATCTCGACATCCTTGATCCTTTGCCTTTCCCGACCGATTGGGGAATCAGGCAAGCCGCCAACCATGCGTCGTTTGTCCCCTACTCCACGCTTCCGCCCATGATCCAGGAGGAGATCATGCGGCGGGTTGCCCGGCACATGAACCAGTTCCTCGAAGCCACCGGGCGATCCCTGCCCGAATCGGATTCATAAACGGCTTCCACTCGATTCCTTTTCACGATCACCCAGGAGATTTCGATGAACCCTGAAAACGGGGACGGGGATACTCCGTCTCCCCACGATTCATTTCCCAAGATATTCCATGTCATCGAGCAGGCAGAGCAGCAGATCCACGAAACCAACCGAATGGCCGCCCGGATTGCAAAATCCGGATTTTTAGTGCGGACCATGCTGGTGGGGCCGGTGATCGCCACCATTCCTCGCGCGCACGCCAATGGCACGGCCCTGCCCCCGTTGGTGATGCGCTCGGCGATTTACGCCCCGCTGGGCTTGGGTGTGCTCACTTCATGGGAGCCCAAGGCGGGCCAAGGAAAACCATGGCGGATCCGCCGCGCCAAGCGCGTGCAGTTTTTCCTCTGCTATGACAGTTGCCCTTACCTTTGGCGCTACATCCTCGTCAAGCGGCACCGGAAACACCTTGGCCAACTCATCATCGCCATGCTGGGCGTGCTCGGCAGGCACCTCAAGCGATTCCTCAACACGGGAGAAGGTTCCATGCGGAAGAAACACCAACCAGACAACCCGTCGGCCCGGATGGCCCATGAGGCGGCGGTCAACAGGCTGGCATCGCTCCTGGCCAAGCTGGTGGCGATCCGGCACCTCAACAATGAGGCCCGAAAAAGGCGGCAAGGAGGCGCCGACACCGAAAAGCCCTGAATGTTGACGGCTTGAAATTAAGCGTCAGGATTATCCAAAATTTCCTGAAGTCGCTCGGATAGTGACCGGGGCAGCTTGGCCAACCAACTCCTGTCAATTAAACCCACCGAGGCCAAATCCTGCAGATGCACTTTGTCCTTGTTCCTGAAAGAAGTGAGCTTCATCTGTACCAAAAGGGCGAGGGCCAGGACCCGATGCTTGGTGGTTCGTTGAACCGATTCAACTACAGGTGCCGCAAACTCATATTCAGGCCGGACTTTCTCGCCAGCGAAAACAACATGAATCGCGTCGCGGGCCCTGCCACCAGGCCCGTCAAGGAACGTCGTAATCCCTTCACGATCTCTGCGCACAAAACCAGCTTGTCCGAGGGCATCTTCGGCAGCCTGCAGGTCTCCCCTGTTTAAAAGGAGGTCCACATCCTGGGTGTTTCTGACAGCAGCCGGTTCAATCTCGCATACCCAAGCTGCCACGGCGTTCCCCCCGATTACGGCGTATGGGACATCTTTCCACTCAAGGGCCGAGGTGGCACGCATTAATCTGTCACGCACATTTTCCACGGCTACGATCATGCTTTCCAAAATTTCGTTGCCAATCATGTGAATGCTGGCGGTATCTTCAGGGTCTACAGGGATTTCAACCATCACCCATTACCCTTTTCAATTCTTCCGAAGCCATGAAATACAAAAGGGATTAATGCTTTGGACAGCACCCAAAACAACGGATATTAACAAACGAAATTTGTCATCACTCCATGCAGCCATGAATGTCCATTACCACTGATTAGTCATCGTTCGGATCATGTTACAGCCAAATCGTTGGCCCTTGTGAGAAAGCATAAAAATCACGGTCGGCTTTTCATGTGAGTTTACGGCCAAATGATCCGATCTCATGTTTATGCAGTCACTCGGCTGGTTTCGCCGTTTGGGGCCTCCAATTCCTTCCTGATGGACGGATAGGGCCAATTCCATCCACCGCCGCGCAAAGACCGGATTGTCTCATAGGCATGGCGAACGGCCATATGAAGCATGCCCCCCGGGAGGTGCACCACCATTGAGCGGAAAGGCACAAGCCCGGCGATGGTTCAACTCGCGCACCGCTTCACGCGTCCACAGAGCGAATGGAAGTTTCCGTTGTCCGGACAGCGGTCCTCGATCAAGCGGCGGTCAACAGGCTGGTATCGCTCTTGGCCAAGCTGGTGGCGATCCGGCACCTCAACAATGAGGCCCGAAAAAGGCGGCAAGGAGGGGCAGACACGGAAAAGCCTTGAATTCCATCCGTGCCATGCCGATACTAGCCGGCATAGGCGAGGCATGAAAGCCATATGACTCATCAGACACTACACAAATCCGAATTGATCCATGGATGTCCCGTGATGGCACCGGCGCCGTGCAACATTTTGTGCAACGGGCCCTTTTTCACAACAAAACAGCTTATAAACAAGCACTTTATTTCAGCATCAGTTGCACTACGGAACCGCAGGTTACAGGTTCGAATCCTGTCGGGTGTAGTCAGAAAAGTAACCAGAAACCTCAAGAGCCGGGGTTTTACACATCAACGAACCTGAGTAGCCGCGGATCGGCATCCTCCA
>Ga0172376_10007574_pt1 | contig 11543 bp, 14 predicted proteins | sample Lak35m_FD_121114 | JGI IMG/M metagenome (GOLD analysis project Ga0172376, IMG submission 121114) | Freshwater microbial communities from Kabuno Bay, South-Kivu, Congo - kab_092012_35m | ecosystem: Environmental > Aquatic > Freshwater > Lake | place: Democratic Republic of the Congo: South-Kivu...
AAGGCGGGTGGCTTCATCGACCGCGGTGATCGGCTCGCGCAGGAATCGGCGGCGCTGGCCGCACGGCTCGCGGAACCGGCGGCGGGGCTGGGCCGACTCCGCGGCGGGGCGGGATGAAGGGAATCGGAATGCGGGTGCTGTCAGGGATGATTTACACGTGCGTGGGGATCGTGGTGGCCGTGGGCATGGCGCTCGCGGCGAGCGCCGAGGAACTCGACGAGGTGATCGCGCGGGGCGAGCTTGTGTGGGCCGCCGATCAGGAAGGGGGCGGGCCGCACGTCTTCCTCGATCCGAAGGACCCCGGCCGGCTGACCGGTTTCGAGGTGGAGCTTGCCGGCCTCGTCGCCGCGGAGCTCGGCGTGAAGCCGCGGTTTCAGCAGGGGCAATGGGATCGGCTGCCGCTGCTCCTCGGCCGCGCCGCCGATTGCGTGATCAACGGGATCGAGCTGATCCCCGAACGGCGGCGCGATTACCACTGCTCGCGCCCCTACTTCGCCTATTCGCTGCAGCTGCTCGCCCGCCGCGATGGGCCGCTCGATTCGTTCGAGAAGCTCGCGGCCCACGGGCCAGGCGGCCGGTGGCGGGTGGGCGTGCTGACCGGCTCCGCGGCCGAGATCGTGATGCGATCGCGGTCCGATCTCGAGCTCGAGGTGATCGGCTACGACGGCACGATCGATTCGCTCGAGCAGGTGCAAAGCGGCGTGCTCGACGCCGCCGTGATGGACGACTGCATCTTCAATTTCTATGCCGACCGTTTCGCCGGGCTGCGGATGGTGGGCCGGCCGTTTGGCGGCGGGCTCTACACGATCCTCACCGCCCACGACACGCCGCGGCTCTCCGCGGCGATCGACGAAGCCCTCGGCACGATCATCGCCGATGGACGGCTCAAGGCGCTGTATGACCGCTGGGATTTGGCCGGCCGCCAGCAGGTGCTCACACTCCGCGATGCGGCCGAGATCCCGATGGCGGGCCGCCGCAGCCTCGGTCAGCTTGCCCGCGAGTCGCTGCCGCTGTTGCTCCAGGCCGCGGGGATGACGGTGCTGCTTTCCTGCGCGGCGTTTCCGCTGGCGATCCTGATCGGGCTCTGCGTGGCGATCGGTCGGCTCCACGGGCCGGCATGGCTCAGGCCGCTCTTGGCCGGCTACGTGGAAGTGCTCCGCGGCACGCCGCTCATGCTCCAGCTCTATGCGATCTTCTTTCTCCTGCCGAAGATCGGTCTCGCGCTGCCCGCGCTCGTGGCCGCGGTGGCCGGGCTTGCGCTCAACTATTCCGCCTACGAATCGGAGATCTACCGGGCCGGGCTCAAGGCCGTGCCGCTCGGGCAGTTCGAGGCGGCGCTCTCGCTCGGCATGACGAAGTGGCAGGCGCTGCGGCACGTGATCGTGCCGCAGGCGGTGCGGCTCGTGATGCCTCCCGTGACGAACGACTTCATCGCGCTCTTCAAAGACACGAGCGTCTGCTCGGTCATCACCGTGATCGAGCTGACGAAGCGGTATAGCGTGCTCGCCCTCTCGACGGGCCGGATCGTGGAGCTCGCGATCGTGACGGCGCTGCTCTACCTGGCGATGAGTTGGCCGCTGTCGCTCGTCTCGCGGTGGTTCGAGGCGCGGCTGGAGAAGTCGCCATGATCGCGATCGAGGGTCTTTCGAAGACGCGGGGGGCGGTGCCTGTGCTCTCCGCGGTGAACCTGGCCGTGGCCGAGGGGCAGGTGATGGCGATCGTGGGCCCGTCGGGGGGCGGCAAGAGCACGCTCCTGCGGTGCCTTAACGGCCTCGAGACCTTCGACTCGGGAGCCGTCAGCATCGCGGGCCACGCGCTCGCGCCGGGCGGTCACCAGCCGGGCCTGCTGGAGCGAGTGCGCCGCGACGTGGGGATGGTGTTTCAGCAGTTCAATCTCTTTCTCAATATGTCGGTGCTCGAGAACGTGGCCATGCCGCCGCGGGTCGTGTCGCGCGTGCCGCCGGAAGTGGCGCGGGAGCGGGCGCTCGCCCTGCTCGACCGCGTGGGGCTCGCATCGTTCGCCTCGGCCCGGCCGGCGACGCTCTCGGGCGGCCAGCAGCAGCGGGTGGCAATCGCGCGGGCGCTGGCGATGCAGCCGCGGGTGATGCTCTTCGACGAGCCGACAAGCGCGCTCGATCCGGCGATGTCGGCGGAAGTGCTCGACGTGATCGTCGATCTCGCCCGGGGCGGGCAGACCATGGTGGTCGTGACCCACGACCATGCTTTCGCGAAGCGGGCCGCGACCAACCTGGTCGAACTCGTCGCCGGCCGCATCGCCCGCTGCGGCCCCGCCGCCACCGTGCTCGAGTGAAAAAGGTGTCAGGACTCTTTTCCGGCCAAAAAAAATGCCGGATCCCGAAAAAGTGACTTTGGAAAAGAGTCCTGACACCTTTTTCCAAAAAACGACTCCGCCCGGGAGTTTCCTCCCGGGCGGAGCTCACTGACCGAAGTCGGGCAACGGTTTTTTACCGCTTCGACCTATTTGCTACTTACTTGGCAGCCACCGTGCGGCTCACCGCCACGACCTTGCCCGGCACCTTGGCCGAAGCCGAGGCGTCGGGGGTCGGGGCAGCCGGGGTCGCTTCGACCGCGGTCGCACCGCAAGCCGGCTCGCAGCAGCCGTTGCCGGCAGCGCCACAGGCGGGCTCGCAGCAGCCGTTGCCAGCACCACAATCCGGGTCGTTGCAGCAGCTATCGCAGCAGCTGGCACGACGACGGCTCAGGCAATCCTTCTTCGCTTCGTGGATCGCCTTGAGCAGGTCAAGGATCGGCGTGCCACGGCACTTGCGGGCACGGGTCCCGCAGCAAGAAGCAGCGCCGCAGCTGGGCTCGCAGCAGCCGGCACCAGCATCGCAAGCCGGTTCCGCACAGCCGTTGCCAGCACCGCAAGCGGGCTCGGCGCAACCGTTGCCAGCACCGCAGGCGGGCTCGCAGCAGCCGTTGCCAGCACCGCAATCGGGCTCACCGCAGCAGCTGTCGCAGCAGCCGTGGTGCTTCCGCTTGCACTTCTCGAACAGGCCCTTCAGCCCACCGAAGAGGTCATGCTTCTTCCGAACGCCGCAGCAAGAAGCTGCACCGCAGCTCGGCTCGCAGCAGCCGGCACCAGCGTCGCACGCCGGTTCCGCACATCCGTTGCCAGCGCCGCAGGCCGGCTCCGCACAGCCGTTGCCGGCACCGCAGCCGGGCTCACAGCATCCATTGCCGGCGTCGCAGCCGGGCTCACAGCACGAGGTGCAGCCCTTGTGGCCGAGCATCCGGTCAAGGAGCTCGAAACCAAAAGACTGGCTACAAACGGTGACACCGAGAACCAGCGCACCGAGGAACATCATACGCTTCATCGAGCCACATCTCCTTTGCTTGTGGAGCACACGGAAGTCGACTTCCGTTCTGGAGGCTTCGTTGCCCCGAGGTTGTGATCCACGAACTTTTCCGCGACAGGCCTGTCGAGCCATTCCGTGACTCGAAGCATTGCAGGTTGCTGCCGCCCCCTGGTTGCCCGACGGGCACAGTGATTGCCCCGGGGGTCAAGGTGGCTATCGACGGATGGATGAAGGCGGCTTGAGTGTCTCCAAGTTTTTTTCTGACAACGACTTACGGCTGCGCATTGGGTAAGAAATGCCGCGCATTCAGCGTGCGCAAACTGTGCGGCGCGACGCCGCATGACCGTCATAGTTTCAGTCGTTTTTGTCTCCTGACCGTCACAGCTTCACACCCTCCTGTGTGGCGTGTGAAAGTCTGCCGGTCAGGCGAACGAAACCGGTGCTGCTTGACACGCCACCACCCCCCGATAGATTGCCTTCCACGAATCTGGTGGCCCGCCGAGCGCAGCTGCTTTCGACGGGCAAACAGGGAACTCCGGTGCGAATCCGGGACGGCCCCGCCGCTGTATCCAGGCGACGAGGTTGGCTGCGTTCTGGCCATTGCGATGGTGCGGTGAAAGCCGAGCCGCTCGCGAGAAGGCATGCAGCCGGCTGAGCCTGGGAGTCAGAAGACCTACCAGCTTTCGAGAGCATGCCAACCTGCGAGGGCGGGGCGGCAGGCACGGTGGCATCGGAACAATCCGGTGCGGCCGGACGACAGGTCTTCGAGCAACGCTTCTGCAAGCAATCGCGGAACCGATGGTGTGAACAGTCCGGGCTCGGGCTGCGCACACGTTGGGTGGATGCGATGTGCTTGCGTGCGCCAACAGCGTATGGACACGACCATTGCCGTGCCGCCTGCCGCGCGTTCCCGCGCCGGCATGACGCTCGTCGAGTTGCTCGTCGTGGTGGCGGTCGTGGCGGCTCTCGTCGCACTTTTGCTGCCGGCCGTGCAATCCGCCCGCGAAGCCGCCCGGCGGACGACGTGCGCGAACAATCTCCGTCACATCGGCTGCGCGCTGCACGGCCATCTGTTGGCCAAGCGGAAGTTTCCGGTGGGCTGCACGGAGTGGAGAATGCCAAATGCGACGACTGCGATCGAGAGACAGAAACGCAACCTGGCGTGGAGCGCCTGGATACTGCCGTGGCTTGAAGCCCAGGAAATCGCCGATCGACTCGATTTAAACAAGCCCTATGACGACCCGGCGAATGCAGCCGCTGCGAAGACCGCGATAACGGTATTCCTTTGCCCATCGGCTGACCGGCAAGGGGGGATCGTTCATGGCTTCGGCGGAAGCGATTACGGCGGCCTCAACGGCGAGCGGATATTTACGCCGAACAATCCTGCGAAAGGTGTGTTTGTCAACGATCGCGGCTTTGCGGAACGGGAAATCCCCGACGGCCTTTCACGGACGATATTCGTGGGCGAATGCGCCGCGGCAGCCTGGCCCGATGGCCAGTGGATCAATGGCTACAACCTTTTTGACCAGCGTTATGCGGTCAATTGGCCAACCTGGGAGGACGAGATTCGCAGCCGACATCCCCACGGCGCCCACGGTCTCGCCGGCGACGGCTCCGTCCACCTGATCACGGAATCGATAGACCTGCGAATTCTCGCCGCCGCGATCACGCGGTCAGGTGGTGAGAGTCTCACATCCCCCTGGAGTGCCCCATGAACCTCCGCCAAAACATCTGCTCGCTCGTCGCCCTGGCGATCACCGCGAACGTCGCCGTGACAGCCGATGTGATTACGTTCGAGAGTGCGAGCGTGCCCTCGAGCGGTTACCTCAACGGGGATCCCGGCACCTTGTCGCCGGGAGACTCGGTCAGTGTGCCTTTTCAGTTTGGGGGCGTTTCGTTTTCCAACACGTTTGGCATCGACGCCACGTGGAATTTCTCTTTTTGGAACGGCTTTTCCATCTCGAACGTCGTGAACACGACCGACGGCACGTGGACCAATCAATACGCCTCAAAACCTGGCGGCGGCTATCAGTCGACGAACTATGCGGTCGCCTACTCGAGCGAGGCGAATATCGAGTTTCCAGAGCCGGTGAAGGCCAGCGGATTCCGGATTGCCAACACGACGTACGCCTACGGCATCATGACGGAAACCGATCCGGAGGGATTCTCAATGCCACTGGGATCGGGCGACTGGTTCTCAGTCACCGCCACGGGATCACGGAATGGTGCAACAGTGGGTTCCGTGGAATTTTTTCTCGCTGACCTGCGCGGTGCAACGCCTGTTGGTGTGCGGTCGGGGTGGAACTGGGTTGATCTCAGCGGCTTGGAAACGATCGATCGCCTTTCGTTCTCGTTTGCGGGAAGTGATGTCGGCGAATACGGCCTGAATACACCTGCGTATTTCGCGATGGACAACCTGACGTACGCGGTACCTGAGCCATCGGGCATCGTGCTCGCGGCCTGCGGGGCGGCGGCGTGGATCGCGTGGTGGCGGCGGGCGCGGGCGGCATGAGCCGGCCGGCCGTGGCGCGCGAGGGGGTGCTTGATCACAATGCCCGCGCGTGGGATCGGCTCGCGGAGGGGAAGGCGGCGCTCGCGCGGCCGGCCGCCGACGAGGCCTTCGGCGATCCTCGCACCTGGCTCGGCAGCGGCGGCTCGATTGGCGCGGCCGGGCGCTCGTGGCTGCCCGAGCGGCTCGACGGCCTCGCCGTGCTCTGCCTCGCCGCCGGCGGCGGCAAGCACGGCCCGCTCTATGCGGCGGCCGGTGCGAAGGTGACCGTGCTCGACATCTCGCCGGCGATGCTCGACCTCGATCGGCAGGTCGCCCGCGAACGGAAGATCGACCTCGAGATCCTGCAAGGCTCGATGGATGACCTCTCGATGCTCAGGGAAGGCGGGTTCGATCTTGTGATCCATCCGGTGAGCACCTGCTATCTGCCCGATGTGACGCCGGTGTTTCGCGAGGTGGCCCGCGTGACGAAGTCCGGCGGGCTCTACGTCAGCCAGCACAAGTCGCCCACGAGCCTGCAGGCCTCGCTCGAACCGATTGCGTCTGGCCGCTACGAACTCGTGCATCCGCAGGCCGGCGGCGAGCCGCTTCCACCCGAGCAGCCATCGCGGCTGCGGGAAACCGGCACGCAGGAATTCGTCCACTCGCTGTCGGCCCTCCTTGGCGGCATCTGCGCGGCCGGCTTCACCATCGAGGATGTCTGCGAGCCAAACCACGCCCAGCCCGACGCGTTGACGGGAACGTTCGCCCACCGCGCGGCATTCATTCCGCCCTACATTCGCGTTCTTGCCCGCCGCGCGGGCGGGGCAACCGGCGGGCGGATCGTGGTCGCCGGTCAGGCGAATGGGTGACGCCAGCGCAGCCCGGGAAAGCGGGCGTAATCGCGGTCGGTCGTGATCCATTCGCTGCCCGACTCCATGGCAAGCGCCGCCAAAAAGGCATCCGGCACGAGATTGCCTCGCACGCCTCCCGTGCGGCAGAGCCTTGAAAAAATCCCCCAGTGTCGATCGCCAGGGGCAACGTCTACCCGCGACAGGCTGCTCCGCACCTGTTCCGCGAAGGCGATGGCCTCGTCGATCGTGGAGGGCTCCTTGAACACCCGTGGATGGGTCACGACCCGCAGAAACCCGCTCTCCACCTGATCGGGAACCCCGAATGGCAGATCGCCATCGATCAGCGATTGCATCCATGCGGCGAACCGTTGGTGATCCGCCGCATCGCGGCGAAACGCGTGCACGAGCACGTTCACGTCAACGAGCTGCATCGCTGCCCTCCATGATGTCGAGCAGTTCGGCGGTGCTGTCGAGGCTGACGCCCGGCCGCAGCCCGCCGCGTCCGGCTGTCTTGAGCTTCGTGACCGGGCGCGCCGTGGGCTTTTTGCCGCGCGCAAGAAACTGCCGCAGCGCGTCCTCGATGACGGCGGTGAGTGTGCGGCCGCTGCGAGCCGCGACCACCTTGGCCTGTGCCAGCAAGTCATCATTGAGTCGGATGGTCGTCCTCATGCATCAAAGCATATTTAAAAAAGCATTAATATGTCAATTTTGTGTCAGCCGGGCCGTTCGGTGCGGCTACACTGGCTTCTGACATCGTTTCGCGAGTCGAGACCAATGCCGGGAAGAAAGGGCTCTGCATGATCTGCCTTAACGTGTTGCTCACCGCGAAAGACGCCGCCGACGTGCCGAAGGTTCGCGACCTGCTCGTGCAGGCGATGCGCAAGAGCCGCGCCGAGCCCGGCTGCCTGCGGTTTGACGTCTACCAGTCGACGGCCGAGCCGAAGCGATTCACGCTGGTCGAGCACTGGGCCTCCCAGGAGGCGATCGACGCTCACCGCCTCGCCGAGGCCTACACAACGATTTACAAGCCGCAGGTCATGCCGCTCGTCGATCGCGAGGGGCACCCCGCGGAACTCCTGGAGTGACATACTTGCAATGACGGAGGCCGAAATCGGCGGAAGCTCGAGGAGCATTGGGCCGCCCCGGCCCACCGCGACGAGACTTCTGCCGTTTCGGCCGTTGCCTCAGGTGTCCGACGCATGATTCTCCTCATCGACAACTACGACTCGTTCACCTGGAACCTCGTGCAGCGGATCGGCGAGATCGCGCCCGAGATGCCGCTCGAGGTCCATCGCAACGACAAGATCACGGGCGACGAGATCGCGAAGAAGGCGCCGAGTCACCTCGTGATCTCGCCGGGGCCGTGCACCCCCGACGACGCCGGCATCTCGTGCGACGTCGTCAGGCGGTTCGCCGGCCGGATGCCGATCCTCGGCGTCTGCCTTGGCCACCAGTCGATCGGCCAGGTCTTCGGCGGCACGATCGTGCGGGCCAAGCGGCTCATGCACGGCAAGGTCGACCAGATCGAGCATGCCGGCAAGGGGCTCTTCGCGGGTCTGGAAAGCCCGATCGAGGCCACCCGCTATCACAGCCTTGTGATCGATCCGCCCACCCTGCCTCGTGACTTTGAAGTCGACGCCTGGTCGACAGCCCCCGACGGCTCGCGCGAGATCATGGCGATCCGCCACAAGACGCTGCCGATCTACGGCGTGCAGTTTCATCCGGAAAGCTTCCTGACTCCGGCCGGCTACGACCTGCTGCGCACGTTCCTGCACCATCGATGATCGACCTCGACGCAGCCATCGCACGCATTGAAAAGTCCGCCGCGCCGCTGCCGCCGCGGCGAGCGCGATTGCTCGACGCCTGCGGCCGGGTGCTCGCGGCGCCCGTCTTCTCCGACATCGATTCGCCGCCGTGGGACCGGGCGATGATGGCCGGCTTCGCGCTGCGGAGCGACGATGCGATCGCCGCCCGCGACGGCGCATTGGAACTCGACGTCGTCGTGGATCTTGCCGCCGGTGACGTCACCACCCTCGAGATCAAGCCCGGCTCGTGCGCGCGGATCATGACCGGCGCGTCGATTCCCGCCGGTGCCGACGCCGTCATCCCTGTCGAGTGCGCGATCGACGACACCCGTAGCGTGCATGCCGGGGCGAAGGTGCGGCTGCGCGACGAGAACTTCCGCCCCGGGCAGCACATCGCGCGGCAGGGGGCGGCGTTTCGCCGCGGCCAGCAGGTGCTCTCCGCCGGGATGACGCTCGGGGCCGCCGAGACCGGCCTGGCCGCCGAGGCGGGAGCAACCCATGTCGTTGCCGCGCCGCAGGTGCGCGTGGCGATCCTCTCGACCGGCAGCGAGCTCGTGCCGACCGACGAAGTGCCCGCCTTCGGCCAGACCCGCAACTCCAACGGCCCGATGCTCTGCGCCGCCGTGAAGCTGCTCGGCGGTGAGCCGATCCCGCTGGGGATCACCCCCGACCGGCCGGAGGCGATCCGCGCGGCGGTGGCGCAGGGGCTCGCGGCCGACGTGCTCGTGCTCTCCGGCGGCGTGTCGGCCGGCGATCTCGATCTCGTGCCGGAGATCTTTCGGCTCTGCGGCGTCGAGAAGATCTTCCACAAGGTGCGGCTCAAGCCCGGCAAACCGGTCTTCTTCGGCGTGCTGCCCCGCGAGCAGTCGCCACCCACGCTCGTCTTCGGCCTCCCGGGCAATCCGGCCAGCAGTCTCGTCTGCTTCGATCTCTTCGCGCGGCCGGCGATCCAGATTCTCGCCGGGGCCGCCCGCGGGCACTGGCATCTGCCGCGCGGCCAGGCGCGGCTCACGGCGCCCGCAAAGGCCGCCCCCGACCGGCCTGTCTACCTGCCCTGCACGCTCGCGCACACGTCGCACGGGATCGATGCCACGCCGCTCGTCTGGACCGGCTCATCCGACCTGCTCGGCCTCGCCGGCGCCGGCGGCATGATCGCCCTGCCCGCCGGCGGCACGCGATTCGAAGCCGGCGACGAAGTCGAGATCGTGATTCGGTAGGGTAGGCTTCAGCCTGTCCTACGAGAACGGAGGCTTCGGGTGACCCGTGCCCCGGGAGCCGGCGTATGCCGCCAAGCGCAGCCAGGATGGCGAAGCGTAGGCGGCATCCGAGTGAGCGACGGGCAGGATGCCCATAGCGAACGTCCGGCGACGGGGTACGGGTGACCCGAAGCCGGATTGGGCGAATCGACGGCAAGACAGGCACGGAGGCCTGTCGTACTCGCAACCGGAGGTTGCCAAAAAAAATCGCCTGGATGGCGATGTTTTTCGTGAAGTTAGCTCCGGTGGAAGTGCACGTGCTGCCAGCGGCCGCCGAGCTTCTGCCAGACCCGCGTCTCCTCGGAGCTGACCGTCACCGGCTTACCGGCATCGTCGAGCTTCTGCACGAGCCGCACGTAGGAGATCACCGCGGCATTGTCGGAGAGCAGTCGCACCTTCGGCGCGACCATCGTCGTCGTGAGATGCTTCGCGGGCTGCGACGTGCCACCCGACAGCTTGAAATAAAACTCGTGAAACGCCAGCCCTTCGACGAGATGCCCGCGGGCTTCCGGCTCGAAGCAGGTGATGTCGGAGGCCACGAGGCTGCGGTAGGCATCCCAGTCGCCCGACGCGATGGCGGTGAGCAGTTGCTGATTGAGCTTGATCAGTTCGGCGACGACGGGTTCCATGCGCTGCTCCGGGGATGCTTACTTCACGAGGCCGAGCGACATCAGTTTCTGCAGGCACTCGTCGCGCTCGCGCGACCGCTCGAGGCTCTGCCAGGACGGGTCTTGCGCGGCGAGGAATCCCTCCGGCGAGGCGGGCAGACCCTTGGGGCCGGCCTGGGCGACGAGCCGTTGGATCACGCCGCGATCGAGCTTCGTGAGCCGCATCGCCTCGACGCGGTAGTCGAGAAACGCCTCCCAGACGAGCGGGAAGAGCGGCTGCACGATCTGCTGGCCGATCGTCTCGGCATAGCGGCGGATCTCGAGCTGGGCGTGCGAGTCCATCCGCAGGGCGAGGAAGTGCAGCAGGTTGTGGAGGTCGATCTTCCAGTAGGCCTCGGTGTACGTGGCCAGCGGCAGATCCTTGCGGGCCTGCTCCCGGGCGATGCCGGCCTCGAGCCGCTCCTCGTAGACGCGGCGTGCGAAGCTCTGCAGTTCCGTCTCCGATTGCGTGAGCTTGTGGCCCACCGCCTTTGGCAGGAGGTCGCCCGAACCCTGGCGATTGTTGGTCGCCTGGGCCCGCCACTCGTTGTCGTGGGTCGCCTGCATCGAGTCGATGGCGAGCGAATAGCGGGTGGAGTATTCGTTGACGCTCGCGGTGCGATGGCGAATCCACTGCCGCCAGCAATCCATCGGCACGCGGACGACAAACTTCAGCTCCGCCATCTCGAAGGGCGTGGTGTGGGCATGCCGCATCAGATAACGGATGAGCTGGCGGTCGTCGCTCACTTTCCGCGTGCCCTCACCGTAGCTGACGCGGGCCGCCTGCACGACCGAGCCGTCGTCGCCCATGCAATCGACGAGCGCCACGAAGCCGTCGTCGAGCACCGGAAACTTCTTCCAGCGAAGCGATTCGAGGAGGCTGGCGCGGTCGGCGGCGGAGGTGGTCGTGCTCATCGCGTGGTTCCCGTGGGGAGACCACACAGAATGCGGCAGGCCGGAGCCGGATACAAGGGTCTCGACTGCCCGTCGCGGCCCACGCCCCTCGCGCGGGGCCGGGCCAGCAGAGTCCGGGCCACTAGAGCGCATCCACGTTTGGTGTAGCACCGGCTTCGGGGCGGCAAAAGTCTCGTCGCGTGGGCAGGATAGCCCAAAGCTCCTCGAGCTTTCGCCGACCCCTTCGCCTACATCTCCTGGTTGACCAAAGCATCGCTA
>Ga0172376_10007578_pt1 | contig 11543 bp, 7 predicted proteins | sample Lak35m_FD_121114 | JGI IMG/M metagenome (GOLD analysis project Ga0172376, IMG submission 121114) | Freshwater microbial communities from Kabuno Bay, South-Kivu, Congo - kab_092012_35m | ecosystem: Environmental > Aquatic > Freshwater > Lake | place: Democratic Republic of the Congo: South-Kivu...
CACGCTCCCGGTCAGGACTGGAGAAAAGCCTAGAGCGTAGCGGGCCATTCGCGCGGGTCGCCATGGCCGGCGCGCATCCGTCGCTTTCGCACATACTGTCGGGATGCAGGACACCGCCACAACCGCGATCGCGCGTCACGAGGTCTGGGTGGCGGGCGAGGTGCTCATCGACCGCATCCCGGACGGACGTGGCGGGCGGGTGCAGGTCGTCGGTGGCGGCAGTGCGAATACGGCCAAGGCACTCGCGCGACTGGGCGTCCGTACGTGCTTCATCGACGGGATCTCGACGGATGACCTCGGCATGGCGGCCCGCGCGGAGCTCGCAGCCTCGGGCGTCGATCTTGGTCGATCACGGTGCAGCGAGAAGCCGACGGCGATCGCCGAGGTCACGCTCGACGCCGCAGGCAACGCCCGCTACGTCTTCCGGCTCGACGGCACGGCGACGTTCGATTTCGCGGAGTCCTGGCTGCCCCGCGGCGCACCGGCCGTGCTGCACGTCGGCACGCTCGCGACCATCGTCGCACCCGGCTGCCACGCACTCGAGCGCTGGGCGGCCGGGCTCGACGTCCCGGTCGTCTACGACCCCAACGTCCGGCCCAGCGTTCTCGGCGACCGCGGTCGCTATCGGGAGATCGTCGAGCGCTGGATCGCGATCAGCGACGTCGTGAAGCTCTCCGTGGATGACCTGCGCTGGCTTCACCCGGAGTGCCACGACGTGCCCGGGGATGTCGGCGTCGCGCGGGCGATGCTCGCGCACGGCCCGTCGCTCGTCGTCATCACGCGCGGGGAAGCGGGACTCGTGGGAATCTCGTCGGATCGCGTGATCGAGGTGCCGGCGGTCACAACGGCCGTGGTCGATACCGTGGGAGCCGGTGACACGGTCGGCGCCGTCCTGCTCGAGGCGATCGTCGCCCATGGCCTTGCCGGCCTGTGCGGACCGCGGCTCGAGGAGACCCTCCGCCGCGCGGCGCTCGCGGCCGCCCTCACCTGCACCCGTGCCGGCGCGCAGCCGCCATGGGCGGATGAACTTCGCTCTGCGACAGGGTCCCTCCCGCACCCCGTCTGACCGCACGTCAGGAACCCGACCCGTGCAGGACGTTCCCGACGGCGAGCCCCCACAGCTGCCAGGTTCCGAGGACCGGCGCGAGCCGCGTGCTCCGACCACCGGGGCCGGCGGATGGTGTCTCGTGCATGGGGTGCGTCCGCTGCCGTCGCCCCGGAGGGGCGTCCCTCATGTCACCCGCCGACCCGTGTCCCGGCCCGCCTCGCGTCACGTGCGGTGCGCGCTCGCACCACGGTGGTCACTCGCGCGGGCGCGGCTCCTCCCCGGAAGTCGGCGCCGCGTTGGCCTTCGCGTCACGCGTGCGGGCCGCCTCGCTGATCCGCTGCTTCGCTTCGGCGAGCCGCGGCGGCCATGCGAAGGTCGGGGCCGCCGACGGATCGTAGCCGGCCATGTGACCGACGAGCCGCGTCGCCGGCTTCGTGTACCGGAGCTCCGTGTCGCCGAAAACCTCGAGGCACAGGGCCGCGAGACCGGGATCGTATTCGATGAGCTGCGAGCGGAGATGCACGTGGTTATGGTCGTGGTCGTTCACGCGGTTGTTGTCGAACCATGACTGCACGCCCTCGGCGAAGTACTCGTGGTGGTTCGTGGCGGCGTACTTGCCCCGCCAGAGGCCGGTACGCATCGCGGTGTCGTAGGCCTCCCGGAGCCGCGCGTCGAAGGTCGGGTCGATGTTCACCATTCCGCGCAGATGGATGTGGTGTGCGAATTCGTGGATGAGGATGCACTCGCTCGCGTAGGGGTCGCCGGGATACCCGAGCAGGTTTTCCTCGCCGCAGGAACAGAGCGGATCGGTCGTGCTGCCGCCGAGGCCCCGCGCACGGGCGTCCCAGAAATCCCGGCCCGAGAGGCCGGGGAACTCGGCCATCTCCCGGTCGCCGAGCCGCGAAAACTCGGGCTGGTCGGTCGTGAACTCGTTCCAGGCCAGCACGCACATGCGCGACCCGCTCCGGATCATCGCCTCGCGCACGTCGGGTCGGTTCGCCAGCATGAGCCTCACGAGGTGCGCCGCCTCCTCGAGGGCGAACGGGTTCACGCGTGCGGAGCCGACGATGGGGAAGCCGTCCGCCTCGACGCGCTGTGTGTAGAAGGACGGCACGCCGCCGACGCGGAAGGCCTGCACCGGCACCTCGCTCGTCACGACGGTCTCGGTGACCGGGACCCCGCCGACGATCGCGAAGCGATGCCCGATCGTGGTTCGGATGAACGTCTCACCGCCCGCGGGCACGGTGCCCTGCGGCACCCGCTCCTCCTGTGACGTGAGCCAGAAAATGTCGACCGGACCGGCCGTGCCGTTGATCACCTGCAGCGTGGGACGAGCGTTGTCCTCGCCCGTGGCTCCCTGGGTCGCCCCATGTGGCGACGCGCACGCGACGAGCAGCACGCCGACGAGGAGACGCCGCAGGGGCTTGGGCACGGGGCGTGTGGGGGATGCGCGAGGGACGGAGCCGCGTGGCGTCATGGCGTGTGCATCGTGCTTCCGGACCCGGTCCACAGACGGATCCGGGCGGCACGCCCGTGCTTGCGGTGGATTCGGACGCTCGACTATACCTCGATCGCGCAATCCACAGGGGCACACACGCGCAGGATGCCGCGGCTGCAGCGAGGCCCGCCCCCCGTCGCGGCCCCGAGTCGATCGAGCCACCTCCCGAACCCGATCGGTCACCTTCATGCTGCATCACGTGCTCGACCCGCTCCTGGCGATCGATCCGAATCGCCCCATCCTCGAGTGCGACGGAGCGTGGGCCACCGCGGCTGATCTCGATCGGCTGGCCGCGCGACTGGCCTCGGGGCTGGCGGCGATGGGGCTGGAGGAGGGGGACCGGGTGGCCCTGCTCCTCCCGAACAGCCTCGAACTGGTCGTGTGCTACCTCGCCTGCTTCCGCATGCGATTCGTCGTCGTGCCGATCGACTACCAGTACCAATCCCTCCAGATCGGCTATGCGCTAGCGCACAGTGGGGCATCGGTGCTCGTAGTGGATCACCCGAGGCTGGCGGGCCTCGAGGACGCGGCGGTCCTGAATCCGGCGACCCGGATCGTGGTCGTCGGTGGGCCGCCCGGTGAGGGCCGGCACCGCACGTTCGAGTCGGCGCTCGGAGCCGACCGCGCGCCCCCGGCCGCCGCGCCGGACGGCGGCTGCCCTGCGGTGATGATCTACACCTCCGGCACGATCTCTCGACCGAAGGGGGTCGTGCTGTCGCACGACGCCCTGTCGATGGGAGTGCGCAAGTATCTCTCGCGCGTCACGCTGACGGCCGAGGACGTCGCGCTGATTTCATCGTTCATCTCGCGTCCATTCGCGCTCCGCTGCCAGCTCCTCCCGACACTCTGGTCAGGGGGTCGGGTGAGCCTGCTGCGACAGAACACGGTCGCGCACTACGTCGCGGCGCTACGGCGGTCCCCTGCCAAGACGTTCCTCACGCTCACGCCGGCGGGCCTGGGGGAGTTGATGGCCAGCCCGGACTTCCGGGCATGCGATTTCAGCGCGCTGCGACTCTGCCTCGCCGGTGGCGATCGGGTGCCGGCGAAACTGCTCGAGGCCTTCGAGCGACTCACGGGGGTGCCGATCACCGAGCAGTGTGGATCGACGGAGACGGGGCCTTACGCGATGAATCCCCCGTTCGGCCGCAAGAAGCGGGGCTCCGTCGGTCTGCCGTCGCCCGGGCTGCACGTCGCGGTGGTCGACGAGTCCGGTGCCGACGTGCCGGCCGGCGTGACCGGGGACATTCTCGTGAGCGGCCGCTCGACCATGGATGGCTACTGGAACGAGTCGGCCATGACGCGCAAGACGCTGCGGCAGGGCTGGATTCGGACCGGCGATCTAGGTCGCTTCGACGAGGACGGCTACCTCTGGTTCATGGGACGTCGCAAGGACATCATCGTGTGCGGCGGAAACAAGATCGCGCCCGTCGAGGTCGAGGCGACGCTGGTCGAATGCCCGGCCGTGCGCGAGGCCTGCGTGATCGGCGTCCCCGACCCGCGCCTCGGAGAGGTGCCGCAGGCCTACGTCGTCCTGCAGTCGGGCTCCGCGGCCGCGCCGGAGGACCTGCGGGCATTCGTCGCCTCACGGCTCGCCGCGTTCATGGTTCCCGTCGAGGTCCACGTGATCGCGACGATGCCGTCGAAGGGGCCGGGCAAGATCGATCGTGAACTCCTGCGGATGCGGGCGATCACGGCCGCGTTGATCGAGCAGGTGCCCTTCTTCAGGAACGCGAGCAGCGAGTTCCTGCGCGACCTCATCCCGCGGCTGGACGCCCGCACATTCGCGCCGGGCGAGGTGCTCGTCCACGAGGGGGATGTCGGCGACGAGATGTACTTTCTGACAAGGGGCCAGGTCGAGGTCCTCCGCGGTCTCCCCCCGGAACGGCTCACCTCGCTCACGCCGGGCTCGTTCTTCGGCGAGCTGGCGATCCTCAAGGACGCGCCCCGCGCCGCGACGGTCAGGGCTCTGACGGACGTCGAGGTCTACGCGCTCAGACGGGACGGGGTGGTCGAACTCGCCCGCCAGCACGCCGACTTCGACGGCTACCTCCAGGCGGCGGCCCGACGATACGAGAGCGGCCTCGAGCCTGCGGGCGGCTGATTCCGCGTCGCGGGGCCGCGGCGGGCCGGTTGTTCCGAAAGCGACACAGCCCGATCGTGACGGTGTCCCAGGGGGCGATGCGTTTGACTGCCGTGGTCGCGTCTCGTGGATCAGTGACCGCGAGGGCATGGCGTCTATCGGGCATGTGGGCGGGCAACCGGCCGACTCTGCTCGCGAACGCGATCCCAGCACGAGCCCCACTCAGGGAAACAGCGCGAGCAGACTGTCGGCGAACAGCCCGTGCCCGAAGACGTTCGGATGGTTGATGTCGTTTTCCATGAGCGTCTGACGGGATGCCCTGTCGCCACAGGCGACCGTAGCGGAGTGACGCGTCGGCCACGGCCACGCCGTGCCGACGGCCGAACTCCCGGACGCCCGCCACGTAGGGCCGCGGATCGTCGTCGATCTGCCGCTGGGAATCGAGCTTCATCCACGACGGCATCACGTAGTGCGGCGTGAGGATGATCCACTCCGCGTCGATCCCCCTGAAATCGGCGAGCAGACGGCCGTACCGCTCCTCGACCTGCTCGGGCGAAAGACCCGCGTCGTTGACGAACTCGGAGACCACGAGATGCGGCCGGCGGTCGAGCACCTTCTCCCGCTCGTTATGGTCGCTGCCAGGGGGCTCCGCGAGGTAGCTGCCCGTGTTCCGGCCCCCCCACGCCTCGGTGACGAGTTCGATCCTCGCCTGCGGGAAGCGGGCCTGGAGCCGCTCGACGAACATCGACTGCCAGCGACCGTAGGTCGTCACGCTGTCTCCCCAGGCGAGCACCCGCAGCGGTTCGCCCGACGTGAGCCGGCGCATCGTCGCCGGCAGGAGCGTCTCCGCCACCGACGGCCGCGGCCGGGGCGGCTCGGGATAGACGGTCTCGAGAATCGGGTAGAGGCACTCCTCGGTGACCGCGGGAATCCTGCCGAACGTGAAGATGTTCGCCAACCGACGTTCGCCGGCGGCGAGCGCCGGGGGCTCGCACGTCACCACGTGCGGCCGGCCCCGCCGCAGCGAGATCGTGCCGCCATCCGCACCCAGAACGACCGAGTCGAGCCGCCGCATGCCGTAGCGGTAGCTCGCGTACACCGCCTCGTCGGCCGCGATGCCGCCGCCGGGCAGCCTGCCGAACGAGCCCCAGTCGAGATCGGCCTCGTAATCCGCCCCGCGCTCGAGCGCGGGCCCGCCGACGGCGTCCCGCACCACGAGGCTCCCCGGATCGAGCGCGCCGCGCACGCTGCACTCCTCCGCGCGCACACCGGACAGGGGCGGACCCTTGCGCCACGGCGGGCCTTGCGGGTTGAAATCCGCGAGAGGCGCGTGCCGTTCGTCCGTCACGGTGACGACGTCGGCGGGGGGCACGTCGAGCGTGGCCTGACGCACGCCGTCGGGCAGTCGCAGCGTCACGCGCACACGCCAGTCGTCCTCGATCACGAGGTCGACCTCGGGCGGTGCCGCCGTGAGCACGGCTGCGGTGGAGGCGAGCACGAGGCCGGCCTGCCAGGCGGTGCGCAAGGATGCGGCGGGCTGTCGCATGGCGGTCTCCGGGAGCGGGGCGTGACGACGCGCGGAGCCCCTGCCGGGCCACGGCCGTCCCAGAATGTCCGTGCGATGCGGGAAGAGATTAACCCGGGACATGCCCGCCGTGGAGTCGCCGCGCCGCGCGTTCGCGAGCCGCGTTGATCTCCCGCTCGAAAACGTGCAGGGGATTGAGCGGCCGCAGGGGATCGTCGCACGCCGTCACGCGATTGGCCGACGGGTCCCAGTGCACCGGGCCGTAGCGGGCCGCCCGGCGGACACCGCCGAGCAGGTTCCCCAGCGCATCTCCCTGGTTGAAGTGCCAGAACTCATACGGGAAATGCACGAAGCCGTGGGCCTCCAGGATCGCGGCAATGGCCAGTCGCTGCTCCAGGGCCTCCGGTTCGACGAATGGCGACCGCATCGGCGTGCGCTCGCTCATGGTGAGGTACGGATCACCGCGCCACACCTCCGTACCGTCGTCCCTGCGGAACACCGAGACGTCGATCGCCGATGCCGACATGTGCGTGCCGACCTTCGGCAGGTTGGCCACGAGCACAGCCGCCCGACGAAACACGAGTTCCACAGGCGGCAGGACTCCGCCGCACTCCCACACGCACTTCGCCAGGATCGCGTCGAACACCTCCGGCTTGCGTCCGAGTTCGGCCTGCATCTCAAGGGTGCGGTACCCGTCCTCGATCTTGAGGATCCAGCCGCGCTCGTTCATCTCGCGAGCTGCTGCCAGGAGTCCCGGCACGAGCCCGCGGCGGATGACGAACAGGCGATCGAGCGTGCCGGCGATCTTCGTCGTCGAGAATCGCATCTCGACGCCCGCCTCGGCCGCCTCGACCGGGATCGAGGCGAGCGGCTCGCCGCACTCGCGGACCTCGACGGCGAGCGTGCGCTCCACCACGTCGTAGCCCGCCTCCATCTGCTCGGCCCAGTAGGCGCGGCGCGCCGCCTCGTCGTTCGTCGTCATCATCGCGCTCTCCCGGTGCGTGTCGCGTGGTCGATCCGGCCCGGCATCACGGCGCCGTTGCCGCCGGTTTCTCCGCCTCGCGTTTCCGCACGTCGGCTGGATGCTTCGAGAACGTCTCGAACACGTCCCCGACGACGCGGTCTGTCAGTCGGCCGAGCTCCGCGAGGATCGCCCGCTCCGCGTCGGGTGTGAGTCGGGAGGTGTTCGGCTCATAGCCGCCGAACCGGTAGGACTCCTCGGTGGCGAGATACCCGACGTTCCCGTTGGCGTAGCCGATCACGATCGGAATCGCACGATCGCCGATCGCCCGCTCGAGCTTCAGTCCATACTCCACCATCGGCTCCCCCGGCATCGTCAAGAGAAGGTACGGGCCGAGCGCCAGCGCCATGAGTTCCGCGGGCACGAGCGCCTCCTTGCCGGGAAGGTCGATCGTCGAGCTGGCGACACGGATCGGCAGGAACGTCGCCCGGCCAGCCCGGGCCTCGCGTGTGACGCTCCGCGCGAGGGCGCGAACCGTCGCGCCCCCGAGGTCGCGGCCCGCCCACTGGATGTCGGCCTCGTCGGCGCAGCGATATGGATAGCCGGCGAGGTTGGGCCGGATGTCTCCGGCGCATCCCTGCAGGAAGAGGACACGGGTCCGCCCGGCATAGACGTGCTCGACGAACGACTGCGCCTCGCCCGGAAAATCCGCGCTCATCCGCGGATAGCCGTCGGGATACGGACGGCTGCCCTTGTCACCCCAGGTGAAGAAGCAGGGGTGGCACACCGCGTGCATCAGCACCGCAAGCGGGTCGAGGGACGTGCCGTCGTCGAATCGCAGCACCTTCACCCGCGGGTCGTTGACGCCCTCCGGATTCAATCCGACCACCGCACGGCCATCGACGATCTTGCGGCGGTTGATCCCGAAGCCGATGCGGTCCTCGTCGTACCCCACGCTGACCGGCCGCATGGATGCCGCGGCCTCGCGGGCCGCCGCCCCCAGTTTGACCACGACGTCGGCGCCCCATTCCGGATGCTCCGTGAAGCCGGGGCCCGAGTGGTTGTGCGAGGCGGCCACGAGCACGTGGCTCTCCGGGACGTCGGCGGCCCGATGAATCGCCTCGCGGGCCTGTCGCACCAGCGGTTCCCAGGCACCAATCGTGTCGAGCGTCACGATGGCGGCCCGCGTGCCTCCGTCGTCGAGCACGAGGACCCCGGCGCGAAGCGGATCACGCACGCCCGTGACCGGCCGCCGGTGCCCCACGACGGTGAGCCCGTCGACCTCGGCCGGGGTGATGTCGACCTTCGCCACACCGGCCCGCAGGTTGGTCGCGACCGCAAAGCGGCCGTCGTCGTCCACGCCGGACACCGCGCCGGGCTGCGCCCGCACCGTCCCCCCCGCCCCGACGAGCCACACGCCGGCCCAGAGCGCCATGACCACCACGAGCCGCCGCCATGCCACGCCGACCTGCCACCCGCTCTCGTCCGGTCTCATTGCGGCCGTCTCCTTGCGATCGAGGCGTCGTGCCGACGCTCCACGGTTCAGGATTGATCGCGCGAAGGTGAAGGGCGTGCCGCGTCAGTCGAGGGGGCGGGCCACGTGCGCGCTCCATCCGAGTCCGGCGTATTCGCGATAGCCCTTCGTTCTCGACGATCCGAGCAGGTAGTTCCTGCCACCGCTGCGGAAGATACCCGACGTCGTCTCGCCGCGGCCGAGTCCCGCCGCCTTCGGCGGCAGCTCCAGGAGCGTCCCCACGGGGAAGGTTTCCTCGCAGGTGCTTTCGATGACCTCCCCCTTGGCGTTCGTGTAAAAGGCCGCACTTCCGGCGATGGAGGCACCCGACGAGTCGAGTGGCAGACAGGTCGAGAGGATCTTCTTCGCCTCCGTGTCCCAGTCGAAGAGCGTGCCGAGGACGCCGATCGAGTCGCCCTGTCGTGCGCCCTTGCGCCTCACGCCGCCCGAATAGATGAGCGAGCGATTCCGCGCCTTCTCGAGGCTCGACTTCTGGATGTCCTGCACCGCAAACTCGTCCGACCGCGCCGTGCGCATGCCGAGCTGGAACCAGCTCTGGTCCGACACGTTGATCTTCGCGAGCTCGTTCCGCAGTTCCGTCCGCGAGCAGGCCACGATGTTTCCCGAGTCGTCTGCCAGCACGATGTTCCGGTACATCGTGTAGCTGCCGTTGATCACCTTGAGCCGGTCACTGGCCCGGTGGAAGCTGTCCGCCGAAGGCTGTTCCAGTGCGTTCCAGAAGTACTCGTCGGTGCTCCACCAGCGGATGTCGGCCGCGCGCTCGAACAGGTTGCGATCGATGAGGTCGATCGCCTGCTTCGAGAAGTTCTCGAGCGCCTTGAGATTGAGCTCCAGCTCCCCGAGGGCCATCTCCCGGAGGAGGTCCTCCATCCGCGAGGTCACGAAGTCGCCGGTGCGCGTGATGCGGTTGAAGATGGGCCCCAGCGAGCCTCCCCGCTTGCCGAGCTTGCTCGCAAACACGATGCCGTTGAGCGAGATGAGCTGGATCGACTCCTTGTCGTCCTGCACCCGCAGGTAGGTCTGCTTGTTGATGTCAGGGATGATCCTCGAATTCATCAGCTCGTCCGCGGTGATGCCGATGTCGTCCGGCGGCGCCGCCAGCTCGAAGAGGAAGGACTTCGGCACGACGACGTGGGAGCTCCAGCCGAGTCCCCGGTAGTCGAGGTAGCCGTCCGTGCGTGCGGAGAAGATCGCCGACTCCACGCCGGCGAAGACCATGTAGCGGACCGACCGCTCCCCGGCCCCGAGGTCGCGGCTCGTGCACGGGATGACCCGGCTCATGTCGCCGGAGGCGAGCGTCGGATCGGTGGAGGCGATGATCGTGCCCGCGCTGTCGGTGAAGAGCGAGAACGAGCCCTCGATGCGACTGCCGTCCCCGGCCTTCGGCATGTACTCCTCGAGGATCAGGGCGGCCTCCCCCTGGAAGTCGAAGAACACCCCGAGCGCCCCCGTGATGCGGCCCGTCTCGCTCGAGTGTTCGCGGACCGCGGTCGAGTAGACGAGCGACAGCTGCGTCTCGATCTGCGACGGGCCGAGATCCTGCGCGTGGTACTCGGTGCCGTTGCGGGTCTCCAGGGCCGTGGCGAACCACGGCTCGTTCGAGATGTCGAGGCCGAGCACCCGGTCTCGGGTCTCGGGATTGGCGTTCGCGATCACGTGTCCGTCTCCCGTCGCGAGCACGATGTCGCGATAGAGCGTGTAGGAGTGGCGGATGTCCTCGAGCCGGTCGCACGCCACTCGCATCGCGACGTCCAACTCCGCACAGGTGATCGCGAGTGCCGTCATCTGCTCGCGACAGGCTGCCGACACCTTCGCCTCGGACGACCAGACGTCGAGCCGATCGCGGAAGGCGGCCAGCGCGCCCCCGCGCAGCAGGTCCGGGAAGGCGGCGACGGCGGCGAGCATGGCCGGCGGAACCGGCTCGGAGCCCGCGGCGTCCGCAGCGTTCTTGCCGCCGCGTCGCCGCGGCGCGTCCGCACGCGCGGCGGCGAGGGCGCGGGCCTGATCCCGCCCGCGGTCGTAGATGGACAGGCAGGCGGAAAACGCGGTCTCGAGCGCCCACCAGCGGACATCGCACGTGCGCTCGAGAAGATTGCGATCCAGCGTGTTGATCTTGTTGTATGCCGTCGTCGCGAGGATCGAGCAGTGGAGCGCCTCCTTCGCCACGTAGTACTGGTCGAAGAGCTTCTTCGTGACCTCGAGCAGATTGCCGGAGAACGTCTCCACGCGCTGCATGAGCTCGGTGATCTGTTCCTGTTCCGTGGCGTTCTCCGAGATTTCGACGGCCGTCGACTCGCCCTGGTTGCAGACCGGCAGCAGTCCGTTGAGTTCGCTGACGATGCGTTCGTAGAACTCCCGGTGCTCGAAGCGGATGGCGGGATCGAAGATGCTGAAACGCTTGTCTGCCTTGGCCGTCTTCATGGCGACTCCTCCTGGTGGACCATGAGGTCCTTGACCAGCCTGGGAACGGAGATGAGGGTCATGAGCCGGCTCTCGGACTTCATGACCCCGTCGATGTATTCCTCCCGCACGTGCGCGGGAGGTGGATGAAACTCGAGCTTTTCGCCGTCGAGGATACCCTGCGCCTCGTCGACGATGAGGACGATCGTCTCGCCGTGCGCCTCGAGGCCGAGTTCGCGCGCTTCGCGCGATAGCGACTCCTCGGTCTCGAGCACGTAGAACTTCCGGCTCTTCGGCGGTGCCGCGGCGGCATCGTCGTCGAGGAGGAAGCGGCGGACGTCCAGGGCCACCGCCGTCCTGCCCCGCAGGCTCACGAGCCCCGCCACCTTGGGGTCGTGCCCGGGCACGGGAAAAAGCCGCAGCGGCTTGCTGATCTCCTGCACGAGCAGCACCGGAATCCCGAAGAGATGCTCGCCGACGAGAAACGAGGCGTATTC
>Ga0172376_10007582_pt1 | contig 11538 bp, 10 predicted proteins | sample Lak35m_FD_121114 | JGI IMG/M metagenome (GOLD analysis project Ga0172376, IMG submission 121114) | Freshwater microbial communities from Kabuno Bay, South-Kivu, Congo - kab_092012_35m | ecosystem: Environmental > Aquatic > Freshwater > Lake | place: Democratic Republic of the Congo: South-Kivu...
GGATAGACCCACGACAACAAGGCCGACATCACAGGTTGCAAAACACGAAAAACCGATAACGCAATCAAAATGGCAAACCCATATGGTTCCATTTGGTACATCAACCGTTGCATCGAATCAGGTAAAAAGTATGCCAGTACCTTCGACCCATCCAAAGGGGGAATGGGCAACATGTTAAATACCATTAACAACACATTATACATAATAAACACGGGCAACCAAGCCGCCCACCCCACCCCACCATCCGGCCCCCCCACCCACCGCCATACCCATGACGCCAGCAAGGCCAAGGTCAGGTTCATTAAAGGGCCCGCCAAGGAAACACGTAGCATCGACAACGCCGGATGCTTAAAATACCGTGGATTAACAGGCACGGGTTTGGCCCATGCAATCCACACGGCCCCCGTTGTGAGCAACGACAGCAAAGGCACCAATACCGAACCGATCCAATCGATGTGGGACAATGGGTTGAGTGTTAACCGACCCATGGCACGGGGGGTAGGGTCCCCTTGCCGATCCGCCACCATGGCGTGTGCCCACTCGTGACAAACCACCGCAATGACCAAACACAAAAAACCTACCACCGGGGATGGCATCGTTGGGCTTCCTCTAATTCACGCTGCGGGTTCGTCTTGGCATAATGGCGGGTGGTGTGAATGGTTTGATGCCCTAAAAAATGCTGCACATCCACCAAGGTGGCCCCGGCATTCAGCAACTGCACCGCAGCCGTATGCCGCAAAGAATGGGGGGTAAACGGAGGCCCCAGCCCACCCGCTGCCAACGCCCGGGTAATCACATATTGAACCAGGCGTGACGACACGGGGGCTCGCAACCACCCACGCGTGGCACGACGATCCAGCACTGTCTGGTAATATTGCTGCAACCCCGGCACCAAGCCAGGGTCCATCGGCACCACGCGTTCTTTCTCGCCCTTGCCCACCACGCGCACCGTGGCCGCAACCCCGTCAATATCCCCCCAACACAAGCGGGCCACTTCCCCCACCCGCAATCCCGATGAGTAGGTCAGTGTCACCATCAATTGATCACGCAACGGCATCGCCTGCAACCCTTGACGGACAGCATACCATTGGGTTTCGGATAAAAAGTGGGGAATGCGTCGATGGAGTCGCACCGGGGACGGGTAATGGGGCACATCCGACAATTGGCCCTGCTGATACAAATACCGACAATAAGCCATCACCGCCGCCCGCTTGCGCCGAATGGTCACCCCTTCATATCGGGCATCCAATGCACCCAAGTACACCGCCCACCCATCCACCTTGCCTTGTATCCATGCGAGATAATCGGCAACATCGCCCATATAGGCTCGAATGGTGTGGTCAGAACACCGTCTCACCGTTCGAAGATAGCGCTCAAACCCTTCTACATCATGGCGCATTGATACAACCCAACCATGGTTTTTAAGTCACAAATCTCACCCGACCGAATGGCAGACAAAGCATCGGTTACCGACATCGGCACAGGGGCAATCCATTCGTCATCATCCCCTTTTAAAGGCCGATAAACCAGCCCATCAGCCCTAAAAAAATGCATCCATTCCGTACAAAATCCAGGTGAAGGGAATCCCCCCGCCAAGGGGGTTAAGGTGGTGGCGTAATACCCGGTTTCTTCTTGAAGTTCTCGATTGGCCGCCGCACACACATCTTCGCCCGCCTCAACACATCCCGCCGGTATTTCGAGCAACACCCGTTGGGCTGCGGTGCGGTATTGACGAATCAAGATCACCGTCTCGGCATCCAAAAAAGGCACCACCACCACTGCGGCCGGATGCACCACCACATCCCGCTGGGCGACCAAGCCATCCGGCAAGCTCACCTGATGGGTTTCAACCCGAATACGCTTGCCTTGATACTGAGGGGTTACCGAAAGGGATTGCTCATTAAACACCCGCCACCCCTCCCTCTTTACGCACCATTACCCAGTCATAAACCAAGCGAGATAACTGGGCAATCCAGCCCGTACCAAACAAACGATTGGGTAGCTTCTGGGTAAACACCGACAAGGCATACGGCTGATCTTCCACCCACACGATCCCCACATCCCCTTTGATATGATCCAAGGTCCCTGTCTTATTGGCCACGGGCACCGTTGCCGGGAGGTATTTGGGAATCCCCCACTTCACTTGTTGTTTAAGCAACACCCCCATCATGTCTTGGGACATGGCCGGCGAGATCACCTCACCCTGATACAACTTCACCAGCAAACGATTCATGTCTTTTGAGGTGGCCGTGTTTTTGCCTTCGGCACGCAACAAATGACTGGTTCCCACGATCGTATGGGTCAGCCCCAACCCTTTCATGACACGGTTAATGGTGGTCAATCCCACCCGTTCCATCAACATTTTGGTGGCAGTATTGTCACTGTGGGTAATCATCAGCATCACCAAATGACGAACCGAAAAACGAGACCCAACGGGCAAAAACTGAATGCTACCAGCCCCGCCCACCCGCATGTCAGGGGTTAACACCAAGGTGTCATCCAAGGACAACCGCCCCGCATTCACTTCGTGGTATACCGCCACCATGACAGGCAACTTAATCACACTGGCGGGGTTGTAGGGCCGGTTCTCGGCAATGCCAATGTGCTCAAAAGTGGTGAGATCGGTATACGAAATACTGATTTGGGCGGGGTGGGTAAAGACAAAATCTTCTAAAAGGGTTTTGAGGGTGTCGATGGGTGACGCCCTCACTACCTGCCCCCATACGCCCCCCCATACCATCAACACCACGCAAACCCGACACCAACCCCGCAAACGGTTACCCTACCAACGGAGAAGTGGGAACCAAATTGATACGGTTTTGCTGATCAATTTCTTTGACCCGCACTTCAACTGCTTGCCCCGTGGCGACCACATCGCTGGCTTTTGCAACCCGGTGTTTGGCAAAGGATGAAATGTGCATCAACCCTTCCTTACCCGGCACCAATTCAACAAAGGCCCCAAACTCCACCACTTTGGTGACCTTGCCTTGGTACACATCGCCGACTTCAACATCCCGGGTCAATCGCTGAATCATCCCCATGGCATGATCCAATTCGGACTGGTTTTTGGCCGACACACACACTTCCCCAGTGGCACCATCGGTCACGACAATGGTCGCTTGGGTTTCTTCTTCTATTTTACGAATCATTTTACCCCCGGGACCAATTAAAAGCCCCACTTTTTCAGGTGGAATGTGAAGGGTGGCAATTTTGGGTGCATTGGGTGCCACCGCACCACGAGGGGCCGCCAACACCGCCGTCATCGATGATAAGATGTGCAGGCGACCCACACGGGCTTGGGCCAACGCCGCACGTAAGATCTCGAGGGTGAGGCCACCCACTTTAATATCGAGCTGTAAAGCGGTAATCCCCGCTAGCGTACCCGCCACTTTAAAATCCATGTCACCATAATGATCTTCTAACCCTTGAATATCTGACAACACCACATGGGTATCCCCCTCAATTAACAAGCCCATGGCAATGCCCGCCACGGGTGAAGCAATGGGAACCCCGGCATCCATCAGGGCCAAACAACACGAACAAACCGATGCCATCGAAGAGGAGCCGTTGGATTCTAAAATCTCAGATACCAACCGAATGGTATAAGGGAACCCCGTTGGCAACACCGTTTTAAGGGCCCGTTCGGCCAATGCCCCATGCCCCAGTTCACGCCGGCTGGTACGGGCCAAATTACCCACTTCACCGACCGAATAAGGGGGAAAGTTATAATGCAGAAAGTATGTTTTTTGATCGACATCTGACAAGTTATCTTCTTTTTGAACATCATCGGCGGTTCCCAGCGTCACCACACCCAAGCTTTGGGTTTCGCCACTGGTAAACAGAGACGAACCGTGGGTAGAAGGCAACACCCCCACTTCAATTTCGATGGGCCGAATGGCATCCAAGGCACGACCATCGGGTCGTATTTTTTGATTCAAAATAGCCGATCGGATGTGTTGTTTTTTTATCACCGAAAACACCGCCTTGGCCGGTTTTTCCCAGTCTGGGTTTTCTTGCGAAACAGCGGTGATGACTTGTTCCTCTAGGGTCCTTAAAAAGCGATCGGTGGCCTCTTTATCCCCACCCTTTAATTGACTGGCAATCTGCTGCCCCATCGCCGCTTCAACCCGCGACACCAACTCAGGTTGGTGATCCACAGGGGATGGCACATGCTTGGGCTTGCCAACCAAGGCCACCAACTGCGATTGCAACGTGGTGGCCTCACGGATCACCGATTGGGCCGACGCAATGGCCTGAATCACATCCGATTCGGGCACCTCTGACGCCCCGGCCTCAATCATTAACACCGCATCAGCCGTCCCCGCGACGGTCATATGCAAGGCACTGGTCCCCATATCGGTCACAGACAAATCATCGCGGTAGTGGCCGGCTACCATGCCCATCAACGCCGCGCCCACCGGCCCATTAAAGGGAATATCTGAAATGGACAACGCAGCCGAGGCCGCCACAATGGCATACGCATCCACCGGGATGGTGGGATCATGTGACAACAAGGTGACCACCACTTGCACCTCATGACGAAACCCATCAGGGAACAAGGGTCGAATGGGCCGGTCGATTAACCGAGACAACAAGGTGGCAAACCCACTGGGCCTGGCTTCTCGTTTAAAATACCCACCTGGGATGCGGCCATCCGCATAAAATTTTTCGGCAAATTCCACCGTGAGTGGAAAAAAATCAATCCCATCTTTGGGGGATGACGACATCACCGCCGTGGCCAACAACACCATATCCCCCACCCGCAACACCACCGAGCCATTCGCTTGCTTGGCCATCACGCCGGTTGACAACCGAACCGATCGTCCCCCCAAGACCCCCGACACCGACTGCTCATGATTCAATACACCCATACTCGTTATTCCTTTGTTGCCACCATGAATGGCCACGCCATCATGGACACCTTTTGTAATAAAACGAAGCCATTGTATATGGCGATGGGCAATTCGATAAGCCCCTTGTCTCACCCATGGGGGCCCACTAAAACGGGCATACCCAAACGCAACAGCGATGGGTCAATGGGGTATCAGACCCCACCCCTACCATGCGATTGGAGACACTGCACCTAATCCACCGCCCCCCATTGGCGCCCCCCGTTGGCGCCCCCCGTTGGCGCCCCCCGTTGGGCATTGGCTAATGGGTGTTAGTCTTTAACCCGCAATTGCAAACGGGCCACCAACTGGGTAAAAGACTCTAAATTGGTACGACGCAAATAGGCCATCAACCGCTTGCGTCGACCCACCAAAATCAAAAGGCCCCGACGGGTGTGGTGGTCTTTTTTGTGACGCTTTAAGTGGTCAACCAAATGATTGATTCGTTCGGTTAACAAGGCAATTTGAACCTCAGACGACCCAGTGTCTTTGGCATGTAGCTGAAACCCAGCCACCACTTCTTGATTTGATTTACGATTCGACATCCATATACTCCTTCAATTTCACACTAACCATTTCACACTAACCGGTTGATGACACACACGCCATAAAGGCCCCGCATGGTAACACGATCCCTTGCGTCTCGACAATTCACGCCTTACCAAGGGATAAAAACCACGACATGAGTTCCCACGGTGTCTGATAAAAGAATGAGCCAGACTGACAACTGACTTCGTGATAGTGCATCACCGAATCCACGGGCAATGAGGGGGCCATCACCGCCACTGGCACCGCCTCACGAACATGGGTTTTTAATGCACAGGGAGTGGGATGATCGGGCAACACCATCATGGCCACATCGCCACGGGCGGCGGCATGGGCCATCAAGGGCCCCACTACCTGTCGGTCAAAGTCTTCGATGGCCTGGCATTTTTTGGCCACATCCCCCAAATGACCACATTCATCCGGGGCCTCGATGTGCACATACACAAAATCATGATGATCCAAGATCTCACACGCGGCCGCTACTTTACCCTGATAATTGGTATCCAAAAACCCCGTGGCCCCCGGCACCAGGGGGTATGACAACCCCGTCAATTGGGCCAAGCCACGCAATAAATCAACGGCGGTAATGATGCCACCCGTTTTGCCATGACGGTCTTTAAAGGCAGGCAATTGGGGCATGCGACCCGGACTCCATGGCCAAATATCGGTTGCTGGCAGGTGATGGGCTGCGTGGCGTTGCTGATTAACCGGATGGTCACGCAATACGTCACGGCACCGGGCAATGATGTCGGTGAGCACCCCATCCCCTTCACCACGGGGCCAATGCCCTGCCACATCTTGATCGGTAAGGTCATGGGGTGGGACGGTATGCAACACCCCCACGGGCTTTGATACCACCAATATATGTCGGTAGCCCACACCCGGATAAAACCGTGCCCCCATGTCAGCGACCGCATCATTGAGGGTGGCCATCACACGACGGCCCGCATCGGTGTCAATGTGCCCCGCCGTAAAGCTGGCCATATGCCCATGGTCAATGGTCACCAAATTGCAACGAAAGACCATGTCCTCGGGTGCCAAGGCAATGCCCATGGCCGCTGCCTCAATGGCACCCCGCCCGGTGTAATAGTGGCGGGGATCGTAGCCCAGCAATCCCATATTGGCCACATCAGAGCCGGGGTAACACCCTTCTGGCACTGTCCAACACATGCCACCCTGGCCATTGGCCACCAACCGGTCCATATTCGGGGTATGGGCCACCGCCAAGGGGGTGAGATTCCCCAAAGAAGGAATGGCCCAGTCCGACATGCCATCCCCCAAACAAACCACGTATTTCATCCCCATTTATCCTGCCCCCACTTGATTCATGAGGGGTTCAATGACCGATAAAATATCCGATTGGGTCTTGCCCACCTTCACGGGTGAGGGCGAAATCTCAATCGCCCGATTGGGGTCTTTTAAGCCATGACCCGTCACCACACTCACCACCACCGACCCCGGCTCAAACCCATGGGTCCGATGAAACTGCAACACCCCGGCCACACTGGCAGCCGAAGCGGGCTCAACAAACACCCCATCATAGCGGGCCAATTCAATTTGGGCCTGGGTCATCTCATCATCGGTCACGGCCGACACGATGCCACCCGATTCAGACACGGCAGCCATGGCCCCTGACCAACTGGCCGGGTTGCCAATGCGAATGGCCGTGGCAATGGTTTCGGGGTGTTCGATTGGATGCCCATGAACCAAAGGGGCCGCCCCCGCCGCTTGAAAGCCCAACATTTTGGGACACCGCGTGGCGCGTTCGAGGCGGCGGTATTCGGTGTATCCTTTCCAATAGGCGGTAATATTGCCCGCGTTTCCTACTGGAATCGTGTGATAATGCGGGGCATCCCCCAATGCATCCACCACTTCAAACGCCCCTGTTTTTTGACCTTCAATACGATAGGGGTTGACACTATTGACCAAGGTAATGGGATAAGAATGGGTAATGTCGCGTACCAATTGAAGGGCCTCATCAAAATTACCTTCAATTTGTACCACTTGTGCCCCATGCATCATGGCCTGAGACAATTTGCCCAATGCAATTTTGCCATCGGGAATCAATACCACACACCCCATTTGGGCCTTGGCGGCGTACGCTGCTGCCGACGCCGAGGTATTACCCGTTGACGCACACATGACCACCCGTGCCCCGTCTTCTTTGGCCTTGGTAATGGCCATGGTCATGCCCCTGTCTTTAAATGAGCCCGTGGGATTGAGGCCTTCAAATTTGACATACCATTGAATCGGCAATCGATGGGTGGCCACGTAATTGGTGAGGGGAATAAGGGGGGTATTGCCTTCACACAATGATACCACCGGGGTTGCATCCGTCACCGGTAAAAACGATCGATAATGATCAATCAGTCCAGTCCACACCGTTGTACCCTCCTATGATGCCGCAATCAAGCGAATGGTTTGATGCCGCCGAGACCCCACCGATATCAATGAAATGGGCACCCCTGCCATGGTTGACACATACTCAATGTATCGTTTGGCATTGGGGGGCAAGTCTGCATAATGGGTCACACCCGATGTATCAGATTGCCATCCTGGCAACACATCATAGCAAGGTTCGGCTTGGGCAAATTCATCATGATCCAACGGAAACGCGGTTAACACCCGGCCATCGGGCAACCGGTATCCCGTGCAAACCAATACCTCCGACAATTCATCCAACACATCCAATTTGGTCAAACAGATGTCGGTGATGCCATTCACACGCACGGCATATTTGAGGCCTACCATATCCAACCAGCCACACCGGCGGGTGCGATTGGTGGTGGTGCCCACCTCGGCCCCACGCACTTGCAACATGGTGCCGATTTCATTGCACTGTTCGGTAGGAAAAGGGCCTTCCCCCACCCGGGTCACATATGCCTTGGCAACACCCACCACACGCGATACCCGATTGGGGCCAATGCCGACCCCCGTACAAGCCCCTCCCGCAATAGGATTGGAAGAGGTCACGTAAGGGTAGGTGCCATGGTCCACATCCAAAAAGGTGCCCTGGGCCCCCTCTAAAATGACCGACTGGCCGTCGGCAATGGCCTGGTTAATCAACAAAGAGGTATCGACCATAAAGGGTGCCAAGCGTTGCCCCAAGGCCAGGTACTGCTGCAAGACCGCGTCTAGTACAAGGCCAGAATGGGGGACGATGGTGTCCCATTGGGCCTGTTGAAGCAGCGATCGCAACCGATCGGGATGAAGCAAGTCTAACATTCGAATGCCACGACGGGATATTTTGTCAGTATACGCAGGGCCAATCCCCCGTCCGGTGGTGCCAATCTTGTTGCCACCCCTGGAAGATTCTTGCTGAAGGTCTAAGGCCCGGTGATAGGGCAAAATCACATGGGCGATCGACGATATTTTAAATCGATCGGGGGTAATCACAATGCCTTCTTTGGCCAAGGCATCAATTTCGCCCAACAAGCCTTCGGGGTCAACGACCACGCCATTGCCCAACACCGACACGCAAGAATCGTATAGAATGCCAGACGGAATAAGATGCAGCTTGAATTTTTTATCCCCCACCACGACGGTATGACCAGCGTTGTTACCCCCTTGATAGCGCACCACCCATGATACTTTTTCGGCTAATATATCGGTAATTTTACCTTTGCCTTCGTCGCCCCACTGGGCACCAATAATTACGGTTACTGTCATGCCTTACCTCATTTCCCAAACCACCCAGTTCCCCTGGCATCACCTGATGCCAAACGGGGCATTGTAACACCGTTTGCGTTGAATATCACGCATTAATTTTTGAATGAAATGGGGGCGCCGTTTTGTAGCCCCCCCCTGAACCAATTTGTTAGTGGGCACCCAATATATTTTATTTGGCCCACGCCCGCCTTAAGGGGCTTCGCCCCTTAAGAATCCCCAGTCCAGGGGCGTAGCCCCTGGGCGGGGGCCTGGGGACCGAAGGTCCCAGACCGCCTCTCTGGGGTCCAGGGGCGTAGCCCCTGGGCGGGCGCGGGTGCGCAGCACCCGCTAATCTTATATTCCCTCCCCTCTGGGGAGGGTCAGGGTGGGGGTATCAATCATATGCCTGCGGTCCCCGAACCCCAGACCGTCATTCTGCGCGGAGTGAAACGCAGTCGCAGAATCTAGACAATCGACACTTAAATCACCCCCAGCAAAGGGGTTTCACCCCTTTAGATCCCCAAGATGCGGCGTGAGCGTCAAGAAAAATCCAGTCCTCTTTTGCCGCATATGAGTGCCAAAAATCACTTCATGGCCCGAGCGTTTGACAGCGATTCATGGTTGGTTTGTAGTGACATTATTTGGGAGTCTAAGCATCACACTTGTCCGGGTTATGCAACCATTGTGGACAATCATGGCACAGTGGTCTTGTCTTCCAAACCCAATGAAACCCAATTGCTAACATGGACTATTCCAATCGGGTCTTTGTCTACAAAAAAGAAGAAGAGGGTGACTGGTAATCTGGATTTGGTGAGATTGTTGTCAGATGCCTTAGATCCAAAAAAGATAATCTGATATATCTTCTTAGCATGGGCAGCTTAAGAAAAGAGGGCGTATGAATAAAAGAGTCGGAAGATATATGACACAAACGGTCTCTGGTGAGTCATACAAAGCATATGTTCCTGCAAAACTGCCACCTGAGCCACCGATAGAACTCACGCTGCTTTATCCTACCCTCGAAAAAGCAACGCTGGCTTTGGCGGAATTAAATAGTATTCATAAGACAATGCCTAATACCGCCCTCTTTATCTACATGTATGTACGTAAAGAAGCGCTGCTATCAAGTCAGATTGAAGGAACGCAGAGCTCTTTCTCGGATCTCATGCTATTTGAACACAATCAAAAACCTGACGTATCAATTGAAGATGTAGAAGCGGTGTCTCATTATGTTAAAGCGATGCACCATGGCTTAGAGCGCTTAAAAGATGATTTCCCTTTATCGTTGCGACTTTTAAAAGAAATACACGGTATGTTGCTTTCTGGTGGCAGAGGCGCAAGTCAAACGCCTGGAGAATTTAGAAGATCACAAAATTGGATCGGTGATACAAGGCCAGGCAATGCGCTTTTTGTACCGCCGCCAGTAGACCATTTGAGTGAGTGCCTCAGCGATTTTGAAAGGTTTCTTCATGATGACAGCCTGCCGGTTCTCATAAAAGCAGGATTGGCTCATGTTCAATTTGAAACCATACACCCTTTTTTAGACGGTAATGGTAGGATTGGTAGATTGCTCATACCCTTGCTTTTATGTGCGAATGGTATGCTTGATGAACCAATTCTTTACTTAAGCCTTTATCTTAAGCAACATCGTCATACCTATTATGAGCTGCTGCAAGAAGTCAGGGAATCTGGAACTTGGGAAACATGGCTGGAATTTTTCCTCATGGGGGTAGAAAAATCTTCAAAACAAGCGATTCAAACAGCGACGCGAATCAATGATCTTTTTGCAAAAGATAGTGAGAAACTATCTCATTTAGGACGTGCTAGATTTTCATGTGAACAAACACTTGAATACATGAAACGCCTGCCTCAAGTAACCGTTCCACTCCTTGCCAAGGCATTGCAAATGACTCAGCCAACAGCAAGGCGTGCACTCAATCATATGCAAGTCCTTGGTATATTAGAAGAAGCGAGTGGTAAGAAACGTGATAAAGTTTATATCTATCGCAAGTATTTAGATCGTTTGGAAGATGGCGCAGAGCCATTGTCTACAGAGAAGTGATAATGAGCATTTTTGTCATGCCCCCCGGTCAAGACCCCACCCTAACCCTCCCCAGAGGGGAGGGAGACCGATTGTATTTCGGGGACCTCCGGTCCCCGAGCCCCTGCAAAGGGGTTGTTTTTTTAGATGTGGGGCGTAGCCCCACACCCCAAATTGGTTTTAAATTTTGTTGTGGGGCGTTCCCCCCCACGCCCCCCCTGAACCAATTTGTTAGTGGGCACCCAATATATTTTATTTGGCCCACACCCGCCTTAAGAGGCTGCGCCCCTTAAGAATCCCCAGCCCAGGGGCTACGCCCCTGGGCTGGGGCCTGGGGACCGAAGGTCCCAGACCGTCATTCTGCGCGGAGTGAAACGCAGTCGCAGAATCTAGAAAATCGATACTTAAATCACCCCC
>Ga0172376_10007583_pt1 | contig 11534 bp, 11 predicted proteins | sample Lak35m_FD_121114 | JGI IMG/M metagenome (GOLD analysis project Ga0172376, IMG submission 121114) | Freshwater microbial communities from Kabuno Bay, South-Kivu, Congo - kab_092012_35m | ecosystem: Environmental > Aquatic > Freshwater > Lake | place: Democratic Republic of the Congo: South-Kivu...
CGCTACATCGAGGCTACGAGTGGGTTGTTCGATGATCGAGGCTCCTTGGTGACCTCGATGTACTCAAACCTCGATTGCGTTTCACTTCATCGAGGCTACATCGCCATTACCGGCTTTGCCGTGGTGGCGTTGGGGCTGAAGCGGATCGTGTTTCAGCAGATAACCAACCCGGCTCCCCTCCCATGATTCACTACATCATTCGCCGTACCCTGTATGCCCTCCCCTTGCTGGCCGGTATCAATCTGCTGACGTTCCTCCTGTTTTTCATGGTCAATACCCCGGATGACATGGCCCGCATGCATCTGGGACAAAAGCATGTCACAGCAGAAGCCACCTGGAAATGGAAGCATGAGCGGGGTTATGATCTACCCCTGTTTATCAATGACAGGGCAACAGGAACAGGACAACTGACAGAAACCATTTTCTACCGTAAATCGGTTGGCTTGTTTCTGCTGGATCCGGGACGGTCGGATGAGGGGCGCGATATTGCCAGTGATATTCGTCAACGCATGGGGCCTTCGCTGGCACTGGCCATTCCTTCACTGTTGCTGGGATTATGGACCCATATCAGCCTGGCCCTTTTGCTGGTGTTTTTCCGCCTTACCTTTCTGGAACCGGTTGGACTGGCTTTTTGCGTGGTTCTGATGTCCATTTCCTCGCTGTTTTACATTATTACCGGTCAGTTCGCAGGCGGGCGTTTACTGCAACTTGTGCCCATTTCCGGTTACGACGACGGCGTGATGGCTTTCCGGTTTTTGCTGTTGCCGGTGTTGATCGGCATACTGAGCGGAACCGGATCGGCCGTGCGCTGGTATCGAACCCTGTTTCTGGAAGAAATCGGTGCCGACTATGTGAGAACCGCCCGCGCCAAGGGATTACCGGAGACGGTCGTGTTGTTCCGTCATGTGCTCGGTAATGCCCTGATTCCCATACTGACCGGTGTCGTGGTCTTGCTGCCCCTGTTATTTACCGGCAGCCTGCTGAGTGAATCGTTTTTTGCGATACCCGGTCTCGGCAGTTATACCCTGGATGCCATCAACCAGCAGGATTTTGCCATCGTCCGGGTCATGGTCTTCCTGGGTTCAGCCTTGTATATCCTGGGATTACTGCTGACAGATATCTCTTACACGCTGGTCGATCCCAGGATTCGTTTGAATTGAGTGAATCATGCCTGTATTACTCTGGACCGATGGCCTTTTTCTGCTGGTTTTAACCGGACTGGCCCTGTCAGGGCTGGCCCTGCGTCGGCAGGAACACTTTGCCAGACCCTGGCGCAGCGTGCTGGCCAGTCATACGGCCAGTATATCGGCAGTGATCCTCACGGGATTTCTCTTCATCGGGGTGGCTGATTCCATTCACTACCAACCGCTTGAAGGTGATACGGCAAGCCGGGGTGAAATAGTGAGCCTGCTGGATCACTGGCTGGACATTCCCCGCACTCATACCGAAAAAACCTATTCCGAACCGCTGGCCGCACACGCCTTCACCCGGGAAAGCATGACGGATGCCGAGGGGCATACCGTGTGGAGTTACCCGAGACTCCGCCATGGCGGCCATCATTTACAGGATCCGGCTACGGAGCGATGGCCGGATATTGGCCGGTGGGCCGGTCGGGGTTTGCTGAAAGCCACCCTGCTGATGGGAGGGATAATCGGAGTGTGGCACCTGTGGTGTTGGCGAGCGGGCTGCAAAATTCCGGGTATTGAACAGCCCGCCCTGCGTTCTGCCGGTTTGACCCTGGTATTCCTGTGTTTACTGGCCGGTGTGGTTGGCGAACTGGCAGACCATTACCACGTCCTCGGTACCGACAAGGTGGGCGAGGATGTGTTGTACCAAAGTCTTAAAAGCGTCCGCACCGGCCTTTTGCTGGGCACCCTGACTACACTGGCCACCCTGCCTCTGGCCCTGGGGTTTGGGGTACTGGCCGGGTATTTTCGGGGGTGGGTGGATGACATCATTCAATATCTCTATACCACGCTGAATGCCATACCCGGTGTCTTGCTGATCGCGGCCACCATGCTCATCATGCAGGCCTGGATGGGACGGTACGAGGCCGGGTTTGCCAGCCTGACGGTCAGGGCCGATTTCAGGTTACTGGCCTTGTGCCTGATTCTGGGGCTGACCAACTGGACCGGATTGTGCCGCTTACTCCGGGCCGAAACCCTGAAACTGCGCGAAATGGACTATGTGCTGGCCGCCCGTGCCCTGGGGGTGAGAACACCCCGAATCCTCCTGCGGCACATACTGCCTAACCTGTTTCATCTGGTGCTTATCAGTCTGGCACTTGATTTCAGTGCCCTGGTGCTGGCCGAAGCCGTGTTGTCCTACGTCAATATCGGTGTCGATCCGGCCACGTACTCGTGGGGCAACATGATCAACAGTGCCCGCCTGGAAATGGCCCGTGAGCCGGTCGTGTGGTGGTCGCTGGCTTCGGCCTTCGTCTTCATGTTCAGTCTGGTGCTGGCGGCCAATCTGTTTGCCGATGCGGTCAGGGATGCTTTCGATCCCCGACGCAACTGAACTGAAACGCCCAGGTCAGTTGTGGGTGGTGACTTCAGTTTTTCCTGTTGCCGGATTGAACCGCACCACGTTCCCCTATCTAATGCGCGGGTTGCCACAAAAGCAGCATTACCACTTTTTCAAACCTGATAGCGGGGCATTCAAGATGTTACAAAATTTGACGCTTTATCACCTGACGATGAGTTTCAAGGTGCTTTTTACCGGCTTTTTGCTGGTCATTGGGGTGGGACTGCTCATGGCTGGCGCACAAATCATGCTGACGCATGGCATGGCAGACGGCAAAGCCGGTTTGTCGATCGATGACATCGTGTACAGTTACTACGGTAATCGCTCCGGTTCCAAACTGGAGTCCATGCTCAATGGACAGATGAAAGCCATGGCACCCGATGCGGTACGCTTCGAGCTGATCGAATGGGCGCGGGACGGTGCCAAATCATCGGAATGGGAATCCCAAATCAAACCGCTGGTCGACCAGTATTGTGTATCCTGCCACAGCGGTGAATCCAGCCTGCCCAATTTCAACAAGCAGGATGTCTTTCAATCGGTTGCGGCAGTGGATGGCGGAGCCAGCATTACCTCGCTGACCCGGATCTCCCATATTCACCTGTTTGGTATCGCCTTCATCTTCCTGTTTGTGGGGTGGATTTTTGCCCTGGCGGAATACACGCAACGCTGGAAACTGATACTGATTGCAACGCCTTTTGCTTTTCTCATCCTCGATGTGGTGTCCTGGTGGCTGACCAAGTTCTCACCGGTTTTCGCCTGGCTGACCATGATCGGCGGTATCGGCTACAGCCTGGCCTCCACGACCATGATCTTTACCTCACTGGTGCAGATGTGGATACCCCGCGAACACTGGCTGAGTTTCTGGGAAAATGATTCGGAATCTGCAGGAAGCGGCGACTAACAGCCCAAGCCGGAACACGATTCGCCGTAGCCTCGATGCAGCGAAGCCAGATGGAGGCTTTGCCGCGTGGTAATCACTCAGAACCGGATAGCAGGGAATCCCGCTTCTCCGGCCCGTCTGCCTGAGTGATGACCGCATCGTCTCCGATTCCGCTTGCGTTGTATCGAGGCTACGTATTTCATCCCGGCCGTTTTAGGCTACAATCACCCGGATTCATTTCATCAACCCAAAGGGAGGCAGGATCATGTTAGTGTCCGATGAAAAACGTGATTTCATCCGTATGCAAAGCTACTGCAAAATGCAATTCAGAATGGCCGGCAGCGAGAACTTCATGACGGCTTACTGCAAAAACATCAGTGGTTCAGGCATCCTGTTTCTGAGTGACCTGCCACTGGAACCCGGCAAGGCCGCCGAGGTGTTCATCGATCCGGAGAATCGTATTACGCCACCGCTGACGGCTTACATCGAGATTATCCGATGCGAATCGATTCATGACAGGGAATACGAAATCGCCGGTTCGATCAAGGGTATCAAGAGCAGCTGAACATCGAAACCAGGAACCATTCATTCATTTTCATGTATTCGATTACCAAAGAAATTCACTTCTGTTATGGGCATCGCCTGATGCAGCATCCCGGCAAATGCAAAAATTTGCACGGTCATAGTGTCAAGGCCGCCATCACGGTTTCAGCCCGTCAGTTGAATGAGCAAGGCATGGTCTGTGACTTTGCCGATATCAAACATCCCCTCTCGCAGTACATTGATAGTGAACTCGATCATAATCTGCTGTTGCAGAAGGATGATCCGCTGATCGGATACCTGGTTCAGTGCGGTGAACGCTTTACGGTGCTGGATGAGCCTCCCACAGCCGAAGTGCTGGCAAAAATGATCTACAGGCAGGCCCAACGCATCGGCCTGGCGGTGACCAGCGTCACATTGTGGGAGACAGCCAGTGCCTGCGCCCGATATACTGAAACAGATATCCCCTCATCATGAGCCGGTTTTCTCCCCTGGAAAAACCGTACTGGTTACATGAGGTCTGTGAACATAATTACCTCAAACTGACCCGACTGATTCACGACTGGGCCCATCTGGTCGACACCCTGACCGCCTACGCCGACAGCAAGCCCCCCCTCTGCCTCAAACTGCTGCAACGCGCCCCCTATACCCTGATCGTCGAGTTGACTCACGACTTCACCCGCACGGAAACACCAGCCCGCGAACCCGATGTCAGGATTCGTATTTGTCTGGATGCCAAAACCGCCGAAGTCCTGACCCGACAGGCCGCAGAACCGTTGGAGGCGGATCGTGTGCTGGAACGAAAATGGCGACATAATTATTTTTTGTCCCGCTGGCTGGATCATTGCCTGAGCAGCAATTACCGTTTTTTTGAGACCTGAAACCGGGTTGCGTACCCGTTTCCCCCGCCCTCTTTCCGGTCGGGTTCGTGTGTTTCATGGTTAAAGCACGAACGTGACGGGCAGTGAAAACCAACCCGGGTTCAGGGTTATCCTGTCCCTGCTTTTGGGTTAAAATCCCCGCTTTCCAAAAAACGGGACCAAACCTGTCGTGACTACCCCCTTGTTAGCCAATACCCTGATTCCCGAATGGGAAGAACAATCCGCTGTTCTGCTGGCCTGGCCTTGTCCGGGCGGTGATTTCAACCCCTGGCTGACCAGTGTGGAAGATACCTACGAACGCATTACCCTTGCCATCAGTACACATCAGGCGGTCATCGTACTCTGTAGCGACCTTGATCATGCCGCCCGATTGAAGCAACGCCTGATGACTGCATCGGCTCACATCGCCCGGATACACTTTATTCCCCTCGCGTATGATGACGTATGGGTCAGGGATACCGCCCCCCTGAGTGTGCGGTCATATAAGGGCATCGTACATCTGGATTTCCGTTTTAATGGTTGGGGTGAAAAGTATCCCCATGCGCAGGATGCCGCCCTGGCGAAAAACCTGCACGCCAGTGGTATTCTGGGCAATACCCCGCTCAAGTCGGTGGATTTTGTACTGGAAGGCGGCAGCGTTGAATCCGATGGAAACGGCACCCTGATGACAACCCGTCGCTGTCTGCTCAACCCCAATCGTAACCCGACCTGTCATCTGGCCGACATTGAAAAACGGTTACGGGAAGAACTCGGTGCCCTGCGCATATTATGGTTGAGTCATGGTCATGCAGAAGGCGACGACACCGATGCCCATGTCGATACCCTGGCCCGGTTTTGCAGTATCGATACCATTGCCTATACCGCTTGTGATGACCGGGAAGATGCCCTGTATGCCGGGTTTCTGGCCATGGAAGAGGAGTTAAAAAGCTTTACTCAGGTCAATGGGCAGCCCTATCGCCTGATGCCACTTCCAATCCCGCGCCCCCTGTATAGCGAATCCGGTGAGCGACTACCGGCTACTTATGCCAATTTCCTCGTCATCAATGGCGCAGTATTGGTGCCGGTTTATGATGATCCGGCTGACCAGACCGCTCTGGCGCGTATTCAGTCCTGCTTTACGGATCGCGAGATCATACCCGTTCCCGCGATTCCCCTGATTCGTCAATATGGCAGCATCCACTGCATGACCATGCAATTTCCCGTTCGATAAAGGCACAACGATGTACAAGACACATTCGACGATCCGGGCTGCTTTTGTTCAACAAGCCTGCAACCTGAATGGCAGCCATCAAAACCTGGCTGTTTCCGAACAGGCGATACGCGAGGCGGCCGGACAGGGTGCAGAGTTGGTCATCTTGCCGGAACTGCATACCGGCCCTTATTTTTGTCAGGTAGAAGATACCCAATACTTCGATTGGGCAGAGCCCATCCCGGGTCCCGCTACGGAAACCCTGGCCAGACTGGCCTGTGAGCTGGGAATTGTTATTGTTGGCTCATTGTTTGAAAGAAGGGCACCCGGCCTGTACCACAACACGGCCGTGGTTCTGGACAAGGATGGCACACTGGCCGGTATTTACCGGAAAATGCACATTCCGGACGATCCCGGTTACTATGAAAAGTTTTATTTCACACCGGGAGATATCGGGTTTGAACCGGTTGAAACCAGCCTGGGCACGCTGGGCGTATTGGTCTGCTGGGATCAGTGGTATCCTGAAGCGGCTCGTTTAATGGCTCTGGCGGGGGCCGAACTGCTGATTTATCCCACGGCCATCGGCTGGGATCCGGCCAGCGATGAAGCTGAAAAAATGCGGCAACTCGATGCCTGGGTCACGATACAGCGGGGACATGCCATCGCCAATGGCCTGCCGGTCATTGCCTGTAACCGGATTGGGCATGAGGTAGATCCGGGCGGTCAGAGTGAGGGCATACTCTTTTGGGGAAACAGTTTTGCTGCAGGTTCGCAGGGTGAGTTTCTGGTGCGGGCAGAGGCCACGAAGGCAGGTGTATTCCGGGTTGATATCGACAGGAAGCGAACAGAGGACGTGCGGCGTATATGGCCGTTTTTACGGGACAGGCGAATTGACGAATACGGTAACATCAGGCGGCGGTATCTGGATTGAGTGTATGTGCATACGCCACGTTCACCCATTAACCACGAAACACACGTAAAGCAGAGAGGGGGATTACCTGGCATCGGCATCCCCCCTGTTCTTTTCAACCTGTTGGTGACAGGCGATATAACATTACTTGATTTCGAATTCTTCCATCATGCGGCCACCTTCCATCAGGGAAGTCAGCCATTTGGGCTTCATGCCACGACCTGACCAGGTTTGACCCGTATAGGGGTTCTGGTATTTGGCCGCTACCTTGGCACCCTTGCGGGTTGAAACCCTTTGTGAGGACGACGCATCCATGATTTCCACACTCACACCGATGGAAGATGCCAGTTCCTTTATTTGATGGACGACTTCCTTGCGGCGGACATCCATTTTTTCGCGCAGGGCACGCTGTGCGTTTTCAATGACGCTGTTCAGTTCGAACTCGGAAAGTGCAGAATATTCGCTGCTCATGAATAAGCCTCTTTTTTGATTACGATTGAAGAAGGATGGCAATACCGTATGCCTGATTACGGCTCACAGTATATGTCAAAAATCGAATCAAGCAAATAGTTTCAATACAAAATCCGGATTTTCATTTACTGCTTCAGGTTAACATCAAGACTCATGACTAAAGGCCCGGTGACCGTGAAAAAACAGGTATTGCTTCAACTGCCTCTGCCAGCTACCCTGAACCAGATGACGATATGGCCCAATGGACAGGGGTGCAGCGATTCACTGGCTATCGCTGAACTGGCCAGCGGGATCAAGGGCTGTTGTCTGATCGTTACGGAAGATAGCCCGGCTGCCTTGCGGCTGGAACAGGAAATCCGTTTTTTTGCCGATAAGGAAATACCCATATTGAGTTTTCCGGACTGGGAAACCCTTCCCTACGATATTTTCTCGCCCCTGCCGGAAATCGTCTCCGAACGATTGAAAACCCTGGCACGGCTGGCGCAACTGGACAGGGGATTACTGATCGTTCCGGTGACGACCCTGATGCAAAGGCTGGCACCCCGCAACCATGTGCTGGCCAATACCTTTTCACTCCATCGTGGCCAACGCTTCAACCTGGAGGAAACCCGGCAACGGCTGGAAGGCGTGGGTTACTTTTGCGTGAATCAGGTCATGCAGCACGGGGAATTTGCAGTCCGGGGTTCGATCATGGATATTTTCCCCATGGGCCACACGGTACCCTACCGTATCGATTTGTTCGACGAGGATATTGAATCGCTACGGGTTTTTGATCCCGAAACCCAACGCTCACTGGATGAGGTCGAGGCCATGGAACTATTCCCGGCCCGCGAATTTCCCTTCGACGATAACGCCATCAAACGGTTTCGCCAGGCATTCCGCCACCATTTTCCGCACCAGGCCACCCAGTCTGCCCTCTATACGGATGTCAGCCGCAACATTGCCCCCGGCGGTGTGGAATATTATCTCCCCCTGTTCGTGGAATACACGGAAACCCTGTTCGACTATTTATCCGCCACAACCACGGTCATACTTCACCGGAACATCGCTGATACCGCCCTTCGTTTTCATGAGGAAATCGAGGCCCGCTACCAGCAGCGCAAAGACTACCCGGATCGCCCTCCCCTGCCACCCGATAGCCTGTATCTCAACCCGGAACTGCTGGATACCCATCTGCGCCGGTTTGCCCGCATTGCCATTCATCCGGCCACCGGAGAAAGTATCTGTCAGGCCATGCCCGAACTGGCCATTCGTCTGAAAGACCGTCAACCGGGCAGCGAACTGCTCCGGTTTATGGCGCAACATCAGGGTCGTACCCTGTTCGTCGCCGAAAGTCCCGGGCGACGGGAAGCCTTGCTGGAGAATCTGGCCAAACTGGGAATCCGTCCGGCCCGGGTCAATGACTGGATGGCATTCCAGGCATCTGCCGAGCCGGTCTGCCTGACCGTGGCTCCACTGGAAAGCGGCTTCCGATTACAGACACCCGGGCTTGCCATCATCACCGAACACCTGCTGACCGGCGAGAAGGTTCAGCAAAAAAGACGACAGCGCAGTGCCAATGCCCGCCAGCTCGAGCAGGTTCTCAAAAATCTGGAGGAACTGGAAATCGGCATGCCGGTGGTTCACCAGGATCATGGCGTGGGCCGGTTCAGGGGTCTGGTCAAGCTGACGATCAATCAGGTGGAGACCGAGTTTCTGGCCCTGGAATATGCCCAGGGTGACAAACTCTACGTGCCGGTCGCCTCACTCCATCTGGTGGGCCGTTACAGCGGTGCCAACCCGGACAGTGCCCCCTTGCACAAACTGGGCGGAGAACAATGGTCCAAAGCCAAACGCAAGGCCCTGGAGCGGGTCAGGGACGTGGCTGCAGAACTGCTCGATATCTACGCCAGACGGGCAGATAAACCCGGCCACGCCTACCAGACGCTGACCGGTGAATACGGCACCTTTGCCGCCGGTTTTCCGTTTGAGGAAACGCCGGATCAAGCCCTGGCCATCAGCGAGGTCATCAAGGACATGGCCGCCGACAAACCCATGGATCGGGTCATCTGTGGGGACGTGGGATTTGGCAAAACCGAGGTGGCCATGCGGGCGGCCTTCATTGCGGCCATGAACGAACGCCAGGTTGCCGTACTGACCCCCACCACGCTGCTGGCGCAACAGCACTATCAGAATTTTCGTGATCGTTATGCCGACTGGCCGATCCGGGTCGAGGTGGTGTCGCGCTTCGTCGGCAAAAAGCAGCAGTCGGAACTGATCAAGGCACTCGAGGCAGGCCAGATCGACATCCTGATCGGCACACACAAGCTGTTGCAGAAAGACGTGGGCTTCAAAAACCTGGGACTGGTCATCATCGACGAAGAACACCGCTTCGGGGTCAATCAGAAAGAGCATTTCAAGAAACGGCGGGCTGACCTGGATTTTCTGACCCTGACGGCGACACCCATTCCCCGCACGCTCAATATGGCCATGTCAGGACTCAGGGATATTTCGATCATCGCTACACCGCCAACCAACCGGCATCCGATCAAGACCTTCATCAGTCAATGGGACGATGCCCTGATTCAGGAGGCCATCCTGCGGGAGGTGAAACGCGGCGGTCAGGTTTATTTCCTGCACAACATGATCGAGACCATGGAAAAGGCGGTGAGGGATCTGGAGCGACTGGTACCGGTCGCCCGGATTCGTTGCGCCCACGGTCAGATGCCGGAGCGGGAACTGGAAAACATCATGCTGGATTTTTATCACCAGCGGTTCAATGTGCTGGTCTGTACCACCATCATAGAGAGTGGCATCGATGTGCCCAGTGCCAATACCATCATCATTCAGCGGGCCGACAAACTGGGTCTGGCCCAGTTACACCAGATCAGGGGGCGGGTGGGGCGTTCCCATCATCGGGCTTACGCCTATTTGATCACCCCGCCCAAACCGCTGATGACACGGGATGCCATCAAGCGACTGGAGGCGGTCGAAGCGTCGGGCGAGTTGGGTGGCGGGTTCATGTTGTCGTCCCACGATCTGGAAATCCGTGGTGCCGGCGAGCTGTTGGGCGGCGAACAAAGCGGGCAAATCAGTGAAATCGGGCTGAGCCTTTATACCGAGTTGCTGGAGGCGGCGGTGAAATCGTTACGTGCCGGACAAGACCTGGCGTGGGATCATTTTCCCCATGAAACCGGCCCTGAAATCGACTTGCAGTGCCCGGCCCTGATTCCGGATGATTTCGTACCGGATGTGCACAGCCGACTGGTACTCTACAAAAGGATAGCCAACGCCGGCACCGGGGAAGACATTCGTCAGTTACAGGTGGAGATGATCGACCGGTTTGGCCTGCTACCGCAACCGGTCAAAACCCTGTTCACCCTCACCCAGCTCAAACTCGATGCCCGGCAACTGGGCATCCGCAAAATCGAAGCCACGGCTGCCGGTGGACGCCTGGTGTTTGATCCCAAGCCTTCGATTGATCCCCTGCGCCTCATCGATTTGATCCAGACCCAACCGCAAACCTACAAACTGGATGGCCAGGAACGCCTGAAGTTTTGCGCAAACCTCGACACCCTGGAGAAAAAAACCGGTTTCGTGGCGCGTTTGCTGGAGATGTTGGCGGGCGAGGTTACTGTCACAACACCATGATGCCGTCCATCTCGACCCGGGCACCACGGGGCAGTGCCGCCACGCCAATGGCGGCACGGGCAGGATAGGGTTCGGCAAAATAGTCGGCCATGAGGGTATTGACCGCAGTGAAGTGCGTCAGGTCGGTCAGAAAAACATTGAGTTTGACGATGTCGTTCAGACTGCCGCCAGCGGCTTCGGTGACGGCCTTGAGGTTGTCGAATACCCGGCAGATCTCCTGCCCGATATCCCCTTCCACCAGTACACCATCAACCGGATCAAGTGGTATCTGCCCGGACAGGTATACCGTATCACCAACCCGAACCGCCTGGGCGTAAGTGCCTATGGCACGCGGTGCCCGTTCAGTCTGTATGATTTGTCTTGTTGCCATGTATATTCCGATATTTTATCGTTAACAAACCCTATTGTTTGCTAACAACTGCAAGCCTGATTTCTCAGGCCAGGGGTATCTACCAACACGCGCAGGACTATCCCACGCGCTCCGTTCAAATCCCGGTCAACCACAAG
>Ga0172376_10007585_pt1 | contig 11533 bp, 17 predicted proteins | sample Lak35m_FD_121114 | JGI IMG/M metagenome (GOLD analysis project Ga0172376, IMG submission 121114) | Freshwater microbial communities from Kabuno Bay, South-Kivu, Congo - kab_092012_35m | ecosystem: Environmental > Aquatic > Freshwater > Lake | place: Democratic Republic of the Congo: South-Kivu...
TCTTGCCCTTCGCGATCCCATTGGCTGGTGTCACCTGGGCCGCGTTTCATCTGGTAATACTTGTGACCGCCTTTGGCCACCTCGTTGCCATCTCGGTCCACTGGTATCCACTCGATATCGATCTCTCCCGAATGGAACTCTGCCGTCCAATCAGGCCGATTTTTCATTTCAAACGCGAAAATCATCTCATCTAACACCCAGTCCCAGCGTTCGAAATGGTTAGAGTCCGTGTCCCATTCATTCTCCTTTGGGGCCGCGGCTGTGCTACGGAAATGCTCGGGCACATCCTCGTCATCAACACTGGGCGCACCGTGCTTGTCTCGCCGGAGCTGCTGTAGCATGGGCAACACGATCATGGCCAAGGTCGAATCCATCGACCAGGTGTCCCAGCGATCTATCTTCACGAGTTCGATCCTGGGATGCACGAGATCCAGCGCCCATTGGATGGCGCGACTGATGGGTGCCAGCCGGTCGGCCCAGCGATCGCACCATTTGGGCCGATCCACCCAATGACTGGTCTCGCGTGCCTGATCGGCCACGGTGTCGGCCAAGGTCCAGCGGCTGCAACGGCTCCAAGGCTTCCACCAGAAGACATGATCGATCCAGGTGTAAGGGCTGGACCAATGATCGCGATAGTTACTGATGTATACCTTCATTGTTTCTCCTTGAACACACCCGGCCATGCGCCAGACCAGCGCTCCAACCACTGCCTCAACACATCGCCATGGGTAAATATCCTATCAAAATCTATGTCGCCATAGTCGTTGGGCAGCCACGAGACCGTATCATTGGCCATGCCAGCCAGACTATCATACTGCAGTTCCACATCAGCAGGAAACATCTGGCACAACATGTGATTTGTCAATATCGGCGCCAGGTAAAACATAAATGGTTTTGGATCATGGGTCAGGTCCATGATCTCCTGATACACAGCCCTGGCACCCCCATGGTGCAATAGATGTTTGCCCGCCGACGACCCGATCCGCTCAGGGTCAAAGTAGTAAGACTGGTCTTTAGACCAGGATCTGAGATATTTCAAGGTATCCTTATCAAAAAAGTGACCTTGAGTGCCGGACCCCTTATACACGGCCGGTCTGCTGAACCACATTTCTCCAGTCTTGTCTGCTCCAAAATTTGTCGGCGGTACCAGTGTCATACGAGCCACATGAGGATTCTCCCTGGTAAAAATACAGTAAAAATAATAACTGATAAACCATTTCACTTTGTCTTCATGTACCATACGGATCACATGCCATTCATCCAGCCTGGCTGGATCAAGCATGAGCTCTTGTTTGACCAATGGTTCATTGAGTATGACAACATGGTAATCAGATTTGCGCAGTTTGCACAAGCGGGCACGGGATGATTCTTGGGCATCAAGCCATTCATCATGCAGGACACAGGCTCTGGCAGGCTGGCTGCGGTCCCATTGATATTTGGCCAGGGCTCGCACGAAATGGCTACCGCATCTATAATGACCCACTATCAAGCTACCTCGTTTGGAAGGATCGATCAACTTTGGTTTGCGATGTTTTTTCGCCATACTACCATGTCTCCAGGTCTGTTACATCAATCTCTTCATATCGGGTGGGATCTGCCTGGTTGAAAAATCTCGCCCAGGTTATCACGCCTATGCCGCTAGGCTTCTGCACGAACATCACGCTATCATATGATTTATTCAACTGCAACCATAGGGCTGCGCGTTCTAGTTCACGCCGCCTGAGCACTGTCTTGCGCGTCATATGTCACGCAGTTTCAGCGTTACCAGCGTTTGATAACTGTCATGTGCGAACTCTACTGCCCAGGCATCGTCCTGCCAGCCCCATACCCAATGTTCTCCCAGGTTAAGGCCGCACTCTTCCACCAGGAACTGGTACCACCATTTGATATCGGCAGCTTCACCAAGACCCATCATCGATCCAGAATCTCACGGCAAACATCAGCGGACCTGCCCATTCGTCTAGGTCCCGACCCCAGACCGGTCGCCATGACCAATGCTAAGGATTGGCGCGCATGACCTGTCTGAGGCCACTGTAGCGCCCACTTCATGATCGGAATCTGCCGGGCGGATCTACAGCAGACCAACTAGCCAGCAACGGTTCGATCTCAGCCCAGTTGGTGAACAGGCGATCCAGGCCTATCTCTGGATATTGATTGGCCTTCCATTCAGTATACTGGCTGGCCAGCGCCGGTAAATTTTCATAGTCTATTTCTTCGTCTACTGCCACCATTTTGCACAGCAGGTGCAGGCTGAGATTGCCCCCTATGTCTTTCACGCTGTGGCCGTCCAGTTCGATGGCTCCCTGGCTGGTTAGACTGTGCAGATAGGTCTCCTGGGTGGTGCCATGATGTAACAGAGGACCATCGCCTCGATGGTGCTCGCTATGGGCATGCAGGAAGAACAGCGCCCAGCTGCGGAACCAACTGATCTTGTCCCGCCTGGTCAGGCGTATCACATGCCAGTGGCGCATGAGATCGGGCCGCGCTATCAGTTCTGTTTTGGCCACCACTGAGTTCACGATGGCCACTTGATATTGGTCCTGGCCAATCAACTGGTCTAGCACACGCCCCACTGAACCGGGCCAGGCCGTGGTGGGATCAAGATCTATTTCGTCGTTGCGCACGACCGCACGATGCGGCCCGACTCGATCGGCCACGGCGCGCTGGAGAAAATGGGTACCGGTCCGCGGATCGCTTACGATCAGGGTGCCTTGCTTGAGTGGATCCCATAATCTGGGAGGTGCGTCGGTCATGATCCCGCGATTCCATTGCTGCCAGTGGCCTTGAGGCGATCCAGCACAACCTGTTCGCCCTGGGTGATCAGGACCTGGGCATCCCGCCACCTTTGCTCTATGCGCTCTCGCAGTTCTGCGACCGTGCGGCCCTGGGCCATGAACGATTGGTCCTCGGTGTTGTACACATAGAACACACCGTCGGCCTCTTCTACCCGGGCGTGTATGATCGATTCCTTCAGGTTCTCGATCACCTGCATGAGATCATCCAGGTCCTGGGTCGCGCGGAGCATGACCATGCGCAGATACACATACACTATGACCAAGGCCAGGCACATGCCAACGATCATGCCAACGAAAAGTTCAGTCATGGGGTTCGAGTCCTTTCTCTTCTACGCCTTCTTCGTACCATTCTGTGAGCGGCTCGGGCTCTTCATCGCGCTCGTAACCGAACTCTTCCGCGGCCATCTCCCAGTAGCCTTCTTCGTCGTCGCCCTGTTCCCGATAGTCTTCATCAAACGCGTCGCCATCATATGAGTCCCAACCCACGAAGCCCATGCCCGGTTCCATGTAGGTCAGGCGATAGGTCACGCGACCGTCCTGTTCGGCCCAGTGCCGGAAGGCAGCAATGGGTGGGCCCCAGGCCGTATCGAACGAAAACTGGATCGAGTCTTCTTCGGTATCATCGCCCACGAACGTTTCAGCGATATCCCATTTGGTGCCCCAGTTGTGGACGCACCAGTCGTACCAGTTGTCTCGCTGGTCTTGGGGCAAGGGCCGCATCCAGTTCAAGAGACCGGCTGAATCGCTGGCCAGTATGGCCTTGATCTCGTCGATCACGGGCCGGGGACCATTTATAGTGACCGAATTGTTGCACCAGTTGGGCATGGCAGTTCCTTTGAGTTATTTACGGACTGATACTAGTATAACGTATGGGCCATTTTTTGGTCAACCTACAGTATTTTTTGGGTTACCAAATGTTCAACGATCAAATCTGCCATGATCCTATGGCTTTTTTGCCCAGGGTGATGTCCTTGTGGCCCTCGATCTACCTGCATACTCTGGAAAGACCGCCAGATGTTCACCCATTTTGACTGGTCTAGGGTAGCTGCTTTGTCGCGCAGGGCTGAAAAAAGTTTTAGGATTTCATCGTCGTCTCTGTGGTCAAAATCCAACAGCGCTTTTGAATAAAACGAAAGACTGCTCGATAGATCCTGGCCCATGGGCCGTATCAGATCATCTGACCAGGGTATCAACCCATTGATGAACACTAGTTTTTTCCCGTGTAGGCTGGCCAAGTCCGAAAGGATGTGGCAGTAATCGATCAAGAAAAAAATGTTTTGGTAATCATGATTCATCATGCGCAGTTGATCCTGGAATAGTTGTTTACGATCGCTATCCAGGTAGATCTCACGATATCTAAATTCTTTTTTACCGACATTGATGGACCATTCACAATCAGGGCCGGGATAGAGCCAAATCCTGTTGAGCACAGACCATTGCACGAAGACGATATCAAAGGCCTGAATCATGGCCCGCGCAGCTGACATGAAGATTTCATGATTGCTATTACCACCTTTAGCCAGATTGGTACGACGGAAATGGCATCTATCTGACACCAGTCGATCATATATGAATTGGTCGCGCTGGTCAGGATCAAATCCTTCACCAACAGTAAAACTGCAACCGGTGAAACAAGCTGACTTCATGAGTGAAGATATTTACAAAAAAAGCCACCCGAGCGGGTGGCTTTTCTTTGTGGTCTGTCTGGATAGACCAGCGGATGTTACAGGGTGATGCCCAGGCTCTGTGCTTTGTATGCCAGAGCGACCATGTTACGGCTGGGCCGGCCCAGCACGTACTCGGTCACGCGCACGCCGTTGTTGGCTGTGCGCTTGTTGGTGTACACGGCAAAGCCATGCTGGCGGATGCGATGCACTTCGGCGTTGAGGTTGCCGATGCCCATTTTCCGGGCCTTGCTGGCGGTCAAGGGCTGGCCGTCTTGCAGGGCACGGAACACGCGGAACGTCTTGGTTTCAGGATTGATGAATTTCACGGTTGTTGCCTTTCTATCAAGTGAGTTAGCTGTGACTTACAGCGTGTTGTTAATATAACATCATGCTCATGTAGAATCTACGAATCTGGCGCAATCCGCCCGACATATTCTGCCAAAGTTCCGTGTATAGGACAAGATCGCCAGAAAAATCAACTGATCCCCCGGTCAAGGCGTTAAATAACAAGCAGCTGGATGGTCCGGCTGCACTTTCTACATTCCAATTGGAGAAATCATGAAAGCAATCGCGACAGTAGCAGCACTCATGCTGGCAAGTTCCGTGGCCTTCGCACAGGCCAAAAAAGAAGAGCCCAAAAAAGAAGCACCCAAGGCTGAAGTAAAAAAGGACGAGAAGAAGGACGCCAAGAAGTAATCCTGGCGCACCGGATTTTCGAACGACGGAACCGCCCTTGAGGCGGTTTTGTTTTGGATAAATACTGCTCTATGCGACAGAAATTTATCCCAGTTGCGGGTTTGATGCTCGCAGTTCATCCACGTGGCGGCAGCGACCGCGGAAGCCGTGCCCGGGGCAAGAGCAAGTCCAAGCGCCCCCTGACAGAGAAACTTCATACTCGTTCCCTTTGGAACCGGCTACGCGCCATGTTTGGCCCGCGAGCTTGACCGTCTCGGCGTCGGGCGCCTCCAGGGTCATATCGAACCGCCACTGATTGCCCTCCACTTCCACGAACTTACGACCGCGCCGATCCAAGCGGATGAAGGTGCGGAAGTAGAACGGTCGGTCTCGGCCCCACTTGCTGTAGGCCAGGGCCTTGTCGCCACTCATGAGATACACATGGTTGGGTTGGTGCCGGTGACCAGTCCATTCAGTCACTTCTTGCATGATTTTCAGTGCCATTGCGTGTCCTATATGAATGCTTTGTATAGTCCCGTGAGCCCGATCTAGATAGCCACGACGTTGACCAGCAGCTGGGGGCGATTGGCCACTCGTATGCTCCAGGTCATGAAGAACACGGTGCCGGTCACGAAGGCCACGATGTTCCAGGGATAGGCCCCAGGACCCACGGCGTTGAGGCCATGTCCCAGTATGATGCCCACCGCTCCCACCCACTGCAGGCCATCGTCCAGCTTCATACCCGTTCCAGGAGACTGGCCGGCACATTGTAGCGACCACCCGGGGTCTGCACCAGGATGAATTTCTGCTTCACGCGATCCACGGTGCCAAAGACGTCCCGGCCCAGTTTGGGATGATAGAACTTGACCGAAGCACCCAAGGTGATGGATCGCTTGACTTCACGGGCGAGTTGGGCTCTGCGGAACTTTATGGCCGACGCGATGGCATTCAGTTGATCATTGGTGAATGATCCGTGCATGATCTCGTGGTTGATTTCGCTTATGCTAGGCATATCTGCTCCTTGATGATATGCCATATTATAACCAGAAAGGCCTTTTCTGGTCAACCGCCAAAAAGGGCGGGATTACAGCTCTCTCTTGCTCACAGTTCGATCGGCCAATCCATAGGCAACGGCCTGTTCGGCGGTCATGAAGTTGTCGCGCTCCATGTCTGTTTTGAGCTGTTCGTAAGATCTACCTGTGTGCTGCACATAGATATTGATCAAGACTTCTTTCCAGCGCAGGAGCTCGCGTGCCTGTATTTCCACGTCGGTGGCCTGGCCACTTGCGCCACCCAAGGGCTGGTGTATCATGTGCCGGGCGTTGGGCAGGATAGATCGTTTGCCAGGTGCTCCAGCAGCGGCCAAGAGACTCCCCATGCTGGCCGCCTGTCCCATCACGATAGTGGCCACATCTGGCCTGATGTACTGCATGGTATCATATATGCTCATGCCGGCAGTGACCGATCCCCCCGGCGAATTGATGTAGAAAAAGATGTCTCTGTCAGGATCTTCTGATTCCAGGAACAGCATCTGCGCCACCACCAGGCTGGCCGAATGCTGATGCACTTCACCATCCAGCATGACGATACGATCACGCAAGAGGCGACTGTAGATGTCATAACTGCGCTCGCCTTTGGCGGTCTGTTCCAGCACTATGGGCACGAGATTGGGCATGATGTTTTAGGATCCGAGGAAGTGTAGATAAGTATTTTAGCACTGTTACCAAAGCCATGCAAGATATATCCTGGGAAATCCAACCGTTCCATCAACGAGTGAGCACGCTCCAGGTGCAGTTTCCCTGGTCCAGGCAAGAACTGCTGGCCGACCTCGAGCAGGAAGATTGGCAGCCTTACGGGCAGGAGACCGCGGTCAAGCATGATGCCTGGCCTGGCACACGATTCAAAGTGCACCGGCCCAAGAGCTCAAAGCTGCAGTCCATCATTGAATTTTTTGCCCGGGACAGCACGCGGGACTATGTGATCGGATGCCTGTACCGTGACAAGCCCATCTTGCAGATCAACTGGCAGATGTATCCCTGGCGCATGAGCCGGAACTCGATCCTGCATGCCGAATTCACCCGAGATCTACCGGGCTTCCACAACGGTCTGCACTGCGACATGCGGCGCTTGATCGGCACCGGCATGATCTATCTCGTGGATCGCGATGACCCAGATCTCGCCAGTTGCTTTTACGCCAATCCGCAGTACGAAGATCCGGTCATGATACCTACCGGTTACGGCCGCGGTTGGGTGCACTCAAACGACTGGGACACCTGGCACGATGGATGGAATCGCACGCAAGAAGTGCGCTACAGTATCTTGCTGGGCCTGACCCTCAAGCTGGAGCATCAACCGGATGCATCAGACACCCCCAGCCAGCTGGGGCACGACCAGCCGGGCGAATTCCGGTAGCGCCTGTTCAAAGGTCTGACCACGCGTGCGGTCCAGTCCGCGCAGATAGTATTCAAAGTCCCGCCAGAACTGCGGCTGGCCATCGACGGTGGTATTGAGGAAGTTGATCACCACCGATTGATGCGCCTTCCAGTACTCCCGGTGCCAATCGCTGGCCGCAGCCGGCACAGCATAATCACAGATCTTTTGGCTGATCGCATGTTTCACAGCCGTGGGCAGGCTTTTCATGTTTAAGTGCAGGGGCAAGTGCAGCATGTTGAAGTTCACGGGCAGATCGACCGATGCGAAGTAGTCAAAGATCTCGTCCAGATAATACACGTTCAAGCTGTTGATCGTGATACACACGCAGAAATGGAAGTTGGGATTGGCCCGTTTGGCGGCCAGGAAACTGGTGAGATTGGTCCCAACTAGATCCCAATCGCTAGAGTAACGTATATAACCACATCGTGACCGGATGTCGTCGATCGAAAGATCGAAATAGACGTTGCGGAAATTTTTGAGCAGATCCTCCAGTTCTGGGTTCCAGATGGTGCCATTGGTGCTGAAGTGCAGATCTATCTCACCCGCGCGACCTTGGTCCACCGCGGCCTGGAGCACTTCAAAGTTCTTCTTGATCAACATGGGCTCGGCACCATAGTAGTCGATGTAGACCGCGTTGGGTATCCACTCCTGCATGGTTGACCATAGTGCTTGATTGTCATCACTGTAGCTGGCCGTGATCCTGCGCCAGCGACGCAGATAGTCCGGGTAGGAGATGCCTTCCCGGGGACCAGCTGCGAGCTCCCAGTCCTCCCGATACCACTGGCTGGATACTTCGGGATTGCAGGTCCTGCAGCGCATGTTGCAGGTGTTGCCCATCTTGAGGTCGAATATTTGCGGCTGATCCGAGCGATCGGTCACTGGCAGGGCCATCGAGTTGAACCACTCGCGCCGGCTTTTCTTGCCTGCGTGCTCGTCGTCCCAGCAGGCCTGGCAGCTGGGGTGTTCTATGCCACGGGCCAGGGCTGTCTGTATCTCCAGGCGCGTGGGACTGGCCCAGGCATCCTCCAAGGTGTGGGTGTCCAGATAAATCTGTTCACCCTGCTCGTCTTCCAGGTATTTCCTGCTGTGGCAGCAGAGGTAGGTGCGCCCGCTGTTGTGCAGGCCCAGGCCTTTGTCCGCGATCACGCAGTAGAGTCGGCTCTTGTGCATGTAGTGATTTAGCCATAAGTACAGGGTCATGCGCGAAATAATCGACCTATTAGAATCCGTGGGCCTGGCCAATCGGCGGCCGGGCGATCGCTGGCGCAACCCCCGGGGCGAAGAGCTGATCTTCAGCGATCTCACGTTCTATCCCGAGGCGGGAGGTCGATATGACACGCCAGAAGAATTCCAGGCCGCGCTGGACCAGGCCGCCCAGCAGCGTGGCATCACCACGCGGGACCTGATCTGGGCCGTGCAGCCTCGGAGCACGGGCGGTTTTGGCATCGCTCATTTCGTGGACCCGGCCAACCAAGACTACTATTTCGCCCGATATCTGCGCCAGGTCAGCCCGTTCCGGCAGCAGAACGATTTTGACAACACCTTGCCCGGTGATTATCGTCTGCAGACCGCTGCTGCCAAGAAAGAACAGAGCGGCTACAAACCCAGCGAAGTATTGGGCGGCCGCATGGATAACCTCACGCCTGACGACATCTACGACGCGGTAGTGGCAAAATTTGGCCCAGACAGCGATGAAGCCCGGGCCATGGCAGCGTTCATGTCAAGCGATGGCACCGTTTCATTCCCGCAAGGCAGCATGAACTCCACGGCCTTCACCAATTACTTCTGCGAGATACTGCAGCCAATGAGCCTGGTCATGGGCAAGAAGACCACGGGCAATGCAGCCGAAGCTGAACGCCGCTATCTCACTGAAGGTGGCTATGGCACTTGCCTGATCAGTTTCAGCAGCAAGAAAAACGAAGGGCTGTTTGACAGCCGGGTCACCAACCCAGCGGGCCAGAGCATCGGGATCTCGACCAAGGTCAAGAGCGGTGCTGATGCCGCGGTCAAGAATCTCAGTGACAAGATACGCGAGATGGAGGGCACCGCGGATGGTCGCAAGCTGCTGAAGCGATATCCACAAGAAGTCAGCCTGTTAGAGATCATAGAAGAAGGTGGTTTCGTGAACGCGCCGCTCAATCTTGGCGTGCTGTTCAAGATCATCACGCCCGATCAGGCCGACGAGATCCGACAGTTGCGGGGCAAGACCGCACAGCAGGCTCGCATGGGCGCGGCCAACAAGCGGTTGTACGCAGAACGCCTGAAGAAGATCAAAGATCACTCCCGGGTGGTGCCGTTCTTCCACATGCTGGCAGCAGTGGCCTTCCGGGTGGCCGACCACATCAATGGAAACACCAACTTTGGGCGGGCAGCGGCCACCATACTAAATCATGGCGCGTTCATGACCGGTCGTACCTACGCCAAAGACACGGGAGGCAACATAGATCTGCAGCCCTTCAAATTCGAATATCCCAGCGAAGCGGTCACAGATGTGGTGATCAAGGCCGACAAGAACTACTACAGCACTTCAAACAATGGCAACTTCGTGTTCAAGATCCTGAAGCATGGGGCCACGGATCAAGAGACCCAGGTGCAGGATCAAGCCACGGATACCAAGCCCGACATGGATCTAGACACGGTAGCCCAGAAACGGGCACCAGTGACCGCCCGGGCGCGTGGTAGGACCGGGCCCGACGGTGATGAAAAAACTCTAGGGCGGAAGAGAAGGAAACCAGCACGATGAAGAACAAAAACATCAAAAGATTAGACGAAATCAGCCGCCGGGGATTCCTAGCAGGCTTGGCTGGCATGGCCGCACAAGGGATAGTACCCAAATCGGTAGTAGGCATACTCAACAAGGAACTGTCAACACCAGCGGGTGCAGCAGGACGACTCTCGATACCAGCGGGTCTAGCCTTGTTCCAAGTGATCAAAGATCAATTGTATCAGTATGACGGCGAAGATGACGATGATTACTATGAAGCATGGAGCGAGATGTCCCAAGATTTGGGATTGGATGACGACGATGACGAATACGGGGGCACAAATTTTGAGGCACTTATAGATCTATATTACCGAAATCCCAAGGCCGCAGCCGAGAAACTGGTCCAGCATCTGGCAGCCGCAAAGATAGATCCCAACACCATCAAAGTCACACCCAGAGATGATCCGAGATATGAAAAACGAATCAACCGTGGGGAAGTACTGGCCCGCAACGCCGAAGGCGATCTTAAGTGGTTTAGTCCAGGAGATCCTGGCTATCCTGCCAAAGATGTGGCCGGTCAAGCAGCAAAGACGGCGGCCACCACAGTGGCACGCACACAAGCAGCACCTGCAGTGGCAGCATCCATGGCAGCATTCAAAGATCTTGTACAAAGGGTGATGTCGGCAGGGCAGACTCAACAACCTGTCACTCGAGACATGGGACAGATACAACCACAAACCACTGCTCCGGCACTACCGGCTCCGGACCAATCTGCGGCTGAGATCATGGCCCAGTTGCGTGATGTAGTAGGCCGAGACCTCAGCAGCCAAGAGCAAACAGTAGTACAACAAGAACTATCGAAAAAGAAAATCTAGGCGGTCACATCAGCCACGTGATCGCAGATGTTGTAGCGCAAGGCCTCTTGCGCGTCCAGATACACGTCTTGGGGAGGTAAGAGAACGGTGCGGATCACATCGTCCGCCAGGCCGGTACATTTCCTGTAGTGCTCGATCATCCTCTTCTGGGTGAGATCGAACTCTTTGACCGTAGCGAACAACTCGTGCGCTTTGCCGCCCACGTCCCAGGAGAACTGATGGCTCAGGATTGAAGTGTTGGGCGTGAGCACGCGCCGGCCCGCGTGCCCGCTCAGGAATATCAGGAGCCCCGAACTGGCTATCGAACCCAGGCCCACGGTCTTGATCGGGATCCTGGAACTGCTCATGACGTCGATCAAGGCGAACGCTTCCGATATAGAACCA
>Ga0172376_10007586_pt1 | contig 11532 bp, 9 predicted proteins | sample Lak35m_FD_121114 | JGI IMG/M metagenome (GOLD analysis project Ga0172376, IMG submission 121114) | Freshwater microbial communities from Kabuno Bay, South-Kivu, Congo - kab_092012_35m | ecosystem: Environmental > Aquatic > Freshwater > Lake | place: Democratic Republic of the Congo: South-Kivu...
GTCTTCCGACCGATCAGCGCAGAGGTCAGCGCTGCGCAGATAAAGCCGAGTCCTGCTCCCCGCGCTCCGGCGGCCGGCTGCAGCGTGACAACCTGCGACGCGTCGGTTGTCGGCTCGCCCTCGCCGTTCAAGGCCCAGTGTGGAGGGATCGGCAGGCCGTACAGGCCACGCGTTTCGATCTTGCCCCACGACGCTTCGGCGATGGCCATATCGAGCACGAACGGAGCGCCGGAACCGGTCGGAATTCCCCAGGCCATCGCGGGATTCGCGGAGGCTGGTTCGCGGCTTCCGTAGGCGGCGACCGTGGCCGTGCCCGTGCTGGTCGTGCAGAAGCCGATCATGCCTTCCGCAATGGCGCGCAGAACGTAGACGGCAGCGGCTCCGAAGTGCTGACCCTTGCGGATCACGACCGTCCCCGTCCCCACTTCGCGCGCCTTCTTGATCGCCAGATCCATGCCTCGAGTTGCCGAGACATGTCCAAGTCCGCCACTGGCTTCAATAACTGCGATGGCCGGTGTTTCGACCAGCGTGATCGACATCGCGCGCGGGTCGATGTTTCCTTCGTTCATGGCCTCGATGTACTTCTTCAAGGCGCGGCTGCCGTGCGAATGAATTCCGCGCAGATCGGCTTCAACCATCCGGTCCGCTGCGATTTCCGCTTCGGCCTGAAACATGCCTTTGCGGATCAGGACGGTGATAATCAGAGTCCGGATCGCTTCGGCGCGAACGATGATTTCCTGAGCGTGATCCTGCGGAATATCCGGGGTGATGAGTTCCATAATTCGTTCCAGAGGCGGATGAGCGTGCTGCGCGGGGAACATAGCGGGCCGGGTTCCATGCGCCGAGTTGCCGGAAGCCTGGAATACGCTCCGGCCGTTGCGAACGGATTTCAGGCTGCGGAAAAAACTCCGCCACGATCCATTGACAGTCGATATATCGGCGTGCGATATATCGCGTCGCTACTGATGGAGGAGCATGCGATGGATGGGATTAACCCGGAGCTGATGCGCGGCAGTCTGGATTTGCTGGTGCTGTCCGTGATTTCGGAAGGTTCGCTGTATGGCTATCTCATTCAGCAGCGACTGCGGGAACGCAGTGGCGACCTGGTCGATATGAAGGCCGGCACGCTGTATCCAATCCTGCACCGTCTGGAAGCGGATGGCTTCGTGAAAGCCGAGTGGGAGCAGGATGTGGCGCGGCCGCGCAAGTGGTATTCGCTGACCGCCGCCGGGAAGAAACGCTTGAAGGAACGCATCAGCGAATGGCAGGCGTTTGTTCTGTGCGTTCAGAACGTGCTGGGGGCGAGTGGTCCCCCGGCGTTTCAGCCGTCGTGAAAAATATACTTTTCGTGGTCATGAATGAGCCGTTGACAAGCTCGAAGCGCCGGCGAGTGCGTCCGGCGTTTTGAACACGCTTGCTGGCGCTGCGTGCCTGCTGAAACGTCTCGCTGATGCCCGCGCACGGTATGAAGCTCACCGGCCTGTTGAATTTCACATCGCGTTCACGTCTTCCGCCTCATCTCCAGTCGAACGGGAGTTTCATCATGCCGGAACGGGAATTTGAACTGTATCTGAATGTGCTGAGCCGGATGCTGCGGATGAGTCCCGCGCAGCGGGATGCGTTGTCTCACGAGCTGCGGGACCATCTGGAGACGCGGTTTGAAGACCTGGTTCGCCAGGGCCGACCGAAGGAAGACGCCATTCAGCAGGTGCTGCTGGAGTTCGGCGATGCGACTTCGGTCGCGGAGCAGTTCCGGGAACTGTCGCGCCGGCGAGTCCGGCGACTGGTGATGCGAACGACGGCCGTGGTTTCAACGGCGGTGATGCTGCTGGTCTTGTTCGGGCTTCAGTTCTCACCGGATTCGCCGCCGCTGGCGCTGCTGAAACCGGCGGTGTTCACCGCTCAGTCCGATCCGGCTGCGGGGAGCACTCTGCCGACTGTCAGTGATTCCGGCCTGCTGATGAGCGGGAAAGTCGCGGCGGCGCTGGCCACGCCGGTCGAAGTCAGCTTCCCGGACACTCCGCTGTATGAAGTCATCGCGTATCTGTCCGAACGGTCTGGTCTCAACATCCTGCCGGATCGTCGCGCGCTGGAGGACGAAGGCGTTACGCTGGACGAACCCGTGACGCTGCATCTGCCGGCGATACCGTCGCTCACCGATCAGGAACAGAAGGTGCTGGAGAGTGGTACTGATGAAGAGAAGCGGGCACTCAAGCTGACGGAACGGCTCCCGGTGCTGGAACAGGTGCTCGACCGGATCGCGCGCGAGCGGAACCTCGACTGGTATGTGGATGCCGACATCCTGCATATCACATCCCGGATAGTGGCCGACGAACGGATGCTGGTCCGCCATGCCGGCATTCAGCAGCTGCTGTCGAACGGGATTCACCGCGAGCGGCTGGATCGCATTCTGCAATCGATGACGCCCGGACCCTGGATGGATTCGGAAGGAGCCGGTGGCTCTATCGCGGCGTTCGGCTTCGGGTTGTCGGTGAAGCAGAACTGGAGGAATCACCTGGAGATCGCGGTCCTGTTGAATGCTCTGGAGAAGCGTCAGTTCGCGCGGCTGGTCCGTTTTCCGCAGCAGCATGCCCGTGCCGAGGCTGCTCTTCGGCAGACCGTCTCGGTGCAACTGATGGAAGCACCGCTGTCTGAAGCGATTCAGCATCTTTCCGACCTGGCTCAGGTGCGGATCATCGTGGACCACCAGGCTCTCGATGATCTCGGCATCAGCTCCGATGCGCCGGTGTCACTCAGCCTGACGGACGTCCCGCTGGAAACCACGCTGGATCTGGCCCTGAGAGAATTCGATCTGACCACCATCATTCAGGATGGCCTGCTCACTGTGACCAGTCGCGACCGGGCGGCGGAAGAGCGTTATACGGCTCTGTACGATATCAGTCGGTTGACGACCGCTGAGGGCGATGCGTCTGACCTGATCAATGCGATTCAGACCACGACCAGTCCCTGGATGGAAATTGACGGCGAGGGCGGGGACATCGTCGCGCCGGGCGGCGGTCTGCTGCTGGTGCGGCAGACACGGGAAGCGCATGCCGGCATCGAACGGCTGCTGAGCTTTCATCAGAAGAACCTGCCGGAAGAGGGGACGATCGCGTCCGCTGCGCGTCTGGAGACTCGCTTTTATCATCTGCAGGCCGAAACGGCCGAAGATCTGTTGACGGTGATTCCCCAGACGATCGCGCCGGAAACCTGGCTTTCGATCATGTATCGCGACGCGAAGGGCACCATTCAGAAAGTCGCGATTCAGCAGTATCGCGAAGCTGCCGCACCTTCTCCGTCTCCAGCCGCGAAACCATCCCAGCCAGCGATGCCGGTTCAGCCTGCCGTTCCGCAGACTCCGGGAACACCTCCTTCCGCGACAGGAGCCGGCGCGGCGCCTCCGCAGAATCAGACGTCAGCGCTGATTCCGCCGGCCGCTTTCGTGCTGGCACAGTTCGGCGGTGCCGCTGCTCCTGCTGCTCCCGTCAGCCCGGCCGGCGGTCCTGGAGTGACCGTCATTCCGCACGCGGTTCTGATCATCCACCAGACCCCGGCCGTCCATCGCGAGATTGACCGTCTGCTGCAGAACCTGGGCATCGCCGCTCAGGGCGTTCCCGCCACTGCTGCCGGAGGCATGGGCGCCGGAGGTGGCGGGTTCGGTGGTGGAGGCGGCGGAGGATTTTTCTCGGTGCCTTAACGACGCTTCGAGGTGAGGCTGGCGGACTGTCCGGCCTGGACATCGAGATGCTGTGCCGTAGCATCTGGTTGAAATCCGGTCTGCCGGCGCGGAGTTTGTCGGCAGACTTGTGATGATCCGCTGCAGGAGCTTTCGTCATGCCGTTGATTCGTCGTGTGGTCGTCCCGGTGGATTTCAGTCCGTCGTCGCAACTGGCCGTGAATTATGCCGTGGATCTGGCGCGGCAGTACGGGGCGGAACTGCATCTGCTGCACGTGCTGCTCGATCTGGATGCCATCGCGGCGGAACCGGGAGTGGCATTCGCTCCGATCGATGAGTGGATGCCTCAACTGGTCAAACTGGCCGAGAAGAAGCTGGCGGAACTGGCCGGAACAATTCCCGTCACCATCAATGTCGTGAAGTCTGTCCGCGATGGATCACCCGCGGCGGAGACCGTCCGTTACGCGACGTCTGAGAAGGCGGACCTGATCGTGATGGGGACTCACGGACGGACGGGCTTGAAGCACATCCTGCTGGGCAGCGTGGCCGAAAACGTGATCCGGCATGCGGACTGTCCCGTGCTGGTGGTGCGTCAGCCGGCGGAATGACAGGTCGTCCGGTTCGTTGATCCCGCGCACTGTTGATCCATCCGGAGTGTTGACAGGAGTGGCGGGCACAGCCCGCCCTACGGTCTCGGACCCGCGCCACTGTTGGTCCTTCCGAAGCATTGATAGTCTTTCGCGCCCGCGCCGAATCGCGCGATGGACGGAAAACTTTCGACAGATCTCCGGTGACTCAAGGATCAGCTCATGCGACTCTGCCGCTTTGAATTCAATGGCTGTGCTCAGGTCGGCTTTTATTCCGAGAACTACGTTATTCCTCTGACCGGAGCGGCCGGGTTCACGGGTCACAGCGTTCCGGAGACGTGTTCGCTTCTGCCGTTTCTGCCCGGCGGCGAGCAGCGCGAAACTGTGCTCAGTATCCAGAAGGCTTTGAGCCGGCACATGGATGAGGAGCTGACTCCGCTGCGGGTGCTGATCGAAGACGTGAAGCTGCTGGTGCCGAATCCGAATCCGACCAAGCTGCTGCTGCTGGCCGGCAACTACGCGAAGCACATCGAAGAAGGCGGAGCCCGCGCGGCCGAGCGAGCTCAGACATTTCCTTATGTCTTCATGAAGCCGCCACTGACGACGCTGACTCATCCCGGCGATCCGATCGTGATCCCGGAAGTCTCGCCGGACTTCATCGACTGGGAACTGGAACTGGGCGTCATTATCGGCCGGCGCTGCAAGGGGGCGAAGGAGTCCGATGCGCTGAGTTACGTGGCCGGCTACACGGTGGTCAACGACATCTCCGATCGCAAATTCCGTCCGAACCCGGAACGGACTCAGCGCGACAAGGACGGCTTCTTCGACTGGCTGCATGGCAAGTGGCACGACACGTTCTGTCCGACAGGCCCCTGCGTGCTGCCGGCCGATGAAAGCGCCGACCCGCAGGCACTGCACATGACGCTGAAGGTCAACGGCAACGTCGAACAGGACGGCTCCACCAGCGAGATGGTCTTCCCGGTCGCGGCCATCATCGCGTTCATCTCCAGCTTCGTGACGCTGGAACCGGGCGACATCATCTCGACCGGCACCACTTCCGGAGTCGGTCAGGCGAAAGGAAAATTCCTGCGCCGCGGCGACCGGGTGGACGCCGCGATCGACGGCATCGGCGTACTGACCAACCCGGTCGTATGACTTCCGCTCCTCACGAGTCTGCTACGTGTTGAACAGGAAGTGGCAGATGTCGCCGTCCTGCATGACGTAGGTTTTGCCTTCCACGCGAAGCTTGCCGGCGGAGCGGATTTCCTTCTCCGCCTTGTAAGTTTCCAGATCTTCGACGGAATAGATCTCCGCCCGGATGAAGCCTTTTTCAAAGTCGGTGTGGATCACACCGGCGGCCTGGGGAGCGGTGGCTCCGACGGGAATGGTCCAGGCGCGGACTTCGACTTCGCCGGCGGTGAAGTAGCTCTGCAGTCCGAGCACTCGATAAGCCGCGCGGGCCAGCGCGGCGAGCGCGGGTTCTTCGAGGCCAACGGACTCCAGCATTTCCTGCCGGTCCGCGGCGTCTTCCAGTTCCGCGATCTCGGCTTCGAGGCGGGCGCAGACGGGGACGACGGCGGCGCCCACTTTGTCCGCGAATTCGCGCACCTGCTGCACGAGCGGGCCTTCGCCATGCACGTCGTTTTCATCGACGTTGGCCACGTAGAGAATCTTCTTGGCGGTCATCATGCCCAGACCGTTGACGATCTTTGTTTCGTGCTCGTCGAAGGTCAGCTTGCGGAGGGGCGTGTCGGCATGCAGGGCGGCCAGACATTTCTGCATGACATCGACGCGCTGCTTCGCTTCCTTGTCCGCGCCGCGCGCCAGTTTCTCCGCCTTGGGCAGCGAGTTCTCCAGCGTCTGGATGTCGGCCAGCATCAGCTCGATTTCGATGACTTCGATGTCCGAGAGCGGATCGACTTTTCCCGTCACGTGAATGACATCCGGGTCTTCAAAGCAACGGACGACCTGCAGGATGGCATCGACTTCGCGGATGTGGCTGAGGAACTTGTTCCCCAGGCCCTGACCTTCGCTGGCGCCTTTGACGATGCCGGCGATGTCCACCAGTTTCAGCGCGGCCGGGATGATACGGCTGGTCTTGATGTGTTTCGCAATGCGGTCGAGGCGGCTGTCCGGAACGCTGACCACGCCTTCGTTCGGCTCGATCGTACAGAACGGATAATTCGCGGCCTGAGCCTGCTTCGATGACGTCAGAGCGTTGAATAACGTGCTCTTGCCCACGTTGGGCAAACCAACAATGCCGGCTTCCATTTGCCGCAACTGCCTTTCAATGAAGATACCTGAGCGATTTCCGCCAACGGTGACGGGATCGGCTCCAGGCCGGACGGTGAACCGGGCGGCTGAATAGCACACGGACGCGCTGTCGTCACGGTCGCGCGGTTGTTTCGGACGGGATTCGGGCGGGATGACTTCGATCCGTCCGGACATTCACGGAGCCGTCAGAGTTTCCCTGTTCCGGGCATCTCGCGCGGTGAACTGCGGCCTGTGGTTCGGGGCCTGTGTTAATGCCTGCGGCAAATGTCCGGAATGGAGTTTGCAGTTAAACTGAATCGCGACAGTTCGCGGCATGACCCCACAGGACTGAGACACTACAGGAGATCTGTTGATGTTGATTCGATTCGTGCCGGTGCCCGTTGCACTGGCTTTCAGCCTTGCGATTTGCGGCTGCTCGAAGAATGAGCCGGCACCGGCAGTGGTATCGCCTGGTGGTTCGTCTGTAGAGACCGCTCCGGCTTCCGTTGAGACCGCATCCGCGCCTGCTTCAGAAGCGGTCCCGATGGGCGAACCGGCAGACAGTGCTGCGGAACCGGCTGCACCGGGCAATCACATCATGCTGGGAGACCCGGCTCTGACCGCCGGAATTCCCGGTGAAGGACCGCTGACTGCTGAGCAGATCAGCGCGTGGATCAACGATCCGCGCAATCATGAGGTTCTGGAAGTGGAACTCCCCCCTGGACTCGAATCGGGGCACGGAATGATCCGCATTCCGGCCGACAACCCGATGACGCGGGCAAAGATTGAACTCGGTCGGCAGCTTTATTTTGACAAACGGCTTTCGGCGGACAACACCGTGAGCTGCGCGGACTGCCATCATCCCGATGAGGGTTATGCGCGGCACACGCAGTTTGGTGTCGGTATCAAGGGGCAGGAGGGCGGTCGCAACTCGCCGGTCAGTTACAACCGGATCCTCAGCGATCTGCAGTTCTGGGATGGGCGCGCGGCAACGCTCGAAGAGCAGGCTGTCGGTCCGATCGCCAATCCCATTGAGATGGGAAACACTCATGACGCCGCGGTGGCGACTGTCAAGGGGATCGATGGTTATCAGCTTCAGTTCGCGAAAGTCTTCAATGACGGAGTGACGATCGCGAACATCGGCAAGGCCATCGCGACGTTTGAACGCGCCATTGTGACCGGTCCTTCTCCTTACGATTACTACGAACCGCTTCGCACGTTGCAGGCTTCGTTCGCGGAGGAGCTGAAGGATCTGGAAGCACTGAAGCAGGATGATCCGGATCTGCACGATCTGTATCTGCAGCGTCTCAAGGACAGCGAAGCGCATCCGATGTCGGAGAGCGCGCGGCGCGGTCGCGAACTGTTCTTCACTCAGAAGGGCGGCTGCTCGGCCTGTCACGTCAATGCGAACCTGGCGGACGAGCGGTATCACAATCTGGGCATCGGTATGGACAAGCCTGAACCAGACCTCGGCCGGTTCGTCGTGACAAAGGAAGATAAGGATCGGGGCGCCTTCAAGACTCCCACTGTGCGGAATGTGGCGCTCACTGCGCCGTACATGCACGACGGCAGCCTGAAAACGCTTGAGGAAGTGGTGGACTGGTATGCGAAGGGCGGTCATCCCAATCCGCACCTGAGCATGAATGTCCGCAAGCTGGAACTGACGGATCAGGACAAGGCGGACCTCGTCGAATTCATGAAGACCTGCACCGGTCCGTTTCCGGTTGTCGAACAGGGGCGTCTGCCGCAGTAGCTCGACTTGTTTCGGGAACGCTCAAACCGGGGCCGATTCACGCTTCAGCCTGGAAGTGTGAATCGGCCTCTGCTTTTTCTGAGTCCCGCGAATCGAGCCGCTTTCATCTTCTGGAGAGGAGATTCATCGAAGGATCGGCGGAGAAGGCCGGTGTGGAATTCGCCGCGGAATCGCACCGAAGGCTCGACACGCGATGCCCTCTCCCGGCAAGCTGTGCGGGAAAGGCAGGTGGCTCAGGGTTTTCATGAGCCGTTGCCCTCTGGTCTGACGGGAGTCTGCGCCATGACTATTCACCGGATGCTGACGGTCGCTGCGGCTCTGACAAGCGGACTGCTGACTCTGATGCCGCTTCAGGCTGACGTGATTCATCTGGAAAGCGGAGCGGCGATTCGGGGACAGATCCTCACATCAGAGGCTCAGTTTGAGAACGACGAGCCGGTTCACATCCGGAAAATGGATGGGACGGAGACGATCGTTCCAGCGGCTGAAGTTCGACTGCTTCAGCGCAGGCCGCTCAAAGTCGAAGAGTACGAACTGCGCGCGGAGAAACTGGAAGACACACTCGATGCGCACTGGAAGATGGCCGAGTGGTGCCGCGCGCAGCAGCTCATCGAGCAGCGTCGCCTTCATCTGGAGAGAGTGCTCGATTTTGATCCCGATCACCGGCAGGCTCATTACGGGCTGGGGCACACTCAGAAGAACGGGAAATGGCTGACTCGCGATGAGTACGAGCAGCAGAAACGGGACAGCGGTCTGGTCAGACACGGCGGAAAGTGGGTACCGGCCGATCAACTGGATGAGATTCAGGCGGAAGAAGCGAAGACAAAGGCGGAGCTGGACTGGTATCCGAAGGTTCGCATCTGGTTGAAGCAGGCGGGCGGTTCTGATCCGAAGCGCGCCGGAGACGGGCTGGTCAACCTGCGCAGCATCCGCAGTCCGGAAGCCGTTCCGGCTCTGGTTCAGTTCCTGGGGAAGGATGTTCGTCCGGAAGTGAGGCGTCTGTTTGTGGCGATCTGTGCTCAGATTGCAGGGCCGCGGCCGGTGCCGTCGTTGACGCTGCTGGCCGTCCGCGATCAGGTCCGCGACATCCGCGATTCCGCGCTCACCGCGATCTCTGAAGATCAGCGGGATGTCGCGATGACCGTGCTGCTCGCGTCCCTGCAGGATAAGAACAATGCGTTTGTGCGTCGCGCGGCGGATGCGATCGCCAGGGTCGGAACGGACGCGGCGGTGCCGGCTCTGATTCGCGCACTGGTGACGAAACACTCCTACAAGATCAGTGTGCCGGTGGAGTCGTATTCGGTCAGTTCCGTGGGCGGTCTGTCCGGTGTCTCGCTGCTGCCGCCGGATGTGCAGGCCGGATTGCTGACCGGTATCTACGATCCAGAAACCGTCTTCCCGTTTCGCGGTGGTCCGGTGGCGACGAAGGACGTCCTGGTCAGTGTCGAGCACCAGAATCCGGAGGTGCTGGACGCGCTGCGGCACTTCACGAAGATGGATTTCGGCTTCAACAAGAATGCCTGGCATCGCTGGTGGACGGTGGATCGCAATCAGCAGCAGACCGCGCCCGATCTGCCGTGAGGCTTGATCCAGAGTCCATCGCGACTCTGGACTCTGGTCAGTTGATGCTGAATTCCGGCGGGAAGCGGCGCGGCATCGAGAGTCCCTGTTCGCGACACTGCAGCTTCAGGAATTGCAGGACGATGTCGCTGCGCTGATCGACGTCCGCCTGTTTAAGCAGTTGTACGGCGTCGCCGGTGCTGAGCTTCATGGCGTGCGCGATGACATCGCAGAGTTCTCCGAGGGGCACTGTCGATTCCAGCGCGACCATCAGGCTGGCGTCCGTCGCCAGATCCGGAAACAGCGAACGAAAGCCCTGAACCAGTTCCCTCTGCCGGTGTTCTCGATTGATGACCGGCACCACCGGATAGACGTCCGTGATCAGTTCGAGCTGTCCGATGCGGTACGGTTTGTCGGTCGAAATTTCGGTGATGAGCCGGGCGCGGCTCAGGCCTTGTGTCAGCAGGTAGTAGCGGCCGTCGTCGAGCCGTTCGTCCGCGACAATCCGGCCAAGGCAGACCATGTCATGAACGGGCGCGGTCTTCGAGAAGTAATCCTGTGTCGCGTCTTCCCGGAGGGCGGCGATGGCGATCAGCCGATCCCGGCGCAGCGTCTCTTCGACCATCTGGCGATAGCGTGGCTCGAAGATGTGCAGCGGCAGCATGACGTTGGGAAACAGCGTTGCGTTTGGCAGGGGGAAGAGCGCGGCCTGTCCTGAAAAACCAGCCGGCGGAGAGGAATCCGAAGCGGTCATATCAATCAATCTGTTCAACCATACGAATCTCGGGGATGCGGTCGTCCCGCAGCTCGATTCCTTCGGGCCAGGTGCTTCCTGCGTCGAGCAGTTCCCGGAAACACTGCTCAAAATCCAGCATGAACTGCAGCAGGTCGATGCCCATGTAAGGCGTCGGATACCGCCCCAGCCGCTGCCAGGCCGAATCGAAGAGCTTGCGGGCGCCGCCGAGATTGCCATTGCCGAAGTGGAACAATGCCACCGAGGCTTGAATCAATCCCTGCAGGAACGACCGCTCGTCGCCCATCGTTTCGGACCAGAGTTCCTCGAGCACGTCATGGCATTCGAAGAACTCTTCCTCATTGAACAACCGGATGCCTTCGAGATATTTCTCTGGGAGTCCATCCATCAGACCGGCCCGGCATTCGAGATAAGAATCCGGCAGTGGACCACCGGCGACAAAAAAGTCCTGCGGGGAAAGCCGCAGGGACGTCCGGGATTCTAAGATTGCCGGGAACGGATCAACCATCGGCAAGACAGTTTTCTTCAAGGAACTTCATGAGTCCCGTCACAACCCCGGCACCTGCTGACAAACGGAAACTTGCCGGAAGAATTGTCAAAGCTCTTGCTCAGGCGTACCCCGACGCCGTGTGTGCTCTATCGCATCGGAATGCTTACGAACTGCTGACTGCGACCATCCTTTCGGCTCAATGTACCGACGAGCGGGTCAATGCGGTGACGCCGGTCCTGTTCGCCGCGTATCCGGCGCCGCGCGACCTGGCGGAATCGCGGCAGGAAGATGTCGAGCGGATCATTCATTCGCTGGGATTCTTCCGGGCCAAGGCTGAGAACATCCGAGGCATGGCGCGCAAGCTGGTGGATGACTTTCAGGGAGAATTGCCGCGAACTGTCGAGGAGATGACAGCTCTGCCCGGAGTGGGACGAAAGACAGCCAATGTCGTGCTGGGAA
>Ga0172376_10007589_pt1 | contig 11530 bp, 8 predicted proteins | sample Lak35m_FD_121114 | JGI IMG/M metagenome (GOLD analysis project Ga0172376, IMG submission 121114) | Freshwater microbial communities from Kabuno Bay, South-Kivu, Congo - kab_092012_35m | ecosystem: Environmental > Aquatic > Freshwater > Lake | place: Democratic Republic of the Congo: South-Kivu...
AAGAAAATATTATCTAGTTCTTGGCTTAAATAAAACCAAAACTCAAGATTTAATTTTAAAGCCTAATTTTCGGCTTATTAGTCAATAAAAGTATCTATAAAAAAATTATTTCGGAACTAGTCTTTTCTTAAATTTCTAATTTTTTGACAATGCTAAAAAATTTTAAATTCCCTTTTTTTATTTATACAGATTCTGATAAAAACGGTTATACAAATAAAATTTTTCATTATTTTATAGGATTTCAACCAAGTTTTTGATATATGCTTTTTTATAAAAATAGCCTTTTTATCTTTTTGGATTCAAGATATTTTATAAAACTTAATAACAGGAGAAAAAAATTTATACAAGAGAGGATTTGAGTAAATTGGGAAGTTGTTTTTGTAAATCTCAAAAATGATATAAAAACATATTTGAAAGATATTGTTGAAAATAAAAAATTATATATTGAAGAAAGTATGAGTCTTTCTCTCTTTTCTGAGCTTCAAAAAAATGGATTTGAACTGGAAATCTTAAAATATTTTTTCTGACAAAAAAGAATTATAAAAAACAATTATGAAAAAGAAAAAATAAAAAATGCTATAAAAATTATAGAAAAAGTTCGGAAACAAATAGAAATACTCAATAAAAAATGAGAACTTTTTTGAAAGACAGAACTTTGCTTAAGAGGATTTATTATACAAAAAATATTCGAATTTGGCTGAGAATGAGAAAGTTTTAATTCTATTGTCGCTTTTTGAAAAAATTCTGCCATCCCGCACCATAATTCTTCTTCTACAAAAATTTGAAATTGACCATTACTTGTCGATATGTGATGTCTCTATAAAGGATATATGTCAGATTTTACTAGAACTCTTTGGGTGTATAAGCCTTTTTCTCCACTCAAAAGATGAAAACTTTATGATGATTTTATGAAAATTCAAAAAATCGTGAAATGAGCTCATGACGAATGATTAAAATCACTTTCTTCCTGAATGGAGTTTAGTAAGATTGATAAAATAGTGAGAGATTATATTACTATTGCATGATATTGAAAATACTTTGTTCACTCTACAGGACATTGAGTCGGTCTTGATATACATGAAGCTCCTTTTATAAATAAAAAAAATAATGAGATATTGAAGTCAGGAATGGTTTTTACGATAGAACCGTGAATTTATTTTCCTTGATATTTTTGAGTAAGATATGAGAATACTTTTGTAATTGATTAAAATACTTAACTTGTCAATATAATTTTTTCCCTTTTTAATAAAATATATGTTATTATGAAAATGTTCGTAAAAATAAATTATTTATTAAAAAAGAATTATGTTGCAACTATATAAACAAAATAAAAAACTTTTTCTTACTCTTATTGAAAAATCTTTTACTGAGAAACCATCTCCTTTAGAAATAAGAAAAGAAGATAAATATTTAAAAAAATAGACTCTTGAAAAATTAAATAGAAAAGAAATAGATGAAATGGTAGAAACAGATATAAATGATTTTATTTCCTCTCTTGATGGAGATGATGAAGATACTCTTGTGGATAAAAATATAGATATAAAGAGAAAAGAGCAATTACAAATCCTTATTAATTATATAAATGCATCAACAGCAATACAAGAAAAATTTGCTACTGATTATACAAAGATAGATATTCAAAAACTTTGATCTGCTTTTAATATAGTTAGGGAAGCAAGAAAAAAAACTCAAGAAGTAAAAAAAGATGTTTCTAATAAAAATAAACCAATATCAGAAGCCTTATTAGATGCAAAAAATGAAAAAAATTTTCCATTGAAGATTCTTAAAGAAAATGCTCTTTTAGCAAAATTATGATATTTAACTTTGAAAAATGATAATCTTAATGTATCTAAAAGTGAAAGAGAAATAGCAATAAAATCTCTTCAAAAGAAGTTATGAATAAAAGAAACAGGTATTTTTGATACTGAAATTTATAGTATTTTAGAAAAAACTTATAATCTTTCTTGATTTTGAAAAACTTCAGAGATTAACTCTAATCAAGCTCCAGCAAATCAAATCAAGAATGGAGAAAAAAAAGAAGAAATAAAAAATGCTGAAAAAACTATTTTAGAATTTAATCCACAAAAAGATGCTAAAAATAAAGAAAAAGTAAAAGCACTTCAAAATGCTCTTAATGTTTATTTTAATTTAACTCAAGTAAAAAATGGAAATGAGAAGAGAACAAAAAAACATAAATTAGATACATGAATATTTTGACCTATTACTGAACAATACTATTTTGAAGCAAAAAAGAAGATAAAAGAGAATATTTGAGACATTAAAGAAGGAGAAAAAAGTCAAGAAGATGTGATAAAAAATGCTGAAAAAGTCATAGCATCTTTTAACATAAAAAATGATTCAAAAGATAAAGAAAAAGTATGAGAATTACAAAAAACTCTTAATACTTACCTTAGTTTAAAATGAAAAGATGAGCTAAAAATAAATAAAATATTTGATGCAAGAACAAACTCAGCATTTTCAAAAGCAGAAAATCAAATAAAAAAATCTCTAAATATTTGAACAAATGAACTTCCTCAAAAGTGAAAAAATACTTTGGAGGGAACAAAAACTCAAATAGATAAAACAAAAGCTTCAGTTTTAGATTTAAAACAAAAACTTGAAATTACTGCTGAACTAAATAAAAATCTAGAAAAATATTTCTTTGATAAAAAAGAGTGATATTCTATCGTTCATCTTATTGAAAAAATAGCAGGAAAAGAAGCTCTTGATAAAATGATTCCAGAGACAGATAAAAATAAAAAACTCCTTAATGATCCAGAAAATAAGAAAAAACTTGAAAGTGCAATGATATTCCTTTCTTCTTCATACAAGGAATCCATTGATTCTCCAGAATGAACAAGTAGTAATGATAAATTATCTCATAAATGAGAAGGTGTTTTATCAACTGTCGGAAAAATTCTTCCTTGGCTTTGATGAATTTACCTTTTTGATATTCCTATTTCTCTTACTACAACTTTGTTGCCATGAGCGGATATAAATAAATCAGTTGCTTTTGAAAAATGGATAGGAGCAGGTATGCCTTGAGAATTTAAAGATTATTATAAAGAAAATAAAAAAGAGGTAGGTGTATTAGAAAATCAAAATACACTCACTCAAATGCTTTCTGAACTTAACCTTCCAAAAGTTGATAAGGAAAAAGTACTTGAGGGAAAACTTTTAGAACTTAATAAAGATACTCTTGATCTTATTAGAACCTATATTGCAGTAAGACTTATCCCTGATCTGAAAATATTACAAAGAAAATCGTATGGTATTTTTGAAAAAGCTCCTTTCTACACATTTTTTGGTTTATTTGGACTTTTTAGAGACAAAAAATATTCTCAAGGAAAAGATCTTATAGAGAAACTAGAAATGCTTATTAAAGAATGAAATAATGATTGAAAGAAAAATCTTGCTATTGCTGACAAAGTTCTAACTCTTCTTATTGAAGAAAATTCTAAAAAAGTAGAAAGAGTTATTGAAGGTGTGAAAAGTAGGCAAACTTATTTTGAAGAAGTAGGAAGTAAAAATGAAAAAATCAATCATATCACTTGGCTTATTACTTGGCTCAATTGAGAATGAAAAGAATATAAAAATCTTAATTTAAATATTCTATTTGATATAAAAAATTTAGCTGAAATTGTTAAATTTTGACTTGAGGAAACAGATCAAAAATTTTTGCTTGAAATTTACAATCTTATTATTGCTCATAATGAAGCTTGATTAAAATCGAAACTCTGAGAAAACTGAGCAAAAGAAAAAGTTCAAAATATTATTCAACAACTTTTTGAATGAGGATCTAAGAAATATCTTCTTTCTCAAATTAAAAATAAGGATTGACTTGAATATGCAAAAGTTTGAAAGGCTCAACATGGTCCAAGTATAAAATGATTAAATGGTGGCGAAGTATATCAAAAACTTTCAACAACTACAACTGAGGAAAATTGAAAAATTCCAAGTCTTGCAAATGTTTACAAAACATTTGTGGAAAATGGATTTCATTCTCTTTCTTATGATGAATTTGGAAAAGCTGTTAGATGATGAAAACAAGTTCCTCTTGGAGAAGTAAAACAAAAAATACAAGATAATCCTCTGTTAAATACCTCTAAAAAATGAGGAAAAGCAGAACTTGAAACTTTAAGTGCTCTTGCTGAAAGAAAATGAGATACAGAAGTATTTGCTCTTGATCCTATTATAAAATCTTATACTTATTATAAAGATGGTAAAGAGATAACATCAATAGTAACTTATAATCTTTATTTGAGACCAGATTGTTCAAATCCACTTATTGTTCCGACAGAAATAAAAAAAGAAGAGAGAATAACAGATATACCTTTTGATTCTTCAACTTATATTCTTGTGAATGGAAAACTTCCTATTGTTATTCCTTGGTTTCTTTTAGCAACTTGAAAAACACAAGCACCTAGTAATACTTCTTCAATTACTACTACTCCATGACATGAGGGTTATACTGTTGTTGTTGACCCATCTAGTCTTTGATGAACAACAACTTGACTTTGAACACAAGGACCAGTCGTATCAATTGGTTGATTTTAAAAAATTTATTATTAAATGAAAAAAAAATGAAAAAAAAATGAATATTTTTGATTATGTTATTTCTTATAATGTATTCTTGTTCAAAAAATATAGAACAAGAATGAGATAAAAAATTACTCCAAGAAGTCGTATGAAAGGTTTCTGTATGATGAGTTTCAAAAATGCCTTGAACTACTTCTACTTGAACAATACAAAAAAAATTTTAGTTTATTTACAATCTTTATATGAAAAAATTTCTAATTATCATCACTTCACTTTTTTCCTTTTTTATATTTTCTTCTTGAGTTTCTGCATGAAATACTTGTGATCAAAATTTTTATTTTACCCTAAGGTATGGAAATAGTTATAATTTTTGGGATGATATTCAAAATATTTCTTCTGTTCCTGTAAAAGTGAAAAATTTTAGTTCTGTTTTTAGTGAACAAGAAGATCTTAATTGAAATACAACCTTTCCATCTTTTACTTATACTAGTTGGATAATTTGAAAAGCAGGAATTATAAAGCCAAATGAAAGCTGAAAATTAGCACAAACATCTTCAGAATTTCCTATTGTATATCATCCGACAACAAGAGGCTATGATAATCTTAAGATAAAATATTTTATAGATACTGTAGATATGTCTTGAAATCAAGAAACTTGAACAATAAAAACACATACTGAATGTGCAAATTATGAAATATCTTGGTGTGGAGATGGGATACTTGATACTTCTTACTGAGAAACTTGTGATCCAAATGATGTAAGTAAAACATGATGGGGAAATGGTTGATGTGATGCTACTTGTAAGCCAATAGGTTCTTCTTCATCAAGTAGTAGTAGTTCTTCTTCATCAAGTTCGAGTAGTAGTAGTTCTTCTTCATCTTGAGGTGGTTGTAATAGCCTTACAGTAAGTCCAGATAGTTGAAATAATCCACTTAATTCCAATCTAGTTTGTATCTGAGAAAATGTAAATGATTTTAAAATAGATTGTTGAAATGGACAAATTTTTGATGGAAGTGGTTTAAATAATGGATTACAATCTTTTAATAAAACTTGTAATTATACAAGCACATGAGCCTATACTCCTAAATGTTATATAAATAATACTACAAATGCAAGCTGTCAAAAAACAGTAAATGTAACACCTACAAGTAGTAGTTCTTCATCAAGTTCAAGTAGTAGTTCTTGAGGTAGTAGTAGTTCTTCTTCTTGAGGTGGCAGTAGTATATCTTGTACAAAAATAGTAATAGGAAACAATACTTCAACATGAACATGACTTACAACTCCAGTATCTTGTTATGGAAGTAGTAATGCAATAAATTTTAGAATAGATTGCTGAAATGGACAAGAAATTATTTGAGTTTGATGAGTAGAATCAGGAAATTATGGAAGAGTATTTTCTTGAACTTGTAATTATAGTTCTAATAACTCATCTTTTTATCTTCCAAAATGTTATGTCGGAGATCAGGCAACGAATATCCCCTATACAAGTAGTTATGCTTGTACAACAAAAGCGATTGTATGATGAGGTGGTTGATGATGATCAAATTATTGTGGAGATAGGGTTCTTCAAAGACCGAACAGTAGTGGCCAACTAGAACAATGTGAAAAATGAATTAATGGTGTTTTTCCTTCATTTTGTACCAATGATTGTAAAATAAGATTTTCAACAACTCCTTATGGTGCTAATCGTTGAATTATAACTATTCCAAATGAATGAGAGATAGTCTTTTGACCAGCAGACAATATAATCATAGGAAATGCGATGAATCCTTTTCAAGAAATTTCTATAACTCCTTATATAAAAAATGAATCAAGTTATGATTTATATTTTGATAAACTTTGTACTATAAAAAAATCTTGAAATACTCTTGATGGGATTAATCAATGTATTAATATAGGAACATTTTATCCTGGAGAAATTGTAAGATTTCCTAGCTATCCAAATTTTTTATGAAACATTTCTAATATTCCTATCTGAAACACTTATGGAGACAATACCTTAGTAATGACAATTGAACATAATGGGACACTATATAAAGATGCATATTTTGCTCAGGAATTACAAGTAAGAGTTGCTAAACCATCAGTTTTGACAACAGGATGAGGAACAAGTTATGTAAAAAGTGCTTCGAACATATCTAATGTTTCAACTATTTCAACAGGAATTCCAAATACAGTTAATAATAAAAATTTTGTTGGGACATCTGCTTCATGACTTTCAAGTTATTCAAAAGATAATATTGATACAAGTATAAGTGATAAAATTCAAGCAGAGGCAACAAAATATTCATCAGGCTCTATTAATAAAGTTATATCTTGAAATACTTGAATTTGAAATATTAATAATCTTTCAAGTATTACAGAAAGTTATAATGGAATCAAAAATGTATTTATCTTAAAATGACAAAATCTCAACATTTCTAGTATTCCAACATCAATTGAATGAGCAAGAACCTATATTATAGAGGATGGAAATCTTATTATAAATGGAAATCTAGATTATAGTGAAAATATTGCTTTTGTTGTAAAAGGAGGAAATATTTTGATTGATAATACTGTAACAAAGCTTGATGGAACCTATATTGCCATAAAAAAATCTTGAATGGGGGGGAGTATAGAATGAAAAACCACAGAAACAACAAATAATGTACTCGTAGTAAATGGTTCTCTCTACTGAACAATAGAAAATCTTATAAATAAAAGAACTTATATAAGAAATAACCCCAATTGACAAATAAGTGTAGGAACAATAATAAGTTTTGCTTCTTCTATATTTAGAAGTCCAGCTCCGCTTATTTGACAATTCATTGAAGAATATATACAATCAGAAAAGATTGCAAAATAATCTCAGAAAAATTAAAAAATCTCCTCAAATTGAGGAGATTTTTTTTAGGAAAAATAGGAAGAAATAAATAAAGATAAATTATAGAACAAGGAAACTATGTTTTTAGAAACTTTTTTAATACACTTTTGGAATAAACCTATAAGGCACTTCTTTTTTGTATTGTTGATAGTCAGGATCTCGTGAAAGATGTCTTTCTTCGGTAATTGCTCTGAGAAAATAGAGAAAAGTCCAGAAACTCATAGAAATAATAATTATAATAAAAAGTTTCCAATTTGCTTGAGAAAAGCTTTGCCAAAGCATCGGAAAGGTTCCAATCCACCAAGCGGTATTTTTTGCAATATAGGCAGGATGTCTGACAAATCGATATGGTCATTTTTTTACGATTCCTCTGTTGGTAAGATTGCTCGCTTTCCAGCCAAGAGAAAATGATGCCCAAGAATAAAATCCCATACAAATAAGAAGAGTAAAATTAAAAAATAAATGAAATCAATGACCAGTAAATTGCGGAAAATCTGTTGAATACCAAGTGATAATATTTCCGATCATTCCATTAAATGGAGGATAACAACCAAGAGCAACAACCCATCAAAGCAAAGTTGGCTCGACACTTTTTATTGTATTTTTGAGCAATGGCGATTCTATAAGATAGCCACAAGTAAAGAAAAAAACATCAAAAAAAAGAATACAACTAAAAAGTGTCCAAAAAAGATTATTGTTAAAAAAATCATAGAAATTTTCGAAAAATAATTTTCTATTTCAAAAAGTTAAATAGATATTATTTATCATCGTGCTTATATGTCCCGAAAGCCAAAAAATCATCAACGGAGCATAAAATAATTTCACCATCCAAGCAAGGATACTTACTTTTTCTTTTTGATTTATTTTGTAAGAAAAATTTCTTATTTTTTTGATGAAATATTCTAGGATGATGAGAGCTTTTCCTTTTTCTTGGTGAAAAAAATAAAAAGGAATGAGTAAAATCGCATAAGCAAAACCGACAAATTGAAAAATATTTTGGCTTGTGAGAGAAAAATTATTGAGAAAAACAAAGCTAAAATTTCCATTGAGAAAATTTTGATAATAAGGAATACTATTATAAAAAAAATATCAGAAAAGTATGAAACTCATCGTAGAAAAGTAGTTTTTTATTATATTTTTCATAAATTTTTTTTAGTTTATATTTTCATATAGTATAAAATAATAAGAAATTGTAAAATTATACATTGCAAAATATCAAATTTTCATTATTTTGAAGGCATTATTTTGAAAAAACCGTTATGAGAATTTTAACTTGACTGAGATGTAGCTCCCAGAGCCTCCATATATGAAATTATCTTTGAGCTTTTAAGCCACTTTTAGACCTCTCGAAAGAAGGAGAAACTTTTTTGATGCTGGCAGATTTTCATTCGCTTACAACTGTTCACGATGGAAAACTTTTATCTGCTTATAAAAAATCGGTGTTGCTCGATTATTTTTCTTTGCTTCCCGATAATTTAGAAAATATCTTTATTTTCGAGCAGTCAAAAATAGAAAAGCTTATGAATATTGTTTGGATACTTTCTTCTGTAACTCCCTATAGTCTTATTCTTCGCTCACATGCTTTCAAAGATGGACAATCGAAAAATAGCGATATCAATATGGCGATTTTTAATTATTCTATTTTGATGACAGCGGATATTATCAGCTATGATATTGATAAAGTTCCTGTTGGAAAAGACCAAAAACAGCATATAGAATTTGCAAGAGATATAGCAGAATTTTTTAATAAAACTTATAATACAGATATTTTTAAACTTCCAGAAGCAGTTATCAGTGAAGATGTTGGGATTATTCCGGGGCTCGATGGAAGAAAAATGAGTAAAAGTTATGATAACTATATCTGACTTTTTGATGAAGAAAAAATCCTCAAGAAAAAAATAATGTCGATTCAAACCGATGATACTCCTCTCGAGATGCCAAAAAATCCAGATACTTGCAATGTTTTTGCTTTGATACAATTTTTTGCTTCTGCAGAAAGAACAGCAGAAATCAGAAAAAAATATCTTGCAGGAAATTATGGCTATGGTCATGCAAAACTAGAACTTTTAGAAATACTTCTCAACTATCTCAAGCCATTTAGAGAAAAAAGAAAAAAACTGGAAAATAATTTTTTAGAAATAGAAAAAGTCCTTGAAAGAGGAAATAAAAGAGCAAATGAAATTGCCGATGCAAAATATGAAAAACTTATGAAAATTATTTGATTATCTTAAAAAACTATGTTAGGACATATTTATTTTATTATGTGAATATCATGAGCTGGAAAAGGAACTTTGGTAAAAAACATCAAAGATTTATCGCTTGATAATATTGTTTTCCCGCTTTCGTATACTACAAGAGAAAAAAGATCGTGAGAAATAGATGGTGATCATTACACTTTTATTTCAAGAGAATTATTTCTCCAATCTATTGATGATGATGAATTTTTAGAATATGCTATCGTTCACGAAAGAGATTATTATGGAACAAAAAAAAGAGATGTTTTGGATAATGGAGTTGATGAATGAAAAATCGTTATCAAAGAGCTTGATTTCAATGGCTTAAAAAAATTAAAACAAGAAAATCCAGAGCTTGATAGTCTTTATTCTTCGGTTTTTCTCAATATTCCAAAAGAAATGCTACAAAGCAGAATTGATACCAGAGGGATTTTTATGAGTGATGAAGAATATGAGAAAAGAATCAAAAGCTCTATTTTTGAAGAAGAAGAATTAATGAAATATTGTGATTATGTGATTGATGCGACTTTGAGTCCTGAAGAAGTTATGGAGAGTTTTTTGGAGATAGTAAATAAGGAAAATACCTTGTTATAAAGATTGTATAAATTGTAGAAACTTTTGTATTTCAATTTCTTTGTCTTGAAACCAATTTGTCGACCATATTCTATAAACAATAAAACCCATATTTTCAAGTTCTTTTTGTCTATAAATATCATGAGCATGAGCCTCATCTGATTGATGATATGCTTTTCCATCACATTCTAAGACGATATCTTTATCCTTTATTTTGATTACAAAATCAAGCCTAAAACCACCTATTTTATGTTGTTGAATAATATCTTTATGATAAAAATAATCTAATAATTCTTGATAAACTTCTTCTTCAAAAGGAGATTCAGAAAGTCAGTCATTTTGTGAAATAATTCTTGGTGTTTCATAACTTTGCTTTATCAATCTATTTAAAACAATTTCAGCTGTTTCATTATCATTATTAGAAATAGCTTCTGCATAAGTTAAATAGGCATATAAAATACCTTTTTTATTATTTCCTTCAGTCTGGATTATTTCATTAAAAGAAAGATATTTTTCTTTTGGAATAGAAGTACATATAAAGAGTTTCTTTTTAGCTCTTGTAATAAGAACATTTAATAACTTGTATCCTTCAATTCTATTTAATCTCGCAAAGTTTTGAGAAAATTTTCCGTCTGGTTGGATTCCATAAGTTGTAGAAATGATTATAATATCTCTTTCGTCTCCTTGAATATTTTCAAGATTTTTCACAAACAACCCTTTTTCTCTCAATAGTTGTAGTTTTTGAGCAAATATTTGATCTTTTTCAGCAACAATATTTAAAGTTTCTATTATAAGATTTCTTTGATTTATATTAAATGTTGCAATACCAAGGGAAGGATATTTTCCTTTTTGATCAGGATGTATTTCTTCTTGAATTATTTTTATAATCTCTGCTATTTCAGATGGATTTGTTCTTGTTTCATATCTTCCATTAACTGCTCTAAAATCAATAGGTTTATAGACTTCTCTTGAAGGGAAAGGAATAAGATTTCCTCAATAAAAAGCATAATTTGAAAATTCAATAAGAGCAGGATGTTCTGAACGATAATGATAATCTAAATACGATTTATTTATGTTATTTAAATCTTCTGCATACTGTAAAAGAGATTCACTTTCTGCTAAAATATCTGGTTCCTTAATATCTTCATCTTCTTCAGAATCTAATAATTCAGAATTACTTTCAAAATAGCTAGATGGAGGCATTTGGTGCTTATCTCCAGCAATAATTTTATATTGCCCACGAATTAAACTTGTAAAAGTATCTGAAATACGAAGTTGGCTCGCTTCATCAAAAATAACAATTTCAAATAATCATTGTTG
>Ga0172376_10007590_pt1 | contig 11529 bp, 7 predicted proteins | sample Lak35m_FD_121114 | JGI IMG/M metagenome (GOLD analysis project Ga0172376, IMG submission 121114) | Freshwater microbial communities from Kabuno Bay, South-Kivu, Congo - kab_092012_35m | ecosystem: Environmental > Aquatic > Freshwater > Lake | place: Democratic Republic of the Congo: South-Kivu...
ATCGATTTGGTGTTGCATTAGCGTCAAATGCTCCTACAGATAAAAGATAAGCATATGAATCCACGGTTCCGTTATTTTCCATCGTGACACGGTAAGGGGCAGTTGAGTAACTTGTATTGGTTTTGGGATCCGTACTGACATTCGTTTCTTGGTTGTTTTTATTGAGCCAAATAGCGTATGGATCTAATAAATTAGATTGGATGGTGGAGGTAGATGCAAAGGTAACCACTCTTGTGGAAGAGAGAATAATGCCAAAAAAGGAAGACACTAATAGGAATAAAGTGAGATTTTTCTTGAACATTAATAACAAAATAATGGAACTTAAATGAGATTACAATGAAAACTTTTTGGAACTATAATGAAATATAAATGAGAATTAATTAAAAATATTTCTAACAAATCATGGTTTATTCGCATTTATTTAGAGTTCAAACACACGGATTTGTTATCTTTAAGTTCTAAATCAATAGTTGATGTTAACCAAACAATTCAGCATGGCTACCGATACGTACAAGTTCTAAATAGTAGTCGATATGATCATAACGATAAATAAGTACCCAATCTGCGGTAACATGGCAATCCCAATAGCCTTTGTATTCACCATGTAGAGGATGAGCGTGATATTGACTTGCTAATGTTTCCCCTCTCATTAATTGATCAATGATGGTAAATAGTAAATCAATATTGCGATGTTGTTTCTTTGCTTTCTTGATATCTTTTCTAAATCGACTCGTGTGATAAACCTTATAGGTCATTTGATGAGACTGGATTTTAACTCATCTGAGGACTTGTAGGACTTTGCTTTTTGTTTGCCGTGTTTTTTGGCCTCAAGAATCGCTTGATGGGTGATGCGATTAGGATGAGCGTGGCCGATTTCAAATGGAATACGCTGTTCCGATAATACTTTATGGATATAAAGATGAATCGCCGTGGTTAGATTTAAACCAAAAGAATCAAGTAAAGTTTCAATTTGTTGTTTTAATTCTTCGTCAATACGTACACTAATATTTTTGGTAGCCATATGATTATTCCTCTACATAATTGTAGTGCATTGTCATGCATTGTCAATACATTATATTAACTAATTAATTAAGCGTGTCAATGAAGAATAGGCTTTAATAAATGATTTAAGCACAAGGAATTAAAAATCACTAAAAGATCGATGAAATTGGTAGGTTTAACTTAAACTAAACACAAGGATTTCTTATCCGTATTTAGTAATGTTTTTTATAAATTAATCTATAAAGAATCAATTATTTATTGAAAATCATGTTACAGGTGTTGTGACTAAATAACCAATATGTGTCATTGAATTTAATAACGATCTTGAGTGAGGTGAACTGTCAAATGCACTGCTAGCGTCTTTGCCACCTAAATGTAAACCTCGGTGAACCCCGTTTCTCCATGCCGTTTCATTGGTCACATCATAAAGGTTGCCATAGACAGCGATCCAAGCTGGTTTACCATTGGTGCCATCGTAATACGCTAGTTCTGATAAGGTTAAATAATATTTTCCGTTGAGTGAAGGTGTGTTTGGTAATGAGGTCGGAGTGGTTGGTGTGCTCGATCCTTGAGAGGTCGATCCATTTGGACAATACCAATACCCATCATCTTCATCCTCGTCATCTTCCTCATCGTCATCGTGGTCATCGTCATCATCTTCGTCATGATCGTCTTCGTCATCCTCATCGTGATCATCGTCATCCTCATCATGGTCGTCTTCATCGTCATCACGACTAAACTTCCGTGCATCATCCGTTTCGATCCAAGTACAGGTTTCTGGAGAACTTGGTTGGGTTGAAGTTGATCCATCAAGAGAAGAAGTCAAACTAGACGTGATATCACCACTAACGAGATCCCCAATGATCAATAATTGATTTAACACAGAGGTTCCGTGAGGCGCACTTTGTAAAAAATCTGTGCAGTCTTGACCAGCTAAATGCATCCCTTCATGGCTGCCTTGATTCCATCCCGAGGCATTGGTAACATCATAAATTTTATTTTGGTAGGCAATATAGGCTGGTCTACCTTGTAACCCATCATAATAAGAGAGTTGCTCTAGCGAAAGTTGTAACCATTGATCGCTGATTTCATTTTGAGCTTGTTGGGATTGATAGTTTTGAATTAAAGGCGTGGCAATGCCACCAAAGGCAATGCTTGCTCCGACAACGATTTGACCAATTAAAGTTAGTTTCATATGTTCACCTATTCTATCACTTAACAACCAGTACCGTGATTTTATTGGAAATAAATAAAAATATCCAATAAAACATACTTTGAAATGGTTTAATGTTATAGATATGAACTTTAAATTGCTACAACCTTCATGGATTGCCCTGGGGATTCTCGTTATCTTTATTCTTGATACCATCCTTCATTTTGTCATCATTCCCTTCGAACAACTGACTTTTTCTTTGATAAGTTTTAAAGGTGATATCGATTTTATCAATATTGGTATTCTCAATGTCGCGTTAAGACTTATAGCATATGCATCTTTAGCTTTCACACCCCAAAAATTAGGTCGATTTTTACCCGTAACTTTGCTCACTTACTTCATCCCCACCCTTTATCTGATTGTGGATTCATGGTGGGTGTTTGAAAACTACATCTTCCTATATGGTTATTGGTTTGTGTTAGTCATGCTTACGATTGGGTTTACGGTTTTACTTTTCATAGGCAAACTTCAAATCATCAAACCCATTTACGCTGTTGGGATTTCTTTCGGTTTAGGACTTATGATTTTCTTAGTGTATGTGGACATTATGGGTTTGGATTGGCCTTATGAATTTGTTTATGCTTTTTTCCAAAGGATTATTTATGAACCGGTGTTTTTATTTGTGGTTTATTTAACTGCCAAACAAATTAAAGGAGTTTAATTAGATGATTTTTCTAAAACATTCGTGGCGCGGTCTTTTGTTCATTGTGGTCCTCTTAGCGTTGAATTTTTATTTCTGGTTTACTGCGACCCCGATAGTGGCTCAACCCTTTGATTCCATTTTGGCGCAAGCGATTGGATCAGCAATTCTCCTTTGTTTCTTTATTGTCTTTCTACTATCCATGCACATTAAGTTTTTAACGCGGTGGTTTGGTGGTATGGATCGCTTATATTTTTACCATCGATGGTTGGCAATTCTGCCTTTATTTATTATTACAATCCATGAAGAGCTGTCCGAAGCCATTATTGAAGTGATGGATGTTGAAACCTTATTATTGGGTGAAGCTAATGATGCGGGTGAAACTGCTCAGAAATTATTTATTGGATTAATTGTGATTGCGTTATTGTCGAAATTCATCAAATATGAGCATTGGCGTTTTATTCACCGTTTAATGATTATTCCTTTTATTTATGGTTGTTACCATGCGTTTTACTCCTCAACCTATGATTTATTTAACAGTTCACCCTTATCAATCTTCATGTTGTTCATTGCCGGAGGTGGGATGTTCGCTTCCGCTTATATGGTGTACACCTATCAATGGATTGCATTTATCAATCGCGGAAAAGTAACAAGGATTGATCGTTTAAATGATTCCACAATTGAAATTGAACTAACTTTAAAAAGAAAATACAAGTTTATACCAGGTCAATTTGCATTCATTAAAGTATTTCAAAAGGGCATTGAAGATGCTCCCCATCCTTTTTCCTTATCAGGTCAACAAGATAAGAAAATTTATTTCACCATCAAAGTCTTAGGCGATTTTACGGAAAGTTTATCCCAACATTTAAAGTTAGGGACCACGATTGCGCTAACGAGTGCATATGGGACACTAACGATGGCAAAGGGTGGCCCAAAACAAGTTTGGATTGCTGGCGGCATTGGGATTACCCCATTTTTAGCAACGGTTCGCAGTGGCATTACCCTCACCCAATCCATCGACTTTTTTTATAGTTATCGGAATGAAAAGGAAGCAGTGCATTTGTCTTTTTTAAGTCAATTATCAAAACAATATACCAATATTCGAATGCATTTACATGACACAAAAAAAGAAGGTTATTTGTCATTCAACGGTAAAACCTTCACGGATGAAACCGAAGTATATTTATGTGGCCCAAGGTTGATGGTGAATGGTTTAATTAAGCAGATTAGAAGGGCCAACCCTAAAGTGAAGATCGATTATGAGGCATTTACGTTTATGGGGACGTTAGTTGAGGATATTTTACGATTGCCAAAAACGATACGGAAACTTTTTAAAAACAATCATTAATTTAGAAAAAAATTTGTTTCTATTTTACACCATAATTTAATTAAAATACTTAATATACATTAACTATTTTATGCGATAATTATTGTAGATTTTCTACTTTATTTTTATACTAAAATCAACTATAATTCCTAAGTCTAACAATCTAAGGAGTATTATGAAAAAAATCTTACTAACTTCATTACTAATGATGGTCTCTACTTTATCGTGGATTCAACCTCATGCCATTAAACCAGCTGATGCGGTCAACACCTACAACTTAACATATGAATTATTTGGTGGATCTAATCATGCAAATAATCCAACTAGTTATACAGATGCCCAATCAAACTTTAACTTACTACCTGCATCAAAAGCCGGAGTCGCTTTCCAAGGGTGGTATAAATCTGAAGGATTTAGAGAAGTAGATCGTGTCAATGAGCTACCTGGTAATCATGCGGGTGTCACTAAACTTTATGCAAAATGGGGTTTTTTAAATTACACAGTTACTTTTGATAGTAATGGTGGGACACCAGTTGCCCAACAATCTTCAATCCCAACTTTGGCAGCAGGTCAAGCTCCTGTCTTTGTAGGCACATCTGAAGCTAATAGTGGTTATACCAGTATTTCTCGTGACATCAACGGTGATGGCAAAGGTGATTTCATCAACTTTGTAAATGGAGATCGCCATATTTTTTTATCGCATCCTACATTAGGTTTCACCTATACCAAAGTTGCCAATAATTTGATCAACTTTGCCTGGGCATCAAAATTTTATGATATTAACAATGATGGTTTAGAAGACTTAATTGTTCTGGCGGATAATACTGCGATGACGTATTCACTTCGCCAACCTGACGGTTCACTAGGAACTGAAACTTTATTTACCATGGTTCCAGGTGGTGTAAGTTACTCTAGCTCCGTTGGTTTTGATTTACATGACATCGATGGGGATGGAGATTTGGATTTAGCTGTCACTGGATTTGGAATTGTGGTCTATCGCTTAAATGAAGGCAACTTTACCTTTGGTCAAGCGGTACAGATTCAAACGTTTGGTGGATATGGCAGAGGCGTAGAAATGCATGATCTTACTGGCGATGGCCACCTCGATATTGTTGTGACCACGGATAGCTCTAATTTTGTTAAATGGGGAAATGGTGTGACGCCATTTGGTGGACATATTTCTACCTTGAGCACTGGACCTTATAGACCTTTTTTATCTGATGTCAATCGAGATGGAAATTATGACATGATTGGTTTAGAAAATAATAGTAAAGTGCCACTTTACGTTCCGATTAATAGTGATTTGTCAGCTAGTTTCTTCTCAACTTTTCCTGGCGCTGAAAATGCTTTAATTGGTTGGGTTTCTTGGGTTGGGGATGAAATGGATGCCAACGGCGATGGTTATGCCGATTTATTTTATTTGCAAGGACAATATGATTCAGGCATGCTTGTGTCTCGAGGTAATGGAACTTATTACGCTCAAAACTTTGCATTACAAGATTCTTCGAATTCTGGAACAGTCGTCTATGATCCTGCCTACGGAACTTTGGGAGTCATGGGGGTAGGTTACAACAATACTTTAACTCGATATTACTCTCTTAATGCTACTCATTCAGTTTCACATTTAGCGTCCATTCAACCCACTAGAGAGGGTTATACGTTTGCTGGTTGGTATGAAGACGCTAATTTTGCTGGTAGCTCGTTTAATTTCAATGCAGGTGTGACTGCCAATAAGACACTCTATGCTAAATGGGAATTAGTCAATTATGGTGTCAACTATACTATGAATGGTGGTATTAATAACCCTAATAACCCTACATCAGTCAACGCAGAATCTTCAAGTGTAACTTTACAAGAACCAACCAAACCAGGTAGTCGCTTTTTGGGTTGGTATGAAGATAATAGTTTTACGACTCCGATTACTGTCGTTCCAGGCAATCGCACAACCTCACTCAATATTTATGCAAAATGGTTAGATCCAATCACCGTCAGCTTTAACGTGGCCGGAGGAAGTTCTGTCCCAGCCATTTCAAATCTTCCTGGCGAAGCCTTAACGCAACCTGCCGATCCAACACGTAATGGTTATACCTTTGCTGGTTGGTTTACTAATAGTTCCTTTACAACTCCCTACACCTTTACAACTGTTCCTAATCAAAACACCACCATTTTTGCAAAATGGACTGCTTTAAACTTTACGATTACCTTTAACTCCAATGGTGGAACTGCGGTCAATTCCTTGTCATTTGATACAGACCAAAACCTTAGCTTACCAGCAGCCCCAACCAAAGTTGGTCATACGTTTGCTGGTTGGTATACCAATGAAGCATTAACCACGCGGTTCACTTCTACCAAGATGCCGCCCAATAACATCACCCTTTATGCCAAGTGGAATGTGAATATCCATCAATTGAACTGGACCATCGAAGATCAATCCTTCGATATGGATGTGGCTTATGGTTCAACCTTAACGTCGATTTTACCAACCCCCACAAAATATCAATTTGATTTCTTGGGTTGGTCCATCGATGGTGAAACTGTGATTAATTTAAATACGTTCACCATGCCAGATGCAGATGTTTCTTTAATTGCTATTTTTAAAGATAATTTACCACCTGTGGTTTTCACCTTAACTGATGGAGATACCTATGCCGGTGGCGTGGATATCATCTTCAATGAAGGGACTGCTTTATTAGATGGTCAGCCTGTTGAATCTGGATACCGAGTATCATTACCTGGAACTTATTCATTAATTGTGACCGATGCAGGTGGCAATGAAGTATCGATTACATTTACAGTGATTGAAGAAGCTGACACTTCCATTCGTTGGATTATCTTTGCAATCATTCTCATCGTAACATGGTTAATCCTGGCGATTGTTTATTTCTTAACGCGCGATAAAAAAGGAAAAGGACACAGTGGAACCAAACCTCAAGGTCCGCAAGGAAAATCGCAAGTTAAACCAGTTGCCAAGGTTGGCAAAAGTAAACCGAAAGCAAAAGTGGTTCCCATTCCTAAAGTCGAAACGGTAATCCCTGCTCAGCCGACCCCGACCCCAAAACCAATCCCAGAAAAGAAAACAGTAGCCCCCAAAGTTAGTAAGCCTAAAGTCGATTTAAAGCAAGTGGTTACCAAACCAATTGCCTTAGATGCTCAAGTCGCAGAAGCGCTCTTTACCAATGAAATCTTTAAAGCCCCGCTCAAGATTCGTAAAGATCCGATTGAAAATTATCCTGAGCCTCTCAAAGAAGAATTTAATCAAACCTTCGTTGCAGAAAATCGTGAAGTCAAAGTCCCAGAGTTAAAGTATGTTCCGCAAACGACCAACGAATTATTCTATCGAAACTTATTTAGATACATTCATCGTTTCGCTAAAGTACTTTCTGGAAATCTACTCTCGAATCTTACGCAAACGGTAGTTAGCTTGACAACCGATGAAGAAACCAAACTAAAGATTGTTGAATCCTCAACGCGAACCGCAGAAGCCTTAAGTAATCAACCGCCCGTCGAGTATCTGCTAAAAATCCTTAGACGAAACGTTGCCCTCAATCGTGATGTGCTCAATCCAAGAAATAAATATGTCTACTCTTATCAACGCCTAGCAACCTTACTAGAAGAACTCGGTATTTATGTTGAGGCTGTGATTGTGGCAAGAGAGGCTTATGAAAGAGGGTTAGTCGATACGCCAGAAGCAACGTTTGAAAAGCGCTTAACAAGATTAGAAAAGAAACTAATCGATAGCGATGGCAAACGCCAAGACATGTTAAGAAAATAAACATAAAAGGAGGAAATAATTATGTTTACAGGAAAACAATTTGGAATCTTAGGTGTGGTATCAGGGGCAAACTTATTATTAAGTTTGTTAGTGTCAACCGTTGGCGGTAGTTTAGGCGCTCAAGGCCCAACCGGACAAACCGGTCCCCAAGGTCCTCAAGGATCAACCGGTGAAGCAGGTACGACAGGTGCCGATGGTCGCGAAGTTGAATTTGATGTTGAAAATAACGTCCTTGTATGGCGTTATGTCGGCGATGCCGAATGGCAAGAACTTGATTTAGAAATCTCTGGTGGAGGTGGTGGCACCATCAATACTGGTGGCAATGGTTTATATTCCCATTGGATTTTTAGTGTAAACCCCACTTTACGATTTGATTATCGTAGTCGCATTAGTGTTGATGTCAGTGCCACGTATGCTGCAAATTTAATTGCCAATGAAGGATTTGTGGGTGTCTCAACCTTAGCCGACTTAGAAGCGATTGATGATACGCCTGAAAGTTTAGCGGGTAAATATGTCTTAACAAGCAATATTGATTTAACCGCTTGGACTCCTAACACCAATGACAACATTTATAACGTGATTACAGGCAATTTTACTGGTATTTTTGATGGCGCTGGATATGGCATTACCAATATGACCATCGATACCACGGTTGCCAACGTGACCATCAATCGTGGAGGTTTATTTAACACCTTAGATGGTGCGATAATCCAAAACTTAAATCTTGGTAATTTTACCTTTATTTCTCCTCAACAAATTTTATCAACTGGGGCGTTAGCAGGTAATATCAATAATGAATTAGTCTTAATTGATCAAGTTTACGCAGATAATATTCTATTGAAGGCTACAGCTCAAGTTTATGAAAGTGGTGGTTTAGTGGGTTATGTCAATGGTCATATTGACTTTATTCGAACCGTTGTCGCCAATACTGAATTCCAATCCGATGGTAGTTTCTATGCTGCTGGCGGTTTATATGGATGGGTGGATGGTTATGATGTTGGTCTTTATGAAATTAGTAGCCAATTAACGATTAATCCAATTACCCCAGGAATTCAAGTGGATGCCGATCGCGTTGGCGGTACGGGTGGTAGTCATCAAAACAATGCCAATTTAATTGGTTCAAAAATCACCACAAGTTTAACGGGAGCAGTCGATTCCCATTCTGCTGGTTTTGTCGGCAATATGGCTGGTTTAAGCAAAGTTATTTTACAAGATCTCACCATTAATGCGAACTTAACCCAACTTTATACAAACGGTGGGTATAACAATGGTGGTGTCTTTGGTTTCTATGGTCGTGATGGCATGTTAATCATGGATGATATTTTAGTGAATGGTGTGATTCAAGGTAATAATGATATCGGTGGTTTTATCGGTCATTCTAAAGAAGGTTCTGTTATTCGGATTTCGAATTCCACGAGTAATGCTGACATTGCCGGTGATGAATATATCGGTGGTGCCATCGGTCGATTAGAAGGCAATGAACACAAGACTGTCATCGATGGCGTTACCATTAATTCAGACTTAACCCTCATTGAACAAATGGGTAATACCGGACAAAATGGTAATAGTTTTGGTGGCTTAATTGGTTATATTGATGAACGCGATGACAGTGATGTTATCTTCACGAATCAAACCTTTATTCAAGACACCGATGTCACGGTTGATTTTAAATATCAAATCGGGGACTTAACAAATATCGAAGGCCGCTATGTTGGTTTTGAATCTTTTGGTGGCATGGTTGGTATGCTTGATTATGATAACGATCTACGGGTGGCAAATTCCACGGTCGATGTGAATATTACCTATGATCAAACGTTATCTACCAAAGTGGAAAATTTCTCCTTTAATATGAATGAAATTGGTGGGATCGTTGGTCTTGCCGATGAATCCAATGTGTTGGTCATCAACACACTCGCGGATGTTGACATGAATGTTACATCCGAAAACTTCAACCCTGAAGCAGGATATGAAACGAGTTTTGGTTTCTATCTATATCGAGTTGGCGGGATTGCTGGTGAACTGGATGATAAAACCCAATTAACTATTGTTTCAAGTGTGGGTGATTTAACCATTAATATGTTGCAAGCGGATTTCAATTCCACATTCTTAGACTTTAATTATAGTGTTATTGATACAGGTGGTATTGTCGGGGATCTTAATAGTGATGCCATGGTATTAGGTGAATCGGTGACTGGAAACTACGCCTTAACTTTCACCATTGATAATCTTCCTGTTGCCGATGGCAATACGATGAATATTCTAATTGAACAAAACGCTGGTCTTATCGGTCAAGCGGATGGTGTGGCAATCTTGAGTGATGTGGAATATGCCACAAGTCTTTCCCTATCCTTGCCAGAAGCCGTTGAAAACAAGATTTATTTAGATGTTACCACCACGACAAATCCGATTGGTAACGTCAATCCATTCGTGTTTATTTCAGAATAAAAACTTTAACTTTAAAGTTTAAACCCAAGGAAGCTTCCTTGGGTTTTTTATTTAGTTAGTTAATCAGCAAGATGAACTAATCGTTATTGCTGAATACTTTGATTAAAATTAAACCATAAAGTCTGGACCTTGAATACTAAAATGAGTACAAATTTTTTGGTTCAATTATTTTTTTGATCGTACTGTAAGAGATATAAGTTGTAATAGAGGCCTTTATTTTTCAGTAAGTTTTGGTGGGTACCAGATTCTTTAATCTCACCCTTTTGCATCACCATAATCCGATCACTATGTTGAATGGTGGATAAGCGATGGGCGACGATAATCATGGTCGAAATATTCATCATTTTTTCTAACGATTGTTGAATGATCGTTTCGGTTTCGCTATCGATATTGGCAGTGGCTTCATCAAGGATCATGAGCGAGGGTTGATAGACAAGGGCTCTTGCGAAGGAAATCAATTGCCGTTCACCACTAGAAAAGTTTTTTCCCCGTTCTTTGACTTGATATTGTAACCCTTCTTGACGCTTCGCAATCACATAATCGAGGCCAACATATTGAGAGGCTTCTTTGATTTTTGCTTCCGTAATCTCGGGGTTTTGCAATGTAATATTGTCTTGAATCGTTCCGGAGAATAAGAAGACATCTTGTAACATTTGCCCAATATATTTTCTTAAAGAACTGCGTTTGATCTTTTGAATCGGGATATCATCAATCAAAATTTCCCCTTTTTGAATGTCATAGTTTCTGACAATCAATTGGAGAATGGTGGTTTTTCCACTGCCAGTCGCCCCAACAAAGGCGACCGTTTCATTCGGTAAAATCGTAAAGCTTACGCCTTTTAAGACCCATTCATTTGGAAGATAACTAAACCAAACATTCTTAAATTCAACTTTGCCTTTGAATGTCTTAAGTTCAATGGCATCGGGTTGGTCCACAATCTCAGGCTTGGTATCTAAGACATCAAAGATTTTCTCGGCGCTGGCAAAACTACTTTGTAAGGTATTAAGTTGTTCAGAAATTTGTTGGATGGGTTCAAAGAATTGACCTACATACACATAGAACGAAACAAATAACCCAATCGTAATCGCGCCTTCTAACACCGATTGCACCCCAACAAAGATGGCGATAAG
>Ga0172376_10007592_pt1 | contig 11525 bp, 14 predicted proteins | sample Lak35m_FD_121114 | JGI IMG/M metagenome (GOLD analysis project Ga0172376, IMG submission 121114) | Freshwater microbial communities from Kabuno Bay, South-Kivu, Congo - kab_092012_35m | ecosystem: Environmental > Aquatic > Freshwater > Lake | place: Democratic Republic of the Congo: South-Kivu...
GACGACGCCTTGCTGCGGCGGGTGCAACGCCACATCGAGTTCCGCCTTCCCGACGCCTCCATGAGGCGGGAGCTGTTGGCCCTCCATCTACCCAACCCCGAGCGGGTGAAGGCCAATCTGCGCTTTGCCTCCGGCCATCTCCGCTTCGCTCCGGTTCTCGCGGAACAAAGCCGGGGTTTGAGCGGCGGGGACATCCTGAACATCTGCCTGAACGCGATCCATGCCGGGAGCCGCGATCCGGACCCGGCGAAGTGGCTGGTGACGGAGGAGATGCTGATTCGGGAGATTCGACGAGCGAAGGCGGCGAAGGCGAATCACGGCGGAAAGGCCGGGAACGGGCGGCGAATCGGATTCAACGCCTGAACCACCACAAGGAGAACCGCTACGGGCTACCGCATCCTGAGGGCGCTCTTCCCGCTCGGGCGGGTCTGCATGACCGCCGGAGTCGCCGCGTTGGATCTCGACTCCGAGGAGATCGGCCGACTCGTCCGGCGCCACCCTTGCGGTGGACTGGCGGACGTCGAAAGGATTCAGCGAACCAGGGTGCTTAGCGAGAGTCCCAACGAGATGACCGCGAGGATCAATCCCCAGAATCCGATCCGGAAGGAAAATCGGACCGCGTCGTCAAGGTGGTGGTTGTAGAAAAGAAACCGGGCCCACCATTGGATGGGCATGGGGTCGATTTCGAGCTCCGAGTTATCGTGAATGTCCAGTTGCGACCGCGTTCTTGGTCCCATCCAGCAGATTCCGGCTGGGATGGAAAGATGGCCGTGACCCTTGACCACCCGATAGACCGTCCCCGAGGGCGAAGTCACGGCGACGACACGGCCTTTCCACGGTTTGAGTCGATGCGCCGACGCCGGTTGGCCGGTCAGTTCCGTGAACTGGGAACTGCAGATCCGGATCTCGCCTTCGCAGATGTCGGCGGGCGAGTCTTGTAGTTGCCTGAATCGGAAATTCATGATTCGAACGGGTGGAAAGGTGCGCGAAAGTTTCGATTTCAAAATCCGATCGGGAACGATTCCGGCGTGTCGGTCCTCCACTCAAGTAGCGGTTGTGGTCGAGTATTTTCGGGGTGATCGAGGGGCTCAACCGGGCTCAAACGGGCTCAACCCGGGTGGACCGGGTTCGACAGGGGGCGCGGTTGAATGCAAGATGGCATGGGGTTGTCAGGCGGGGGCGGAACCTCCATCCTGAGAACCGATGAAGACGACCACCCAACCCAATCCTACCGAACACCACGCCACGATCAAGCGCGGAATCGACGCCCCCGCCAAGTGGTTCTACGTCGCCCGTCAGCTCGACGGAGCCACCCCGCAGCCGGTATAGAAGATGACCTTGGACGGTCTCCGGTCTCCTGCATCGACACATCCAGTTCCGCCTTCCCCACGCTTCCATGCGCCGGGAGTTTTTGGCCCTCCACCTTCCAACCCCGAGCGGGTGAAGGCCAATCTGCGCTTTGCCTCCGGCCATCTCCGCTTCGCTCCGGTTCTCGCGGAACAAAGCCGGGGCCTCAGCGGCGGGGACATCCTCAACATCTGCCTGAACGCGATCCACGCCGGAAGCCGCGATCCTGACCCAGCGAAGTGGCTGGTGACGGAAGAGATGCTGCTTCGGGAAATCGGGAGAGCGAAGGCGGCGAAGGAGAAGCATTCGGGGCGCGGGGGAGGGAGGCGGAGGATCGGGTTTACGGTCTGAGCGGAACCAAGCCGAAGCCATGGGATGCCGCATCCTCGAACCGCTCTTCCCGCTGGGAGACGTCTACCTGACCGCCGGGGTGGCGGCGCTCGAGCTCGATCCGGACGAGATCGGGCGCCTCCTCCATCGCCACCAGTGCGGAGACTGGGGCGACCTCGACGAGGAGGACAAGGCCGCCAACGACCTGGACCTCCGCGAAGGCGGAAGGCTCCTGAGCCCACTGCGGAATCGAAGGGGAAAATTTTGCTCGAACCTCGCCCCCAAACCGAGTCTCATCCACTCCATCCGACGAAGAAAGAATTTCCGCTCCCCCGTGAAAAATCCCGTGGCCTGACCCGAATGGCGCGGTTTTAAGACACGTGGGACTGGCGTCCCGCCAGTCATCGACCGGCGGGACGCCGGTCCTACGTGCCGAAACCACCCTTAAAACCGCACCATTCTGGTCTGACCCCGTAAATGTCCCACCCCCAGCGCGAAACTAAAGCCGGATCCCAACGCGGCCCATTCTGGCGCCGCCGCGGATGGCTTGACCATTCCACCCTGACCGACCCTCATGCGCCGACTCTCCAAATCCAAACTCATCGCCTGGCGCCAGTGCCCGAAACGGCTCTGGCTCGAACTCAATTGTCCCAAGCTCCGCGACGACTCGGGGGCCGAGTCGGCCTTCCGGATCGGGAACGAGGTCGGCGAGATCGCCCGCCGGATCTACGATCCCGACGGAACCGGCACGCTCGTCGATGTCGCGGCGCTGGGCTACGAGGAGGCCTTTCGGCGAACGGACGAACTTCTCGCGGACGGGGCGGGGCCGGTCTTCGAGGCGGGGCTGCGCGCCGACGGCGCCCTGGCCTTCGCCGATGTCATGCTGCCGCTCCCTGCCGACGGAACCCCCGCGTGGCGGATGCTCGAGGTGAAGTCCTCCACCAGCGTGAAGGACTACCATCGCGAAGATCTCGCGATCCAGGCCCATCTCGCGGTGGAGACGGGGGTGGACCTCGACTCTTGTGCCATCGCCCACATCGACAGCTCCTTCGTCTACGCGGGGGACGGCGATTACCGGGGCTTGCTCCGCGAGGAGGACCTTACCGAAGAATGCCTTTCCTTGGCCCGCGAGGTGGAAGGCTGGATCGCGGGGGCCCAGGCGACCGCCGCTCTCACCGCTGAACCGGAGATCGCGATGGGACCGCAGTGCTCCGATCCCTTCGACTGCCCCTTCGCGGGCCACTGCTCCCGCGACCTGCCCCGGCCCGACTACCCGCTCGGCTCGCTGCCGCGCTTGAACGCGGACCGCCGCGAGGCCATCGAGGCGCTCGGGATCGCCGACCTGCGCGAGGTGCCGGAGCGATTCCTGACCGCCCACCAGAACCTCGTCCGCGAGGTCACGATCTCGGGTGAGACCTGGTTCGACCGCGAGGGCGCGGCGGCGGCGCTCGCCGGGCACGGATTCCCCGCCTGGTTCCTCGACTTCGAGACGCTGGCGTTGCCGGTGCCGATCTGGAAGGGCACGCGGCCCTACGAGCAGGTCCCCTTCCAGTTCAGCCTGCACCGGGTCGGGGAGGACGGCTCGATGGCACACGAGTCCTTTCTCGAACTCGTCGCGGGGGATCCCTCCCGCCCCCTTGCCGAGAAGCTCCTCGCCATGATGGGGCCGGCGGGGCCGGTCTTTGTCTACAGCGCCTCCTTCGAGCGCAGGGTGATCCGCCAGCTCGCCGCCAGGTTCCCGGACCTCGCCGGGCCGCTCCTCGCGATCGCCGACCGGCTCGTCGATCTACACCCCGTCGCGACGGCATACTTCTACGCCCCCTCGCAACACGGTAGCTGGAGCCTCAAGGCGGTGCTGCCGGCGGCGTGTCCCGGTCTTTCCTACGAGGTTCTGGAGGGAGTCGCCAACGGGGAGATGGCGGCCGAGGCCTACCGCGAAGCCATCGCCCCGGCGACAGCCCGGAATCGCCTCGCCGAAATCGAGACCGAGCTGCTCGAATACTGCCACCTCGACACGCTCGCGATGGTGCGGCTCTGGGAAAAATTCCGGGGTGGGTGAGAGGGGGCGAGCCACGCCGCGGAAGACGGATTCTCCCACCCCCTTGAAAAATCGCCTGCATAGCGCTCCGTTCCCTTCGTCCCCCTCTCTGAAAGTTAGGAATCAAGCCCGTCCCCCGTCGACTCCCCCATGAAATCACCAGTATCCCTCGTCCTCGCCGCCGTCGCCGTCCTCGCCTCGCTCTTCCTCCTCGCCGGGACCAGCTCCGCCGTCGCCTCCGACGCCACCATCAGCCTCTATCAGGGCAAGACCCTCTATGGCTGGGACGGACGCCATCTCGCAATCCACCAGGGCAAGCGCCTTTACGAATGGGATGGACGCTACCTCGCCCAATACCAGGGAAAACGCCTCTACGAATGGGACGGGCGCTACCTCGCCCAATACCAAGGCAAGCGCCTCTACGAAATCGACGAGCGCGGCGTCAGCTCCTACCAGGGGCGGCGTCTTTTCACCTGGGAGGGCGAGCATGTCGCGCGCTACCAGAGCAGCCGCTTCCTCACCGTCAAGGGCGTCGTGCCGCTCCCAGTCCTCGCCCTCCTCGCCGCAGGCATGCTTTGAGGGCCGGCAGACGCGGGAAGGGGGAGCGGCGGCACGCGGACCGGCCAAACGAAGCCCTATCTTACAAAATCCCCTCTCGGTTGTAGTGGCCGCGCAGCCACTCTCCGGGAAGGGTGGGTCTCCGTCCCCGTGTCGCCGCCCGACCACGCCCCCCCCGCACCTCCAATGAAACCGTTCCTCTGGCTCTTCGCCGTGCTCGCCCTCGAGGGGCTCGTCTACTCCTTCGCCTTTGCCCTCTGGGGTTGGAGCGGGACCCTCTTACTCGCCGCGTTGGATTTCGCGCTGCTCGCCCTCGTCCAGCACCATCGCTTCACCTCCATCCCCTCCTGACATGTTCGGATTTCTTCTTCTCATGGCTTTCGTCGCGATCTGGCACTTCGGGCTCGGCCTTCGCGATGGCATGCGCTGAAAGGGAGCTCGAATCACCTTCCGCATTCCCTCCATGAAACTCCACATCCTCGCCACCGGGGTCAACGGAACCGCCTACCTCGTCGGTTCCGGCAGCACCCTGGTGCTGCTCGACTGCGGGGTGCGCGCGAAGACGATGCGGGAGCGGCTCGGGATCTTCGGCATCGACCCACGATCGGTCGATGCCGCCGTCCTCACGCACGAGCACGGCGACCACGCCTGCGGCCTTGCCGACCACCCCTTCCGCGACGACTTCCCCGTCTTCGCGAGCGTGCGCACCTGCACGCTCCTCCAGCACACCACCGAGGGCGCAAGGCCGTTGCGTTGGCATCCGATCCCTTCGGAGGAGTCCTTCACGGTCGGGTCGCTCGGGTTCCGGGGGTTCCCCGTGCCCCACGACGCGGTCGATCCTCTCGGCTGGCTCGTCCAGGAGCGGGATACCGGCTTTTGCCTCGGTTACACCGGAGACGCCGGCCACTGTACGAAATGGATGAGGGAGACCCTCATTGCCGCCGACCGCATCCTCGTCCACGCCCATCACGACGAAGATCTCCTGCGCGCCGCCGCCGACATCGGCGACGGGACGCGCCAGCGCCTCCTCAACCGCCACGGGCAACTCTCCAACGACCAGGCGCGCGACCTCGTCGCGTGGCTCGTCGCCCGCGGACGGCTCGACGGCGTGCTCCTCGGCCATCTCCATCCCCGCTGGAACACCCGCACCCGGGCCCTCGCCGAAATCGAGGTCGCCCTCGCCGCCGTGGCCCGTCCCGAGATTCCAGTATGCTGCCTGCGGGCCGGCCAGCTCTACGATTGGGAAGGCGGACGTCCGAACCTCGCAAGGGCTTGACCCGATGACGGGGATTTTTTAGCCTTCCGCCATCGACGATCCTTCACCGATCCGCCCTTGAAGCCTGAAGCGCCTCGCCGCCACCACCTCCGATCCTGTCCAATGACCCCACCCGGAACTTGATCAACCGGCGGTTTTCCTGTCAGCTCAACAAAATCAAAAACATCGCTCATTTCACTTACATGGACCCACAAATAACCAGCTCACTGATTATTGGCGCCAGCACCATCACCGCCATCATTCTTGGATCGGCCACCGCCCTCCTCATCGGCCGGAAAATCACCCGGCGGCAGAAATTCGAGGAAGACCTCAATCAAGCCGTCCGGGACATTCGTTTTCTTCTGGCCGTCGAAGAGGCGCATTGCGAACGGAACAAAGCCCGCGACAACGAAAGCTTCAAAAACCGCACCAGAAGTGCCGTTCGGGAAGCCGTCGGCGCGGACTTCTCGGGCCGATTCAGTCCCGGAAATTGGAAAGACGCCCGCTAGCCGGAACGGAGATGAACAGTTCCTCCCGCAACGTCCACGTCTTCCTCAGCAGTAGCTTCCGAGACTTCGCCGGGGAGCTGGATTTGCTCGTGCGCAAGGTCTTGCCCGAGCTGCGCCGCAAATGCCGCGAGCTCCAAGTCGACCTCGTCGATGTGGACCTGCGCTGGGGCATCACCGAGGAGTGGGCCCAGCAGGGCAAGGTTCTCCCCATCTGTCTCGCCGGGATCGACCGTTCCCGCCCCTTCTTCATGGGCTTCCTCGGGGAGCGTACGGCTGGGCCCCGGAAAAGGATCAATGTTTTCCACCCCAAGATTCGACAACCGATGAAAACCACACCGATTGCTTCCTTTCCCGACTACATTGAAAAGGTCTGTTCCGACTCGCTAGACGGTTACCTGTTCCGGGGAGTTGCCGACCTTCACGAGCATTACCTAGTGCCCTCCATCGGCCGATTGCCTCGGTTCAAGGACGGACCGCTGGCCTCGTTGACCAAGGAGGAGAAACACTGGCTGAAACGCTTCCGCCTGGAAGGGACTCGGCATGTCCCGGCCAAGCTCGACCTTTGGGAGTGGATGGTGCTGGCACGCCAACACGGGCTTCCGGTGAGGCTGCTCGACTGGACGCGCAATCCACTTGTAGCGCTGTATTTCGCCGTGTGGAACCGGTCCGGGAAAATAGCCGCCGTCTACGCCGAGAGATTCACACGGCACGTCGACACCGGAGCCGAGCCCGATCCCTTTGCTGTCAGCAAAGTCGGCAAATTCCAGCCGTCCTCCACCACGGCGCGGATGGCGGCCCAGGCGACGATGATGACGATCCATCCCGACCCCCGCAAGGCCCACGACTCCAGCACCCTGGAGTGCTTCGAGATTTCGCCTAAACTCGCCCCAAACTTGAAGGCCCAGCTGCGGCGCTGCGGCATCCATCCGTCGACGGTCTTCCCGGATCTCGACGGACTCGCCCAATCGATCCGCTTTGATTATCCCTGAGTTTTCCGATTTTGATGAAACTCCATGAGCCCACCCCTGACCCCGGTGCATCGCCTGCGGGCTGGCCGGGTGCAGCACCGGGCGGACGGGCATTCGACGGCCTGTGGGGCTTGACCCGCCACTGCCCGGATTTTTAGAATGCTGGAGCGCGTATTCCTCTCTCGATCCCTCCTCCTGGAATTCAATTGGCGAGCGAACTCCACACTTTCTTCCCATGAATCCACCGTTCCGCTCCGCCAATCAGGAAGGCTCCACCAAGCCCGGCCCCGACACACCATCTGATCCGTCGATCGATCCCGCCTCCTGCGACGGTGGCGATTTCCTCAAGGCCTTTGAGAATTGGATCGACGACCTGGACGATTACTTTGGCGTCTCCGAAATGGAATCCGGCGACCCAGACAGTGTAGAGAACGAAGGCTCTCCGCCAGGCTCTTGACGGCCGTTGACGAACCCGGCACCCTTGTTCATTCTTGCTCTGCCCGATCCTGCTCAGTTTTCACCACTGCCCACCCAATGCCCAAACCCTTCTCCACCGACCGCGCCGAGTCCGGAAAACCTAGCGCTCTCGAACTGTTCACCGATCGTGTCGACGAGCAGAAGTTTCTCTCAACAATCATGGCACCCGCAGCTGAGGAAGCTGAAGTGGCGTCCACTGATTTCCTCACCGTCTTCTACGGAGTCGGCGGCGTGGGCAAGACCACCCTTTGCCGCTAGGTGATGGTCTCCTGCGCCGCGGGGCACCCCGAGGTCACCGTGGTTTTGCTCAACCTCGATTTCGACAAATGGACTGCCTCGACGGGCTTCGCCCAATTGCTTGCTGATCTCGTCCCCAAGCTCCGCGACAAGGGCATTCCGTGTCCGCTCACTGAGGCGCTCCTTCTAATGTATTCCCGGGCGGACACCAGCACACAGGTGACGTCTGGATCCGACGCCCTCTGGTCGGGCGCGGTATCCGTTCTCGACGAGGCGGCGGGTGCCGCAGGCATCCCGGGGCTCGGCCTCGTCATCAAGGGGGCGCAATGGCTGAAGGACCGGAAGCAGCAGGCCGACACCGAGGCGCGCCTCCGCCAGTTCCACCTGTGGCCCGAGGAGGCGGACGGAAAGGCCTATCCACTCGATCTCGAGGAAAAGCTTCCCAAGGCTCTTTATAAGGATCTCAAGGCGTGGGCGATTCCCGGAAGGAACCTGCGGCTCCTCCTCGACGGATTCGAACGGATCCAAGGGCGGGAGCGCCGAGGCGATTGCCAGATGCATCTCCAGAAGTTCATCGGCTACATCGCTGATGACGGCGATGATCCTGCGATGAAGGCCCGGGTCCGGGTCGTGGTTTTCGGAAGGGACAAGCTGCGCTGGGACGAACTCTACGACGACCCCGGCTGGAACGAATTCTGGACCCAGCACCTTCTCGAGGGCCTTGGCGAGACCGACGCAAAGGAGTTCCTCGAAAAGCACGCCTCCTGGCTGGAGGCACAGGGAGAACGCGATCCCGCGGCGGCGATCCGCAGGCATCTGCAGGCCATTCTCGAAGCCGCCGATGAACGGGTCGGAAGCGACCGGTTAATCCATCCCTATTCCCTTGATCTGGCCGTCGACATTGTGAGCCGGGCGGCACGTAGGGGGAGCAAGCCGGACCTGGGCAGGAAGCCCGGCGAACTGCAGGACCGTTTCTTCCGCTACCTCTCGGATCAGGAGCGGCACCTGCTCAAGATCCTCGCCCTGGCCCAGGACTTCGACGCGCCGTTGTTCGACGCACTTGTCCGCGACCAGCGGGTCGCCGGATACGCGGTCGGCACCTTCCGAAGTTCGGTGGTGGAGGGACGTTCCTTCGTCGCGGAATGCAATGACGGCTCCTACCGCTTCCACCGTCAGATGGAGGCGGCTCTGCAGGATCTCTGGATGAAGTCGAAAGCGGACAAGGAAGAGGGGCGCGAGGTCGTCGGGTGGCTGCTCGATCATCTGGAATCCCGGATCGGCGGAAAGCCCTGCCGGGACTGGGGCGATTCAGAGATCGAATGCTGGCGACGCGGCATGGAAATCCTCGTGACGCAGGGGTGTGAGCAGGGGTTGCTTGAATGGGACGAATGTGAAACGAAGCGCAGCGAGGAGCCGTGGGCTGCGGATTACCCGGTTCCGATTGCGCTGAGAGAAGGTTTTTTACGGCGAATAATCGCGGCTTTGGAGGGAGTCTTCGGGCCGGATCACCCTGAAACGCTGCGGATCGTTGGCCTCTTGGGGAAACTCCTTCAAAACCGGGGAGACTATGACTCCGCCGAATCGATCTTCCGACGGATCATTGAAGGCTTTGAAAAAGCACTCGGACCAAACGATCCGTTCACTCTCCGTTTCGCAGAATGTCTTGCGGGACTCCTTGTTAGAAAAAACAACGAAACACCGCTCCGGATCATTTTCCGAACACCCTCAGAACTCAAGGAGGCCGAGTCGCTTTATCGCCGTGCCTTAGAAGGTTTTCAGAACATCGCCGGCCCAAAGGATCCAGCGACGTTAAGCTGTGCCCGATCCCTCGGGAGTCTTTTGCTTCTTGAAGGCAAACTGGATGAAGCCGAACCACTTTTACGTCGAGCCTTGGAAGGCAGCGAGGAAGTTCTTGGCATGAACCATTTCGACACGCTTACGAGCGCAAACGATTTGGCAAATTTACTTCAGGTAAAGGGCGCCCACAATGAAGCCGAGGTTCTTTACCTCCGCGCACTCGAGGGGAAGGAGATTACCCTTGGGCACGAGCATCCCGACACACTGACGAGTGCATACAATTTGGCAGTCCTATACAGGGAAAAAGGCGACTATTCCGGAGCCGAGGCCCTCCATCTCCGGGTGCTGGAGGCCCGCGAGAAAGTCCTTGGGAAAGACCACCCCCAAACGGAAATGAGCGCTTTCTCACTCGCCATGGTGAAGAAAGCGGAACTCGATTACGAAGCGAGACTTCAAAAACTTTTTGAGATCCTTCCTTTCGTTTCCGAAGTTCCGCCGGAAGGTCTGACCTATGTTTTACAGACACTCAATCCCCGTGAACGGGAAGTTCTGGAACAACGATTTGGCCTGAGGGACGGCTACATCCGCACTCTGGAGGAGGTTAGCCGCCAGTTCCGGACCACACGTGAACGCATTTGCCAGATCGAGTCGAAAGCTTTTCGAAAGATGCGTCACCGAGACGGCGGACTCGACGGAGGCACGAGTGAAGCGGAGATCGAGTCGAAAGCTTTTCGAAAGATGCGTCACCCTACCCGAGTTCGTGGGCTGGAAGGCTTTTTGCGCCAAGAAGAAAGAGTCAGTGTGCCCTCCTCCACCTCGGCCATGGCTGATCCGGGAACGATACCGGCCGAATCCTTGGCGGAACTCATTCGGCGCCATTTGAACGAAGCCTCCGAAGGGGACGCGGAGTCGTGAGTGTTGCGTTAATGAAGGGGCTAGAAACCCGCCAGTCCGGATGGCCCAAGCTTTAAAAGTCATGAAAGGACGTATCATCGAAGAATTGGCCCGTTGTTTCGTTCGCCGCATCGGATCGTCCGCCCGAGGCTCAAAGCGGGTGGATCTTCTCCACGGAAAGTGGGACAGAACACTCGTCGATCCTGCCTGGATTCGTGGAGCGCTTCAGACCACGGCTCTGCGGAAACGGCCCCATGGAATCGCGAAGCCAATTGGTTCCCTCGGTTATGCGGCGGGTCAAAATGTGGCCGAGAAACTCGCCGGCCACTTCTGGTCGAAGGTCGCCGAGCGCAAGGGCAAGTCTTACGAAGGTGTCCTGCTCGAGGCATGTTCGGACATGGGAAACGAAATGTCCGCCTTGGGCCTCCACTGGACTTTTGGCAGAAGCCAGAAGTTCTTCAACGTTCTTGCGAAATACGGATTCTGCGTCGCAGTAGGCTATCCAAACCAACTGCGTGACACGAATGAGTCTTTGATGCTCGGCCTCCGCCACCACCTCCACGCACCGATCGATTCGGTAACGCTCCGCCATCTGACTATAAACCAAGGCCCGCGATCGCTGAAAGGAATCTACTGGGGATGGAACATGACAATTGAGGACTATCGAATCATCCAGAACCACATCGAAAGCCTCGCGCAAGTTCAGGAACTTTCAAAAATTGAATACGAATTCTCTGAAATTTGGTAACTATTCAGCCGTAGTTACCCGCGCGCAAGCGCGTTGCCGAGGCGATGGGGAGTCCGCAACAGTTCGACGATGGTGTCGATGAGGTCACGGCCCTGCTTGGTAGCCGATGAGAGCACGGCGCGCAGGTCGCAGAAGGCCGTGGCATGATCCTCGCTGCGGAAGGTCCCGCTGATCTTCTCCCGGACCTTCATCATGCGCAGATCCCGCTCGGCCTGGTTGTTGTCGGGTCGCGGTAGGGACTCGGGTTGCCCCGAGCCCCCCGCACAGATCCCGGCGGGCGGAACTACCGCACCGGGCTCTTACCTTGAGTGATGGCGATCGTGGAAGCGTTGTTCGGTATGCGTCAATAATTCGACCCCACGGCAGC
>Ga0172376_10007593_pt1 | contig 11525 bp, 8 predicted proteins | sample Lak35m_FD_121114 | JGI IMG/M metagenome (GOLD analysis project Ga0172376, IMG submission 121114) | Freshwater microbial communities from Kabuno Bay, South-Kivu, Congo - kab_092012_35m | ecosystem: Environmental > Aquatic > Freshwater > Lake | place: Democratic Republic of the Congo: South-Kivu...
AACAAAAGCCCCAATGCAAGCACTAGATTTCCCAGCAATGCACCGATCACGCCCTCCCATGTCTTACCCGGGCTCACCATTGGCGCAAGCTTATGCCGCCCGAAGGCGCGGCCAACAAAGTAGGCCGCAGTATCGGCAACCCAGACCATCAGCAATACGGAGAGCAGAAAGCCCTTTCCCAGACCATCAGCCTGCACTAATGCAAGCCAGGTGGCAGTGCAGAGCGCGACAGCCATGCACTGGCCAGCAAATCGCTGTCCGCCAATGCCACTGCGTCGTGCAATGGCAAATGGGACAAGCACTATCCAGACAAGTGTCGCAAGGCTATAGAGCGGCATCACTGAAACCCCAGACCCCGAAGCGGCCTGAATAATCGCGGGATTCGTCAGGAGTCCGAGCAGGCCAAATACGACGCACAACGCTGCAATTACAGCACTGGCCCATCGTGGGCTATCGAGGAGCCTCAGCCACTCGTAGCAGGCCACCGCCAAGATCACGAGCAACAGCGCATCAAAGCCCAGGGGCGGTGCGAGCCATGCAAACCCAACCAACAGCAAAAGAACGACAGCAGCAGTTAGGCTACGGGTGAGGAGCATTGAGTGACTTGGGCCGAAGTCCGACCGAAACGGCGCTCGCGACTTCGGTAAGACTGAATTGCGCGGTCGAGCTCCGCATCACCGAAGTCTGGCCAGAAACAGTCTGTGAAATAAAACTCTGCATAGGCAAGCTGCCATAACAAAAAGTTGCTCACGCGCTCCTCGCCACCCGTTCGAATAAACAAGTCCGGCTCGGGTGCGTAGTGCATCACGAGGTAAGGCGAGAGCATCTCCTCGGTGATCGGCGCTTGTGAGGAGACAAGCTCCGGATGATCCAATAGCATCTTGTGCGTCGCCTGCAGAATATCCCAGCGTCCACCGTAGTTCGCCGCAACGGTGAGGTGAAATTTGTCGTTAGCGGCCGTTTCGTTCTCGGCACGCGCAATCATGTCACGGAGTTTCGTGTTAAACGCGGTTCGATCACCGACAATACGAAGGCGTACACCATTCGCGTTGAGGTCTCTCACCTCACGCTCGAGCGCCTTAAGAAACAGCGACATCAGAAACGAGACTTCAGCCTCGGGACGACGCCAATTCTCGGAACTAAAGGCAAATACGGTTAGATACTGAACACCCCGCCGCATACAGGACTCTACAACCTGACGCAGGGCCGCGACACCCCGCTCATGGCCCACCATACGCGGCAGGTGGCGCTTTGCCGCCCAGCGTCCGTTGCCATCCATAATCATGGCGATGTGCCTCGGTACCTCAGGGACCTGAGGAACGATAAGCGTTGAACTCTGATGTTCGGCGGGGCTTGTCATTCAGAACCCGTTTTAGACCGTCATGATTTCGGCTTCCTTCGTTGCAAGGAGCCTATCGATCTCGGCAATAAATCGATCGGTGAGTTTCTGGGCGTCGTCCTGACCGCGGCGCTCATCATCTTCAGAGATTGCCTTCTCCTTGACGAGCTTTTTGAATCCCTCGTTAGCATCCCGACGAATATTACGAATCGCAATTTTTGTTTCTTCGCCTTCGTGTTTGACAACCTTGGTTAACTCACGGCGACGCTCTTCGGTTAGGGCGGGCATTGGAACTCGAATTAGGTCGCCTGAGGTTGCCGGATTAAGCCCAAGATCTGAATCTCGAATGGCTTTTTCAATAATGGCCACCATCTTCTTCTCATAGGGCTGCACTCCGATCGTACGGCTATCGACTAGATTGACATTGGCGACCTGAGACAGCGCTGTCGGACTGCCGTAGTAATCGACATGGATATGATCAAGCAGGCCCGTGTGGGCCCGACCGGTTCGAATCTTGGCAAGGTTTGCCTTCAGATTATCAATCGAGCGCGACATCTTCTGCTCTGCGTTGGTCTTGACTTCTTGTAAGGTTGCCATATCAAAGTCTCACTAAGAATTCAGAAAATCTAGACATGCACAAGGGTGCCTTCGGCCTCCCCTTGCACGATTCGGAACAAGGCACCCTGCTTGAAAATACTAAAGACGCGGATGGGAAGCCTCTGATCCCTGCATAGGGCGAAGGCTGTCGCATCCATCACCTTTAAGTTCTGAGAAATTGCTTCATCAAAACTGACGGTGGTGTAACGCTTCGCGCTGGGATCCTTCGCAGGATCGGTATTGTAGACACCATCGACTTTGGTGGCCTTCAGTACAATCTCCGCACCAATTTCAGCGCCGCGCAGCGCAGCGGCTGTGTCCGTCGTGAAGAAAGGGTTACCCGTGCCGGCAGCAAAAATTAGGACTTTACCCTCTTCGAGATAACGGATCGCCTTTGGACGTATGTAGGGCTCGACCACCTGATCAATTCGCAGTGCCGACTGAACCCGGGCCGTCAATCCACAACGCCGCATGGCGTCTTGCAGCGCCAACGCGTTCATCACCGTCGCAATCATTCCCATGTAATCCGCCGTGGCGCGGTCCATCCCAGAGGCACCGAGTGCGACACCACGAAAAATATTCCCGCCACCAATCACAACAGCCACCTCAACACCCAACTCGGTGACGCGTGCAATTTCCTTAACAATACCGTCGATCGTCTCGCGATTGATGCCGTATGGGTCCTTCCCCATCAGCGCTTCGCCCGAGAGTTTCAAGAGAATACGTTTAATTGTGGTGGCCATGGTCCTGGGTTATCAATAGCAACGCTGAACTTTCGGAGGAGCCCTATGCCGCCCTTGCCGCTGCAGCCTGTGCAGCGACTTCGGCCGCAAAGTCGTTTGTCTTTTTCTCAATCCCCTCGCCAACAATGTAGAGGGTGAACGACGCAATCGATGCACCACGTGATTTTAAAAGCTGCTCGATGGTCTGCTTACCATCTTCCGCCTTTACGAAAACCTGTCCCAAGAGCGTCACTTCTTTCAGAAATTTCTGAACAGAACCCTCGACCATCTTGGCAATAATATCGGCAGGCTTACCGGATTCGGCAGCCTTTTCTGTCGCAATACGGCGCTCTGTTTCGATAATGGCGGGATCAACGCCCGAGCTGTCGAGCGACTTCGGCTTCGAGGCCGCGATATGCATGGCCAGATCCCGACCAAGATGATCATCACCGCCAACGAGGTCCACGAGAACCCCAATCTTAGAACCGCCATGGATATAGGAATAGACCTTACCCTTGGCCTCAGTGACCGTGAATCGGCGAACCGAGATATTCTCGCCAATTTTTCCAATAAGGGCAGTGCGCTGCGACTCCACAGTGCCGCCGGCAATCGATTGACTGCCCAAGGCCTCAACCGATGCAACAGCACCCCCACAGACGAGCTGTGCCAGGGCATCTGAGAATTTTAGAAAATCATCATTCTTGGCAACGAAATCTGTCTCGCAATTGACCTCAACCATTGAGGCGCGATGACCTGCCACATGGAGGGCCACAATGCCCTCTGCGGTGACCCTCGCTGCGGCCTTGCTCGCTTTGCTCCCCAGTTTGACGCGAAGGATCTCCTCGGCCTTGGCCAGGTCACCGTCGGCCTCCGTGAGCGCTTTTTTGCATTCCATCATCGGCGCGTCCGTTTTCTCACGAAGCTCTTTGACCATTGCTGCGGTGATTTCCGCCATGTGTATTCTCCTGTAACGGTTCTAACTCAAGTCTATGGATTGTCTAGATAAAAAACGAGGGGCCGACTCTAAAGACTCTGGCCCCTCTTGCGATTGCGTTAATCGACCTTAGGCGGCATTCTCAACTTCTACAAATTCATCACCCTCGCCCCGAATTGCTGCAACGACATCCGCCACCGCATTGGCACGGCCATCAAGGATTGAATCCGCAACTGCACGCGCGTAGAGCTTCACCGCACGACTTGCATCGTCGTTACCCGGGATGACGTAATCCACACCCTCTGGGCTGTGATTAGTGTCGACAATCGCGACGATCGGGATGCCGAGCTTATTGGCCTCCTGGATGGCGATCTTGTGATAACCGACATCCACAACGAAAAGCGCGTCGGGGAGTCCCGCCATGTCTTTGATGCCCCCGAGGGTCTTGTTGAGCTTGTCAAGCTCACGGCCAAAGGAGAGTGCTTCCTTCTTGCTCATCCGCTCAAGTCCACCCTCCGCCGCGGTGGTCTCCATATCCTTCAAACGCTTAATGGAGGTCTTGACCGTTTTAAAGTTCGTCAGCATCCCGCCAAGCCAGCGCTGGTCAACGAAGGGCATCCCGGCACGACCCGCCTCCTCGGCGATGATTTCTCGAGACTGACGCTTGGTACCCACGAACATCACAGTACCCCGGCGCTGCGACAACTGTTTAATGAACTTGAGCGCCTCATCAAGATGGCTGACTGTCTGCTCAAGGTTAATAATATGAATTTTGTTGCGGTGGCCGAAAATATAGGGGGCCATCTTCGGGTTCCAGAAGCGCGTCTGGTGCCCGAAATGGACGCCGGCTTCCAGCATTTCACGCATTGATACTGACATGTTTGTTTCTCCTTGCAAGGGTTTGACTCGGCACCCGAAAGAGCCTGGACGCTAAAATGAGCGCCAGACACCCTTGCTTCGAGTGCTTTGGGTTGAAAATCGGGCAAAATGCCCCTGTTCACAGCAACCCCGGATTTTAATCCTTTATGGCCATCAGCTTCAAATCTAGCTCCGAAATTGCTGCCATGCGGGTCGCCGGGCGTCTGGCCTCGGAGGTGCTGGATTACATCGGACCCCATGTAAAAGCCGGGGTGACCACCGATCAGATCGACCAGCTCTGCCACGATTTTATGGTTGGGGTCCAGGGCACCATCCCAGCACCCCTGAATTACTGTCCGCCGGGCTATAAGCCCTACCCAAAATCAATCTGTACCTCAATCAACCACCAGGTCTGTCATGGGGTACCGGGGGATAAGGTGTTGAAAAACGGCGACATTCTTAACATCGACATCACCGTGATCAAGGATGGTTTCCATGGCGATACAAGCCGCATGTTCATTATCGGTGAGCCTTCGATCGCCGCAAAGCGGCTCTGCGAAGTCACCCGAGAGGCCATGTGGGCGGGAATCGCGCAGGTCGCCCCCGGAAAGCGCCTTGGGGATATCGGCGCGGCAATCCAGCGGCTCGCCGAGGGTGCGGGCTACTCCGTTGTGCGAGAGTTCTGCGGGCATGGAATCGGGCGGGGCTTTCACGAAGAGCCGCAGGTCCTCCACTATGGCAAGCCAGGCACCGGCCTGGAATTGAAATCGGGAATGACCTTCACGATCGAGCCAATGATCAATGCGGGCCGACCCGAAATCCGTGAACTCGCCGACGGCTGGACGATCGTTACCAAAGATCACAGCCTGTCTGCCCAATGGGAACACACAGTCCTCGTGACCGACACGGGCTTTGAGGTCTTGACCATCTCCGAGGCAAGCCCAGACCGAGATCGGGCGTCCCAGGCCCTCACCGTCTCAGCCGGTTAAGACCTTGGTCGCAGCGAGCGACATCGGCTCGATACGCAACACGCTCAGAGCCGCGCGTGAGCAATCGGCTGCCCTCTGGACGGCCCGAGCGCACCCCGGAGCAGCCCTCACACAGCACTCCCGGGATGTTGATCAGGCGCTCAGATCCCTTTGGCAACGCGGTGGGCTTCCGGGTGCGACGCTCGTTGCGGTGGGCGGTTATGGCCGAGGCGAACTCTTTCCGTACTCCGATGTTGACCTGCTAATTCTGATGCCCGAGGGCTACAACGAGTCCGAGGCCTCCCCCCTGGTCGAGCGACTCGTCACGAGCTTTTGGGATCTCGGTCTTGACGCAGGCCATAGCGTTCGGTCCGTCTCTGAGTGCATCGAACGTGCTCGGGACGATCTCAGTATTGCCACCGCGTTGCTCGAGAGCCGATGGATTTCCGGCCCTCGTGCACCCCTCACGCAACTGACGGCGAAATGGTTTGAATCCCTCGACATCAAAGAGTTTGCTCAAGGAAAACTTCTTGAGCGACAACAGCGCCATGGCCGACATCAGGACACACCCTACAGCCTGGAGCCCAACTGTAAAGAGAGCCCTGGCGGTCTTCGGGATCTTCAGGTGCTGCGTTGGGTGACGACCGCCTTTGGTTATGGCCCGCGCTGGTCGGATCTTGCAAAAGCCGGCCTGATTAGCGAGCGTGAAGCGGACGAGCTTCGACGGGCGCAGAGACTCATGCAATTGATTCGCGGACACCTCCATCTGGCTGCGGGGCGTCGTGAGGACCGCCTCGTCTTTGATCTACAGAATTCGGTCGCTGAGCGTATGGAGATTACACCCAAAGCGGGGCGACGGGCGAGCGAGGTACTCATGCAACGCTACTACCGAGCCGCAAAAGCAATTCTCCAGATCAGCTCGATGTTGCTGGCCAATCTCGAACCGCGATTGTTCCCCTCATCTGTGCTCCCGACAGCTGCAGAGCCTCGACAGATCAACGAGGAGTTTCAGGAGACCTACGGGCTCTTGGAGATGCGAGACCCTGACCTCTTCACGAGACAGCCGGCTGCGATGCTTCGCGCATTTCTAACACTCCAGGAGCATCAAGAGCTTCGCGGAATGTCGGCCGCAACGCTTCGAGCGCTCTGGAATCACCGCGACTTGATTAATGCGGAATTTCGAAAAAGGCCAGAACACCGCGCCTTATTTCTAGCAATCCTCCAGCAACCCAGAGGCATCGTTCACGGCTTACGGCTTATGAATAACCTCGGAGTGCTGGGACGTGTTCTGCCGGTGTTTCGAAGAATTGTCGGCCAGATGCAGCATGACCTCTTCCATGTCTACACAGTCGATCAGCACATCCTACAAGTCATAAGAAATCTGCGTCGATTCACAATGGATGAACATGCCCACGAGTTTGCACTCTGCAGCAGACTGATGGCGGAATTCCATTGGCCATGGGTCTTGTATATTGCAGCGCTATTCCACGATATCGCCAAGGGCCGGGGCGGTGATCACTCCACGCTCGGAAGGAGAGAGGTTAGACGATTTGCACAGCAATACGGAATTGAGCAAGAGACCCAACAACTACTTGAGTTCCTCGTTGAGCACCACCTCACCATGTCACAGATTGCTCAGAAACAGGATCTCGCAGATCCCGACACCATTCGACAATTCGCAAATCTCGTCCAGAACCCAAAGCGACTTACAGCACTCTATCTACTGACCGTCGCCGATGTCCGCGGTACCAGCCCCAAGGTCTGGAATAACTGGAAGGCACGCCTCTTAGAGGAGCTTTATCACCGAACATTAAATCGCCTCGCCGACAATTCCTCACAATCCCAGCAGAATTACGAGATGCCACAGGATGCGTTTCATATTAAAACGCAAGAGGCTGAGCGATTACTCCAGCTCCACGGCCGTGAGCCGGATTCTGCGAAAGAATTCTGGAGGAGTCTTGAGCTCCAATACTTTCTTCGCCACGAACCCAGTGAAATCGCTTGGCATGCTCGCCTTCTCGCCAAACGTGCCGCAGAGCATCGTCCGATTGTGATTTCCCGAGTCGCCCCGGATGGGGCCGGCATCCAGGTGGTGGTCTATCAGCCCGATGAGCCCGATCTCTTTGCAAGAATATGCGCCTACTTTGACGGTCAGCACCTGAGTGTGCTTGATGCCAAGATTCACACAACGAACACGGGTTATGCCATGGATACCTTCGTCGTGGATCAACGCGAGTTTTCTGAACACCTGCGTGAGATGGTGAGCCTGATTGAAGCCGGTCTCTGCGAAACGCTTACCAAGAAGAATCCACTTCCAGCGCCAACGAAAGGCCGAATGTCACGGCAGTCGCGTTATTTTCCAATTCCGCCGACGATCGACCTTCAGCCCGACTCAAGGGGCCAGTACCACGTACTCAACGTCACCGCCGCAGATCGCAGTGGTCTGCTATACGCAATCGCCAAGACACTCGCAGAGCATCAGATTCGATTGCAGACCGCGCGCGTGATGACGCTTGGCGAGCGCGCAGAAGATGTCTTTCTCATTCATGGTGAGGCCCTTGCCGACAATAAGCAGCAGATCTTGCTTGAGGCCGATCTGTTAAGGGCAATCGCTGCCTAGCCAGGTAGAAAATAACCCGCCAATCTCGGCGTGCCGCTTGGCCAGCGTCACAGAGGCCTGCATATAGCCTAGCTTCGAACCACAATCGAATCGTCTGCCCTCAAAACGGTAAGCCAGTACCTCTTGCTCATGAATCAGCCGTGCAATTGCGTCGGTGAGTTGAATCTCACCCCCCGCACCGGGCGCCTGTTGCTCGAGGAGATCAAAAATTCTTGGCGTCAACAAATAACGGCCCACGACAGCAACATCTGAGGGCGCCTGATCGGGCGCTGGCTTCTCAACGATTGCCGTGATTCGGGCAGTGCGAACATCGCGCGGAGTCGAGGCAACGATTCCATACTTAGACGTGTCCTCTTTGGGCACTTCCTCTACCGCAATAACACTTGCGTGGGTCTCACGGTAGACATCCACCATCTGCCGCATGATCGGGTTTCCATTGGGCCCCGCATCCATTAAATCATCGGCCAACAGCACCGCAAAGGGCTCATCACCCACCACAGGCCGCGCGCAGAGCACTGCGTGGCCAAGTCCAAGCGCCTCGGCCTGCCGAATGTAGATGCAGTTGATGCTCGCTGGCGCCACACGCCTCACGACCTCAAGCAATGCGGTCTTATTCTTCGCCTCAAGCTCAGCCTCAAGCTCATAGGCCTTATCGAAATGATCCTCGATCGCTCGTTTAGAGCGGCCGGTGATGAAAATCATATCGGTGATTCCCGCACTTGCCGCCTCTTCAACAGCGTACTGAATCAACGGCTTATCGACGACCGGCAACATCTCTTTCGGACTTGCTTTTGTGGCGGGCAGAAAACGTGTTCCAAGGCCTGCGACCGGAAACACAGCCTTACGAACTGAGTTGGCAGAGATTGTCATGGCCGAGAGTGTACTGAATGTCAACGTTTTAGACACATCACGAACGATAAGGCGCAATGAGGGCCATAAACTCAGGTTCGCTCATGACCCGTACGCCAAGCTCCCGCGCCTTTTGAAGCTTACTGCCCGCTGCCTCTCCGGCGATCACAAGGCCGGTCTTCGCGGATACTGAGCTGCTCGATCTACCGCCAAGTGCCGAGACCCAGTCGGCAGCCTCCTCACGCGATAGGGCACCAAGTGATCCTGTCAACACCACCGTAAGTCCCGTCAACGGCAACTCCGTCTTCGATAAGCCGCCCGACTGAGCAACCGGCGCGACCGCCGGACGGTCATCAAGACGCGCTATTCGAATCTCGCCCAATAACGACTCAACAATCGCTGCGTGATCCGGTTGGGAAAAAAACTCACGAATTGATTGGGCGACGACCGGCCCCACATCGGGCGCCTGCATGAGGGACTCGATAGACGCCGAACGAATTGGTTCAATGGACTGAAAGTGCTGGGCGAGATCGTGCGCCGTTCGCTCACCGACATGCCGAATACCCAGCGCAAACAACAGACGCGATAGGCTTGCGTCACGGGAACGATTAATCTGATCCACAAGGTTCTGAGCGGATTTCTCCGCAAGCCGCTCAAGACCCGAGAGCTGCGATACCGTTAATCGATACAAATCAGCGACACTCCTGACCAGGCCTTGATCGACCAGTTGATCAACAATCTTCTCGCCAAGCCCCTCGATATCCATTGCGCGCCGCTGGGCAAAATGGAGAAATGCTTGCTTACGCTGTGCCGAACACGTCAATCCTGCAGGGCATCGACTCACGGCCTCCCCAAGTTCACGCACTGCCGGCGTTCCACAGGCCGGGCAATCCGCCGGCATCAAGAAACGACTTGCCGTGGCAGGCCGCAAAGACAGAATGGGGCCAAGAACCTCAGGAATCACATCACCGGCACGCCGCACCCAGACCGTATCACCAATCATGAGATCTTTGCGCGCAATCTCATCATCATTGTGAAGTGTTGCATTCGTGATGGTCACGCCCCCCACAAACACGGGCGTTAGCCGAGCAACCGGTGTCAAGGCACCCGTGCGCCCGACCTGAACATCAATGCCGAGAAGCGTTGTGCTCGCCTCCTCTGCGGGAAACTTATGGGCAATGGCAAATCGTGGTGCACGCGATACGAAGCCTGCCTGATTCTGTAGCGCAATCAAATTAAGCTTGTAGACAACACCATCAATCTCAAACGCAAGCTGATGACGCCTCTGACGCGTAGACTCGTAAAACCCGAGAAGACCCTCAAGGTTAAGCCCACTGCGACGCTCCTGACTCACCGGCAGTCCCCAAGCCTGTAACTGATCAAGCCACTCTGAGTGGGACTTAATCTGTTCGCGTAAGACAGGGCTGACATCGCCCACCCCGTAGGCAAAAAACGTTAACGGGCGCCTTGCGGTGATCGTTGGATCGAGCTGCCGTAGACTTCCTGCGGCGGCATTTCGCGGATTGACAAACACCTTCTCGCCGAGGCTCGCCTGTCTCTGATTTAATGCAGCAAAGTCGGCCTTCGTCATCAACACCTCGCCACGAACCTCCAACACCTCGGGTGCCGGTGAGGACTTCTGCAAGGCGAGTCGATGGGGAATATTGCCGATGGTCATGATGTTGGGAGTGACGTCTTCTCCTACCGAACCATCACCCCGCGTTGAGGCCTGTACAAGCATGCCCTGCTCATAACGCAGACTGACGGCGATGCCGTCGAATTTCAACTCTGCATTAAACCCCATCGCAGGTTCCTGCTCCGAAAGCCTTAACGTCTGGGCAAGCCGTGACACAAACTGAGCAACATCCTCTGTCTCGAACGCATTATTGAGCGACAGCATCGGCACACGATGGATCACCTCGCGAAACTCACGCTTTGGCGAAAAGCCTACCTGATCGATAGGCGAGCGTCCGGGTGCAAGCTCTGGATGATCGGACTCAAGCCTCTGCAACTCCCTTACCAAGGCGTCATATTGCGCATCGGTAATGACTGGAGAGTCTTCTTGATGATAAGCCCGCTGATGAAATGTAATTTCTGCCCGAAGCTTCTCAATCCGGCTCAGGATGCCGAGTCCGACTGACGGGGTCATAGAAACAATCGCTGGGCAACTGTTGAGCCAGGAATTACTCCAAGTGCCTCCATCTGTTCAACACGCGTGCGGATCTGCGTCATGATCAGCTCGAGATCTCGGGCGCCGAGCACACGGCCCGCCTCATCGGTCATCTCGCCATCCAAAGTATCCGCCAGTCGTGCGGCGGTCTTGCACATTTGCTCAAAAGCAACTTCGGGATCACGTGTGCGTGGAACATCCAACAATAGAATTAAATTATCGCCGCCATCTCCAGGAAATACGGCAAAACGTTGCTCGTGCAGGGGCCCCATTGCAAATCGCGACTCTCCCCTCAGTTCTAAACCGGCCGTCTGGGCTGCGCTCTGAAGTCGATCAGAGGAGAGTACCTCATGCGCTTTCACACTCAGACTCAGCTGAGCATCGACAGCCGCGCACTGCAAATCGAGCGCACGCGCCCGGAGGAGGACATCGGACATCGCCGGAATCTCCAGCTGACCACCCAGTGCT
>Ga0172376_10007594_pt1 | contig 11524 bp, 6 predicted proteins | sample Lak35m_FD_121114 | JGI IMG/M metagenome (GOLD analysis project Ga0172376, IMG submission 121114) | Freshwater microbial communities from Kabuno Bay, South-Kivu, Congo - kab_092012_35m | ecosystem: Environmental > Aquatic > Freshwater > Lake | place: Democratic Republic of the Congo: South-Kivu...
TCGTGAAGTGGAAGACGTGCTCGGGCGGATCGGGGCTGGGAGGTGGCTGGTCGGACTGGGAAAGGGGAATGAGCGTGACGTGGTTTGGCATGTTGGGTGGGGTGCTGAAAACGGGGGGCTCTGCGGCTATATTGAGTGGCTGTGCGAGAAACCTCCGGCCCAAAGCCCTGAGACCAGAACGTTCCTCAGGGAATATGCCCGGAAAAGCCGCTTTTTTTAGATATCAAGACCTTGTTCGCCGACAACCGCGGAAAAGCTTTCTCCGATCCGCACCCGTCATGTTGGCCATCGGCGATTAGCCATCACACTTTTTACGTACGGCTCCCCACGCAGCCACTTTTCGGCTTGGCGATGGCGGTCAGCTGCAGCAGGCATTAACGGAGCAGCCTTCCATGAAACGTGAAGATTTGGCGAATGAAATCCGCGGTGCAGGCCATGCGTTGCGATACGCTGATGGCCCCGTGACATACACGACCTTCCGTGAGGGCAAGACCCGATCGCATCACTCTCCAGAGGGCAAGCTAAAGATCCCTGACGAGCGGATCATCGCCATGGCGGCCACTTGCTCAACGTGTGACGCAACTGCCTCGAAGATAGACATCGAATTGGCCGAGGCATGGGCTGATTGCTACCAGTCGTACGCAAGGCTTATTTGGCCCTGTATCGATCACGAAGAAGGGTGTCCCGCCGAGCCCTATATCCCAGTTTCCGAGTCGGCTTCAGAACGATTCAAAAAGATAAAAGAGGGGTTTGACACGAAGAGAAAGCCCTGGGCTGACACCAAAGCCAAGATGACGCCCGATGAACTTAAGGCTCACCGGGCAGCACGCAGGGAAGCACGACTCAAGAGAACGACCGACGCTTCCGCCAAGATGAAAAAGTTAGCTAAGAAAGGCACACAGAAGCCCGGGAAAAAGAAAGCCCCGGTGAAAAAGGCAACAAACTCAAAACCGGTGAAAAAGGTCAGCAGTGTCAAACATAAGCCGGCAACCACAAAACGCTCCGGCAAGAAGAAGCCGCCAAAAAGAAAGAACTGATGGCGGCTTCAGGAATAGATGCCGCACTCCGCCAGACGTGTGCAATGCCAAGAGCGTTGAGTTCGTGGTTGCCCATGACAGAAAGGGCCGCACCGGATTCGATCATGGGCCGCACGATCTCCAGCGTCTCGCGGATCTTGGGGCCGCGGTCGATGAAGTCGCCGAGGAAGATGGCCTGGCGGTCGGGGTGGCGGTAGGTGCCGTGCTGCCGGGTGTAGCCCGGTGTGTTCAGGAGCCGCTCAAGGGCGTCAGCGTGGCCGTGGATGTCGCCGATGAGGTCGTGCATGGTGCTCGTGCACCGACCTACTCACGTATGTGTCGCCGAAGTTCCTCGACGGTCAATGGCGGGTTGGACCGGTGCAGCATGGCATGGCAATTTGGACAGACAGGACACAAGTCCTCGATCGGGTTCGTTCTGCGACGGCCGCCACCTGTGAGAACATCCTGATGATGCACGTGGATGAATCCCCGCCCAACGTCGCCGTAGCGTTCGCCAAAGTCCATTTTGCAGCACTGGCACCGAACGCCCTTGGCATTGAGGCAGGCAGCCCGGGCAGATGCACTCCGCTCCAGGCGAGTCGCAGATACCTTCCGTTGGGTACCCTCGATGTAGACCGCCACCTCGGTGTCGCTGGAGAACTCCCTTGTGATGGGATTCAGACCCAGCCGCCGAACGTGCTCATCCCACATGTCCTCAAGGCTCCTCGCAACCTTGGGCGCAATCACGATGCCCCCTGACTGCGTGCTCCAGTTCACCGACGAGAACGGAGCACGGGTGAGTGTCTCCCGGGGCAGCACGTCCACTCGGGGGTCAAGCAGCACGTCAAACTCGATATCGATGTACTTGGCACGCTTAGTTCGATCGGTGAAGTGTCGAGCTGTCCTGGGTCCGTGCGTCACATACCCCGATGCAAATATCCCTCTCGGCCTCTCCGGCCCAAGCTTGATTAGAAAAACACGATCTTCGGGAAAAATCGCTTTTCGGTTGCCGCAACTCCATGACGTAACCCAAAGTCCGTCGTTGCGAAACGTGTCGACATCCTCCTCAAGCGTTTTCCAGTGCCACTTCTTTGGATTCCAGGTCAGAAGGTAGGTCGCCATCTGCTTCCCCGTATGTGCCACCATGCTAGCTCAATATCAGCACTCGCTCCCTCAAGTCAAAAAAGCCTCGGAACTTGAGCGGTAAGGATCGAAGTCTTTTTTGTCAAACAGGCTTGCCCAGTGCTTGTCTGCCTTCAGTCCAGAAAGCCATTCGTACTTACGAGCCCGTGTGACAGCAACCCACAGAGCCCGAAGGGCATCATCTTTTTGTGGGTGCGTCAATAAAAGGTCGACGCACGGCAACATGACGGCATCGAATTCGAGACCGACGACACTGTCGTAGGTGGTGAGCACGACGTGATCCTTGCTTTCACGCAGGTCCTGCCCTATTGCCCAGCGAGCTCGCATATCACATCGCTTGAACAACTCGATAAGCTGCTGCACCGCGTCGTGTCGCTCGTCAAACGGCAAGACCACGGCGACCGACCATCTCTTGGACTCCTCGCTCGCTTTTATCTGGTTTATCCGCTGGGCAAGAGAATCTCTTTCGGCATCTCGCGTCGCACAGTCAACTACATCTGGACGCACGCCTTCGTTCGAGTACCATACATCTGGCTCCCGAAGTACGTCGTTTAAACCCGCAGCCCTACGAAAATCGACTAGAAACGCAAACACCCTCTTTGACCAACGATAGTTTGTGTCGAGACGCTGCACGTTATCGGAGGGAACCGCTATTCCCGCAGCTTCCCATGTACTCAGCCCGCCGTCACTGCTGATCCGCTGCTCCAGATCGCCAACAATCATCATGCTTTTGCGTGGCTCTTTTGTTAGGGCATGAAGTAGTCGGAGCAACAGAGGGTGATAATACTGTGCCTCGTCGACGACGATATGAGAGTACTCCTTGAGGCCGGCGACTCGATCGTGCGTGGCTGATGAGTCGTAGTCGCTCAAGAGTCGCATTATCCAGAGCAGCAGATATCTATCTGCATGACTGAGGCGCGAAGACTTTCGTTGATTACGGACATGTGAAAGTACATCTGACAATCCAACACTTTGGTTTTGCGTTGCCAGAGCGTCGCTGTATTCTGGTGAGTCATAGAACGCACCAAGAAGCCGTACCGCACTTACCCGAATACGGCTTTTCTCCTGGTTTAGTCGGCTCGTTAAGCGTTGGCGTATTGAATCCCCGGCGTTATACAATGTCTGAAGAGTGCCCCATTGCTCAACAAAGTTATAGCTCTTGAGTTTAAGGCCGAGTTGAGCAAGGGCCGTGCTGATCGGGGTAAGCAAGGAGTCAAAGCTGGTCACGGTCTCGTCGACGGTAAAGTATGCAGGTGGAACCCGCTGTGCTGGGGCATAACCGGTTGATGCGAGCCACGCGTTTACCTCTCCATGAAGTTCTGCATATCTGTCTTGCAGGTCACCCAAAAGAGCATGGTCCGACAACAGAAACTCTTCGAGATGGTCTTCGCCGCAGCATAGCTTGGCTCTGGCGATGTCTGGGGGATCTGCGAACAACTGAAACTGGCCTTTTCCCAGGCCGAAGGGAACGTGCGGTTTCAGGACCTCGGCGACCCAGTCTTCGATGTGTTGAACCCGTACCTTTTCCAGTCCGAGGTCCTTGAGACATGTGTCCAGATATGGAACGAGGTGGTCTTTCCAGACCACTACTGCCATGGTTTCCGGTGTAAAAAAAAGATTCTTGCGTTCCCTGTAATGGTGCGTTGTAGTGTTGCCCTCGGCATGTTGCTCATTAATCAAGAAGGACAAGCGATGAAGCGCGACGGTAGTTTTTCCAACGCCAGGGCCACCGGTTAGGACAAAAGTCCCCGACATGGTGGACCTGAGCTTTCGGTCTTGGTCGGTGTCTATCGTTGTGACGATGTCTCGAAGACCAAAATCTCCTTCGGGGGCAAGGGTGTCGGCACTTGGGTCGCTTCCGACCGTTCCAAATGCGTGGTAGTCAGCGTCGACTAATGCGCCTTGCTCGAAGCGATAGTTTGCAAGCGGCCCGACGTCGCGTTCCGCGCGCAAGGTGTTTGGGCCGTAGGTGAGTCGCTTTGGGTAGTGCCCGCGACGGAGGGCCTCGCGTACGGCGGCGTAGACGCTGCCGAGCCAGTTGGTCCAGGGCACGACGTTATGAGTGGAAAAGAAGTGACTGTCAGGCGACCGGGCGAGATAATACGTTTCCTCACCATCCTCGTCTAGGACATCCATTACACCGATACTTGCAAAAAACCACTCACGGCGCATCATTACTGCAGCATTATGCATGCCGTGCACAACGCGTGCGATATCGTCAGTGTCGTTGAGTTCAAGCCGATTCGGCTGGTTGCGTGATGCCATAAAGGCATTGAGCTCCTTCACCTTCTGGTGGGCATCGAGTAGGACTTCTTCGTGCTTTAACCAAGCCATAGGGGGCACCTCTATCTGGAGTGACGGCGTTCACATTACGCCGTCAGTGTTTCTCAAACGCGTGCGACTCGAAACTGAGCGACCGGCAGTTCTCGTTGACGTCCCGCTGGGTCTTCTCGTCGATGCCGTCTGGGACTTCGGCGTGGATCTCGAGCGTGAGCGTGACTTCAGCACCGTCGAGTCCTGAGAGGTGCTTGATCACCTCGTCGGCGATCTTCGAGGCACTCTTGCCGACTTGCAGGGAATCGAGTTGGACCGACCCGTGAAAACGCCGGACAACTGAAGTCGGCTTGGTCTCCTTGCCCTTGCCGTCCTTGATTGCAGTCCCACCGCCGGTCTCGGTACCACCGCCGCCACCAGTACCGCCAGCCGTGCCTGAACCGCCGGCGGCGGCCGCCTGCTTGGCCTGATCGGCCTTCATCTGCTGCTCAGCCACATCGCCTTTCACGAGCACACTCCGGCCGTCCATAAGGACCCGGACGCTGCCCTTGCCGCCGACCAAGCCCTCGAAACGGCCCTTGTCGCCCACGTTCTCCGCGTAGGCAAACGTTTCCGTTGCCCACGACAGGTTTGCGACGCCGTCCTGAATGGCTGTGGCGAGCACATCGCTGTCTCGCAGGCGGGGCAGGTAGAGATAGCTGGCGAAGTCATCGGCCAACTGCTTCACGCTCACCGTATCGCTCCGCCACAACGGGACGCGATCGAGCTCCATCCGTAGCCTCACGCCACCGAATGTCGTCATGAGGAGTTCATCGTTCCGCAACTTCTTGCTCGCTCGCACGGCCAGCGAGTCGTTGCCTGAGAGCTTGAGTTCAGACCACTCCACAGACCCACGCGGATCCGACTGGCCGGGTACGAGCAGCCACGGGTATGCCTCCGGAATCTGGGTGTCTACCGCCTCGTCGAAATACTTGGTCTTCGTCTCGGTCTGCCGCAGCTGGTAGTTGTCGAGATTCAGGGAAGGGGTGTTGCTGCTGGCATCCCGCCGAATCGAATCCCACGCCAGTGCCTGTTGGACCGTGCTCTTGAGGTCCCGGAGCCGTGCTGCATCGCCCACGGCAAACACGAGTGTGTTGCGGTAGGTGCGGGGGCTTGTGCCGCGGGACTGCAGGATCGCCTCAGCCTCGGCCCGGGCCGAACTGGTGGCGTCCTTTGCCGTGTGTGGATACTCCGGCCCAAGGATCACGAGCCTCGCTTCGTGATCATCCGGCACGTCGCCGCTCTTCACGCAGACGTGAACCTTGGCAAAGTCGCCGCGTGAGCTGGCCTGCTTGCGGAGTCGGCGGGCAACTTCCTCGGCAACATCGTCGTCCGAGACCCGTGCCGCCCGGTCTTCTGCCATCCTTGCCACCGAGGGCTGCGTCGAATACCACGCCCGCTTGCCATCGACGTAGAGGTAGCTCGCCTTGTCGGACAGTCGCCGAATGGCATCCCCGAAAGTCGCCACCATTTCCCCGGGCTGCACACAGCCGAGTTTGATGAGACGCTCCTCAAGGCCAAGATTCGCTGCCTTTTGCTTTGGGGCAGACCCAAGATAGATCGTTCGGGCGACCCGGCGGCAGGCGGAATATCGCCCGAGGTTTGGAATCTCCCGGTCGATTGCCAAGGGCAGCGATGTCGGGCCATCGATATCCTGCTCGATGACCGGCACCCACGGGTCGGCCATGTACCGGGTCAGCTCGAACTGCACGCTCGACTCATCGATGGGCACGTTGCCCGGCATGATGAGCAGGTTCTTGTCCTGACGCTCCCAGAGGGCATGAATGACCGCCGCCATGAGCCGCAGCACGCCTCGCGTCCGCTGGAACCGATCCAGCGTCGACCAGTCGTTGTAGAGCCGGTCGAAGAGTTCCGGGTGAACCGGGTAGGCCATCTTGATGCGGTCTTCGTAGGAACCTTCCTTGCACTCCTGCGGAAACTCCTGATGCTGCTGGCCATACATGTCGGAGAAGGCGCGGGCGACAGCGTCACGGGCAACCGCCTGCTCGTTGGTCAGGGGCTCGAAGAGCCGCCGCCGGACGATTTCGAAGCCTTCGTCCGCACTCGCCGGTCGCCAGTTAGTCTGAACCCGGCCAACGGCGTTTTTGAGACGGTTCAGGGCGTTCTGGCCCCATGTGCCGCCGATTTCGTTGTCGCTCGCCGGAATGCTGACGACGAGGAGCGTCTTCTCGGCGACCTTGGCGGACTCGCTGAGCGTCTGGGCGAACGTGAACTGCGTGTCGAAGGTACCCGCAGGTAGGTCAGAGCCTTCGTGGAGCTGCCGGGCATAGGCCACCCATTCGTCCACGAGGATCAGGCACGGCGAGTACTTGTTGAAGAGTTCCTTGAGCCGGTCGCCGGGGTTTGTGGCCCTGCGATCGTCTTCCGCGACCATCGCATAGCCTTCCTTGCCGCCCAGCTGCCATGCGATCTCGCCCCAGAGCGTGTGCACCACCGTTCCGTCGGGCTTCTTCTGCGGCTGGCCCGGAGAAATCTTGGTGCCCACGATGACCGCCCGATGCACCTTCGGCGGCATCGTCAACGACTTCTCTTGCAGGACGGGCTCGACTCCCGGGAGCGTCGCCGCGGGAACGCCTGAGAACAGATGAAAGAGGGCAAGCATCGAGTGCGTCTTGCCGCCGCCAAAGTTGGTCTGGAGTTCGACAACCGGATCGCCGCCCGTGCCAGATAGCCGGTTGATCGCCTCGACGAGCAGGCCTTCGAGACCGCGGGTGAGGTAGGTGCGGCGGAAGAACTCGGCTGGCTTCTTGTATTCGTCGCTGCCTTCGCCCTGATACACCTGCCAGAGATCCGCAGCGAATTCGGCCTGTTGATACCGGCCGCTCGCCACGTCGGCATGGGGCGTCACAACCTCCCGCCACGGCCTGAGCCCGCCCTGCGGCTTTCCTTCGGTGGGTTGGAACGACTTGGCACGCATTTCCCCGCGGCGTTGCTCGTCGATCTGGAGACGCACCAGATCCATCCGCATCTCTTCCACGGTGCCAGCCTCGGCCGCCGAGACAGCCGTGAGCAGCCGGGCAACGTTATCGAGGGCCCGGATCGTGTCGTTGGTGCTGAACGGCTCCTTGTGGGCCCAGCGGTTCCTCACCTCCTGAAGCTCACCGACGATCCCACGCTCGGTCTTTCCCAGCGTCTCCCGGAACACCGGCTGCCACTGGTCGGCCATGACGGCGAGGAGCACCTGCGGATCGGCCCAGTTCGCCTTTCGCTTGCCTTCCACCAGCACATTGACGCGGGTTTCCCACATCGGCCCGAGCCGCTGGGGCAGCTCCCGCTCGACGAATGGCTTGAGGCCGGTCGAGAGCAGGTCGAGGGCTTTTCCGACACGGTCGTGGTTTGAGAGAGCCATAATGACGTCCTTCAACAGTGATTACTGACTTCGAGTACTTACAGGCGGTTCACGCTGGCTTCAAATCGTTGCCTCGCCATTCGCACAGCTGGCATTGCGGCTCGACGGCGTTGAGAAACACAGAAGGCGAACGACCTGCAGTGTGATAACTCAGGTAGAGGTTGTCTCTCGTACGCGTCATGGCGACATAGAGACGCGAAGCCTCTCGCTTCAGGCCCTCCTCGCCGACACGCCAGTGCGGCATAGCCCCACGCGTCATGCCGAAGATGAACACCGCAAAAAACTCATGCCCCTTAGCTGACTCCACCGTGCTAATCTTCACATCGTCTTTGTCCCACTGAATGTCTTCACGCAACTCCACCGGCGACAGCCCCGCGTCCTCGAGAGCAGCGTGCATCTCCCTCCGGTCTGCCTGACTAAATCCGATCACACACACCGGCAGCTGGGCACGAGAGCTGAACCCCGCAGCCTCGTCGGCCGCGGCTCGCTGTTCACGCAGCTGCCGTATAGTCGTGATGACGAATTCACACTCTTCGCGGCGACTCTTGCACTTCACCAAGAAAGGTTTCTCGCCATGCCGCGGAGAGAAATCCGGGGCTGTCGGGTGAGCAATATCGTCGTCGTCTGCGTCAGCAAACTGATACTCGCGGATGAGCCCGTAAGCGGCCTCCAGTATTTCGCGACTGTTACGGTAGTTCTTCTTCAGAACGTAACTGCGGTTTGCGACTTTCACGCCGCACTGCTTTAGTGAGAAACTCTTGTTGTAGATGCTCTGGGCACCATCGCCGACAAGAAACAGGCCGTCGACCTGATCGACGATCCGCTTGCCTGTCGGATCGGCCACTCGCGACAGGATACGCAGTTCGATTTCCGAGAGGTCCTGCACCTCGTCAACAAGAACGCATCGGAAGCGGGTTCTTAACCGCTCGGGCGTCAACGCCATCCCAACCAAGTGCTGCCGGTTGAGAGCTTCAAGCGTTTGTTGGGCGACCCCCTCATGGTCAAGGCACTTTCTCTCCGTGAGCGTTTTGTCCCACGCAGCGACACCTGCGAGCACGGCCTTGCGTGCATCCTCGTGCAACTGATCTTTCCGACCTTTCCGCGAGAGCGACAGGTAGTCGTCGTACTTTGAAGGAACCAAGTGCGTGCGAACAAAGAAAATCTCATCCTCCAGAAAGGCCTCAAGGTGCTCATCCTGCAGTTTCGCGAGACTCGTTTTGGCAAAGAGCGGATGGGCCCGTGTCGCATTGACCGCAGCCGCAAGCGAGTCGAACTGATTGCTTCGCACCAAGGAGAACGAACGCACAAAGGCGGGCTCAAGCGACTCCAAGATGTCCATCACGAACGAGAACATTGTCCCAGTAGTGATGAAAGCGGATTCGGGCCCGCACAGCCCTTGAACAAGAGTCGCGAGCAGCCGCTTGGTGCTCTCAGTCAGCGTGACGAGTCGAATTGGTAGCCTGTATTTGCGTGCGAGATGTCGTGCTCGGTGCACCATTACGCACGTCTTGCCGCTTCCTGACACCCCACGCAAGCGAGTCGGGCCGTTGAACTCTTTCTGTGCGAAGTCTCTTTGCTCCTTGTGCAAAAAGAGCATCCAGTCCTGCCAGTCACGGTCGAGCGGCAATCCCTCGACGTCCTTCCACGTAACAAACTGCTCCGCGTTGACGTCCGCTGTAACCGCGTCCAGCAATGCATCGGCTTTCACTGTTTCAGCAGCACCGGACTGCTTCGCGATTCGCTGGTGGAGAGCGTCCCATTCGCCACGCCCCGCATGCGTGAGCATGTCTGCTGCCAGACACGCGACTTCAAGGCCAGCCACCTCTTCGACCCGGTGCAGTATCCCGTTAGCGTCCTGCTCCCAGTCCGCACCAGCCAGCGTTCGCAAGATCTCGGCGGCATGAGCTGGCAGCTGCAGTGAAGCCCATTCGGCATCTGTCACATCGCGCAGGAGTGGAAGATCAAGGGCCGAGACCGCCTGAGTCTCGATGAGGGCGATAGGGATCTGCGGTAGAGCAACCGGCGTGCTGACCTGCGTTAACTCCAGTTTCCCGTCACGCTTGTTTCGTACCCACGTATAGTCGCGATGGTTGTTCAGCCATCGTTCGGTATCCTCGTGGTCAGCGGCGTACAGAAAAACACGGCATGCCCGACCTACGTGCGTCAGTTGGGTGACCAGTCGATAGCCATCGCCCAAGTCGAACTTCTCAACGTCGGGTAGCCGCGACTCGCCGTGATTGGTTCGCGAGACCACCGTAATGATCCCGGTTGTCTGGGCCTCGGCTGCCGCGGCTAAGGCTTTGACCTTTGCCTTTGCTCCGGTTCCGCCTCGCCTACCAAGATCACGGATACAGGTTGTGAAGTAGTGCGAAAGAGAGACTTCGGGAAGCTCGGAAGCGGTGCGGGCACTCATGAAGCGTCCTCCTCTGAAAGAAACGACGTCTGCTGCGCCTCTCCGCCTGCGGCTGATGACTGGGCGAGCTTGACGATTTCGGGCCATGCGACGATGAGCGAGTTGTAGGCCATCGCCTCTTGTGCCCATTTCTTCCGCTCGCAGATCGTGTAGAGGCGGTACGCCAGCTCGCGGGCGGTCTCTGCAGCCCCCGGGTACCGAGCGTTGATCCGCCGCAGGAGTGCGGCAGCTCCCGCCTCGCCTTGTGTATCGAGGGCGTGGATGAGGTACTGGCACACCTCCCAGTGAACGATGTCCGTGTCAGTGGCCGGATCCCAAGTCTCGGGGTGGCCATTCATCAACTCCGTCCGCTTGAGCAGACGAACCTTGCCGGCTTTAGCCTGAACGATGCCCGTTTCAACGAGACCATTGATTCCAATGCTCATCGCGGTGGCGAGCGTGTTGGCGTCTCCAAACTGGCCGTCGTCGTGGGCGAACTGCTCGAACCATTTCAGCGACCAACGCGTGTCGGCGTCGTAGTCGCCCTCCTGCTCAGCAAGCACCTCGTCGAGCACCTGATTGATGAGGGCGAGGGCCGTACGAACCGTTAGCCGCTCGCCACTACTCTCCAGAACCTTCGAGTACCGCGAATAGACCGCCATACCGGGGCCAATGGCCGCTTGGGCGAGGTCTACTGGGGCGATGTTGCTAGTCTGAAGCTCACGCAATGCAGATGGCAGTTCACGTTTCAGAGCACTAACGAAATCTCTCCGGGAAATAACCGGAGCTTCCGGCAGCCGTGGACGGCAGGCTAGCACTATGCAGGATGCCAAGGCGTTGATGGAATTCTTTAGAGCTCTGGTCGACTCTGTGCGTATCGGCCATGTCCCGTGCACGGAAAAACCCGCAGAGAGTAGACCCTCTAGCATCGTCTCCCAACCTGTAGATACCGCTGTCTCGTCTTCGGGCTTCTCAGCGTCGCCATCTTCTTCGGTTTCTGACTGCTTGAATGCGTAGTACACAGTCAGCGGAAATGGGCCGGAACTGATGCGTCTCAACTGACCAAATACACGCCCAAGACCCGCCTCAAAAAACTCTTTGGCCTGAGCTTTGCCACCAGCGTGCCTGTAAGGCGAGGCAATCAGTTCTTCAGACTTCGGCGTAAGCACGGTGCGAAACAGATCGGGAATCAGATTTCCTAGCGACCTGCGGAGCCACACGTAGAAGAAGTCAGATAGGTCAGCGTACGTGATATTGTCGTAGTACGGTGGATCGGTTGAGACGACTGCA
>Ga0172376_10007595_pt1 | contig 11523 bp, 6 predicted proteins | sample Lak35m_FD_121114 | JGI IMG/M metagenome (GOLD analysis project Ga0172376, IMG submission 121114) | Freshwater microbial communities from Kabuno Bay, South-Kivu, Congo - kab_092012_35m | ecosystem: Environmental > Aquatic > Freshwater > Lake | place: Democratic Republic of the Congo: South-Kivu...
CGCGTTGTTCGGGCTACCGCGATCCGCGCCGCTCGTCGGTGGTCTCGTGCTGTCGCTGCTCACGCTGCCGACCATCATCATCGCCTCACGTGCAGCGCTCAAAGCGGTGCCGCCCTCGATTCGTGAAGCGGCGCTCGGTATGGGCGCCTCGCGTTTGCAGATGGTGATGCACCACGTGATGCCGCTCGCGATGCCCGGCATGTTGACGGGCGCGATCATCGGCATGGCCCGCGCGCTCGGTGAGTCGGCGCCGCTACTCATGATCGGCATGGTGGCCTTCATTGTTGATGTCCCGGCGGGCTTCGTCGATCCCTCGACAGCGTTGCCGGTGCAGGTCTTCCTGTGGTCGGATCTACCTGAGCGCGGCTTCGTCGAGCGCACCTCGGGTGCGATCATTGTGCTGCTGCTCTTTTTGGTCGTGATGAACGCGACCGCGGTCATCCTGCGTAACAAATTCGAGAAACGTTGGTAACGGACATGAACCAGTCGTCAAAAATCAGACCGGTGCCCGAAGGCACGAAGACCATCGGCGATGTGACCGTGCTGGAGCCTGTGTTCTCCTGTCGCGACGTCGATGTGTTCTACGGCGACAAACATGCCATCAAGAAGGTCAACATCGACATCGGTCGCAAGCAGGTGCTGGCGATGATCGGCCCCTCAGGTTGTGGCAAGTCGACCTTCCTGCGTTGTCTTAATCGCATGAACGATACGATCGTCGGTGCGCGCGTAGAGGGCGCGATCATGCTCGACGGGCAGGACATTCACGACAAGCGTCAGGACGTGGTCCAGCTGCGTGCCCGCGTCGGTATGGTGTTCCAGAAGCCGAATCCATTTCCGAAGTCGATCTATGAAAACGTCGCTTACGGGCCGCGTATTCACGGCCTCGCAGCCGATCGCGCGGAGCTCGATGAGATCGTGAATATCAGTCTGCGTCGTGCAGGCTTGTGGGAGGAGGTCAAAGACCGTCTGAATCAACCGGGCACCAGCCTCTCAGGTGGTCAGCAGCAGCGCCTCTGCATTGCGCGTGCTATTGCGGTAAACCCCGAAGTGATCTTGATGGACGAGCCGTGTTCGGCGCTCGATCCGATCGCGACGGCTCGCATCGAAGATTTGATCGACGAGCTGCGCGAGAGCTACGCGATCTGCATCGTCACGCACTCGATGCAGCAGGCCGCGCGCGTCTCGCAGCGCACGGCGTACTTCCACTTGGGTGATCTCATCGAAGTGGGTGAGACCAACAAGATTTTCACGAATCCCCAGGCGAAGCTGACCGAAGACTACATCACCGGTCGATTCGGCTAGGCGACTCAGCAGCGAGTTTGATCGGGCGGGCCAGACGGTCCGATCGCGCCGCTTCAGTGGTGCGGGGCTTCCCGCAGCCATTTCGTCGCCACCCATTTCTCCCCCGCTCGTACAGGCATGCCGCCGTGCAGGGTTTTCGTCGAGGGATGAGGGCGGTCGTAGCTGAAGAACACCGCGTTTCCTTTGACGGCCGCGACCTCTAGGCCGATATCCGGAAAGTTCGTCGCGCCGCCGTCTTCGGGCGTGTTGAGGTACATCACGAGCGAGGCTACGCGCTGTCCGCCTCGGGCTAAAAAGGGCGCGGCACCCGGTTGCGCGGGGTCGACGTAGTCGTAGTGCGGTTTGTATTCCTGGCCAATTTCATAGCGAAGGATTTGCAGGGCTTCACCATGATCGACCGGCCAATTGAGCAGCGCTGCGATGCGTTGCTCGATGCGCGAAATGAGTGGTGTGCCTTCGCGGACGAGAGCGGCGCCGCTGCTGGTGCGTGCCTCATGCGGTTTTTCACCGCCGCCTTCCAAATCGACCACGTTCGATGGCGTCACGTGCGCTCGCGAGAGGGCGATGAGTTCATCGCATTCGTCATCGCTCAGTAATCCGCCGAAGAGCACCACCCTCGGCAGCGTGAGGCTGAATAACACGTTGACCTCGCGATCGAGTGCGTGGACCACTGAGGGCCACGCGGTACCAATGGGTTGTGGAACTCGGATAGGCGGCACGGAGTCCGGAGTCTTCTCGGGGACAATCTTTGAGGCCACAAGCTCAGTGACTCGAGACTCGAGAGCGGCAGTCATGTAAGTGATCGCCTGATCTTCGTCGTATCCGTTACGAACCAGTTCCGCTAGGAGCGCCTGCGGAGAATGGCCAGCCTCCGTCTGCTGGATGATCCATTGCCGAAGCTCAGGGGAGCCGTGGAACGTCGTAGCCATGGGCCAATTATAACCCTGTGCTTTTCCCGAGATTTCGGCGGGGCGTCAGGCCTCACGAGCGACGCCACCTCGCTGTCATGTAAGCGTCACTGCGCTGTCACATCGGGCGCTTAACTTTGTCGCCCGAGGTCGACCGGCATCCGCCGTTCGATTTCATCAACCCTTAATTCAAATCGGCGTCGATCGGCCCGTACGGAGCGTCTTCAAAATGCAAACCCTGGAAAAGCACCGAAATCTGTTGTTCCTCGCCGCCTCTGTGGCGGTGCTCGCTGGTTGCGGCTCGGAAGAGATCGCCTCCCCGGGCAGCGGCGGCAACGTGACTGTGAACATCACGACGCCGCCCCCGCCGCCGCCGCCGCCGCCGCCGGCCTCGACGCTCGTGACGCCCGCACCGGGCTGTCCGACGATCGACGACTCCGCTGGCCTGCGCGACCTCGGCACGATCACGGGCCCGACCGGCACCTACCGCAACTGCGAGCTGCCGTCGCGTTTCACACGCAGCTCCACGCTCACGCGCATCCCGGGCCTCCTGTACTCGCTCGGCGGACGCGTCGACGTGGGTAACGACCTCGGTGCTGCGGCTGCCTCGGGTCAAACGGCCGTGGTCCTCACGATTCAGCCGGGCGTCGTAATCTTCGGTTCGACCGGTCCCTCCTGGCTGCACGTCAACCGTGGTAACCGCATCAGCGCGGTGGGCACGGCGTCGGCGCCGATCGTCTTCACGAGCCGCGACAACATCCTGGGTCTCACGACCGACGACTCGCAAGGTCAGTGGGGTGGTGTGGTGCTCTCGGGCCGCGCTCCGATTACGGACTGCACGATTGCGACCAATGCGACCCCGGGCTCGGTGAACTGCGAGCGTCAGGTGGAAGGCGCGACCGATCCGGCGATCTACGGCGGTGCGACGGCGAACGACAACAGCGGCACGCTGCGCTACGTTCAGATTCGCTTCTCCGGTTACGTGCTCTCGGGCAACTCCGAACTGCAGGCGCTCACCACGGGCGGCGTCGGTAGCGGCACGTCGATCAGCTACGTGCAGCTGCACAACAGCTCGGATGACGGCCTCGAATTCTTTGGCGGTACGCACAACGCGTCGCGCTTCGTGATTACGGGCGCGGATGACGACAGCGTCGATCTTGATACCGGTTATCGCGGACTGATTCAGTACGTGATCGCCGTACAGAAGACCTCGGGTGGTGCGGACTCGATGATCGAGCTCGATTCGCCGGGTACCAATGCGACGACGAGCGAGACGCAGCAGCCGCGCACGTTCATGAAGCTCGCGAACTTCACCTTCGTCCACCGCAACTCGGCTTCGGGTAACGGTGCAGCCATGCGCTTCCGCGGTGCGGCCGACGCGTCGTTGGTCAACGGTTTGGTGGTCTCGCCGATCGCGTGCTTACGCCTCGACAACACGGCGACGGGTCCGAGCATCCTCACGGCCGATGCGGCGATCGGTAAGGTCGGTGCACCGGCTTTCCGTTCGGTCGCGATGCAGTGCGGCACGACGGCGATTCGTGCGGGCGACAACATCACGGCGGCTCAAGCCGACGCGGCGTTCAACGTGGCGGGAAACAACAACATCTCGACGTTCACGGCCTCGCTGACCGGTGGGTTCATCAACGGCGCCAACGAGACGGCTCGTACGGCGACCGATCCGAAGACGGTTGATGCCGGCTTCGATACGACGACCTATATCGGTGCCGTGAAGGACGCGGCCGACACCTGGTACGCCGGTTGGACCTGCAACTCCGCCACGGCAAACTTTGGCTCGACCGGTACGGCCTGCACTTCGGTGCCGCGACCGTAATTCTTTGTCAGCACTCGCTGCGGATCGTGGCCCAAGTCACGGTCCGCAGCGCCGCCGAAGATCGTTGTTTTCGAGGACGTCTCATGGATCATTTGATCACGGGCCCGCGAACCCTTCTCGTCGCTGCTGCGCTCACGTTTCCTTTGGCCGCAGTCGCGTCTCCTCAGCAGGTTGACCCGCCCGCCTCCTCAGAGGCTCCGCAGGAGGCTCAAGAAGAAGTCGTCGACGTAGACACCATCGGTGAGATCGTCATCGTCGGACGTCGCGAGCAAAATCTTCAACAAGCCACGAATGTCGTGCTCTCGGTACTCTCGTCCGAAGATATCGCCCGAACGGGTGAGGGCGATGTGGCCGGCGCCTTGAGTCGTGTGACGGGTCTCAGCGTCGTCGGTAACGGGTTCGTGTATGTCCGCGGTCTTGGCGATCGATACTCGCAAGCGCTTTTGAACGGTTCGCCGCTACCGAGTCCTGAGCCGTTGCGTCGTGCCGTTCCGCTCGATCTGTTTCCGACCGATGTCATCGCCTCATCGCTGGTGCAGAAGAGCTATTCGGCCAACCTCGCCGGTGAGTTCGGCGGTGGTTTGATCAACCTGACGACGCTCGCCGTACCCAAAGAACCGTTCCTCAAGTTCGGCGCGGGCGTGAGTGGCGACACCGAGACAGCCGGGCAGATCGGCTACACCTACTACGGTAGCAAATACGATGCCACCGGCATGGACCGCGGCATCCGCGACGTACCGCCGGCGCTGGCCTCGTTCTTTTCGAGTGGCGAGCGCATCAGCGCAGGCAATGGCGATACTCAGAATATTTTGAAGCAGCTGGTCAATCGTTATACGGGATTGATTCAGTACAACGACAAGATGCCAGTGAACGCCTCGGGCTCGGTCTCGGGCGGTACTTCACGTGTTATCGGTGACGGTGAGCTCGGCTTGATCGTTACCGCAGGGTACGACAACTCCTGGCGGACCAAGGACAACACCGAGCAGACGCCGGGCGATGAGAAATTCACGACGGTCGACAAAGATTATCGTGAGGTCGTTTCCGAGAATCGCATCGTAGTCAACGGGCTGCTTGGTCTCGGTTATGAGTTCGGCGACGGCAACAAGCTGCGTTGGACCAACCTCATTATTCGCGACACCCTCAAGCGCACAGGGTATGCCGAGGGCAAGCAGAACATCACGAAGACGGGCTTCGACTTTCTTGAGCAGCAGACTGGCTGGTACGAGCGTCAGGTCGTGAGCACGCAACTGAGTGGTGGTCTCAACTTTGACCCGCTCAAAATCGGTGCCCGCGTCGCCTACGCAGAATCGACCCGTGATGCGCCGTTCGAACTCGGCTTCGGCTACTCGCGTTCTAATATCGCGAACTCGCCTTACGGTTCGTACTTCATCAATCGTCTCGACAACGGTCAGACGGGTTTCGGGAACATCGTGTTCTCGGAGCTCGAGGAAGATCTGCTCTCGTATGGCGTCGACTTTACGTACGCGCTCTCGCCGCAGTGGGTGTTATCGGCGGGTTTGGAGGGCAGTAAGACCGAGCGATACTCGCAGCGTCGCGAGTTCCAGATCTCGGCGCCGTCCACGTTTGAGTCGGGAGTGGCGATGCTCCGCCCCGACTATCTGCTCGGCGGCGCGATCGTCGAGTACTACAACATCGGTTTGATCGAGACCACCGAAACCGATCCGGCGTTCGATGCCTCGCTCAAGACCAACGGCGCCTATGCGCAGGTACAGGGTGAGTTGTTCGATCGCTTCGAGATCAACGCGGGAGCGCGTTTTGAGAAAGCCGAGCAGCTCGTGAATCCGCGTCAGGTCTTCAAGACGCTGAGCAATTCAGGCGCGGGCACGAACCTCGAGAATGATTACGTTCTTCCGGCACTGACCTTGACGTACAAGTTCGGCGAGAACATGCAGATCCGCGCCAATGCCTCGAAGACGATTGCGCGTCCGCAGTTCCGCGAACTCATGTTCCAGGTCTATTACGATCCGGATGGCAATCGCTCGTTCCGCGGCAATCCGTTGTTGGTCGACAGCGAGTTCACCAACGCAGAGCTTCGTTACGAGTGGTACTTCGCACGTGACCAGCGGGTGTCGGCGGCGGGGTTCTGGAAGCAAATCGACAATCCCATCGAAGCGTTTACGGGCTTCAGCGAGAACAGTCCGGTCACGAGCTTCGCGAACGCGCCGAAGGCTTCGCTCTACGGCATCGAGTTCGAGTCGCAGAAATACTTTGATATGGACCTGTGGTTCGAGTCGCCAGCCTTCGCTTCGCGTCGTGCGGTGTTGATCGGTAACTACACGTGGTCGAAGTCCAAGATCGACGTGGGTGCCAACGACACGACCGCCGTGTTCGGAACGGTGGTTCAGCCAGCCCGTAACTTCTTCATCGACGGCGCGCCGCTGACCGGGCAGTCCGAGCATCTGGCGAACATCCAGATTGGTCTCGAGGACTCCGCTTCGCTTTCTCAGCAGACGCTGCTGATCTCGTACTCCAGCGATCGAGTGACGAGTCGTGGTGCCGGTGGTGCGCCTGACGTGCTCGAGTCGCCGGGCGTGAGCATCGACTTCGTAGCGCGTCAGGGTGCGAACCTCTTTGGGCAGGATGTCGAGTTTAAGTTCGAGGCGCGCAACCTCTTGGGACGCGACTATCGCGAGTTCCAGGGCTCGGGCTCGAACATCGTGTACTACAACCGCTACGAGCGCGGCACGAAGTTCTCGGTCTCTGTATCGACGAGCTTCTGATTGGCGGCGGCGCTTCAGGCGCCGCCTCGATCAGGCGCTGCGCTCAGTCCGTCGAGCGCAGCAAATCGTTGATGGAGGTCTTCGCGCGCGTTTGCGCGTCGACCTTCTTCACGATGACGGCCGCATAGAGCGAGTGCGAGCCGTCTTTGGAAGGCAGACTTCCGGGTACGACGACGGCACCGGCGGGCACTCGGCCTTGGGTGATCTTTCCTGTCTCGCGATCGTAGATGCGCGTGCTCTGACCGATGTAAACGCCCATCGAGAGCACGGCGCCTTCTTCGACGATGACGCCCTCGACGACCTCGGACCTCGCACCGATGAAGCAGTTGTCTTCGATGATGGTGGGCGAGGCCTGCAGCGGCTCGAGCACGCCGCCGATGCCGACCCCGCCTGAGAGGTGCACGTTCTTGCCGATCTGCGCACAGGAGCCCACCGTCGCCCAGGTGTCGACCATGGTGCCCGAGTCGACATAGGCGCCGATGTTCACGAACGAGGGCATGAGCACGACGTTGGGGCCCACATAGGCGCCTTTGCGCACCACGGCATCAGGCACGACGCGCGCACCGCTCGCGCGGATCGAGGCTTCGTCCATCGCGGCGTATTTGAGTGGCACTTTGTCGAAGAAGCGGGTGTAGCCGCCCTCGATGACACGATTGTCGTAAGCCCGAAAGTAAAGCAGCACGGCCTTCTTGAGCCAGTCGTTCACCTGCCAGTGCCCATCGCGCTTCTCGGCGACGCGCGCCTTGCCCGAGTCGAGCAGGTCGAGCGCTTCGTCGAGCGCGACTTTGAGTTCGCGCGAGATGCTCTTCGGGTTGATCTCAGCGCGCTGTTCGAACGCGGCTTCGATGAGGGTGCGCAGGGCCGTGTGGTCGGTGCTCATGGTCGGGTTTCCAAAGATCGAGGTAAAGTGCTAGCGACTCGCGGCAAATCGCGCGATTCGCGTCGCAGCCTCGACGCATTCGTCGACGCTCGCGACCAAAGAAATACGCAGGCGCCCGGCGGCGGGGTTGCGGCCATGGATGGGGCGCGCAAGGTAGCTGCCCGGAACAACAGTCACGTTTTCGCGGGCGAAGAGCTCGCGTACGAAGACCTCGTCGTCGCCCCGGGTGTCGGCCCAAAGATAAAACCCGCCCTCGGGCGCGGTGAAGTCGAGGTGAGGCGCGAGGATGGGCATAACCTTCGCGAACTTCTCGCGATAGAGCCTGCGGTTTTCGGTGACATGCGCTTCGTCGCGCCAAGCCGCGATGCTTGCGGCTTGTGTGGGCAGCGGCAGTGAGCAACCGTGGTAGGTGCGATAGCGCAGGAAACTCTCGAGCAGCGCGGCGTCGCCTGCGACGAAGCCCGAGCGCAGCCCAGGCAGGCTGGATCGCTTCGAGAGGCTGTGAAACACCACGCAGCGCTCGAACCCGCTGCGACCGTCGGCGATCGCCGCAGAGAGCAGCGAGGGCGGCGGGTTCGACTCGTCGGGGTAGAGCTCGGTGTAGCACTCATCGGAGGCCACGAGAAAATCGTGACGCTCGGCGAGCGCGAGCACACGACGCCACGCCTCGATGCTCATCACGGCGCCGCCGGGGTTACCGGGACTGCACAGATAAAGCAGCTGCACACGGTCCCAGACCGAAGCGGGTACGGCCTCGAGATTAGGCAAAAATTTGTTCGAGGCCGGTGTCTCGATGAAATAAGGCTCGGCCCCAGCAAGCAGCGCCGCACCTTCATAGATTTGGTAGAACGGGTTCGGCATCGCAACCAGCGGTGCACCGCTCGAGCCCGTCGCACTGCGATCGATGGCCGCCTGCGCAAACGCAAAGAGCGCTTCGCGCGTGCCCGACACGGGCAGCACGTTCTCGCGGCGTACGGCGTCGGCGCCGAGACGGAACCTGCGCTCGAGCCAGCGTGCACAGGTGTCGCGCAGTTCATCACTCCCGGCGGTGGTGGGGTAGGCGCTGAAACCCGCGAGCGAGTTTTTGATCATCTCGAGCACGAAGGGTGGCGGCGCATGCTTGGGCTCGCCGATCGAGAGTGCGATGTGCGCAAGGTGCTTCGGCGGCGTGACGCCCGCTTTGAGTGTGGCGAGACGTTCGAAGGGATAGGGCTGGGTTTTTTTGAGATCCGGGTTCATGCGGCGCGGCGTCGTTCGAGGGCTTCGGTGAGGCGTGCGACGAGTCGCTGCGCACGCTCGTCGGCGAGCGGACCATGACCGGTATCGCTCACGTAAAAGACGTCTTCGGCGCGCTCGCCCACGGTCATGACCTTGGCGCCGAGCAGATCGATGCGCTCTTCCATCATGACTTTGCCGATGTCGCAGAGCAGACCAGGTCGGTCCGCGGCGATGATTTCGAGGACGGAGCGCTGGTTTCGATCGTCCGCCGTCACGATGATCTGCGTGCGCGTGTTGAAAAGCCGGGCCTGACGCGGCGCTCGACGCGAGACGGCGAGCACGGTGTCGCGCGGTGCGGCGAGTGAGCGGGTGAGGGCGTATTCGATTTCGGTGTGGCGCTCGACATCGGCGATGGGCGTGCCGTCTTCCTCGAGCACGTGATAGAGATCGATGCTGTTGCCATCACCGGTCGGCGTGATGCGCGCATCGACGATGTTGAGGCCGAGTTGATCGAGCACAGCCGTCGTACGCGCGAAGCCGTGTTGACGATGCGGCGCGTAGGTCATGATGGACGTCGTCCCGCGCTCGCTCTCGGCCTGTACCGAGACCACCGGATCATCGCTCCCGGGTTCGCGCGCGGCGAGCACCCGCGTATGCCAGGAGATCTCTTGCGGCGTGTGGCGCAAGAAATAGGCCTCGGAGAGCATGGTCCACACGCCATCAACCGCCGTACCGGCGACGCCCGTGGCGGCGAGTAGTTCGCGAGCCTGCGACTGGTTCTCTTGCTTGAGTTCTTCCTGGTCGATCGGGGTTTCGAGGCCGCGACGCAGGGCGCGCTTCACGCGGTCATGGAATTCGCTGAAGAGCGAGGCTTTCCAGGAGTTCCAGAGGCGCGGGTTGGTCGCGCGTACATCGGCTGCGGTCAGCACGTAGAGGTGATCGAGGTGGGTCTCATCGCCCACGAAGCGCGCGAATTCATTGATGACCTTGGGATCGGCGATGTCCTGCTTCTGCGCCGTGAGCGAGAGCTGCAGGTGATTACGCACGAGCCAAGCGACGAGACGCGCGTCGTAGCGCGAGAGGCCTTGCTCGAGGCAGAAGGCCTCGGCATCGACGGCGCCGAGTTCCGAGTGATCGCCGCCGCGACCCTTGGCGATGTCGTGAAAGAGCGCCGCGAGATACGCGACTTCCGGGCGCGGCAGCGACTGCATGATCTGCGAGAGATTGGGCAGCTCGTGGTTGAACCGCGGCAGGGCGAGGCGGCGCAGGTTGCTCACCACGAAGAGGGTGTGTGCATCGACCGTGTAGGCATGGAACAGGTCGTACTGCATGCGGCCGACGATGCGACCGAACGAAGGAATGTAACGCCCGAGCACACCATAGGTGTTCATGCGCCGCAGTTCGTTGGTGACACCCGCCGGTGCTCGCAGGATCTCGAGGAATAGGCGATGGTTGCGCGGGTTCTGGCGGAACTCTTCGTCGATCAGCCAAAGATTTTGTTCGATGGCCCGAATGGTGTGTGCGCGAACGCCGCGGATGTCGGGGTTCTGCTGCAGCAGTGCGAAGACTTCGAGGAGCGTCGAGGGTTGGCGCACGAACACGTCGTCGTGCATCGCCTCGAGATAACCATTGGTGACTTGAAAGCGCGGGTTGAACGGCACGGGGTCGGCGCTCTCATCGAGGATGGCCTCGCGAAAGAGCTGCAGCAGCAGTTCGTTGAGCAGGCTCACATCGAGCACGGTGCGGTAGTAGCGCTGCATCAACTGCTCGACGGCGAGCGTGAACGTGGCGTCTTCGTAGCCGAAGAGGCCGGCGAGTTTCATTTGATGATCGAAGAGCAGGCGATCCTCGCGCCGTCCCGTGAGGGTGTGCAGCGCAAAGCGCACTCGCCACAAGAAAGACTGCGCCGCCTGCAGACGTCGCGCCTCGGCCTGGGTCAAAAAGCCTTTCTTCGCGAGCTCTTCGAGCGAGTTCACACCGAAGTGACGCTTGGCGACCCAGGCGATGGTCTGGATGTCGCGCAGGCCGCCGGGGCCGGTTTTGACATTGGGCTCGAGGTTGTAGGCGGTGTCGTTGGCTTTTAGATGCCGATCGGCCTGCTCGCGCACCTTGGCTTCGAAGAAATCTTTGACGGGCCAGAGATGATCGGGCGAGAGCGCCTCGAGCATGGCCTCGACGAGAGTGGTGGAGCCCGCGAGGCGTCGCGCCTCGATGAGCGTCGTCATGATGCTGACATCGGCCGCCGCTTCGCTGCGGCATTCGTCGACGGTACGGACGCTATGGCCGATCTCAATGCCGATATCCCAAAGAAATGTCACGAAGTGTTCGATAGCCGCGCGACCCGTCTCATCGAGCGTATGCGGCACGAGAATGAGAATGTCGACGTCGGAGCAGGGGTGTAGTTCGCCACGTCCGTAACCGCCGACCGCGACGAGCGACCAATCGGCATCGTGGTTCGGCAAACGTGTGCGCCAGGCTTCGCGCAGCACGCCATCGAGCAACTGCGCACGCGCACGCACCAGGGTTTCGACGGGTTCCTCCGCTTCGAACCGGCGTCGCAGTTCGGTTTGCCCCTCGCGCAGCAGTTGCGCGTAGGCCTCGGCGCTGTGCCCTGCCGCGGCGACCCGCGCCGGGAGCGCCTCA
>Ga0172376_10007597_pt1 | contig 11523 bp, 8 predicted proteins | sample Lak35m_FD_121114 | JGI IMG/M metagenome (GOLD analysis project Ga0172376, IMG submission 121114) | Freshwater microbial communities from Kabuno Bay, South-Kivu, Congo - kab_092012_35m | ecosystem: Environmental > Aquatic > Freshwater > Lake | place: Democratic Republic of the Congo: South-Kivu...
CGAGGAGAGGCGTGCGGCGGCGCGGTGAGGCATGTGCGACGGGTCGGGTGGTGGGAGGTCGCGTACGCACGCCTGGAGGCGTACGCCACGAGGAGAGGCGTGCGGCGGCGCGGATGTCTCCAGGCGTGCCTCATGAGTTGCACGTCCTCAGGCGTGCCTCACGTGGCGCACGCCTCCAGGCGTGCGAACCGAGGTCAGCGTCGTTCGGTATCGCTCCCTCGGGCGTGAGGAGATTCCGTCACTTCGTGCGCTGGTCCCAGCGGTAGGCCGCGCGGGAGGCGTCGGCGAAGAACCAGCGTTCCGCGTCCGGTCCCTGTTTCTTGACGTACGACGTGACGATCCCGAGGACGTCGGCGTAGCCGCCCGACCGGGCTGAGACCGGCCAGTTGCTGCCGAAGAACAGCCGCCTCGTGCCGAAGGCGTTCCACACGCAGTCGAGCCACGGCTCGTAGTACGCCGTGTCGGTGCGACCCGTGGGCGTGCCGGCCGCATGCGCCTGCGACTCGACGAGGGCCGAGACCTTGAGGAAGACGTTGGGGTGACGCGCGACCGTCGCGACGGCATCCCGCCACGCCGCGTCAGGGCCGGCGTCGGAGATGCGCGTGCTGCCCATGTGCTCGACGACGATCCGCAGCGCCGGGAACCGCGTCGCGAGCCGGTCGATCGCGCCATTCACCGGTCCACCATTCACGTCGAGCGTGAGGTCATGACCGGCGAACCGCTCGAGGTCGGCAACGTAGGCCTTGTCGTCGAGACCCTCGAGGAGCCGCCCGGCGTTGACGCGAACACCTTGGAAGAGCGGGTGCGCCGCGAACCGATCGATGAGCGCGCCGCACCCCTCGTCGCCGATCGGCAGGTTGCCCACGATGCCGACGATGCCCTGCATGCCGGGCCGCGGGGTGTGCTTCGCGGCGAGGTCGAGGAGCCACTGGTTGTCGTCCACCCACGCGCTCGCCTCGACGATGATCGTGCCGGTGACGCCGAGGGGCGCGACCAGTTCCTCCCACTCTCCCGGCAGCACGGTGCGGTAGAGCACCGCGTCGCCCTTGCCGGGCCAGGGCACGCCCTCGGGCCGATGCGGATCGTAGAAGTGCGTGTGCGTGTCGATCACGACGCGGGGGGCGGCGGCGTCAGGCCGCGGCTCGTCAGCACGCAGGGCGGCGGCCGCACCGGCGGCGAGCGACCCGGCGAGAAAGTCCCGACGACCAAGCTCCTTCATCGCTCGACTCCCGTGTGTCAACGTGCCGCCGCGGGGCGGGCCCCCTGTGCGGGCCACTCCCACGAGTGGCCATCCCACGCCACGACCCGGCGCAGGAACGTCTCGACCCCGTCGGCGTAGCATCCCAGGAGAAACGCGCCCTTCTCGGCCGAGGCGAGCGCCGGATCGCCGAGATGGCCCGGGGCGTCGCCGCCGTTCGGCCGCCGTTCCTGCGTGATCCAGCCGCGGTAGGCAGGCTCGAAGCTGTAGCCGACGTCGCGGGGCTCGAGCCGCTCGAAGGGCTTCACGAGATCGGGCCGGATCGCGAGCATCATCGAGGTCTCCCACTCGCAGGCGTGCCCGACGGCCGACTGCGCGAGGTCGCTCCGTTCTCGCTCGGGGTGGGCGAAGTCCCAGTAGCTCGCGAAGAGGAGCAACAGATCGGTGCGCGCGCGATGCCGCTGCCGCACCTCGAACGTCGCCTGCTTCGCCGGCGTGATGTTGCCGCCATGGCCGTTGAGGAAGAGGATGCGTCGGAAGCCGTGGCCGAGCAGGTTTTCGAACAGGTCGTTGACGAGGTCGAGGTACGTGCGCGGGCCGGCCGACAGCGTGCCCGCGTATTCGAGGTGGTGGTGCGAGTTGCCGAGCCAGAGAAGCGGTGCGAAGAGCGCGTCCCGTCCGAGCCGTGGCTCGACGCGACGCACCACTTCGCCGAGGAGCATGCTGTCGGTCGCCAGGGGGAGATGTCTCCCGTGCTGCTCCATCGCCGCCACCGGCACGACGACCGGTGTGTGCGGGGCGAGGGCCGCGATCTCGGGGGAGGTGAGTTCGGCGAGATTCATCGAGCGAGCCGTTCCGTGATGCCACGACGTCCGCGATCCGACACGTTGTACCGCACGCGTGCCCGACGGAGAGGCCACGCGGGCAGGGACCGCCGGCGGGCCGCGTTCCCGGAGATCAGACCTGCCAGCCCTCCCGGTACTCACGTCTCAAGAGGGCATCGACGTCCGGTCTGCCGCTCGTCAGCCGTGCCGCATCCCACGCAAACTCCCCCTGCACACGGTAGGCGATGTTGGCCAGGAGGACGCTCTCCGCGAGCGGCCCGCTGGAGCCGAAGTGGCAGGTGGCTGGAGGACCGCCCCGGCAGGCGTCGAGCCACTCCTGCCGGAAGCCCGGTGACCGTGGCAGTGTCTCGGGGGCCGTCGCGCCCGCGAAGCGTTCCTCGGGCAGGAGCGCCCAGTCGTCGAAGCCGCAGAGGAGCATGCCGTCGGTGCCGATGAAGAGCGTGTTCTTCCTGCGGGCAGACTTCGCGTCGATCCCGCGCTCGGCAAGGATCGGCGGCGGTCCCTGATACCAGTGCACCGAGACCGGCGGGAGCATGGCCCCCGTGGCCGACATGCGTGCGGGGAAGTCGAGCCGACTGCTCAGGGACGTGGGCGATCGCGTGGGATCGGGCGGCGGGCCTTTACCGGCGACGCGGATCGGATGGCCGAGCTCGAGCGCCCAAAACGGGATGTCGAGGATGTGGCAGCCCCAGTTGCCGGTCTCGCCGGTCCCGAACTCCCACCAGAACCGCCAGTCGTACGGCGCGAGCCCCTTCGTGTAGGGCCGAGGTGAGACTGGCCCGAGCCAGAGATCCCAGTCGAGGCCCGGCGGCGCCTTCTCCGGAGCCCCGAGCGGCGCCGGCATGCCGCGCTTGCTGTCGATCCAGGAATGCACCTCGGTCACCGTGCCGATCCGTCCGGAGCGCGCGAGTTCGACGCCCGCCCGGAGGCCCGCCAGTGCGTGCCGCTGGCAGCCGAGCTGCGTGGCCAGGCCCTTGGCGGCCGCCACATCGGTGATCCGACGGACCTCCTCGACCTCGTGGGCCAGCGGCTTCTCGAGATAGAGGTGCTTGCCGCGCTCGATCGCCCACCACGCCGGATGGAAATGCGTGTGGTCGGGCGTGCTGATGACGACGGCGTCGATCCGGTTTTCGAGCGCGTCGAACATGGCGCGGAAGTCGGTGAACCGCGCAGCCTCGGGATGGGCCTCGAAGGCCTTGCCGGCCCGCGCCTCGTCGAGGTCGCAGAGGGCCACGACGTTGTGTGTGCGCATGCCGCCGAGATTGGCTCCGCCCTGGCCCCCGATCCCCACGAACGCGAGGTTCAGTTTTTCGCTCGGGGCGGGATCGGCGGACCGGGCCGTGCCGTGGCTCACGAAGAAGCCGGGCATCGACGCCCCGACGCACACCCCCGTGAAGGTCCTCCGGGAAACGACGCCTCTGGTCATGCGGGTGAATCCTTCTCGTGGTGATGAAAAAGTCGTGGGTCTGGCGACGACGGCGGCCGACGCTCGGCAGCGGTGCCGACGTGCCGCCGCTCAGCGGGCGGCGCGAGGTTCGTCCTCGGGCTCGGGGCGGCTGTCTCGCGTGTCGCCGGTGTCGTCGCTGGATTCGGTGCTGGTTTCGGTGCTGGTTTCGGTGCTGGTTTCGGTGCTGGTTTCGGTGCTGGATTCGTCGTCGTCCTCGTGCTCGCCCACGGCCCACTCCGGGTAGGGTGCGTGCGGCCCCTTCATCGCCGCCCACAGCACGCGGTTGAGCGCGTCCTCGGGAGCCCGGTCGATCTCGCGGAAGTTCATGGCGGCGCTTGCGATCGCCGCCGCACGCAGCACGGGATCGAGGATCGCCTGCGGTGCGGGATTCATCTGGTCGAGCGGCACGGTCACCGGCCGGGCGGTGAAGGGACGCAGGTCGGCCTGATCGGTGAAGCAGTCGAACATCGGTGTGGCGGACGCGTCGAACTGGTTCATCGGTCGCAGGCCGAGGATCTGCCCGATCGTGCGGAGGATGCTCGTCGTGTTGTACTGCGTGCTCACGGTGACGCCGCGCTTGGCGTAGGGGCTCGCCACGTAGCATGTGGTGCGGTAGCCGCTGACGTGGTCCCAGCCGGCCTGCGGGTCGTCCTCGATCGCGAAGATCGCCATCCGCGGCCAGAAGGGGCTCTTCGACAGGCCCTCGACGATCCGGCCGAAGGCGAGGTCGTTGTCCGCCATGCACGACGCCGGCGTGGGGCTGCCGCGCGACGTGCCGCTCGTGTGGTCGTTGGGCAGGCAGATGATCACGAGATTCGGGTAGCGGCCCTCCTGCTCGTAGCCGGCCAGTTCGCGGAGCACGACGTCGGCCCGCAGCTGGTCGGGCACGCGCATGTCCCAGCCGACGGTATCCCGCGGTGAGAACGGCCGTACCGACTCGATGGCCGGCTCGCAGGCGAAGACGACGTCGCCCTGATCGGGGCCGGCCTTCCATGCCGCGTAGCACGCCAGGGAGTCGGGCGTGCCCTTGCGCGTGGCATCCTTCCAACGCACGTTCGGCATCATGAACTCGCCGTAATTGCGGATCGTGCGACCGTGCATCCGCGCGCTATCCCAGATGAATCCGGCCGGCGAGTAGGCGAGCGCGTCGATTTCGCCCGGCCCCATGCCGTCGGGATAACTGCGTGGAAACCCGGCGAAGCTCTTCTCGAGGTAGTCGGTGGCGACGGCGGAGGTGCTCCAGTTGTGGCCGTCCGCGGACAGGATGCCGCAGCAGTAGGCGTTGTCGAGCAGGACGAACTCGGTGGCGATGGCATGGTGGTTGGGCGTGATCTCCGCGCCGAAGATGCAGAGGTCGGCGTCGCCGTTGCCCTGGGGCAGGTCGCCGAGGACCTGGTCGTAGGTGCGGTTTTCCTTGATCACATAGACCACGTGCTCGATGAGGCTCGGCTCGCCGATCCGTTCGGGGATCGCCCGCGCGGCGACGCCATCCCGCGGCTGCACAAACGCCTCGACGATCGCCGCGGCCCGCATGTTGCGGGCGGCGACCTCCGACTGGGCGGCGAGGTCGGCGTCGTCGGGCACCGGGAGGAGCGAGAGCGAGCCGTGATACTGGTGCGAGTTGAATCCCGTGCCCTTGCCGTGCCGCTTGGGCTCCGTCGGCAGACCCTTGATGTTGGCGACGGCGAGCTGCCCGTGTGACGCGTCGAAGGCGATCGCACCCGGATACCACCCCACGGGCACGAGGCCCACGAGCCGGGTGTCACCCTTCTCGGCGGGATCCCAGGCGAGCACGGCGACGGCGTTCTGCGACCCGTTGCAGACGTAGAGCCGCGCGCCCGCCGGATCGAAGGCGAGCGCGTTGGGAGCCGCCCCGAAGAGGTCCGCCGGCGTGCGCTTGGTCCACACCGTCTCGACGAGGTCGCCCGTGGCGGCGTCGAGGATCGCGAGCGTGTCGTCGGCCGCATTCGCGCAGACGACGTGGCGGCGGTCCGGCGCGACGGCGAGCGCCGACGCGTGTCGCCCCGTGAGTGTCTCGCGGACGGTGTTCTCGCGCAGGTCGACGATGCTCACCGAGCCTTCGCGTGCGACGTGCGTCGTGGGGTCGACGCGCACGAGCGTGCCCTTGCCGGCAGGCCCCGTGACGTCGCCGGAGCCGGGCCGTCGGCCGCCCCAGTTGCTCACGAAGGCGCGACCGCCGACGAGGACGACGTCGTAGGGCGCGACGCCGACGTCGAACGTGCGCCGCACCTCGCCCGTCGCCGTGTCGATCTCGAGCAGCCGGTTGGAAAGATTGCCGCACACATAGAGCGTGCCGCCGTCGTCGCTCACGGCGAGGCCCGCCGGGATCTCGGCCTTCCGCGCGGGGGCGTCGGCCGTCGGCAGCCTGATGCTGTGCGACGGCGTCACCGCACCATCGGCGACGGCGAACACCTTGATGGAGCCGTGGACGTTGCTCATGTAGAGCCGCGACCCGTCGGGCGCGAAGACGAGCCCCGTAAAGCTCTCGATCGCCTTCGTGTCGGGGGCGAGGTTGCGGGCCGACTCGGCATCGGCCGGAGGCTTCGCCACGTCGTCGGCGGGAGGCTTGACGCGGGCGACGATCTCAGCGGTCGCCGGATCGACGACGACGATCTCGTTGGTCTTGCCCGCCGTGACGAGCAGCCGGCCGTCGGGAGAGAGGGCGAGCGCCTGCGGCCGCAGGCCGGGCAGCGGCACCTGCCTTCCAACGGGCGTCACCACCTGGTTGACCGGCGTGACCGTGCGGCCCGCGGCCGATGTGCCGACCCGTTCGGTGGGATCGTCGGCCCCGCGGGCGGCGGCTCCGAGGACACCGGCTCCGAGGACGGTCAGCGTGAGGACGATTCCTGCGCTGCATGCATGCTGCACGGGACAGGCTCCCTCGACGGGTGGACGGTCGCGTTCGGCGATCCGCGATGGTGCCGAAGCATAACGGACGGGCCTATACTCGCGGCTGCCTCGCAGCCTGACGACTGTCGCGCAGCCTGAGAACTGTTCGCAGCCTGGAGACAAGGGCTCGAGGCGGTGGGTGGTGTGCGGCGTGCGGTGTGGGTTGGACGGGGTCGTGGTCGTGGTCGTGGTCCTGGTCATGGTTATGGCTTGTGCGGGGGTGCATCCCATGCGGCGTGGCGCTCAGGTGGCGGTGGGTCTGGCCGTGACGATGGCCTGCGTGACCGGCGTGATCGCGCTCGCCCAGCGTCCGCCGGCAATCCCGGAAGGCGTGCGGGCCGAACTCGACATCCCCTACGCCGCCACCACGAATCCGCGCCAGCGGCTCGACCTCTACCTGCCGAAGAAGCCAGCGGCCGAGGGGCCCGTGCCGCTGGTCGTCTTCATCCACGGCGGCGGGTGGCGGGCGGGCAGCAAGGCCGCCGGTGCGGTGCTCATGCCGCTTGTGCTCTCGGGCGAGTATGCGCTTGCGTCGGTGGCCTATCGCTTCACCGACGAGGCGATCTGGCCCGCCCAGATCCACGACTGCAAGGCGGCCATCCGCTGGCTGCGGGCCAACGCCGCGACCTACGGCATCGATCCTGAGCGCATCGGCGTGGCCGGCTCGTCCGCCGGCGGCCATCTCGTCTGCCTCCTGGGCACGACCGGAGGCGTCGCCGAACTCGACGGCACGCTCGGCGAGCACGACGACGAGGACACCCGCGTCTCCTGCGTCGTCAATCAGTTCGGCCCGACGGATTTCGTGGAGATCGAGGAGGCCAACGCGATGGCGAAGGACCTCGTCGCGAAGCTCCTCGGCGGCAAGCCCGAGGACGTGCCCGCCGTCGCCCGCACCGCCTCGCCGGTCACGCACGTCACGATGGACGACGCCCCGGTGATCTGCATCCATGGGACGGCCGACGCGCTCGTGCCCTACAGCCAGTCGACGAAGCTCGATCGAGCCTGCGAGAAGGCGGGCGTCGAGTGCCTCGTGCTCACGATCCCGGGTGGCGGGCACGGAGGGTTCGCCAACCCGGAGATCATCGTGCGGACCAAACAGTTCATCGACAGGCATCTCCTCGGCAGGGAGGCGACGATCTCCGAGGAACCGATCCCGCCGGTCGCCGGCAGGTGAGGGGCGGCACCAGGGAGTCCACGCATGGCAGACGACATCGGAAGCGACGTGCCGAGCGACCTTGCGCGCGGCGTGCCGCAGGGTGCGACGCAAGGCATGGTGAGCAGGCGGCGGGCGCTGCAGGTGACGTTCTGCTCGAGCGTCGCGCTCGCCCTCAACATTCGCCGGCCCCGGGTCGAGGCCGCGGTCGATCCAGCCGGGCTGCACATGCTCGCCATCGGCGACTTCGGCACCACGGGCAAGGATCAGGCGGCCGTCGCCGCGGCGATGCGGGCGTATCGGGAGCGGGCGGGCATCCGGCTGCAGGCCCTCCTGCTGCTCGGCGACAACATCTACAACCGCGTGCCGGCGGGACTCGCCGCCGACTCGCCGCACTGGCGCGCGGTCTTCGAGGACATGTATCCGTCGCACGACTTCGACTGCCCGTGCTACGCGGTTCTCGGCAATCACGACTACAGCGACAACGCCGACGGGCCGGCGGCGCAGCTCGCCTACGCGAAGCGTCCGGGCACCCGCTGGCGGATGCCCGCGAAGTGGTATCGGTTCGACGTCACCGACGCCCGCACCTCGCTCACGGTGCTCGCGCTCGACAGCAACAAGTCGCCGGATCATCTCTCGGAAGACGAGCGGCGTGCCCAGCTCGCGTGGCTCGAGGAGCAGCTCGCCGGGCCACGTGGCCGCTTCACGATGGTCGTCGGCCACCACCCCATCTACTCGAACGGCAAGCACGGCGATACCGACGCCCTCGTCCGTGACTGGGCTCCGCTCCTCGAGCGGCATAAGGTCCACGTCTACCTCGCCGGGCATGACCACGACCTGCAGCACCTGGAGATGGCCGAGCGGTTCACGTCGTTCGTGATCTCGGGTGGTGGAGGCGCGCGGACCCGGGCGCTCGCGCGGCAGGATCGCCCCGTGCCCTTCGCCCGCGATGCGTACGGCTTCACGCACGTGCACGTCACGGCCGAGTCGATCGTGTGTTCCCATCACGGGAACGACGGCACCGTGTTGCATCGCTTCGCGAAGCGGGCCGACGGCGGCGTGCAGGTGGATGCCGTGTGAGATGGGCCTCGCGGCGGTGGGCGGCCGTCACCGATCTGTTGTCGCATGCACGGTTGTCACCCGGGTAGAGGTTCATCCGGCCCGGAGCAGGCTTTCGGGTGGGCACGCGCGGCCCCACGGGACGCCGAGCGGCGTTCACGAGCCGGCGTTCACCGTGCCGCGCCGGGAAACAGTTCCTTGATCCGTGCGACCGTGTGGTCGACGAGCACCTGACCTGCCTCGGGGCCGACCTCGTTGCTCTCGGCGATCGCGCTGTAGCCGCCGCCGCGAGCCGCACGGGCGGAGGGCAGGTAGGTGCCTCGGCCGGCGAGCTGGACGACGAACGTCTGCAGGGCGGGACTGCGGGCCTTCATGGCCACGCCAAAGTCGGTGTAGAGCTCGAACTGGTTCGTGGCGACGGCGACGTCACCGATGCGGATCACGTGGACCTCCGTCGTGAAGGGTGTGACCGTGCCCGCCTGCTGGTCCTCCCACCGCGTCACGACCTTGCCGTGCCAGAAGAGCAGCGTGTCGTTGCCGGTCCCTGTGGAGAGATCGTGCACCTTCTCGCGGGCGAGTTCGTATTCCCGCTCGCTGACCTCCCGCCGCGGAAGTTCGATCCGGTCGACGCGGTGCTCGAGCACCGCCCCCGCGACGCGTTCCCGCTCGGCACCGGCGAGCGCATCCTTCCAGCCGGCCACGATCCGCCGGGCGATCTCCTCGAGCCGTGAGAGCCCGCGGAGCCGCCGCATCCGTTCTTCAGCCGCCTTCCGGAACATCAGGTGGGGTGACTGGTCGCCTGCGGCACCGATCCACGCGAGGACATGCAGGTCGGCACCGTACTCCGCCCGCAGGGTCTCGCGCACCGGGTGCCAGAAGTCGGCATCGAGCTGACTGGCGCCCTCCACCTCCTGGGCCGGGCAGGGCACGTCGATGACGGTCGCAAGCAGCCGGCCGTCGACATTCCAGACGAAGAGGGCATCGAGGTCATGGTCCTCGTACCCCTCGATCATCCGGAAGTCGTCCTTCGTGGTGGAGCCGTACATCGCGGCCGAGCCATCGGCGTACACGCTGCGACGGTTCTGCGCGATCACGGCGTGCCCCATGCCCCAGCCGACGTGGCAGGGACGCAGGCCCTCGACCGCCTCCGCGATCCCCTCGGCGATCCGGCCGGCGAAGAACTCGACGTACTCGGCCGGCTGCATCACGCCGCCGGCAGGGATGTCGTAGATGCCCTCGACGAGGACAGGCCCGGTATGCGTGTGGGTCGCGCTGACGACGATCCGCTCGACGGGCACGCCCGGGGTCTTCAGCGCGACCTGTGCCCGGATGGCCGCCAGGGCGTCGTCCGGGATCGAGACGACGTCGCAGGAGACGAAGGTCGTGGTGCCGAGCACACGCTCCCCTTCACGCGATTGAAATACGAGGACGGTCGCCGTGACGGGGCTGGCGACGGCGGTCGAGATGCGGGTGCGCATCTGGCCCGCGAGGGCGACGGGACGGTCCGGTGTGAGGCTCACCGTGGCCGCACCGGCGAGGAGTTCCGCCGCGTCGAGGGAGTCGAGCAGCGTGAACGTGCAGGCGAGAAGCGGCAGCCAGACGGCGACGGCGGTGCGGCGAGAGACGTATGGCATGGGTCGGCGATCTCCCCGGAATCGTGGTCCGGCATGGTACACCAGTGACGCGGCGTGGCGTCGCACCGAGCCACGGCCGTGTGCGGCGATGACGGACCGGCGGTGCCCGCCCGGGGCCGCGTGAAAGGAGATCGTTTCGATGTCGATCCTGGACCGGTTCCGTCTCGAGGGAAGGCGGCTCTTCATCACCGGCGGCAGTCGGGGCTTGGGGCGGGCGATGGCGCTTGCGATCGCCGACGCGGGCGCCGACGTCATCCTCGGCGGCCGCGATGCCGATGCGCTCGCGACGACCGCCGATGAGATCAGAGCCCTGGGCCGCGAGTGCCTCATCCTTCCGGGCGACGTCGGCGTGCCCGAGGAATGCGAGCGCGTCTGCCAGGAGGCGCTCGCCCTGCGCCCGGACATCGACATCCTCATCAACAACGTGGGTGGCCGACGGATCAACGTCCCGCTCGTCGAGCAGTCGCTCGAGCAGTGGCAGTCCATCATCGACCTGAACCTCACGAGCACGTTCCTCTGCATGAAGCACGTGGGCGGGGCGATGGTGCGGCGTGGCGGGCCGGGGCGGGTCATCAACATCGCGTCGATTTCCGGCATGATCGCCAACCGCGCGATCGGGGGCCGCAGCTACGAGACGGCCAAGGCCGGCGTGATCCAACTGACACGGGCGGCTGCCGCCGACTGGGCTCCCGTCGGCGTCACGGTCAACGCGATCTGTCCGGGCGGATTCATGACCGCGCCCAACGAGCGGTGGTCCCGCGAGAACCCGGCGGCGATCCAGACGTTTCGTGCGCAGACCCCCGCGGGCGATTACGGCGACCCGGAGGATCTCGGGCCGCTGGCCGTGTATCTGGCGAGCGACGCCTCGCGGTACATGACCGGGGCCGCGATCGTCATCGACGGTGGCTACACCGTGTGGTGATGGCCCCGAGGGGCCCGACAAGCGAGTGTGCGCCAAAAGTGAGCGCGGGCGGCCGATCGCCCATCGCCACCCGGATGCACCCTTGTCGGGGCAACCTCAATGCTGTATGCTTCGTCAGGCGGTGGGTGTGGGGCGGAATTCATCGGTCGGACAGGTGGTTCATGGTATCTCCCCGCGTGGGAGAGGTGCTTGGGCCACGGCCATGCGTTTGAGTCGTTCGCGGCATGGGGCGAATCACTCAGGCGCCCATTCTCGGGGGACACTAGCATGACTTCGCGTGCACTGTCGGTTCGCTGTGGACAGGTCCATCAGGCGAGGGGTTCGGATCTCGCAAGGCATGTTCGACAGGGCTTCA
>Ga0172376_10007600_pt1 | contig 11521 bp, 16 predicted proteins | sample Lak35m_FD_121114 | JGI IMG/M metagenome (GOLD analysis project Ga0172376, IMG submission 121114) | Freshwater microbial communities from Kabuno Bay, South-Kivu, Congo - kab_092012_35m | ecosystem: Environmental > Aquatic > Freshwater > Lake | place: Democratic Republic of the Congo: South-Kivu...
GAAGGCTCGTTCTGGTCGCAGATGCAGGCGACCGTCGATTTTCAGGCGGACATTTTGAATGGGGTCATCAAGAGTCTCGTGTTCGGTTTTGCGGTCACGGTGATCGCCTTGTTCGAAGGATTCGATGCGCCGCCCACGGCAGAAGGTGTATCGGGGGCGACGACGCGTACCGTGGTGCAATCATCGCTGGCGATTTTGATGTTGGATGTCATCTTGACGGCGTTCATGTTTCGAGGAGCATAAAGATGGAAAGAACAAAGTTGGATCTTTGGGTGGGCGCATTCGTGGTGGCGGGTATCGCCGCGCTGGTGGTGCTGGCGCTGAAGGTGGGGAACCTAAGTACCTATAACGTATCCGAGACCTACCAATTGCAAGCATACTTCAATAATGTTGGCGGCTTGAAGGCGACAGCATCGGTGAGGAGCGCAGGGGTGTTGGTCGGTCGTGTTACCAGCATCACCTTGGATACCGAGCGTTATGAGGCGAAGGTGGCGATGAGTATCGACAAGCGTTATCAGTTCCCAAAAGATACGTTCGCGAACATCCTGACATCTGGCTTGCTGGGAGAACAATACATAGGACTGTTGCCGGGCGGGGATGACGTGATGTTGGCGGACGGCGGTGAATTCAAGAAGACACAATCCGCCATCGTGGTGGAAGAGCTGATCGGTAAGTTCATGTTCAATAAATCGGAGAGTTCGAACTGATGATGAAAAACCTGTTCATGCGTAAGTTGGTTGTAGCGTTGATGTTGTTGGTAGTGAGTGCATTGCCGGTAGGGGCGATGGCGGAAGAGATGACACCGCCAGATGTATTGATCGAACAGACCATGCACGAGGTGCTGGACATCATCAAGAAGGACAGTACCTTGCTGAGTGATGAGAAACGCTTGCTCGAACTGGTCGATGCCAAGATCTTGCCGCATTTTGATTTTAGTCGCATGACCAAACTGGCTGTCGGCAAAGCGTGGCGCACCGCGACTACAGAGCAGAAGCAATCGCTGACCAACGAGTTCCGCACCATGCTGGTACGCACCTATACCAAGGTGTTCACCACCTATAAGAACCCCAAGGTAGAGACCAAATCAGTTCAGGTGGCAGCGGGGGTGGAAGAGATTCCTGTGAAGACGATCATCAGCTTCAGCGATGGCCGTTCTGCCAAAGTGGAGTACGAGATGGAAAAAACCCCAATGGGTTGGAAGGCATTTGATGTCACGCTGGAAGGCGTGAGTTTGGTCACCAGTTATCGCGGCTCGTTCGGCGATCAGATCCAGCAAACTGGGATCGACGGCTTGATACAGAAACTGGCTGAGACCAACCGCAGTGCGACCGCCGCCAGCGCGAAAAGGACTCAAACGAAGTGATCGCGTGGCAGGACAATCGGTTTGCCGTCACCGGTGCGCTCACCATCGACACGGCTAAAGACCATCAGCGTCTGCCATCGGCGCGATCCACTCAGGAAGGCGCTTGGGTCGTGGATATGACGCAAGTCGAGAGTGTCGATTCTGCTGCGGTTAGTCTGATGTTGTCCTGGATGCGCCAAGCGGGATCGCAGGGGCGCGATGTTTCGTTCATTCACGTCCCCGAGAATCTGCGCAGCTTGGTTGATTTATATGGTTTGTCCGAAGTGTTGCCCTTGAATTATTCCTAATCCGTTGAGTATCCATCCATGCTAAAACTAGCCCTCCAAGGCGGCAATCCCTTACGCGGTGAAGTGCGTATCTCCGGTGCGAAGAATGCGGCACTGCCCATCATGTGCGCCAGTCTGTTGACCGCAGACACGTTGCGCCTCACCAATCTGCCCGACTTGCACGATGTCGGCACCATGCGCAAATTGCTGCAACAGATGGGCGTGGCCGCCGAGAGTGCAACCAATGAGATCACCTTCAAGGGCGACCACATCGACAAGTGGGAAGCACCGTATGACATGGTGAAGACTATGCGTGCGGCGATTCTGGTACTGGGGCCGTTGGTGGCGCGTTTTGGTGATGCCAAAGTGTCTTTGCCCGGCGGTTGTGCCATCGGCTCACGTCCGGTTGACTTGCACATCAAGGGACTGCAAGCGATGGGTGCGGAGATCACCATCGAGCATGGCTACATCCATGCCAAAGCCAAGAAACTCAAAGGCGCACGCATCTTCTTCGATATCGTCAGTGTGACGGGCACCGAGAATTTGATGATGGCAGCCGCGTTGGCGGAAGGCGTGACCGTGTTAGAGAACGCGGCGCGCGAACCGGAAGTCATCGACTTGGCGAATTGCCTGCGTGCGATGGGGGCCAACATTACAGGCGATGGCACCGACACGGTCACCATCACGGGCGTTGAGACCTTGCATGGCGCAACCCATCACATCATGCCTGACCGCATCGAGAGCGGCACATTCCTCGTGGCGGCGGCGGCGACGGGTGGCAGCATCACCCTGCGCGAGACACGTGCTGACATTCTTGAGACCGTGCTGGAGAAACTCACCGAGGCAGGTGCCAAGATCAAGGTCGATGGCGACAGCATCCATCTGGAGATGAGCGGTCGCCCGAAAGCGGTGAACGTGCGCACCGCACCACACCCCGCGTTCCCTACCGACATGCAAGCCCAGTTCATGGCGCTCAACTGCATCGCTGATGGCAGTGCCATGGTCATCGAGACCATCTTTGAGAACCGCTTCATGCACGTACAAGAGTTGCGTCGCCTCGGCGCGCAGATCGACGTGGAAGGCAATACCTCAGTGGTGAAAGGTGTCGATCACCTCGAAGGCGCGACCGTGATGGCGACCGACTTGCGTGCCTCAGCATGCTTGGTCATCGCGGGTCTGGTGGCGCAGGGCGAGACGATCATCGACCGCATCTACCATCTGGATCGCGGTTACGAACACATCGAAAGCAAGCTCGGCAAGCTCGGTGCTAACATTCGCCGAGTGAAGTAGAATTTCAAGCGGGCACTCCGCCCATCAAGCGCGCAATCTAGGAGAGTTGGATGAGAATCACTCAACGACAGCGAACCGCCATTGTCGATGCGACCCGAGAAATCTTCGGTGAGCAATCGGTTGTGCGCCTGTTCGGCTCTAGGGCGGATGATGCCAAGCGTGGCGGCGATATCGACTTGTACATTGACATTCAAGGTGTCGATCCATTGCGCCATCAAAAAGCACAAAAGCTATCCGCTCGGATTTGCACAAAACTTGGCGACTTCCTCCCGATTGATGTCGTGGTCAAAGACAGTGCCACGCCAGATGCCCTGATCTATCAGGAGGGAATGCGGGGCATTCCCTTATGAATAGCCAAGACAGGTTAGACAAGGCACTGTCGCACTGCGAAAAAATACGCCACGAGCTGCTGTTTTCCTACGACTGGATTTCCAAGGAAACAATCAACGAGCAGTGGGTGCGCAACCTCGAATCAGATGAAATGAAAAAAGAGCGAGTGAGCGCCTTCTGTGCGCGCTTCGGCAGGTTTCAGGACTATCTGGCTGACAAGGTTTTAAGAGTGTGGCTTGAAGTGGTGGGCGAACATGTAGGGACTGCGCTGGAAAACTTCTCGGTCGCGGAACGCGCGGGGATATTGAGCGTACCGTCCGAGCATATGGTCGAATTGCGCTCCATACGAAATCGCCTGACGCACGAGTACGTCGAGAATGCAAAAACATTTGCTGATGACTTGAACTTGGTACTACAGATGACACCTGCATTGCTGGTTGCGCAGGAAAGACTTGAGAGCCACTACCAGATGGTTAGGCAAAAGGACTGACCAATTTTCGGAGTGGGTATCCACGCTAACCTTATTTAATGCCTCACTCAGATTTAAGTAACACGTAATACTGGCGAAGGTTGGTGTCCAGTGGTGCGCAAAGAGCGCTAATGTTTATATTGCGAATCTCTGGGTAGGTTAGGAATGACGACAGGATCGATCAGGGGCTATTTTTATCTGGTTGGATGTGGATGGAAATTTGGGTGTTGCCATGAGTGATTTGGATGGACAGTGGGTTGGTGGCGTCAGGGAAAATAGTGGGCGCGGCATGTGGTGGATAGCTTGCGCTCCTTTCGCGATCAATGCGATTGAGCCCCTTGTATATCAGGTAAGTTCCCGAGAGGATGCTCACGCCCCAGAATATTACTCTGGCAAGCGCCCCTGGTATTGGTCCAGATAAATCCAGTAGCTTTAACGTCTCCGGGTCGAGCAGTGACACCATGACGGCGATCAGAATAGCTCCGCCGCTCGCAATCATGAATTCGGCATGGCGTTCTTTTGCAAAGGCTGTTTTCAAGTTATCAAGATTCACGGATAAACTCACTTTTCAGCCAGTAGTTTGGCGATTTCATCCGCATTGGCTGTATCGCCAATCTCACGATACAGCGCTTCAGCTTTTGCATACCATTGGCGCGCTTCGCTACCGTTTCTCTTTGGGTTGCCCTTTGTGCCTGCAAGGCTTCCCAGCTTATAGCAGGCATCGGCTTCCCATTTCTTATCACCTACCAAGCGGATGGCATTGAGACCAGCCAGTAGCTCCTTTTCTGCTGCTTGATATTGCCTGTCAGAGTGCAGGATATCGCCAAGGTTGATTTGTTTCTGTGCGGCGGCATGAGCATCGGCATTGTGACGATCAATCTCTATAGCCTCACGCAGTAGCTTGATGGCATGTTTGTATCCCTTGCGCTCAAAATGGATCATTGCAATGTTGTTGAGTGTTGTAGCCTGGGCTACTTCTGGCTGCAAGATTAGCGCCTCGCCAAATAGTTGGAGTGCACGACTTTGATCTCCACGTGCTTGGGAAATCGTTGCTAGATTATTCAGAGTGGAAGCCTCATTTTGCTTGTCCTCCAGCTTGCGAAAAGCCTTAAGTGCGCGTTGGTGGTGAAATTCGGAACGATCTAAGTCGCCTAGGCTGGAATAAAGTACGCCAAGACCGCTGTAAGCAATTGCCAATTCCTTTGTTGTTTGTGATAACGCCTCCACCCGCTGATAGGCGGGTAGGGCATCCTGCGTGTATCCCATGTTTCTATAAGCACGACCTAAGCAGAGATGAGCATCGCGTTCATCAATTCGGCTAAGGTTCCCAGCTTGCAAAGCCTGTTGTGCTTCATCTGCGGCTCGTGTGTAGTCTTGCGCATTGAGGAAGTTGAAGCAGGAATCAACACTAGCTTGTGCCAAGCTAGGCAGAAGCAGACTGGCGATGAGGGTGATATTTATGATTGTTTTTCTTGATACAGCGAGAATCGGGGTTCTCCTTGAGTTGAATTCATTTGCATTATGTGAAGGCATTACGACTCAAGGAGGTGCACGCGGAGCGCAGAGTTCAGTGCGGGAACTTAAATCGGCGGGGCAATCCGTTGCTTGCTTGCTTGCTTGCTTGCGGATGGATGTTGTTGGCAATTTCATGGGCGCGAACTGTGCCTGCAAATTGTTTTTTTGTCATCAACAAAAATTATCTATGCCTGTCTGAACTGAATGGCGGCCTGGGATTGAAGTGGAAATGATTCCGATTTCATCTTGCCTTGGATTTCCCTGTAAAATGCGCGCCTTCGCGAATCAAGGCATATCAGCATGACAATCACCATCGCACTATCCAAAGGCCGCATCTTTGAAGAGACGCTGCCGCTGCTCAAAGCGGCAGGCATCACGCCGCTGGAAGACCCGGAGTCTTCGCGCAAACTCATTCTTCCAACGAATCGTGACGACGTGCGACTCATCATCGTGCGCGCTTCCGATGTGCCGACCTATGTGCAATACGGCGCGGCTGACATCGGGGTGGCGGGTAAGGATGTGCTGAACGAACACGGCGGCGATGGTCTGTATCAACCGCTCGATCTGAACATCGCCAAGTGCCGCATGATGGTCGCGGTGCGTAGCGACTTCGATTACGAATCCGCCGTGAAGCAGGGCGCGCGTCTGCGCGTGGCGACCAAATATGTGAAGACAGCACGTGAACACTTCGCCTCCAAGGGCGTGCATGTCGATCTCATCAAGCTGTACGGCTCGATGGAATTGGCGCCGCTGGTCGGCCTGTCTGATGCCATCGTCGATCTGGTGAGTAGCGGCGCGACCTTGAAGGCCAACAACCTCGTTGCGGTGGAAGAGATCGCGCAGATCTCATCGCGCTTGGTGGTGAACCAAGCCTCACTCAAGCTCAAACGAACCACCATACAACCCATGCTGGATGCATTTGCTGGAGCCGTGCAATGAACATCATAAGACTCTCTACCCAACAAGACGATTTCGATGCCACGCTGACCAAGCTGTTGGCATTTGAAGAAACGGCAGATGACAAACTGGAAGCCACAGTCGCCGCCATCCTTGCGGACGTGAAGAAGCGCGGCAACGAGGCGGTGTTGGAATACACCCGCAAGTTCGACCGTCTTCCTTCGATCAGCGAAGCTTCGATGGAATTGCCGCAGTCCGAGTTGAAGGCGGCCTTCGAAAGCTTGCCCGCCGATCAGAAACTTGCTTTGGAGCAAGCAGCTCAACGCGTCACCTCGTATCACAAGAAGCAAGTGCAGGCTTCGTGGACCTATTTGGACGAAGACGGCACCATGCTGGGCCAGCAAGTCACGCCATTGGATCGCGTCGGCCTCTATGTGCCCGGCGGTAAAGCGGCCTATCCCTCTTCGGTGCTGATGAACGCACTGCCCGCCAAAGTGGCGGGCGTGGCTGAACTCATCATGGTGGTGCCTACGCCTGATGGCGTGAAGAATCAATTGGTGTTGGCTGCGGCTTATCTGTCAGGCGTGGATCGCGTGTTCACCATCGGTGGCGCACAGGCCGTGGGCGCGTTGGCCTATGGCACAGCGACCATCCCCAAGGTGGACAAGATCGTCGGCCCTGGTAACGCCTATGTGGCTTCGGCCAAGCGCCGTGTGTTTGGCGTGTGTGGCATCGACATGATCGCGGGCCCTTCCGAGATCCTCGTCATCTGTGACGGCGGTACCGATCCAGACTGGGTGGCGATGGACTTGTTCTCGCAAGCCGAGCACGACGAGTTGGCGCAAGCCATCTTATTGTCGCCGGATGCCAAGTTCATCGAAGCGGTAGCGGCGAGCGCCGACAAGCTGTTGGAACAGATGCCTCGCAAGGACATCATCAAGACCGCACTGGAGAATCGCGGTGCCCTGATCCATGTGCAAGATATGGATGAAGCCTGCCGAATCAGCAACCGCATCGCGCCGGAACACTTGGAACTGTCCGTGGCTGACCCACAGGCATGGCTACCCAAGCTGAAACACGCTGGCGCCATCTTTATGGGGCGCTACACCTCCGAGTCACTGGGTGACTACTGCGCAGGCCCTAACCACGTCTTGCCTACCTCGGGCACGGCGCGTTTCTCCTCGCCGTTGGGTGTTTATGATTTTCAGAAGCGCAGCAGCCTCATCCAAGTTTCGCCCAAAGGGGCGCAAACCCTTGGTGCTATCGCATCTACCTTGGCGTTTGGCGAGGGTTTGCAGGCCCACGCGCAGTCGGCGCTTTACCGAAAGAACAGCTAATTCGAATTCCAATTCATCGGCGATACTGCGTTGGCTTCCTCGCAAACTCCTAGCCGTACTACTCGTACTGTCTTCGTCGTTTGTTCGTTGCCGCCTTGTCTCACCTTCGGCTTGAAATTCGAATAGAAACTTTAAGTTGTGTACTTTTCAGGGTTTGGGGTAGAATCCGCGCCTCATTTTTGCAACTGGTCTGGAGTTAGTCATGGCACGCGTCTGTCAAGTAACGGGGAAAGCCCCGATTGTTGGGAACAATATCTCCCACGCGAACAATAAAACCAAGCGTCGTTTCTTGCCGAATCTGCAACAACGTCGTTTGTGGGTGGAATCTGAGAATCGTTGGGTTTCTTTGCGTATAACGAATGCTGCCTTGCGCACCATCGACAAGAACGGCATTGATGCCGTCCTGTTCGAAATGCGTGCTCGCGGCGAGAAGGTCTAAGGAGAACGGTCATGGCAAAAGGCGCTCGCGAAAAGATCAAGTTGGAATCCTCTGCTGGTACAGGGCATTTCTATACAACGAACAAGAACAAACGTACTACACCAGAAAAGCTCGAATTCATGAAATTCGACCCAGTGGTTCGTAAGCACGTTGCATACAAGGAAACCAAGCTGAAGTGATTCAGTGAAGTGCCAGTACGCAAAACAAAAAAGCCCGCAGCGATGCGGGCTTTTTGTTTCGGCTAGCTAATGCTGCTCATGGCTACAAGCGGTCGATATTGCTTGAGTTTATTTGCTGTTTTGGGGGCTAACCAGAACAGGTTGAGATTGCCCGCCACCCCAATAAGCTCTGCATGGATAAGGTGCGTTCGGCCCATAACAATTATTTGCTCGGTAGCTACTGGTATCAAATAAATATCCTTTGTTTTGCATGCAGGAGTGGATATTAGGAATTTGTTCATTTGTCAGGTCTACGCCAGTGGCGAGATTTTTTCCGTACCCGCAAAGGGTCATATCTGAACGGATTGAATCAGTTGTGCTACCTGGTTTTGACCACGCCTCAAAAATGTATTTTGGGGGCGCATCGCTCATGCAAGAAACCAGAAGGATGGATAGAAGTGAGGGGGCTAGGCGATGAATGGATTTGTACATGTTTACTCCTTGGCTGGAATTTGGCTGTCGTCTAGAAAATTAAAATTATTGAATCCAGTTACTCGCCTCGGTGTACTCATTAAACACCCGAATATCCGCATCCACGAACAAGCGAGACAGCCAAGCCTGCCATGTGAGCCATTGGTCATCAGTGACGACGGCGATCTTGTTGAAATCGTGGTTGTGTGTGCGGCTGAAGAATTTGATCTCTTCCCACGCGACATCCGTCGTATAGTCGATCATGCCGCGCAGATCGAATATGAGGTTGGTCTGATCGCCGCTCTTGAGTTTGTACAGCGCGTGTTCTTCGAATTGTTTGAAATCGGTGAGGGTGAAATCACCCATGACGGCGATATTGACGAGGTTGGGTTTGTCTTCGATGGTGATCATTTGCTTACCTCTTCATTGGTGGGAGCTAGGCGCAAGCTTAACATGCCGCTGGCGATGACGAGCGCGATACCCAGCCATGCGCTGACGTTCAAGGATTCGTTCCAGAATATCAATCCGAACAGGGCAGAGAACACTACCGTGCTGTACGCCAGACTGCCGACGACCAAGGTCTGTCCGGTGCGGTAGGCGCGCGTCATGAAGAGTTGGGCGAAGGAGGCGGAGGCTCCGATGGCGATGAGCAAAGGCAGGTCGCCGAAGGTGAGGGTGTGCAATGTGTCGGTGAACATCCATGCGCCGCTGATGAGGGTGGCGATGAGATTGAAATAGAACACCACACGGATGCCGGATTCTCCCGCCATGCCCAGTTGCCGCACGTTGAGCAGCGCCACACCTGCCAACACGCCAGAGACGAGTCCGAGCAAGCCGGGGAAGAGTTGGTCTTGTTCCAGTGTGGGATGTAGCAACAGGATGATGCCTGCAAAGCCCACCACCAATGCCGTCGTCAAGGGCGCATGGAACTTGTCTTTCAATACCAGCACCGTGAACACCGACAGAAACAGGGACGAGGTGTAATTGAGGGTGATGGCGGTCGCCAGCGGCAATACGCTGATGCAGTAGAAGAACAGTAACATGGCGATGGTGCCAGACAAACCGCGCCAGAGATGGCCGCGCCAATGGGGCGTGGCGAACGAGAGTCTGGAGCGATGCAACATCGCGTACACGATGACGAGTCCGAACAAGGAGCGGTAGAACACTAACTCGCTTGTGGTGAAATCAGCGCCGCCCAGTTTGACGAGCGAGCCCATGCAGGCAAAGAGCAGACCTGCGACAAGCATCCATAACGAACCCATTGTTAAGCGGGAACGGCGGTCACAGATGCGGTGCGAGGTTGCGCTTCAGATATTCGTGGAAGTGCAACATGCCGTCTTCGGTCGGTGATTGATACGGCCCCGCTTCTTCGATGCCGCGTTGATAGAGCGACTTGCGGCCTTGGTGCATCCGCTGGCAGATGATGTCGTCTTCCACAGCTGTCTCGTTGTACGCTTTCTGTTCCGCCTCGACGAAGTCGCGCTCGAACATGGCGATCTCTTCCAAATAGTAGAACTCGACCACATTGGTGCAGGCTTCCGTTCCGCGCGGGATAAGCGTGCTGATGACCAGCGTGCCGGGATACCACTCGACGGTGATGTTTGGGTAGTAGGTGAGCCAGATCGCGCCGTACTTAGGTAGTTTGTCGCCGTAGTAGCGCAACACCTGTTCCTGCCATTTCCCATAGACCGGACTGCCGACCTTACGCAGTGCATTGCTGATGCCTACGGTTTGCACGCTGTATTGTTCACCGAACTGCCACTTGAGGTCCCCGCAATCCACGAAATTGCCTAAGCCCGGATGAAACGGCACGACGTGGTAGTCCTCCAGATACACTTCGATGAAGGTCTTCCAATTGAAGGCGTATTCATCGACCTGGATGCGATCCAGCGTGTAACCGGAGAAGTCTAGATCTTTCATCACGCCCATGTTCGCCAGGTCTTTGGCGATGTCGCGCTTGCTCGAAAACAGCAGACCGTTCCAATTCTGTAGCGGCGATTTATTCAGATGCAGGCAAGGGTTCTGCGGGAAGTGCGGCGCGCCCATTAGCTCGCCGTCGTTCTTGTATGTCCAGCGATGTAGCGGACATACGATGGTCTTGGCATTGCCGCGACCTTCCAGCATCGTGGCTTGGCGATGGCGGCAGATGTTGGAGAGTAATTCCACGCCATTTGGGTTGCGCACCAACATCTGCGCGTTGCCGTCCAGCACGTGATAGTCGCCGAGGTTGGGCACCATCAACTCGTGTCCGACGTAGTTCGGACCGTTCTCGAACAGCACGCGGCGCTCAACCTCCAAGACTTTCGGATCAAAGTACCAGCGCATTGGCGGTTGCGCGATGACGGGATTGAATTGCTGAGTCTTAGCTATTTCGGACATACCCACGCACCTTCTATAAATCAACGGTGAATACGGTTAAACGGGGCGGCGATTGTCCCCGAATTCAAAGGGAGGGGCAACAATAATTGGCTCAAGCATTGGGGCTTGGGTAAAATGGCGACCTTTCGCAAGCAGGGTAAAGGGCATGGCTGGTAAAGCACAAAAAACAGTCAGTTTTGAGGCGGCAATGACCGAGCTGGATCAACTCGTCGCCGACATGGAAGGGGGCAAGTTGTCTCTGGAAGCTTCCTTGGCGGCGTACAAACGCGGTGCTGAATTGTTGTCCTTTTGCCGAGGCAAGCTGGATGATGCTCAACAACAGGTGCGTGTGCTGGAAGACGGCGTGCTGAAAGATTTCTCCTCAGGTAACGAAGGCTGATGCAAACCGATTTCTCCAGCTGGGTCGCGTCCCAGCAATCTCGATTCGAAGCCGTATTGCGCGATCTGCTGCCGTCAGCCGATGTCGCGCCGCAACGCTTACACGCTGCCATGCGCTACAGCGTGTTGGATGGTGGCAAGCGTGTGCGACCCTTGCTGGCTTTTGCAGCAGGTGAGTTGGCGGGGGCCGATGTGGCACGTGTGAACTACGCTGCCGCTGCGGTCGAAC
>Ga0172376_10007601_pt1 | contig 11520 bp, 13 predicted proteins | sample Lak35m_FD_121114 | JGI IMG/M metagenome (GOLD analysis project Ga0172376, IMG submission 121114) | Freshwater microbial communities from Kabuno Bay, South-Kivu, Congo - kab_092012_35m | ecosystem: Environmental > Aquatic > Freshwater > Lake | place: Democratic Republic of the Congo: South-Kivu...
AAATACCCTCTCAAAAAAAAAACCCAAAAACCCCTCTTTTCTGGGAAACAGCCCCCCCCTCTAGCCCCCAAGGGCCCCCCCCCCCCCCCCGAACAACCCCCCAAAACGTGGAGTAATTGCCAAAATAGTGAGTTTTTCATCGACCGTTGGATCATTGGTCAATTCCACGGTCATACGGCAAGATCTTGATCCCGAGCCGACTCAAACGCTCCTCGTCGGTCAAACAAATCGACGGAAATGACACTGTGTCGCAAACCGATACATCGAGCCTAGCTGGGGTTACCTCGATCCTACCGGTGATTTGCCGAGGCTACAGCAGACTTAGTGATCTCAGACGCCTGTGGGAGTTGACTTGTCATCAATGCAGAGTGGTGGTCGTGGCTGTCTATCTGCTGGCTATCATTATATGTTGGCGCTTTTTCTGACGCCAAAGTGGCAACGTTGCCCCCTCACTGACATGTTGCCAGTCAGCCATCAGACCCTGAGTTACTCCGCCTGCTTGGGGGTTCCAGATGGACTCAGGGCAACGCGGAAGCCGCCGTAGGGGGTGTAGATCGACGGGCTGAAACTTAATCGGTTCGCCGACCGACAATACGCGGCCTCGTTGCCCCAAAAGCCGCCACGGTACACGCGGTCCCCGCCCTCTTTTGGGCCAATCGGATCGCTGACTGCACCCTTTGGATATTCTTCGTGCCAGTCGCTGCACCACTCCCAGACGTTCCCATGCATATCGTATAGGCCCCAAGCGTTTGCCTTCTTCTTGCCGACAGGGTGCGTCTGCCTGTTCCTGTTTTCATAAAACCAAGCATAGTCGCCCAGTGATTCTGAACTCTCTCCAGAACTGTACGCGGTTTTACTACCTGCCCGACACGCGTATTCCCATTGGGCCTCGGTCGGCAGTCGATACACATGACCTGCAGCCTTCTCCTCGCGCAATTCCGATAGCTTTTTGCAAAACTCAACCGCATCATGCCATGAAACATTCTCTACAGGGAAATCTGCATTCTCGTTACCGACTATGGCCCCTTGAAAGCCACTCGGATTCTTACCGATCACCTTTTCGTACTGTGCCTGCGTTACTTCATGCACACCAAGGTAGTAGTCCTTGCTGATCGTCACCTCGTGCTGGGTCTCGTTATAGTGACGGCCCTTTTCGGTCTCAGGTGAGCCCATCTGAAACGTTCCCTTGGGGATCAGCACCAGTTTCATCCCGATGCTGTTGGTGATCTCTTTGGCGGGTTGGGCGCGTACCTGACAATCCAGGTGGATCATCCCAAAAATCACCATCGATGACAAAAATATCGAAATCTGACGTGACATGTGTTGCTAGCTCCTGATTCGGTGGCGAAGTCGAAATCCCTCAAACGTGACAAGAGTGTAGCATCCCAAGCTATCTGGCACGTAAACAAGACGCATCTTTCCCAGCCTTCTGGACTGGGGTTGTCCATTCGCGGCTAGCGACTTCCATTATATGTTGGCGCTTTTTCTGATGCCAAGGTGGAAACGCTACCACCCAATGACATGTTGCCAGTGAGCCATCTGATCCTGAGCTGAGCCGCCTACTTGGGGATTCCGGATGGTCTCAGGGCAACGCGGAAGCCGAAGAGGTCGTCCCGGTCCTGCGGGACGTACCTGTAACGGTACGCCGACCGACAATACGCAGCCTCGTGGCACCAACTGCCGCCACGGATCACGCGGTGCGAGCCCTTACGCGGTCGTGGTCCAACAGGATCGCTGACTGCACCGTTGGGATACTCACCGTACCAGTCGCTGCACCATTCCCAAACATTCCCATGCATGTCGTAAAGACCCCAGGCGTTTGACTTCTTCTTGCCGATAGGGTGCGTTTGATCGTTGCTGTTGTCGCCAAACCAAGCATAGTCGCCTAGTGATTTTGAACTCTCTCCAAAACTATACGCGGTTTTACTACCTGCCCGACAGGCGTATTCCCATTCTGCCTCGGTGGGCAAATGATACACGCGACCTGCTTTTTTCTCCTCGGGCAAGTCCGAAAGCTTCTTGCAAAATTCGACAGCGTCCCACCACGAAACCTCTTCGACCGGATGATTGGAATTGCTTCCTTCAATCCCTTCACCTTGGAAGTGACTCGGATTCCTACCGATCACCTTCTCGTACTGTGCCTGCGTGACTTCGTACACACCCAGGTAGTAGTCCTTGCTGATCGTCACCTCGTGCTGGGTTTCGTTCTCATAACGGCCCTTCTCGCTCTCGGGCGCGCCCATCATGAATGTCCCCTTGGGGATCAGCACCAGCTTCATTCCGATGCTGTTAGTGATCTCTTTGGCGGGTTGGGCGCGTACCTGACAATCCAGGGGAATCATCCCAAAAATCACCATCGATGACAAAAAAATCGATAACTGACGTGGCATGTGCTGCTAGCTCCTGATTCGGTGGCGCAGTCGACGTTCCTCAAACATCACAAGATTGTAGCATCCCAAACTATCCGGCACGTAAATAAGACGCATCTTTCCCAGCCTTCTGTACTGGGGTTGTCCGTTCGCGGCGAGCGACTTCTATTATATGTTGGCGCTTTTTCTGAAGCCAAAGTGGCAACGTTGCCACCCAATGACATGTTGCCATTAAGCCATCAGACCCTGAGTTACTCCTGCGACTTGGGGGTTCCGGATGGACTCAGGGCAACGCGGAAGCCATTAATGTTAGCATTTCCTGAAGGAAACATCCCGGCCCGGACCGCCGACCGACAAACGGCGGCTTCGAAGCGCCAATTGCCGCCACGGAAAACTCGAAAAAAGCCCTCCTGTGGGCCAGTGGGATCGCTGATCGCACCTTTGGGGTATTCACCGAACCAGTCGCTACACCATTCCGAAACATTTCCGTTCATGTCGTAAAGCCCCCAGGCATTTGCCTTCTTCTCTCGGACAGCATGTGTCTGACCGTTAGTGTTCTCACCAGACCAATCGTATTCGCTTAGTAATTTTGAACTATCTCCAAAACTGAATGCAGTCTTACTGCCCGCGCGGCAAGCGTATTCCCACTCTGCCTCGGTCGGTAAGCGATACAAGCGCCCAGCTTTCTTTTCTTCAGGCAAGTCCGACATCTTCTTGCAGAATTCGACAGCGTCCTCCCACGAAACCTGTTCAACCGGATGTAGCGTCGTCTCGACCTGGACCTTATCGGCTCGATTCCAACTCGGGTTTATTCCCATTACCTTCTCGTATTGGCCTTGGGTGACTTCCGTCACGCCAAGGTAGTAGTCCTTGCTGATAGTGACCTGATGCTGGGTCTCGTTGTTCCCGCGTCTTTCCTCGGTCCCAGGCGAACCCATCATGAATGTACCCTTCGGAATCAGCACCAGTTTCATCCCGATGCTGTTGGTGATCGTTTTGGGGGATTGGGCGCGTACCTGACAATCCAGGTGGATCATCCCAAAAATCACCATCGATGACAAAAATATCGATATCTGACGTGGCATGTGTTGCTAGCTCCTGATTCGGTGGCGCAGTCGAAGTTCCTCAAACGTCACAAGATTGTAGCGTCCCAAGCTATCCGGCATGTAAACAAAACGCATCTTTCCCAGCCTTCTGGACTGGGGTTGTCCATTCGCGGCTAGCGACTTCTATTATATGTTGGCGCTTTTTCTGACGCCAAAGCGGAAACGTTACCACCCATGTTTCATCGGCTTAGTCTTGCGACACCGTGTCGCTGGCTCTTGGTGCCGCAGAGTAGGATCTGGTGACCGGGATTCGGATTCAGGCATTGAAGGTCGGGATGACGAATGAACTTGCTCATCTTCGTGGAACCGCCTAGTGCGGACCCGCACGCTAGGTGATGTGGGGAGGGGGCCTGGCAACGGGAATCCTTGCCCGATTTACGTGACTAACCGGGGATGCCGGCGGATGTGGGACCGTCAGCGAGACTACCAGAAACCTGTATCGAGTGGCCCCAGAACAAATCGCCGTCATCATACCAGAAGTCAAAGTTGCCATCTGGGTAGATGGAGATCGACTGCAAAGTCATCTTGCTCTTGAAGTCCTCTGGTGACAATTCGGTTTCGTCATCTTCAAGCCACCTATCGTTCTTGAGTGCCAACAGTGCTTGAGCTGCGAAATCGTCGATGCGAGTCTTCCAGGAAGATTGCTGAGACCACAGGTCCCGAGCGATTTTCAAACATGACTTGATCTCATCTGGTTCTTCGGCGTTGAGCGTGAGTTCAATCGTCTCGCCCACCCACTTGACTTCCGCAGAGTAATAGCCGGCACGACGATCAAAGGTAAATGTGCCAAACGGGACGTCCTCGACGGTCTTCGGTTTCTTAAGTTCGTCCAATCGAGCTTGAAGCTCGCGGTCATCAGCTAGCCCTAAATACTCTTCAAGATAGGCTTGCGCAAAGCCGACGTCATTGTCTTCTGCGACACGGGCGCGAATTCGGACAACCGTTTCGGCGGCAATAACTGACCGGAATTCAAGAAGTTCATCGTCCGTGACGAGGCGATAAATCGTGAGCGATTCCGTGCGAATCGGTCCACCGTGGGACCGCCATGCGGCCAACGTAAGGAACATTGACGACACTTGTTGTCCGGGAGACTTGCCCGCGCCCACGCCGAATGGGCTGACAATTCCCGTCAACTCGACCACGGGTGATGCGAGTGCCTGTTCGTAGAACTTGTCTTTTCGCTGATTATGGCGGTCGAATTCGTCCATCGTTTTCCTCGCGTAACTTGTTTTTACACGGATCAGCCTCAACCCAGTAGACCGCATCAATGCAGCCTATCAGGCAAGCTAGCCGCGACCCGGGTATCGATAAAAGTCATCTACCGTTGGGCTCGGAGCGGACTGCGGTTGGCTGTACCGATTTATTAGGTCTTCGCGTCAGCATACACCAAAATGTAAAGCCTAAACAAGAAAGGAATCCCCAAATACAAGCCCACCCGATGAATCTTCGCCCGAATGCTTCATATGGGAAGCTATTTACCCTTGTGTTATGGTGAACAAGTTCCCCTATACCGGTCTGCCAGAAATCAATGCCTAACCAAAGGAGCAGAATCCAACCGGAGAGCATACAGGCGACAAGAACACGAAGTAGAATCGGTGCCAGTTTCATTGTTTACCCACTACCATTGTAAACCATCGGAATACCATCTCTAACGCCAGTTGCGATGCAACGACCTGAGCAACTAGCATGTCAAATCCGCCGATCTCCGTCTAATACCTGAGCACAGTTTGACGTCCTGTGAATAATATCAGGCACTTGCGAGCGAATCAAGAATTTTGTGGAGTGATAGGCTGTTTCGGTCTAATCACCCAAAACCCCACAGGAAACCCATCTGCTTGACTGCAACCGACCGAGCCCACAGGTAGTGTCCCGTAGTTCGATGTACCGATTGGGATTCGGCGTCAGACTGGCAACGTTGCCACCTGCCAATGTGTTGCTGGGTTCGGTTCGCACGGTGTCAATATCTGCCAAGCATGGTTCTAGCGATCGAAAACCGAGTGCAAAACGGTGTTGGCTGTGAAAGTACACATGAGCGTCCAAGCATGATTGCATGGGGTGTGTACTTTGAAAAAACACCACTTAAAGTGTGGCGTCGTCTGTGCCACCTGCCGACACAGTGTCGGTTTCAGACTCAAGGAACGTGGTTTGAGATGTCATCCATGCCTGTTCACTTACCCGACGCACGGCAAATTGTAAAAACCGGCACCGTCAACACCTGGGTGTGAGCTAGTTGACCGACCTCTGGGTTGCCGTCGTTTCTTGCAAATCCCACTTCGTGCGGAGCGGCGAGCAAGGGAGATGCTGGCGGCGATGGAGTTGCAAGAAGGCAGACAGGAAATCAAAGTCACAGGATGTTACCTTGAAGCTTGAATCAATCGGCATCACCAAGATGCAATACTCACGCTGGCAGCCAAAAGCCGACTGTTTGTCATGCTACCCATGTTTTCATCGGGCTAGTCGCCTGACATTGTGTCAGCGATGAATGGAACTGGCACTTGAGATAGGCAGTTCTCCCCGTCATTTTTCCCAGCTTCTTCGTCATCATCCATCGAAGCCAAGTGGTATTTAACAACCGCAGATACCAATTCAGCTGTAATACCCCTTAGCGTGCAATAATCGGTGGCAAGCCATCTGCGAAGTTCCTTTGTCCCTTTGCTCGCGTTGCATGAATTGCAACATCTCGCGATATTCCAGATGGTCACGATGGTTGCATCGTTAATGATATGCTCCCAAGTCGCTACTTGTTTTCGAGAGGATCCTCGTGGTACAGATTCAAGTAATACCGTACCACAATACACGCAGGCAACATCGCGGTCGCGAATCTCCTTTTCGAGATCATGTGGTACGCCCCAGCGATTCACAGCTTTTAACCGTTCCCACTTCGCACCGATCAGCCTAAACTCTGTAGACCGCACCAATGCAGCCTATCACGCAAGCTAGCTTCGATCCGAAGCTGAATGATATCAGGCACTTGTGAGTGGATCAAGAATTCTGTGGAGTGATAGGCTGTTTCGGTCTAATCACCCAAAAACCCATAGGAAACCCATCTGCTTGACTGCAGCCGACCGAGCCCACAGGTAGTGTTCCGTAGTTCGATGTCCCGATCGGGATTCGGCACCAGACTGGCAACGTTGCCACCTGCCGACACAGTGTCGGTTTCAGACTCACGGAACTTGATGTGGGATACAGCGATCTCCTTACGCTCTGCAAATTGTAAAAGCCGCTACCAGCACCATCTTGGTGTGAGCTAATTGACCGACCTAACGAAGCAGGTGCACTACACGCGATACTACTTCCTCACCACCGCGTAGAACGGTCTTCTAGGCCGTGCGTTCCAGCACCCCAATACCAAACGCGTATCCGAAGTTCTTAGATGTCGCAGCCAAAGCTACAGCCACGCGACAGGACGAGCAGGATTTGGTGCGTCGAGAACGCATGGCGATCGTTGGATTCCGAGGTTTGATTGCGGAGATGCAAGACGAGTAACGAAACGATGTCGCTCGGAATTTGACCCAGGGAGGAGTTTGAGCTCGATGGAATCTTTGATTCCGATGACGCAAGTTTCTATTCAATAACGCTTTACGTTCGGTTTTTTCATCCAATCGCCTACCTGAAATTGCCCCAAAGAGCACCCAGTTCTGGGATTACTGATGCCGTCTGCGGAAACGATCGCCAAAGCGTTGGCGGGTAGAGACAAGACTCGCTTGCAGTCATCGGGAGTTCAAGCAGCAAACACTTTGGGGTTGTCTGACCAAGTACCAGCGAAAGCCGTCTTTCTGACCGATGGAACAAGTCGTACTGTTCGGATCGGAACGATGACGATCCAACTGCGTAAAACGACACCCAAGAACATGGCCACCGCAGGGCGACTCAGTGGACTTGTGATCCAGGCCTTTAAGGCACTGGTGTTCGTCCATGAAGAGGGAGGATATACTTGAACCGCCTCAGCGATGCGGCTCAATCATGAGCATCTCGGGCAACGGTCAAATAAGCGAGTTCTTCGAAATGCACTTTGATGAAACGAGGGAGACATGGACCCCAAGACGATCAAGATTTTGGAAGAGAAGATTGAGGCAGCGATTGCCGATATCATCGTGGTACAAATGGGGCTCAAGAAGCTCCCGTTATTGCCTAACCGACGAACGATGCACTTGATGGCCAAGGGGGCTGTCGCAGTGTACGAGGCGGCGGTGGAAAACCGCAAGGACGATTGATTCTCAACAGAGCGATTGCGGTATGGTACTAGCCGGGGCTCTAATCGCTGTTGAGATCTGCGAACTCAGGATCCATTCGGAAAGTGAAAAAGCAACGAAACGTTGTCAACACGGAGCGATTAATGGCAAAATACACTGCGTTTGCCACCATGAAGTCCTTCGAGCAAGTTGAGCCTCCGATTGGTTGGTAACCTCGTTTTCGCTAATTATTCGAATATGACCGGGATTGATGCTGGGAAAAACGAGCCGTCGAGAATTAGTTGTTTCGACTGCAGTCACTGTGCGTCTCTATACCTAACCAGCAAGCAGGGTCGTCCACTACCTCGATGGGTGTTCCGCTGAGGTCTTGCTTGAAAAGCTGTCAGTGGGCGCTTTGTCATCGGTGGCCCCTTTTGCCCCAAAGCGTCGCAATTCCCTTGCAACGTATTTTCTGTCGATGCCCAGCGTTCGAGCGATCTGTCGCAGGCTCATCCCGGAGGCAAAAAGCTGCGTAATTCCCAATGTTTTGTCCATTGAGAGCCTGTTTGGCATCGGCGATTCCTCGAAAAAGGTAACGAATTATACGTCGATGTGATCAATGCCGTTTTTTCCATGCCTACCCACCTGCCGACTCTCCGGATCGGATCTGGTTCTCGGGGGATCAGATACGCGGGGGTGGCGAATGCCGAAGCATTCCGCCGGACTTTTCCGATAAACTAAAACCGATCGGAAGCTTCCCGGTCGTATTCAACGATTACTGGTGTGGGCGGTACGAGCGCAGCAAATCGGGATAGTGACTAATGAAAATTATTGTGCACTTGCTAAGATGCCGTAAAACTGCATTTCAGGATCGCAAATCAATGATCGAAACAGAGCTTTTGAATGGCCTTCGAGACTGGCAAGCCAATCCTAATACGGAGCTGGATTCCGGCCGTACACTCGACCAAAAGATTCGTAACTTGCTGGAATTTTACATCTGCGAATGCATCAGGTTCGGCCCAAAGGAGCTATGCGGTTGGTGGTCGGATGGGGTGATTCATCTGGAAATCACGGAGCCCTTACCTAACCATTTCAAGCTCATCGGTGTCACATGGATCGACTCCAAGGGTCTTGCGCCGTTTGAATTCGACATCACGATCGATCCAGATGATGGGAACCATTTCTCTCGAACAATCTTCCGAATCGGCAAGCGAGATAGTCAAGGCCGGCCAAGTCTTTGTAGCCGAGATCTTGCAACCTCACGCATTTTGGATGAGCGACCGAAGCAAGATCGTGGTTGGGTGATGGCAGTAGAGCTAGAAAAACCAACAAAAGCAGAGTTCCAGCAAGGTTAGGTACATCCACCAAGGTTAATTAACCAGGTAGTTGCCTGATTACCAATGTCCGACTAGGTTTGTCGTTCCCGAATTGATAACTAGGATTCTGACCTGCGCCGACCGCGGTAAGCCATGCCCAGCGCACCAAGTCCGAAGATCGCCATTGTCGATGGCTCGGGGACTTCTCCTCCGGCCGATGAGAGACTAACAACACGAAATCCAACCGTCAGATTCTTGCCGGTAGGATCCACATCGTCGTAACGTGCAGACGATGAAAGGTAGCTTGGTCCATCGAACCATGTACCACCTCGAATTCCTCGGATTGATGAACCGTTGTTGTTTAGAAGGTCGATCGAGCTTTCTTCCCATTCGCGTACATTACCGCCAAGCCCCATGACACCAAAAGGGCTCAAACCGCCTGCACTATTAATGACAGCAGGGCCGTTGCCACCAGGTTGAAAGTAAACCGCTGTATTATCCGTAGCCCCACCCGAAACGGCGACTGGAGTCATGCCGTTTAAGCTCGGGTAGTCTGAATAGCTGTTTGTGACCGGATTGTAGTAGGCCGCTTTGTACCATTCATTATCGCTTGGCAGAGCAAATATCGCTCGCTTGCTTCGATAGGGATTCAAGGGGTCATAATCGAGTGGATTCAGAATGGACCATGGGGTGATGTTGTCATTAACGCTTCCAGTAGAGAAATTATATGCGGCCGTTCCACCGCTTACCGTGTTTAGCCAATTAACGAATCTCGCTGCTTCATTCCAGGACAAACCGGTTGCAGGTTGATTGGCTCCGTTGCCTCCATAGGGTGTCATGTCAGCGAGCGTAAGGCCGAGTGAGTTTGCAGTTCCAAATGCTGAATTGTACTTGGTGATCATGTCTCGGCTGACTTCGAACTTGCCGATGCCAAAGATGTAACCAACACGCCCTGCCGCGTTGGGGATGGCTGAAGGTCTCGTGTCTGCTTGGTTATTTGGCGCTCCGATAGTAACGAAGTCGATACTAAACTGCGTGGAACCCGTGCTGAAGTTTACAACTGCACCCTGGATTGCGCTGAGCAACGTAAGCAGCGCGGTGGCGAAAAACGAACAACGAACAGCAAAAGTCTTCATGGGTATTTCCGATCAAAGGTGGTGGTTTACCTCCATGAAAAAGCAATGGAATCCTTTCTGCTTCGAAATGAATACTCCTAAGATAGCAGATTCCTATGTTGTAAATTGCACTATCGAGGTTTTACCGCCTCGCCGCATTGGGTAAAGCCATCCGAGCCCGATCGATCGGTACAGATTCATAGAATCCGCAGCATCCAATCTGTAAGCGTACAGAGGCCTGACCAAGTTTTCGGCTCTTCAGGAAATATTGTGGCTAAGAGTAGATGCTACTGGCAATCTTCGTGCTCGTGCTCCTGCTCGACGCCCTTCCGACAGAGTTTGGTCCACCAGACTATTGAAAATTCCGAAAGGATCCAAAACCCAATTCGTTAGCCACAGTTGCTTTTCGATTACGATCACGAGCACCGTTTCACTGAACACGAGCACGAAGTCACTGGGGCCAAAACTTCTCATGTTTTACCCACAATAATCCCTGAAGAACCGAGTTTTCTTGGAGCTCAGGCTTGCTGGTGTTGATTGGGTTCGTAAGGACGATAAGAAGCTTGCTCGGTTTGCGGTCCAGCAAGCTAGTATGTCGGACGCATGTGATGCTCGCTACAGAGCGTTGGCCCCAGAGGGGCGATCTTGGGCAAGCACTGGATCGATTCGAAGAGCTATTTGCCCTTGCGAAGCTGCGCTCTAACCCGGCGACGCGCCGCTTGAAAGATCGCCGTATCGGCCTTATCGCGCCGCTCTTGCTCGTGGTACTCGCGCACCGCATGAGGATGCGCCGCCTTCCAACGATCCGGCAGTAACTCTTCGATCTTGGCCGTACCTCGCGTCATGTGTGTGATGACACTCTCTAGGTACATCGCTACATCAAGCTCCATCCGCAAGGCGCTTGATACCAGCGACATTAGCGGAAGACATCTGTTCCCACTCCGAAGTGACCGCCGAAAACTGGCTCTTTTGGGCCTCCCATCCTTCTCGCGTGGTAACAAATCGGACGACACTCATAAGACCAGCCGATTGCGCGGCGATCGCAGCGAGACATAGCGCTCCGACTCCCATCATCGACGGAAGCATGTTGATCTTTTGTTTGGGCTCTGCGGGCATTCTTCTGGCAACCTCCGGTGCATCGCTAATCAGAAACTGGCTAAAGTATGTTTGACAACTTGGCATCTTCAAGCAACCAAGGTCCAAAACCGCTGCGTTTCGCGTTAAAAAAAGATAAGATTTTGCGAGAAATGATGTTTTTTGCTGGTTGAGTAATCACTTAGCCTTGTCGGCGGTTCATGATGCCGCTCAAGCCTTACTTCTATTGGTTCTTCAGGAATTATTGTGGGTGAAACGTAAGTTCGTGCATCACTTTGGATTTCTTCGTTTTCGTACTCAGCGGAGCGGTACTCAGTGCAACGGTACTCGTACTCGATGGCTGTTTG
>Ga0172376_10007602_pt1 | contig 11518 bp, 5 predicted proteins | sample Lak35m_FD_121114 | JGI IMG/M metagenome (GOLD analysis project Ga0172376, IMG submission 121114) | Freshwater microbial communities from Kabuno Bay, South-Kivu, Congo - kab_092012_35m | ecosystem: Environmental > Aquatic > Freshwater > Lake | place: Democratic Republic of the Congo: South-Kivu...
TGTGAAGAAGCTGGCCAGCGGACGGTGCTTTCGGGGGCTTTGCGTGGGGAGCTTGCGGCGTTGCAGAAGTCGCGTGATCCGCAGCAGCTGGCAGCGATTGCTAGACTTTTGGACGGCAGTGTGCGGCGTGAGCTGCGGCCGGCAGCGGCTGCTGCTGCCGAATGTGCGGTGGGGCCGGCTGGTGAGGTTGGTGGCAGGGGCGGTGGCAAGGCGGAATTCGTCCGCCTGGTGACTCGGCCCGCGGCCTCGGTAGCTGGCGACAGTGTGCGTTCGCGGCGCTATCTGCAGCGCAAGTTATGGCGGCTGCTGCGGCAGATTCGGCAGCAGGATGCGGGGCAGTATCTTGCGGTGTGTGAGGTGCTGCTGTCGGGGTATGAGGATGCGGCGCTGTCTGACGGTGTGGCGCTGCTGGACAGTTATGTGCTGATGCATGTGCTGTTTCACGACAGTCCGGTGGTGTGCTGCAGCAGCAGCGGCTGGGGGCTGGCTCCCGGCCGGACGCTGAGTGAGCTGCAGTGGTCTCCGGCATATCGTGATGTGTGGGCTGGCAGTGCTGAGATGTTGTGGCGGCTGATGACGGGTGGGGGCAGTCGCGTTGTGCGGCGGTGGGCTGCGCTTGGGCTGGGGGTTGTGGGTATCAGTCAGCTGCGGGTGGAGCAGTCGGCGCTGGCAGTGCTGTTTGGTCGATCTGATCCGGCGGATGTGGAGCTGGGTTTGGGGTTGTTGCTGAATACCGGATTTGTTGGAAGTCTGACGCTGTCTGAGGCACTGCATGTGCTGGCAGGTCTGCCGCAGTCAATGCGGGCGGCTGCTGATGTCGGTGAGTTGGTGTTGCGGCGTCTGGGGGAGCCAGGGGTTGGAGATTTGCTGTCGGAGGGTGTGTTGCAGGCGATGGTGCTGCTGTTGCCGTATTCGGGACCGGGGTTGTGGTCTTGGGAGCAATTGCAGGGGCGTGGTCTGAGCGGTCTGGACTGGCTGCTGCCGCTGCTGGATTGTGGTGACGAGCGGATTGGCCGGGAGGTTCAGGAGCGGGTGAATGAGCGGCTGGAGTTGTGTGCAGAGGGCGGAGTGTGGCTGCGTCTTTTGCAGGCGCGGTCTGGTGTGGCCGCAGCGTGGCAGTTGCGGCGGATTTCAGACGCGGGACGTGTGCTGGCGGGTCTGCTGTCTGCATCGGACGGTGCAGAACTGATCAGTGCGATGTGGGGGTTTTGGCAGCGTGCGGTGGAGCAGCGGTGTCTGCCGCTTGGTTTTCGCCGGCTGGCGCTGCAGCAGGCTGCGGCCAGGGTGCGGGTGGCATCGGGTGAGCAGCGATATTTTGAGGCTTTGCTGGGGTCGGCGCTGGGCAGTGGTTTGCAGGGCCTGCGGAATTCTGCGCTGCAGTGGCAGGCGGTGGGAGTAACGGAAGGCTGGCTGGCGGAGCTCTGATCGCTTGTCAGTGACGTCTGAACTGGTTGAAATACCGTTTGAACGGTGGCGGGCGAGCGTGGAGTGAACACGAGACTGTCATGCTGCGGTGTTCCGCCGCGGTTGAAAATGCTCCTGCATTGCTTCACCGCGGACCTGTCGGACTGGCCCGCTCAGGTGATCCGGCTGCGACCATTTCGACGTGGTCTCGCTGCCGGATCACAGACCGGGCCGCTCGCCAGTGTCCTCGGTCGACACTTCGAAGTCGCGAACATCCACTCGCCCTGCCCCGTTCTGTTTTTGCCACAGAAAAAAAATCGGAACGGATTTTTCTTGATTTGTGTGGTGCGGCTGATCTTAGGGGAGGTGAGAGGTGGGTTTCTGGGGCCGCCTGCTGCGGGCGATACTGGGGCAGCAAGTCGGGCAGCCGGCAGCTGGTGCATCCAGCTGTGCTGGTGCGGCGCAGCGTCGGCCGAGCGTTGCGGCAGTGCTGACTGCGCAGTCCCTGCAGGCTGCTCATTTGCTGCCGGTGGCGACTGTCCCGGTGAGCGGTACTGTTGTGGGGGCAGTGGCGGCTGCGGGTGGCCGACCGCGGGGTTCTCTGGCACTGGCGGCGCGGCGGGATGCTCAGCGGCGGGCTCGTCAGAACGAACGCCACCGTCTGCGTGAGATTCGCCGGGCCGACCGTTTGTCGCGTGACATTACGTATCTGGGGCGAGGTGTTTCCGGCTGGCTGAACGAGCGGGTCAGTGATGTGGTGAAGCTGCAGTCGGCCGGTTTGCCGGTGATGTCAGTTCCGGCCGATGTTGCGCGGGCACTGGGGATCAGTTTGCAGTCTTTGCGTGGTCTGGCATTTCATGCTGAGGTGGCGGGGCTGACGAATTATCTGCGTTTTACGGTACCGAAGCGGGGCGGTGGCGAGCGTGAGCTGAGTGTGCCGCATCGTCGTCTGGCTGCTGCGCAGCGCTGGATACTGCGGACGATTTTGGATCGTTTGAGTGTTTCCGAGGAGGCTCATGGATTTGTGCGCGGGCGGAGTGTGCTGACGAATGCGCAGCAGCATTGTGGTCAGGCGGTGGTGTTGAATCTGGACGTGCAGAATTTTTTTCCTTCGATTCCGTTTGCGCGTGTGCGGCGAGTGTTTATGGGGGCCGGTTATTCGAAGTGTGTGGCGACGATTTTGGCGCTGGTGTGTACTGAGTGTCCGCGGCGTGAGGTGGTATATGAGGGACGGCGTTTGTGGGTGGCCACGGGAATTCGTGGTTTGCCGCAGGGTGCCTGTACCAGCCCTGCTCTGTCGAATCTTGTCTGTTTGCGTCTGGATCGCAGATTGCGGGGTTTGGCGGGCAAGCTGGGATTTGTGTATTCGCGATATGCGGACGATCTGACGTTTTCCGGGGGGGCCGATTTACGGCAGCGGGCGGGTGCAGTGCTGAAGTCGGTGGGTGCGATTCTGGGTTCTGAGGGATTGCAGGTGCACCCCGACAAGACTCGCGTGCAGCCTCGCAGTACAGCGCAGGTGGTGACCGGTCTGGTGGTGAATGACCGGCCTGGGGTTTGTCGTCGGGAGGTGCGTCGTGTGCGTGCGATTTTGCATCGAGCGGCGACGGAGGGACTGGAGCGTCAGAATCGGGACGGTCATCCGAATTTTGTGGCGTGGCTGACCGGGCGAATCGGCTGGATTGGTCAGAGTCGTCCGGAGCTGGGTCAGAAGCTGCTGGAGGAGCTGAGGGGATTGAGGTGAAGTGAATCAGGCGAGGTAAGCGCTGCCGAAGCTCATGTGGCTGTGCATCTGTGGCATGCAGATGCCTGAGGCGGCGAGGATCAGGGGGTGTGGGTTTGGCTGGTGGAGTGTGGGGTGGCTGGCCAGCAGCTCGGGGATGGTAGCAGAGATGGTGTTGCCGGAGTGCTGCAGGTTTGAGAGGACGCTGATGTGCGGCAGTTCTGCGTGCAGTGCGGCGGTGAAGGCGCGCAGCAGTTTGCCGCTGGGCTGATGGGGGATGAGGGTGACGGGGGTGTTGGCTGTGTTGTGCTGGTGAGCCAGTCGAACGGCCTGCAGCATGAGTTCGATGCCGTGGACGAAGACCGCTTCGCCGTGCATGCGCATGACGCAGCGGTGTTGTGTCTGGCCGCGGAATGAGATGGTGCGGGTGAATTCAGTGTGAAAGAGCGGTCCGGGTTGCAGGTGGTGTGAGTGCGGGACCTGGGTGTGTGAGGTTTGCAGCCATGTGATGGGTCGACCGTCCTGTTTTTTGATGATGGTTGCGGTTGCGGAAGCTCCGACGATGCCGCAGAAGGCGCGATCGGCTGCACAGTGCCAGGATTCAGGGGTTTCGATGTTCAGCAGGAGGATGCGGCCGTCTGCGGCGGAGTGCTGCAGCAGCTGGCGGGCCTGCTGCAGTTGCTGCAGGAAGCCGGTGCAGCCGGCGTTGAACGTGTGGATCTCGGGCAGCTGGCAGTGGTGTGTTGTGCGGTGTTTCAGGCTGTTTGCGAGGTGCAGGACGGCGGCGGGGTCAGTGTGTGAGTGGCACAGCAGGACTGCGTGGAAGTCGGTGAAGCGTCCGAGATTTTGTGAGTCGAGAGTGTTTTCGAGTGCGGCGGCGAGGTCGAGTGGCTGGATGCCGGTCTGGAGTATTCTGCGCGAGGAGACTCCTGCGGACCGCAGTACAGCGGCGGCGTTGGGAAAGCCGGAGTCGAGTTGTGAGTCGGCGGTATTCAGTGCGGACAATTCGCAGATGCGCTGGTTATCGAGGATTTCGAACAGATCGGTGCGGCTGCTGAGGCTGATGGATTCAGCGAGGCAGGCGTTTTGATCTGTGTCGTGGTGTTTCACGTTCAGCTTTCAGGGGCAGGATGCGGGCCGGGCTGGCGGGCGTGAAGGCGTTTGGGCTGAAAATGCGGGTGGTGCAAACGGAGCGGGCCGTCGCCAGCGGGTGCTGTGACGGCCCGGGTACGCCTGGCTGCGGGGGTTTTCAGACCTGAATTTCGTAACCTTTGCGTTGTTCGCGGGCTTGCCATGTTGCGGCCTGGGCATCGCCGACGATCTGTTCGGTGTCGGGGTCCCACTGGATAGTGCGATCGAGTCGGATTGCGATATTGGCGAGGTGGCAGACGGTCATGGCGCGGTGGTGACTGTGGACATCGCTGATGGGCTGAGTTCTGTCGGCGATGCATTCGAAGAAGTTTTGCATGTGGTTGCCGGGAGTTTTGCCTTTGTAGAGGGTTTTCAGTGTTTCTTCTTTGAGGGGGTTCGTTTTGAGAGCATCGACGGCATCGCCGGTCAGTTTTCCGCGGTTGACGAAGATGCGGCCGGTGGAGCCTTCCAGCAGCAGTCCGTTATCGAAGCCGAGGTCATTGGCTGAGTCGCGGATGTGCAGGACGGCGCCATTTTTGAAGGTGGCGGTGACGTGGAACTGTGTGGCGGTGTTGTACTGTGACGGGTCGGTGGGCAGACCGTCTTTAAAGGCGACGGGGTGTACTGCGGAGACGGGTTCAACTTTGACTGGGCCGGTATTTTCGAGATTGAAGGCCCAGGCAGCGATATCGACGTGGTGTGCGCCCCAGTCGGTCATTTTTCCGCCTGAGTATTCGTACCACCAGCGGAATTCGTAGTGGCAGCGTGAGTTTCCGTAGCGGCCACTGGTGGCTTTGAAGCGGTAGTCGGTGAGTGGAGCCTGTCCGAGCCACATATCCCAGTTGAGTTCTTTGGGGATTTCGGCGACGGGAATTTCGCCGCTGGAGGGTGCACCTCCGATGGCGCAGGTGACGGTTTTCAGTTCTCCGATGCGTCCTTCGCGGACCATGGCGACGGCGTGGAGGAAGCGGAGCGCCATTTCCGAGCGCTGCTGAGTGCCGACCTGGAAGACTCGTTTAGTTTCTTCGAGTACTTTGCGGATTTGTTTGCCTTCATCGATGGTGAGAGTGAGTGGTTTTTCGCAGTAGACATCTTTTCCGGCGCGGAGTGCTTCGATGGCGATTTTGGAGTGCCAGTGATCGGGAGTAACGATGGTGACGACATCGATATCTTTGCGATCGAGCAGTTTGCGGTAATCTTCGAACATTTCGACGTTGCGTTCGGTGCCTGGTCTGGACTGTTTTTTGAGTGCGGTTTCGCGTCCTTTTTCGACGTGGTTTCGATCGACGTCGCAGACGGCGGCGCAGTCGCTGAAGTTCATGGCCTGGGGTCCGACGGCATTCCAGCGATCGCCGGTACCGATGCAGCCGAGCACGGGTCGGTCATTTGGGCTGCGGAACGGTGCGGCCATTGAGGAGGGGGCGAACCAGTACGGCGCGGCTGCGGTGGCGAGCGACGCGATGCTGGCGGACTGAAGAAAACTGCGACGGGTGGGGGTGGGCATTGGTGAACGGCGCCTTTCCTGCGAGTGGGGCGGATTTGGAGACACGGATGAAATTACGGGGTATATGTGTCGGATGCTTTGAGGTCAATCGTTCAACACGACGTATCTGAAGGCCCTTGGGGAAAGAGTGGCTGGCGATACTCCACGCCCCAGCTGATTCCGCTGGAAACTGTCGTGCGGTTGGCCGCGAGGATATTTTTTGCAGTCCGCCGACCAGCAGATTTTGGGGCCGGTTGCACTCGATGAAAACCCGGCAGGACTTGACATCACGAACTCACCTCATACTCGGAAATCATGCTGCCGGACCCTCCGAGTGAAATCGGCTGGATTGAGCGGATAACGAAATCCTTTCCGTACAGGGGATAGAGGGAAAGTCCTGAAGAAGTACGTCTGGAAAATGGGGAAGAACTGTGCGGTTTTGATGGTTGGTGTAACGTATGCTTGACCAACGGCAGGATGGAAACGAGTTGTGTAGGTTGTAACGGTATATGAGGGCGAGGAAAAAAGGCTCAAAGCGTTACCTTGTGTCACGGGAGTCCCACGCCGTTGGCACGACGGTGTCGATCCAAAAGACGATGATTCGCACCGAGCAAAACGGCATCTGAATTTGTTATTTGCTGCGCGCGGAGTGGTAAAATAATTGTGAGACAAATCAGAGAGGGGGATGTCTCAGAATAGACATGCCTAATAAATGCAAAGATGGAAACGCGGAAAGGCTTCGTTCCATTCGAAAACCAGGTCAAGTGCGGTAAAAAACGCACTTTTTTTGTTTTTTGGTCACTCACGCACGTCCTGACCGGTGCCTGATCGAACAGTCTCAATTTGTCGTGATAGCTGGTGTTAGTGATGCACTTAATGTGAAACACGCTATCGATTGACTCTGCGAGTGCCATTGGTCCAAATTATTCATGCTTTGTGGAAGACGCACTTGCATTCTTGCATTTGATATGGTTGAATCGGGGGTATGTGTTGTCTGGGTGTTTTGGGTTGTTCCTGGAGAAGGCGAATGAAGCGAGGGCTGAGTCGTAGATTTGTTTTGGGTAGCTTGGTCTTGGTTGCGGGCCAAGGCATTCTTTCGCGTCGTGCAGCTGCCGACGATCCGCCGAAATCGATTGTCCCAACGTACGCGCGAGCGACGGCGATATCTCTTGGGAGACCCCCTCGCCCAGCGTTGGACTTATGTGCTTCCGGGGAAGGTGAGGACGATGCTTACAACCACTTATTGAAACTGCTCAAGCCGGGGTACTTCATTCAGGCCGAGAGTGTGATATTTTCGCCCGACAATCCTTGCCCGCCAGCAGTCGATGCGACGCGGGAATCCTGCGACACTGAGCATCGGTCGTTGCTGTGCAAGGAGGTGTTTGTTGTGTGCACTAAGTTCAAGATGGTGGGCACTGGTCGTGGTCTTACCCGTGCTGGTGCTCGCCGTCGGGCATTGCGAGATCTTGAATGTGGATTGTTAGGTATCCACAAAAAAATCTGCGATTGCGTAAGTCTCGAATGGATTGAGTAGTAGTTCGACGCCATACAACTCTGGTTGTTTGACGCATGGCCGCGGTCTTTGGGTGCCCGCAGCGATGCGTTTTTTCTGTCGTTATTTGGGTTCATCAGGCAGTTGGGCTTCTGGGTTCAGGTTTCAATGAAACTGCGCGGTGTGGATAAAATGGTCCATCCGGGAATCTTGTGGGTGCAGTCGTTGAGGAGTGGGCAGATGAGGCTCAGCATTCGAGTGAGAAAGGCGCCTGGGCGGACCGTCGCGTTCCACGACTTTTGGTGATGTAAATATGTTCAAAGCCAAGGGTTTTCTGCCTTCGTCGGAGCCAGCTATCGGTCGCTTGCAAGAGCTGGCGACCGATGGCTGGTGCAGACGAACGGCCGAACTCCTTTGTTGGTGGGGCTGGAGAATTCGGCCTACCCACAGAAATACCGAAAGGACCTTTCTTTGCCGGCAGGGTTTGCGGCAGGAAAATCAGCGAGTCCCATATGAGGATCAGCGTAAGGCACCGGATGTCCGGTTGTGACGCAGGTGGGTTTATCTGAAAGCGATCCAAATGCGACGCGTCTGTTAACGCTGCAGGATTTTGTGGCAACCAGGGTGGATTGCGATTGGCACTAATCTAGACTCCTGATACCAAAAACTCTGCGTTCGCGATCAGACAGCACGCGGGAATTGGCTGTATTGCGAACTGATGAAAGGTCTACTGGCCAGAGTTCAAGGGATGTTTCAGGTTGAATAAGCCGGCGGTTGTCCGGTGAGAGCAGCGGACTTGGGGTTGAGAATGGCTGATAGAAGGACAGCGAGAAAAGTGGACGTGTAGCGGCCGAGGGTATGAAGAATTCCGATCCCAGAGTTTCTGTCGAAACTACGGTAACGCCTTTCCTGCTTACGGCAATCCACCTCAGTCCGTCGTTCGAGAATTCGAAGCGAATCGATTCGGACATGTCGGGATTTTCAATAATGCGATCTAATTGAAAAGAAGAATTGATCGCCTTGTAAAGGTGTAGCGTTTTGCCCTGAATTCTGAGCAAGCAGTAAACGCCGTCTGTGCTGACTGCAATCGCGTCCGGCAGGTCGGTCAATTTCAGTGTTTTGGCGAGTGGCCGTGACGGAACGAGGGACAATTCATATTCGCTTCCGACGGCGGTAACCACGAGAAACTGTCCTGTAGAGATAACTGGCCTTGCATGCAACGTGCGATGTTCCAGGGGAGTGATGATCGAATCATGCGATGACTGCGAATGACTGATTAGCGAAGCGCGGCCCTCACGGTTTATAAGCAATGTGTCATCGGTATGGTCAGTTATGATCAGGGCACATTGCTGTGGGTTGGGTATCGATAGTTCCCTGACGTCGTCGGTGTTCGACTGCCACCAAACCAACGACCCTTTTGACGTGATCGCACAGAATCTATGTCCGTTCGGTGAATGTGCAACTGAGACAATTGAGTCTGCGACTATTCTGCGTGATTTGCAGACGTCTGTGTTGGGATTCCAGATGTGGAAGTTTCCATCCTCAGTTACGCATGCGAATTGATTGGATTCAGTAAGGCTGCAGAGCATCTTCGGTCGACTGTCCAGCAGAAGTCTGGCCGTGGGCGTGTTCTGGCCACTCGCGAAATGCTTGATCGGGAAACGATTCAGTGTGATATGTGCGGTGTCGCCAAATTGATCAACTGCAAGGCCGTCAGGGACGCCGGGTAACTTGAGTTCATGCAGCGGAGCAAGTGTGTCGATGCTCCTGAGACACAATACGTATTGTAACGCTGGAATTGCGTTGATGGAGGTAGCGGAGTTGACAATATTGGGGTCGGTGTTATATCGCGGTTCCAGTGAAGCAATGGAATTGCCTAGGACGCCAGCAGCGAATATCTTTACAGAAACCATTTGTTTCGACGTTTGCAGTTTTGGCGACCACTCGGTGAGTCCTTCGGATGAGGCGATTAGCCATTTGTCGTCAGGCAGGGGAAAAGCATTTATTTGTCCGGAGTATTCGTCGCTCATAGTGGTTGTCGAATCCTTGGTGTTAAAGTGCTTGATGCGGCGCGATTTACCGCGTCCAGCGAAAGCAATGAGGCAGCTTGAATCAGGGCTGAGGATGATTCGATCCGGGGCCTGTACAGTTGTATCCCCAGCGGTAAACTGCTCTGTGAATGTTTCGTCAGTGCGTGACAGCACTGAGAGTCGGCCTGTGGAGTCGGCAGCGGTTATGGTCCGACCGTCCGGTGACTGGGCAAGTGCTGTAATAATTTGCAGGCTGGGTGCCTGGTGGGCAGTGTCGGTGGCTGCGTCGGGAGAATAAAGTCTGATTTCGCCCGATTTACAGGAAAAACAAAGTGAGTTTTGCGTGGGGTTCCAGGAGACGGCTGTGACGGTCTCCTCAGGCATTGTTAAGGGGTGGTAATTTGCCAGGCCATGCGTTAGTTTAAGAAGTTGCTTTTCTTCGGTGAGGACAAAGGATGTCTCCGTGGTGGCTGGAAAAAGCGCAATCGAGTTGGTGGGTAGTCGAATGGTTGACTGTTTGCGCACCGCGCCTTGGGAGAAATAGGTGATTACGGCAGTGCGAGCATCTGTCAGCGCAGCGACTGTCGAATTGACAGCGTGGGGTCCAAGTTGACGCCCCTGCAGCAACTGGCCGAAATTCGTTCTTGACCGATGGAACTGAAGTGTGAAGTAACGCGGGGTTTCGCAGACGCAGATCCCTGGGCCTTTAGCGTCAAAGCAATAGGGGGTGTCAAGGGAACCGTCCGCTGTAGTTGAGAGAGTGTAGTTACCAGATTGTGGTGCAGGACTGAGGGTGGTCATTCTGCCAGTTTGAGTCAACTGCAGGATTTGGTTTTCCCCGATGAATTCTTGAGCGACCAGCAGGCCCGACTCGGTATCCACAGATCTCGGGCTTGGAAGTGGACGGTAGGAGCCTGGTAACGAGGTTTGGAACAGCGATTCTTTTCCAATATATGTGAAGTAGGAGTCAGAACCGTCATCGGAAAGTGTGGCAAGATTAAGGAGTGTGTCGTGTTTCTGATCTGCCAGTGTGGTGCCAGTCTGCGCGTCGATCAGTTTGGACTGATCGCCGTTGTCCACGACCAGAATACGTGATTCGTCCCGGGATACATGGAACGAAGAGGCTCGCATGGTCCTTGCTCTCTCCTCTGCCATGGGGATATCGCTGAGTAGAAGTTGCGAGCCGAATTGGGCAATTGTGAGTCCGGATCGGAGGGTGGTTAATCGAGTAATTCGCGTGCTGCGGTCATTAGGCGGCAATTGGTGGCGAGTCACGGCCGGGGTTGAACCGAGTCGGCAGACAGTCAAGAGTCCGGACGCATCAAGTACGGCGAGTTGTCCAAGGCCGGAGGAAGGCGCGGGAGTCTGGATGGCGATTTCTCGCACTGGACTGGTGATGGATGGCAGATCGATGGGCTCTACAGCAATGCCCTGCGGGACTGTAAAGAACTTAAGATTTGAAGTGCCATCTGTGGTGACGAGGTGGAGAGTGTTGGTGTTGAGGTGACCGAGTTCAAGTGGCCATTCAGACAGTAGTGAAAGTTGGTCGATGTGCAGGGGTTTGGAGAGCAGGCGAGGAATGGTTATTGGGGTAGCATTATCAGGGGGCCAAATGCGTATTTCAACGTTATAGAGCGGCTCTTCGCTTTCTCCCAGCAGTTCGACAGTGGCGAGGTATTTTCCGTCGGGTGACCATTTTGCAGCGACGACGTGCCCGGTTCCGCCATAGTCACGGGTATGTGTGCCGGTGGTCAAATCGTATTCAGGTGCACCCAGGATGTTCGATGCAGTTATTGCGCGGATGCTGGTTGGTATAACGACGCGAGTTCTGTCGGGGTTCAGAACAAACCCGTCAACGAGGGAGTCCTCATTGTGCACTGACCACGAGCGGATTTCGTGATTTTGTCTCATTGCCAGAATTATCGCAGCGGAGGCTTCCGCTGTGGGTAACTGTTTCGCGGAGGTGATGGCTAATCGCTCGGCGAGAGCGGGGTCGAAATTGCGCCGCTCGTGTGACCACGCGACGAGTCTGCCTGCTTCTGCCTCCTTCGCCTGCTGCTGGGCCGTGTTTTTCGCGGCAGACTCCTGCGCTGCGACGTTTTCGTTGTGAATTCGTAAGGTGTTTACGAATGCCAGCAGCAGTCCGAGGATGACGAGGAGGAGTGCGGCGGAGGCGGCGAGTGAGGCGGCCAGTTTTTGTTCGCGTTCGACCCAGAGGGAGAATCGTTTCAGGGGGCCGGCGGGTTTGGCCTGAA
>Ga0172376_10007604_pt1 | contig 11517 bp, 5 predicted proteins | sample Lak35m_FD_121114 | JGI IMG/M metagenome (GOLD analysis project Ga0172376, IMG submission 121114) | Freshwater microbial communities from Kabuno Bay, South-Kivu, Congo - kab_092012_35m | ecosystem: Environmental > Aquatic > Freshwater > Lake | place: Democratic Republic of the Congo: South-Kivu...
AGCTGTAATACAAATAAAAATATTACCTGTTGAAGTATCTTTTATTAAATCTCTAACTAGATAAGCTGTAGATGCAGACCAGTTACCTTTAAATGTTCCAAGTTCTTGGGTAATGCTAAGTTCGCCAGAAGAATCAAATGAAAATATTTTATTAGCTCTAGCGGTTGCATTAGCTGTAAATTCTGTAGATGTTATTGTATTGGTTCTTGATAGCTTTATTGATCTTCCTAATTCCTCCTGAATTTCTTGAGCTATCATTGTAACTCTATCTAGAGCTTCTTCATGTGAGTTAGCTGGGAATGGATCGTTTGCTACATAATCTGTTTCTTGTGTTTTTGTTGTATTTCTTTTTAAAACAACAGTCTCTCCAGTAGCAGGAGCTGTTAAGAATGTAATATTACCACCTCCGGCAGAACCAACACCAGATACTGTATAATGAGTTGTTTTAGTTTTTATTGTTTCTGTTCCAGTAGATGATCTAATAATAACCTGAATTTCGTCATCATCTAAAATTTTAAATGTATAAGCAAATACAGTAGTTGAACTATTCCCATTGTAACTAACTTTAACTGTAGTTGATGATATTGTCATAATTCCCTATATTAAATTCAATAAGCAATGTCCATATTTTTTATTTAAAAACATTAATCTTTGGTGTTCTTTCAGGAAAACTTTCTCCTGGTTTCCAAAAATATTCTTTATCGTATTCATCCCTATATTTATTAATTCGTCTAATAATTCTATCATTAAATTTAGGATCAATCATTTTTTGTATATTATCAAAGATTAATCTTTCTAAAGCTAGTCTTGCATACCATAAACTTGCGCCAGGAGTATATTGTCTTAAAAAATCACTTACATCTCTTCCATAAGTAGTTTCTTCACCTGTTGCTAATTTAATAATATTCCCAAATGTAAGTTTGGCAACATCTTCAAAAAACCCAGCAGGCGCTCCTAATATTGTAGATGATAAATTTCTGCCATATTGATTTTGTGATGCAGTTATAAAATCTCCAAAAATACCTAATCCTCCACTTGTAACCATTGCTTTTAACCAATAAGCAGGTTCTTGCATTTTTTCTTCAGAAGTAACATCTCTACCTTTTGTAATTTCTCTAAGTTCATAAGCTAAAGCACCAAATAATGTTCCTGAAATAACTAAAGGAACTACATATTTCATTTTTCCAGTTAAATTAGTTTGAGTAAAACCTCTTCTTAAATGAGTATAAACAAATGTAATTGGAAAGTTTTTATACATAGCAACAGAATTTATTAATTCACCACCAATAGTTCCTGATCTTTGATTTCCAAACAATGCAACTTTACCCCTTGCTGAAGTTGAAGGTATTGCGTATTCAGTTTCATTAACAACTAATTCCATTAATTTAGTTGTAAGATCTTCTCTTAAACTTTCAGTTAAATCAGTTCTTAATCTTATGTCGTCTGGTCTTAAAAATGTTACACCTTTATTTGCATAATTAATATCATCAATTCCTGCATCGTATAATTTTGTTTGACGAATAATATCCCACGATCCTTCATTTATTCCATAACGTAAAAATGTTTTTTGCATTGCTTCAGGTAATTCTTTAAATGTTTTACCAACATTCTCAGCCCAGAACCCCATAAGCTCCATACCAAAACTCCATCTACCTGCTTGAGTTAAATGTGATAAACCTGATAATCTTAAAATTGTATCTGATATTCTTTTTGTTACTTGTGGAGCTTCTATTTCTCCAAGATATCTTGCAGACGCAGATGCTATTGTACTCCAATGTTCAGCAACTAAACCAAGTCTAATAGCAATTTTTGCTTTTTCAGATTTGTTTAAAGGATCAAGTAATAATTTTAAACTGTTTTGAGCTGTTCTCCATTGAGGTAAACCATTATGAGCAGAAGTAGCTCTACTCCAGTTAAAATCTGTTAATGCAAGTACCGATGCAGATCCTAATTGAGCTGATGTTAATATTTGTCTTAATCCTGCTAAACTTCTTGCTATAAAACCATCTACTGGATTTGATAATGCACCTTTATGATAACCATATAAATTTTTAATTAATTCAATTTTTTTATTAGCTCTATCTTCTTCTAACGAACCAAAAAATTGAGCTATTGACTTTCTATTAAATTTTTCAGCATCAGCAATATCTTGTGCATATTGACTTATTTGTCTATTAAATTTTTCAATCTCTACAGGATCTGTAGATTTAGCAAGCAATGCTTTTGCTTCTTCTAATTGTTGTTTAGCAACAGGAAGTCTTACTTGTTTTGTAACATCTATTTGAGCTTGTTTTTTAATAAGAGTAGTTATGTAAGCAACAGTTGCATCTTCATCTGGACCAAGAATTTTTATTCTAGCAATATCTCTAGACATTTTATTAATATGATCCATCATTACTTGGAATGCATTATTGTTGCCAAATCTATTTTGATATTCAATCCAAGACTGCGCATTTTTAAAAACTAAAAATCTATGATCTGTATAACGTGATGAAATACTACTTCCAAAAGTTCTTTGTGTAGGTTTAACTTTATTAAATCCTTCATTAGTTATTGTTTCATAAACATCAGATAATGCTAATCTTAAAGTTTTATCATTAAATGGAAGTTTAGTTTTTTCATTAATCATTTTAGTTGCGTCTAATCTATCTATAGTAAAATTAATCCAATCTTCTTTATTTGTTTTTCTAATTTGCAAAGTGTCATGTATTTGTGGTAACCCCCAATCTTTTCTTGATGGTATTCTTCCACCATATTTATTAAATTCTAATCTTAAAAATTCAGAAGCTGCTTTCCATGCTTCTGCCATTTCTTTAGCTGCTTGATTTGTAGTAGAACCAGGTTCAATAATTTCTCTAACTAACATTGTTAAAGTGGCTTTATTTCTTTCGTAACCACCAAAACCAGGTTTAAATGTATCTAATACATCAACTAATATTTTATGAGCTTGTCCCTTAATAACCTTAACCTGATTTTCTATAGTAATGTGTGGTGAATAATCATCAGGAGAAAAAATAGAAATACCAGCATTTCCATAATCTACTTCACCATTCATATTTCTGTATGTTTTAAAACGTTTTAATATGTCTTGTTGAGATTTAAGAGTTAATAATTCTCTACGTTTTTTTTCTGCGGCATCAAATTTAAATTGATCAAAGGAGTCTTTGGCTGCTTGTTTTTCAGCATCTGCTTGAGACATACCTTTAGCTAAATATTCTTCTACTTTTTCGTCAAATAATTTTATTTGTTCATCAGCTTGGTTTTTGGTAACATTACCTTCTGCAATACCATTTGTAATACAATCTTTATAACTCATACGCAGTCTTTCAATCTTTCAATAAATAAATTAGTTTGATTTTCTTCATCAAGAATTTGTCTCATAGTTTTAAGTTCTGGAACAATTTCATTAACATCATCTAATTTAGTGCTTAATGAAAATTCTTGATCTAGAATAGATGCGGTATCATCGCCTAAGGTAATTATTGGTTTTGCCTCTTCAGCGCTTTTTGCTCCAATTCTTTCAAGATCTCTATTTCGAACTTCTCTCCATCCTCGTAAATTTTGTGCAATTTCTTCTTTTGATCCGCTAATGTATCTGATGGTATCTTCGACTGTACCATCAATTTCTGCTCTGACATTTATTTTTTCCTTTGTTAAATTATTATAATTTGTTTTAATAAGATTATCAACGTCTTTTGTAATAAGCTCACTATCAACATATCTTCCTGTTTTAATAGCTCTTTTAATATTTCTTAATTCAGCAACAGTAACAGGAACATCAACTCTAATTACTGCAATACCATATTTATCAATTTTTAAAGAGTTTATTAATCTATCTAATGTTTCTTTAGTTCTACCAAGAGTTGGAATAATAATATTATCTCCATTTGCTTTTGCTTTATCAGCTATTATTCCAAATAAAACTTTACTTTCAGTATGAGTTGCTGATGCACCAATACCATTTTTATATTCAGGTATTACTTTTTTAAAATCATCAGGATCAATAACAATTCCTTTAATAAGATCTTTAATTTCATTTGTAAGTTTTGATTTTCCAGCAGCTGGTAATCCTGTTACAATTACAGCAATACGATCTTTACTTTCAGATCCATTTTTATAAATAGCATTAATAATATTATTTATTCCTTTATACTCAACTTGTCCCAATTTATAAATTTTATTGTTTAAATATTCTTCTGTAAATTTTCCATTAACAAAATTAGGTGCAATATCAGTATGATTAATTTCATAATAAGTATTTTGATCTTCTATTATTTTTTTAACTAAATTACTATTTTCAATATCAACAACATCTTGTTTTGTTGCAGTTCCTGAATTTATTCTTTGATCAATATCATTAACCATTCTTTGTTCTTGTGCGTTAAGAACTTTGTTTTCTGCATTTAAAGAATTTGTTAAATCTGTTTGTGTAGGTTTAGCAGGAGGAACTTCTGTTTCAGCTAATATTTCATTCTTTAATGATTGACTTTGCTCGACTGAACCTTTTCCACCTGGTTCATCAAATAATTTATTACTTACGTTTTCTGACTCTGGTCTGCTTCCTGCAGAGCTTGTTTGTATTTCAGTTTTAATTGCATTATTGTCTGGTGATCCGCTAGGATTGATCCCATCAAAATCGCCTCTTTCTGCTGCTCTATCGACAGCATCGGAAAAGTATTTTCTTGCTTCTGCTTTGTTTCCTGCTTGGTAGAGTCTTGCTGCTTGCGTGAGATCTGTAGAGAGTTGTCCAACTCTGGTTGCAAGGATTTCAATTTTTTCTTGGATCTTCGCATTTTGTGTTAATATTTTTTCGTTATTAATACTATCTAACTTATTGCCAGCAGAAGTCAATAATTGATCCTCCCTTAAAACTAATGAGAATAACTTCTTCTTATCTTTTGTGCTTTTTGCAAAGTTTGTTAATAAAATTGATTTTTCAACAATTAAAGATTGTTTAAATTCCTCAACACCAAACAATGTTTGTTCCTTCATTTTAACAGAAGGAGTTTCTCTAATTTGTCTAAGAACAATATCTACTTGTTGCATATTATCAAATTTTTGTTTTTTTAAGATAGTTAATGCAGAAGCATGTAATTCTTTATCAGGTAATAATTCACCAACTCTGGATGCTACTCTATAATCAATAAATTTATTAACTACCATTCCAAATGAGTCGTTAGATAATTTTGTCAAACCTTGTGCAACTTTAACTATTTCTGATTTAATTGGCATGCTTGCCATAATTGAATCAATATCAAAATTTTTAACACGCATCATTTTAGCAGCATCAATAGCAGTACCAGTTCCTTGTCTTAAATTAATTGCAACACCTTGAAGCATTGCATGATCTGGTACATAACCATCTACTTCTCTAACTCTATATCCATATAATCTAGGTTTTTGATCTATTAATTTTTTTGCTAATCCAAATCGCTGATGTCCATCAACGACTGCTAATCTACCATCTTTAAATTCATAAACTAAAATAGTACTTGCGCTAGGTTGATCCCATTTTGTAACACCCATTAATTTATCAGATATTCCAAATTCATTTGTTTCTGATTTATATTGAAAAGTTTTTGCGTCTGTTGTTAATTTATTAATATCAAATTCTTCTACTGCTGCACCTTTAAGAAAATCTTCAAATTTTAATTTTTGTGGAAGTTCGTCAGGTATTGTAATAGGTTCATCATTTAATAAATTAATAGTTGCCTCAGCAGCTCTTTCATTATGAAGATCTGCTGATCTAACAGTATCTACCATTGGATTTTGTTTTTGTTCAAAAATTCTATCTTCTATAAACTTAGCCGCATCATCAGTATCTTTTGTTTTAAATTGTTCAGGAAAATTTTCTTTATAAATTTTTAAAGTTTGTTCGTCAGTTAAATTTTCTATATTGTTTTGAACTTTTCCAATCATTTTAACATTCATATCAGGAGTGGATTTAGAAAATAATTTTGTTAATCCAAAAATTCCTGTATTTAAAGCACCACCAATACCTGCTGCAAACAATGTAGAGTAAGCAACTTCTTTAGCTCCTGCTTCAAAACCAGCTCCTTCAAATCCTAATTTTTCTCTATATGGTTGAACATTTAATTGTCTTGATGTTTCAGACGCAGCTCCTAAAACACCTTCATAATATGCGGTTTTTAAAAATGTTTGTAATGCTGTTTTTCCAAAACCATAAGTCATACCTAGTGGTAAAGTCATAAATACACTTGGTTCTCTTATGTAACTAACAAGATTTCCTGCGATGTTACCTACTTTGCCAGAAAAATTTGTATTTTCAAAAAGTTCATTTGCGTATGCTTCAGAATTTTTTGCATCAACACTAATTTTTTTTAATATACTGTCTAAATTATTTAATGATTTGCTTTCTAATTCTAATTTTAGATTTTGATTTTTATTTTGTTCATCTTGTAATAGTTGTAAAGCTCTAGTAACCCTTTCACTTCTTGTCTCGTAACCTTCTGGTAATCCAAATTCTGTTCGATATAAATCTATATCTGGCATTGGATTTTCAAATGCAATATTTCTTTTATTCATAATGTCAGTTATTTCACTAAACACATCATCAAGATTTCTATGTTCAGAAGTTTCAGATTTTGATTTATCAAAAGATTGTCTTGATGCGTTATAATTTTCTAAATAACTTTTTAAATCAAATTTTGTTTTAGCTCTAGACTCAATACCTCCTAATTTAGGTTCTTCAACAGGGGTTTCTTTTTGTGCGTAAAAATGTTCTTTAGGTTCTAATAAAGTATTTGTGGATTTTTCTTCTTCAAAAAAAAATGACATTATTTATTTACTGTTCCTAGATCTCCTTTAATTTTATTAAGATCTACGATAAAGTAACCGCCATTTTTATTTAATAAATATTCAGGTTGTACATTTGAACCATAAGGTTTTGATAAAGATATTTTATATCTTCCTGGACCAACTGTTACAAAATAAGGATCTCCAAAAAACTTTTCAGAAAATATTTTAATTTCTTTACCATTTCTATCTAATGGCAATGTTTCAATTATATTACCCTGAGGATCTTTGTAAGATCCAGATTTTTTTAAAATGTTTTCGTTTTTTTCTAAATAATTAATGATAGAATTAAAATTTCCTTTTTTTACATAAGCAGGAATAATAACGTCTAAACCATTATATTTATCAAATCCTCCATATTCTTTTCCATTAATTTTTAATGAACCAACAGCTTCATCAAATGCTGCTGTGTATCTTGATGTGCTAAATGATTTATTTAATTCATTAGCATCATAAGTTCTTTTTAAATAAATGTTGTCTGCAGTTTCAATTATTCTATTAAGTGTTTCCGCTGGTATTCCTGTAAATGCTTTTTGATAATTTGATATAATAGATGATTTATCTTTTTCTCTAAAATTTTCTAATTTAATATTTTTGTTTTTACTTAATAAATAACCATCAATAGCATCGGTAGCTCCTTTAGTTGGTATTCCACCATTGAATATTGTAATACCACCAATATGTGCAAATAATGCATTTTCTTTAGAGATCTCTGCAAAAGCATTTGGTGCATCAGCGCCAAAACCATTTGTTATGTTTGCTGTTAAATCTAACAACATTTTACTATCTGTAGATTTATCAATAATAGATTTTAATTGTTTAGATTCCGCATCAGTAAAAAATCTTGCAGGTAAATTATAATATCTTCCTGCTGTTGTAGCCGCATTTTTTCTTGCTGCCAAACTTTCTGCAAATATTTTTTTATTTTCTTGAGATGGATTAAGCATAACATCTGTAAAATTAATATTGTTTAATGAAATAATATTTCTTTCAGAAGCTGTTCTTAATAAATCTTTTTCTAAATCACCTTGTAAATCTGCTTTAAATTTTTTAACTATTTCATATTTTTTTAATTCAGAAATAGGCACGTCTTTGTTTTGAGCTTTTGCAGAAGTAATCATTGTTTCCATTTTAGAAATTTCGCTATCCATTTCTGAAAGCGATTTACTTCTAATGTTTAAAATAATATTTCTTTTTTCTATTAGAGCATCAATTTTTCTTGCGTTTTCAAAATTTTCAACTGCTACAGATCTTTCTTTTGCAGCATTAAGAGAATTAATTCCTGGATCATTACCTTTATCAATTTGAGCTTCATAATCTTTTAAATTATTACCTGTTGTTTCATCTATTTTAAGAGCTGATAATTTTGCATGAGATCTTAACTTTTCAATTTTTTCTATAGGTAAAGTAGAGTCTCTAATAACATCGTTAATCTTCATAGGATCACGATCAAGAGTTCTTAATCCTTTATAATAATCTATATCTTCTCTAACTTTGTTTTTTTCATCTGTAGCTTTTTTGCCATATACCCTGTTATAAACATCTGATTGTAGTATGGCATCAAGTTCAGCAGTTGAGTTTTGTATTTCAAGATCACTTTTTCCATACACTATAGATTTTTTTAAACGATCAGTATTTGCTTCTATTGCTAATCTATTTCTTTCTAATAAATTATTAGTTGCTGCATTTCTAATAGAAATAGAATCTTCAACAGATTGTTTTTGTAAAAATGTATCTAATACTCTTTTAGTAAAAAAATTTTTTGTATCTTTAGTATGATAATCTTGAATAGTTTTTAATTGTTCTTTATAATATCTATTGGCTTCATCAGGATCTTCCATCTTAGATGCTTCATCTTTAACTCTAGATAATCCTGGAACATTTTCATCACCATTATAAATCTTTTCTTTTTTTTCTAAAACTTCAGTTTCAGCTTTTATTTTTTCTTGTTGAACATAAAAATCTTTTACTGACCCCAAAAGATCTGAAGATGCCTTTCCAATAGCTGCAGGAATTTCTTGACTAATTCTCATTCCAGGAGTTGTGGGAACAGCTCCTATTTCCTCTGTTGGTCTAATTTGAGATTGATAAATTTTAATTGCCATTTAGTTATCCTTTAAAAATTTTTTGCAAAGTTGAAATATCTCCTAATAAAGAACTTCCAGCTCTAAAATAACCTATTGTTTGTGCTACATCGCCACGATATCTTTCAGCTCTTGCTTCAGCTCTTTTCATAACAGCTTCATTGTCTAACTGTTCTTTTTTAACAAGAGCATTATACTTAAGCATATCTCTGTCTCTTTCAAAATTTAAAGCATTATCCATTAATACCCTTAATCCAGTTCCTTCTTCTTCAATACCTCTAATTGCATATCCAGTTCTAATATCTCCAACCGATTTAGTTTCTAATGCATATATTTGTGGAAGATCAAATTTTTCGTAAACTTTATATCCTTGTTGAGCTTGTTGTTCTTTTATAATTGCATCTCTTTCTAAGAGACTTGCATTCATTCTGGATATTGTTCTTTGCGACTGTCCAGTTATTATATCACCTACAAATGACATATTAATAAATCTTTGCGAACCTTATGTAATCAGCACCATCTGGTCCATAATGTTTCATTAAACCTTCTGATTTTAAACCTAGCCATTCAGCAAATTTTATCCCTAAAACAAAATCTGCTTTTACAGCGGTTTGTAATCTTTTCACTTTATAAGTTTTTGTTAAAATATCTAGTTTTTTTTTAACGTGTCTAGCTGTAGCTATAGGATTTTTCCATACATCATTAGTTGCTAAGACCCATCCTTCAGCAACATTATCCCATAATATGCCAATGCCGCCTGATGCTATAATTTTTTTATCTTTAATAGCAGTAAATGACATTCCTGGTATTTCTAAAAATAAAGCATATTTTTTGAATTGTGGTGCAATCTGAATTGCAGGATCATTCATTGGATTGCTAATAATGTGATGTGCATGTTCCTTTTTAAAAGGAACAATTTCAATATTATCCATCATTAGTTACTAATCTTGGATATAAAGATAATAATGTCATAGGAAGAGCTTGATCCTGTACAACAAATAAAAATCCATCAGTTTCAAAATTACCTCTAAATTCAATTTTTTTATCTCCGGTGAACAAAGGAACAGCAACATCCATAGGTGCAGCAGAAGATCTAAATGGTATCTCTTCTAAGTTACTTAAATCTGGACCAACTTTAGCTCCAACTGTTTCATAAAATCTTAATGTAACATCAAATATTCTTTTAGTTTTTCCTTGTGAAGTTCCATCTTGTGATCCAACATCTAATCTCATTGTTTGTAATGTTGATGTATATGCTAATCCTACTTTTGCAGCAGTTGTAGTTCTGTCTAATGTTATAGATCCTGATGAGACTGTTTTATCAGGATGTGTTGCACCATTAGCAATAATTCTAACACTTTGTGCTTCAAGATGATCTAATCCTGTAAGTGTAGATGTAGCAGATCCGGAATAAGTTAAAGCACTATCTACAAATTGAAATTGTGTAAGTGAACTATCAAATTGAAATGGTGTAAAATATTCTACATATCTTCTGGTTGTTCCATTAATAGTACGTTTAACAATAACCCATATTTGATCCTCATCGGTTCTATTGTAAGAATTTCCAGAAATAGAAATAACACTTTCAACTATACCATAAGCTGTAGCTCCAAAAGATCCTCCTAATTTATGTTGATGCCAAGCAACAACTTGTTCTGATCTTTGATAAGTTAAACCAACTAATACTCCATCACCACGAATACCCCAAATTATACTATGCGGTTCTTGTTGATAGGTTAATTCATCTAATCCATTTAATGTGATATCTTCTGCTAATATAGTCATGTCTGGAGCGACATAACCATCTGTGTCAAAATTATAAGCTAATTCTCTTAATTTTCTTTTAGCACGTTGAACAAATAAAGTTGCGTTACCAACTGATAGTGCATCTAAATTTGATGCTCCATAGTTAGATTGTTTTTTAATATTAATATTTGTTGGTGATACAGCTGTACCGGTAGAGTCTGAATTTAATGTAAACTCACCACCTGAAGTTAATATAATTAATGTTCTTGTTGCTTTTAAAGATTGTATAACATTTACTTGATTTGATGCGATTGTGTAAATCATTGCATCATCTGCAGCAACAGTTCCCCCTCTATTCTCATCCATGTTTTCATAATCTCCTGATCTTGAAAAAAATAATGTTTGTGGTTGATCACTTGTTCCTGCAAATACTAATCGTTGTTCATAAAAAGTTACGCAAGAAGGATGTCCAGTAGTGTCTGAAAAAGCACCTAATGCCCAGTCGGTAGAAGTAGATGAAGAACCCACATCTTTTATAATTGTTGCTGTTGCAACTGTTGTGCTAGTAATAGCTGTAATTTCTCCATAACCAGTTCTAAAAGAAAATAATCTTCCAACGTCAGTAGATTGAAAACCTGTATTATTATTAATTCCAGTTACAGCAGATGCTGTTAATGTTCTTCCTGTTCCGACAGTATGTGCAGACATACCAAATGTTGTGGCTGTAATATTATCATCTAAGTATGGTCCATCAGTAAAATCTACTTCTGTAATAGTCCAAGAGGTATGACCAGTTCTTGATAATTTTTTAACTGAATAATCAGGATGACATAAATACATGACATCTGCTGATTGAGCATATTTAATTTGA
>Ga0172376_10007609_pt1 | contig 11513 bp, 10 predicted proteins | sample Lak35m_FD_121114 | JGI IMG/M metagenome (GOLD analysis project Ga0172376, IMG submission 121114) | Freshwater microbial communities from Kabuno Bay, South-Kivu, Congo - kab_092012_35m | ecosystem: Environmental > Aquatic > Freshwater > Lake | place: Democratic Republic of the Congo: South-Kivu...
AAGGCGGCGGCGTTGCGCCAGTTGGGCGGCGGCGAACCGACCGGCGGAAGTGGTGGCGGTGGCGGGCTGCTGGGTGGGATGTTTGGTGGCGGTGGCGGCGCTGGGGGCTTTCCCGGCTTGGGGGGGCTGGGCGGCATGGGCGGCATGGGCGGCAAGGGCCTGCCCGGTGGGGGTGTTCCGGGTGCTGGACTGCCCGGAGGTTCGCCCCGCGGCGCGCGCCCGATGGGCCAGTCTTCCACACGTCAAAGCGGCAAGAAGAAGGACAAGAAGAAGCGCCGCTGAGGCGCTTTCCAGGGGTGTTGTGGGGTTGGTTGCGAACCGGGTTCGCCTGCTGCGCGGCTGTTCGGAACTTGACAGGTGCGGCGCGATCTGGTCTTCTTTTCGGCCCTCCAAGCCGCAGCCAAGCCGCCGCAAGGCGCGTCCGGAGGTCCAACAAGACGCACATGTCAGTCGCCATCCGCCTGAGACGAACGGGTCGTAAGAACCTGCCCTGCTTCCGCATCACCGTGACGGACTCGCGCTTCCCGCGCGACGGACGCTCGCTGGAGACCTTGGGTCTGTACGACCCGCTGCGCAAGGACCCGGCCCAAATGCTGAAGCTCGACCACGAGCGCACCCAGCACTGGATCAGCCAGGGCGCCCGCGTCAGCGACATCGTGCAGTCGCTGTTCAAGCGCATGGGCGTGTTCCCGCCCAAGCCCAAGGTCAAGCGCGAGCGCCCCAAGCGCAAGGTCAAGACCTCGACCTACTCGAGGAAGAAGGCCGCCCAAGACGCGCGCGCCGAGGCGAAGAAGGCTCGCGCAACGCAGCGCAAGGCCGCCAAGAAGGCCGCCGCGCCCGCCGAGAAGGCCTGATCGCGACGCACCCACCGCGCAGTTGGCCCGCGTGGCCGACTGCGTGGACGACTTCAAACCGACGGCCCGCGGGATGACTGCGGGCCTCGTGCATCCCGGAGGTTCCGCCGCGCGCGGACCCGACCCGCGAGCCCACCGCCACGCTGGCGCCCATGCGGCGCCGTCACCACCGCGCCGCGAGCGGCGCGGCCACCATCGCGCCGGAAACGGCGCAGGCCGCCGAGCCCCGAGAACCCTCACTTGAGCAAGAAGTCCGAAGCCGTCGCCAAGCTGCTGGAGAAGGTCGTCCCGCGCTCGTCGCTGCCCGAACCCGTCGAAGGACTGACGCTGCTGGAGCAAGGACTGTTGGTCGTGCTGCGCCGGCACCTCTCGCAAGCGCAAGCGGCCTCGACCCTCAGGAAGATGCGCGGCCTCTACCCGGATTGGAACGAGCTGCGCGTGTCCCAGGCGCAGGAGAGCGCCTCGTTGATGACGAGCGGCACGCTCCACGCGCCGCTGGCGGACATCCAAAAGCTGCTGCCCATCGTGCGCGACACGCGCGAGTACCTGCAGGAGGTCTTCCAGAAGACCCACGGCTTCGATCTCGACTTCCTCAAGGACGACGCCGGCGCACTCAAGCTCGTCACGAACATGCCTTTCCTCGGGACCGCCGGAGCGTCGTGGCTCCTGTGGTTGGCGAATGGCCGCCAAGTGCCGGTCCATGCCGCCATGGTGCGCGCTCTCGACCGCATCGGCATCGTGACGCGCGGTGCAGGCTCGAAGAAGCAGAAGGAACTGGTCGAACCGCACATTCCCAAGGGCGAAGAGTTGCGTTTCGTGGCGGCGGTGGGCGAACTGGTCGATCGCTGGTGCACCTCGGCCAAGCCCCTGTGCCACGAGTGCCCTTTGGTTGACGACTGCATCTTCGGCAAGAAGAACTTCCAGGAGTGGAAGGTCGCGCAGGCGCGCGCCGAGGCGCAGCGCATCAAGGACGACGCGCGCCGCGCCATCCTGGAGAAGAAGGAAGCCGCCAAGCGCGCGCGCGAGGACGCTCGGCTCGCCAAGCTGGCCGAGGCCGAGGCCAAGAAGAAGGCGCGCGACAGGGAGCGCGTCGAGCGCGAAGTCGCCAAGAAGAAGGAGGCCGAGCGCAAGGTGCAGGCCATGGCCGAGCTCGCCAAGAAGAAGAAGCTCGCCGACGAGAAGGCGCGTGTCGCCGCGGAGAAGCAGAAGGCGCGCGACGCGGAGAAGAAGGCGGCGGCCGACAAGAAGGCGGCCGAGCGGAAGGCAGCTGAAAAGAAGGCTCTCGAGCAGAAGCAGAAGGCGCTCGAGTTGAAGAAGGCGGCTGACAAGAAGGCGGCCGAATTGAAGAAGGCCGCCGAGCAGAAGAAGGCGGCGGAGAAGAAGCAGGCGGCGGAGAAGAAAGCCGCCGCCGAGAAGCTCGCCGAGAAGAAGCGCAAGGAAGCCGAGCAGCGCAAGAAGGACGCCGAGAAGAAGGCGGACAAGTCCAAGAAGGATGCCGAGCGCAAGAAGGTCGAGGCCAAGAAGAAGGCCGAGGCCGCGAAGAAGTCCGCTCGCAAGAAGCGCTGATGGAACCGCGTCCAGCGGCGTCCGCATGCGCCTGATCCTCGCCTCTGCTTCGCCACGTCGTCGCGATCTGCTCGCGGCGGCGGGCCTCGCCTTCGACATCGAGCCCTCGAGGGTCGACGAGGACTTCGCCGCCCGACCCGAGTCCCCGCGCGCAGCCGCGCTCGAGCTGGCCGTGCGCAAGGCGCTTTCCGTGGCCGCGCAGCACGCGGGCGAGGATGTGCTCGTTTTGGGCGCCGACACCATCGTCGCGGTGGGTGGCGAACGCGAGTTCGAGTTGCTGGGCAAGCCCCTGGACGCCGAAGACGAGCGACGCATGCTGCGCTTGCTGTCCGGCACGCGCCATCAAGTGGTGACCGGCGTGTGCGTGGTCGCCTGCACGACGGATCGCGCGGGCCCTCCGCCCATGGTGCATGCCGACGCGGAGGCGACCCATGTCACCATGCGGGTGCTCGCGCAGTCGGACATCGAGGCCTACGTGGCGAGCGGCGAGTGGACCGACAAGGCAGGTGGATACGCCATTCAGGAAGGAGCCGAAGGTTTCGTCACCAAGCTCGAGGGCGGCGGCTTCGACAACGTGGTTGGCTTGCCGGTGCGCCTCGCGCTCGATCTGCTCGCGCGCGCGCAGGGTGGAGCGCAGGGTGGGCGATGAGTGGTCGCGGCGACCGCGCAAGGCCCTTGGCGAGACCCCGGATGCGGTTCGACGCGCTCGGGCTTGCCCTTGCGGCCGCGCGCGCCTATGCTTTCAGCCCCTGTTGATTCGGGGAAAGAGGCCGCGACGCGGCCCCAGGCCCCGCCACCTCGCCCATGAAGCCCAAGATCCACCCTAACTACCGCACGACCAAGGTCGCTTGCGCCTGCGGCAACACCTTCACCACCCGTTCCTGCTTCAAGGACGAGCGCCTGGCGGTGGAAATCTGCAGCCAGTGCCATCCGTTCTTCTCCGGCAAGGAGAAGATCGTGGACATGTCGGGTCGCGTCGACCGCTTCCAGAAGAAGTACGCCAAGAAGGCCTGAGCGCGTTCGCGCGCCGCAAGGGCCGCCATGGCGGCCCGGGGAGGAGCCGCCCACGGGCGGCTTGAAGCCGCTTGGCTCTGCCCGAGATCGCCCTGCGCCGATTGAAGGAGCGCGCCGACAGGCACGCGGAGCTGACGGATGCCTTGTCGTCGCCCGAGTTCCTCGGCGATGGCAAGCGCTTGGCGCGCGCGAGCATCGAGCGTGGCACCTTGCAACGCGCCGCCGACCTGCACGGAGAGTTCCGCGCGCGAACTCGGCGCGAGGACGAGGCGCGCGCCTTGCTGCAAGGTGGTGACGCGGACATGGCGCAGCTCGCCGGCGAGGACTTGCGCGAGCTCGAGGGCACGCGCGCTGATTTCGAGGCGCGCGTGCTCGACGAATTGGTGCGCGAGCCCGAGGACGAGCGCACCAAGGTGATCGTCGAGATCCGCGCCGGCACGGGTGGCGACGAAGCCACGCTGTTCGTGGCGGATCTGCATCGCATCTACCGCCGCTGGCTCGAAGCGCGCGGGTTGCGCATCGAAGAGCTCGAGCTTTCGACCAGCGAAGTTGGCGGCTGCAAGGAGGTCATCTTCGCGGTCGAAGGCGAGGGCGCGTGGCGTCTCTTGCGCCACGAGTCGGGCGGTCACCGCGTGCAGCGCGTGCCGGCGACCGAGGCCCAAGGTCGCATCCACACATCGGCGGCGACGGTGGCTGTGTTGCCCGAAGCCGAGGAGGTCGAGCTGGCCGTGCGGCCGGATGATTTGCGCATCGACACCATGCGCGCCGGCGGCGCAGGCGGCCAGCATGTGAACAAGACCGAGTCGGCGGTGCGCATCACGCACTTGCCCACCGGGATCGTGGCGATTTGCCAGGACGATCGTTCCCAGCAGAAGAACAAGGCCCGCGCGATGCGACTCCTGCTTGCCCGGCTGCAGGACATGGAGGAGCGTAGACGCCACGCCGAGCGCGCCGCCGACCGCAGGTCGCAGGTCGGCTCGGGCGATCGCAGCGAGCGCGTCCGCACCTACAACTGGCCGCAGAACCGTGTCACCGACCATCGGGCCAACCAGAACTTCTCGCTGGAGCAGGTGTTGGCGGGCAAGCTCGATCCGGTCGTCGAGGCGGTGGCGGCGATCGAGCGCGAGGAGCGGCTCAAGGCGCTCTGAGGGCCCGTGGGCGGCGGGCCGGCGTGCGGCCAGCCGGAGCTGGGCCCCCCGCGTGTAGGCACGAGCGCGGCTTGTTCGCGGCCTGGTGGCGCGATCTCGTGCCGGCGAGGGTGGATGGAGGTCTCGCCATCGGCTACCACAGGTGGGTGGCAGATCACGCAGACAAGCCTCCGGCGAGCACCACCGGGACCGGTGGCGCGGCCAAGCCCGACGCGCCCAAGGATGCGCGCGCGATGTTGGCGATGGCGCGCGGGTTCCTCGAGAAGAAGGGCGTCGAGTCGGCGCGCCTGGAGGCGGAGCTGCTCGTCGCCCATGCGCTGGGCTTGGATCGCTTGCACCTGTTCCTCGAACTCGATCGGCCGGTCGTGCCGGCCGAGATCGACCGCGCGCGCGACCTGCTGGTGCGACGCGGACGGCGCGAGCCGGCGCACTACATCCTGGGGCTGCGCGAGTTCCACGGTCGTCCGTTCGCCATCGGCCGCGGCGCGCTGGTCCCGCGGCCCGAGACCGAGCATCTGGTCGACCGCGCGTTAGAGCGCGCCAAGGAGCGCGTTCGCGATGGGCTGGGGCCGGTGTCAAAAGTACTTGACATGGGCACCGGATCGGGTTGCTTGGCGACGACCCTAGCGCTGGCGCTGCCCGCCGCGCGCGTGGTGGGCGTCGACTCTTCGCCTGCGGCGCTCGAATGGGCGCGGCGCAACGCGCGAGCGCTGGCGCCCGAGGCTTGCGACGCCGGGCGCCTCGCGCTGGAACTCGGGGACATGCATGCCGCGCTCGCCTCGGGCGCGCCGTGGGATCTCGTCGTCGCCAATCCGCCGTACATCGACGAGCGCGACAGGCACACGCTGGCCCCGGAGGTGCGCGACTGGGAACCGGCCGAGGCGCTCTTCGGGCCTTCCGGGGATCCGGACCGGCACGCGCTGGCGATTTTGGAGGCCGCGCCGCGGGTGCTGGCGCCCAGAGGACAATGCCTCGTGGAGCTGGGGCACGACCAAGCTGCGCGGCTGAGGCCGCTCTTTCCTCGCGTCGAGGGGATCGTGGCGCGCGTCCACAAGGACTTGGCCGGACACGAGCGCGTGCTCGAGTTGTCGCGGCCGGACTGACGTACCGCTGGATCGCGCCCGACGGGCGGGTTGGTGCTTGCAAGCGCGCCCTTGCGCGGGCGAACATCTCGCGAACATCGAGGCCCGTGGCCTCGGCGTTCAACCGGGACGGGCTGGCCTTGGAGGTGGGGATGGAAGGTGGAGCAGGGGAGCACGGCGAGCAGGGCGGCAAGCGGCTCGACCGCGCGGAGAAGGATCCGCGCCGAGGTGGCGAGCGACGAGCGCGTGGCACGCGCGGTGTCGAGGACATCGTGGCGCGGTTGCGCGACGATCCGCAGTTCAAGGTGCGCTTCGACCACTGGCACGTCGTGCCGGCGCGGCCCGCATTGGCGGCGCCGTTCCCGGCGCGCATCGACGCGCGCATCGTGCAGTTGTGGAAGGAGCGCGGCATCTCGGAGCTCTACCGCCACCAGGCGCAAGCCATCGAGGCCGCGCTCGACGGCAAGGACGTGCTGGTGGCAACGCCGACGGCTTCAGGCAAGACGATCTGCTACACGGCTCCCGTGCTGCAGGCGCTGCACGAGTCGAATGGCGCCGCGCGCGCGCTGTTCCTCTACCCGACCAAGGCGTTGTCGCAGGACCAGTCCGCCGGCTTGACCGACCTCGTCGAGCGCCTCGGGGCCGACTGGCACGCCTACACCTACGATGGCGACACGCCGCCGTCGGTGCGGCGCACGCTGCGCGAGCGCGGCCACATGGTGTTGACGAACCCGTGGATGCTGCACGCGGGGATCCTGCCCAACCACGCCAAGTGGTCGGAGTTGTTCCGCGACCTGCGCTACATCGTGATCGACGAGGTGCACACGCTCTCCGGCGTGTTCGGCTCGTCGGTGGCGAACGTGCTGCGACGCCTGGTGCGCATCGCGCGGCACTACGGCAGCGACCCGCGCTTCCTCCTGTGCTCGGCGACGCTGCGCGACGGGGCGCAGCACGCGCGACGCCTGGTCGGTCGCGATGTCGCGCTGGTCGAGGAGGACGGCTCGCCCTCGGGCGAGCGCACCTTCGGCGTCTACAACCCGCCGATGGTCAACCCGGTGGCGGGGCTGCGCGCCAACGCCTTGGAGGAGGCGCGCGAGCTGGCGCAGGTGGCCTGCGGTCCCGACCACCAGACGATCATCTTCTGCCGGCGGCGCACGGCGGTCGAAGTGCTGGTGCGTTACTTGAAGGAGTCCGCCGGACGCATGGGCTTGCAGCCCGACGAGATCCGCGGCTACCGCGGTGGGTACCTGCCCTTGATGCGCCGCGAGATCGAGGACGGGTTGCGCACCGGCAAGGTGAAGGTCGTCGTCTCGACCAACGCGTTGGAGCTCGGCATCGACATCGGCGCGCTCGACGTGTGCATGCTCGTCGGCTATCCCGGCTCGCAGGCGTCCTTCTGGCAGCGGGCGGGCCGCGTGGGGCGGCGCAAGAAGCCCAGCCTCGTCGTGCAGATCGCCGCCAGCGACCCCGTCGACCAATGGATCGCGCGCCATCCCGGCGCCTTGTTCGGCAAGCCCAAGGAGAAGCTCGGACTCGATCCCGACAACCTCGTCGTGCTGTCGGAGCAGATGAAGTGCGCCGCCTTCGAACTGCCCTTTCGCGCCGGCGCGGATGGCGAGGTCGTCGATCCGGCCTTCGGGGCGGTGCCCGAGGCCGCGGGCGTGCTCGACTACCTCGCCGAGGAGTCGCGCCTGTTGATGAAGCGCGGCGGCGCGTGGTGGTGGATGGCGGACTCGTACCCGGCGCAGGATGTGTCGCTTGGCGGACAGGATCCCGACAACGTGCTCATCCTCGACGCGGCCACCAAGAAGGCCATCGGCGAGATCGATCGCGCCAGCTCCATCACCACCGTGCACAACGGCGCCATCTACCAGATCGAGGGCGAGACCTGGAAGGTCGAGCAGTTCGACTACCACAACCGTCGGGCCTACTTGCGGCAGGTGGACAGCGACTACTTCACCGAGGCCGAGGTGGATGTGTCGCTGCGCGTGCTGCGACTGGAGGAACGCACGCGTCGCGCGCGCGTCGACGGCGTCGAGGATGTCTCGGCCTGGCGCGGCGAAGTGCATGTCACGAGCCTCGCCACGCAGTACAAGAAGATCCGCTTCTACACGCGCGAGAACGTGGGCGCCGAGGACATCCACCTGCCGGCGGAGGAGCTCGACACCGAGAGCTTCGTCTTGACGATCAGCGATTCGACCGCCTTCGATCTCGGCCTCGTGGGCGGAGACCGTGGTGCGGCGTGGCGTGGCGTGGGCGAGATCCTGCGGCGCGTGGCGCCGTTGTGGTTGCGCTGCTCGCCGTCCGATCTGGGCTTGTCGTCGCAGGTGCGCTCGCCGCACTTCCAACGACCGACGCTGTATTTGTACGACGCGGTGCAAGGCGGCGTGGGCTTGTCGGAGGCGTTGCACGCCTCGTGGCGCGACTTGGTGCGCTCCGCGCTCGAGGTCGTGTCGCACTGTCCCTGCGACAGTGGTTGCCCCGGCTGCGTGGGGCCGCGCGAGGAGGTCGGGCCGCTGGGCAAGTCGACGGCGCTCGGCGTGCTGCGGCATCTCGCCGCAGGACCCGATCCCGTGGCTGCCGACCCCGAATCGGTGGACGAGCACGATCCACGTTCGGCGGAGTTGGAGTCGGCCGAGGCCTGAACGGCGCGGTCGCGAACGAAGGGACACGACGATGGGCGAGGATCTGAGGGCACGCTTGCGTCGACTGCGCCGCGAAGGAGCGCAGGAGGCCCCGTCGTCGCCCGAACCGATCCAACCCGCATCCGCGGCCGATGGCGCGTGCGAGCTGGCGCGGCGCGAGGAGTCCGAATCGAGCTCTCGGCCGGTCCAGGCACGCGACTCCGCGGGCGCGGAGGACCACGAGGCCGCTCGTGATCGCGTCGCGCCCTCGGCCCCCGCCGCCGGCGCGGTCGCCGGGCGCTCCGCCTTCGAGCGCCTCAAGCGCCGGGCCGGACCCCAGTCCGAGGTCTCGGTCGAGGGAACGCGACCAGCGGGGTACCTGTCAAGCAATTTTGACGAGCGCGAGTCGCGCGCGCCCGCGGCTTCCGAACGACCCAAGCCGCGCGGCGAGTTGTCGTGGGGGCCTCCGGCGCGGCTTGGCGCTTCCGGCTCGACCTTGGCGCGCACCACGCTCATCCCGCGCGAGCACGCCCATGGGGAAGTTCGGCTCGAGCGCTTCCTGGGACTCGACGCGGCGCACCTCGCCTTGTTGGCCAAGGACGAGCGATTGGCCGCCTGCGACTTGTCGCGCGCCCTGTTCCTCGACACGGAAACCAGCGGGCTTTCCGGGGGTGCCGGCACCTATGTCTGGCTGGTTGGCCTCGGCCGCTTCCTCGAGGGAGACGACGGTCGCTTCGAGCTGTGGCAGGGCTTCCTCGCGCATCCAGCCGAAGAACGCGAGCTCTTGGCGGAAGCCGCGACGCGCATCGCCGGGGCGAGTTGCCTGGTCACCTTCTTCGGCAAGTCCTTCGACCGCCACCGGCTCGAGGACAAGATGCGGCTCTTGGGCGTCGAGCCGCCCTTCGCGCGCGTGCCGCACCTCGACTTGTACTGGCCGCTGCGACGGGCCCACCGCGGCAAGTGGACCGATTGCCGGTTGAAGACGCTGGAGCGGGAGCTGTGCGGCGTGCGGCGCGTCGACGACTTGCCCGGCAGCTTCGCGCCCGCGGCGTGGTTCGACTTCCTCGCTTCGCGCCCGCATCGCCTCGAGGGCGTCTTCCGCCACAACGCCGACGACATCTTGTCGCTGGTCTCGCTGGCGACGCGCGTTTGAGCGCCGTCGTCCGCGCTTCGGCGCTTGAACTGGACGCGTCAGAAGCGTTCCATCGGACCTCTCGTCCAAGCGCTGCCCGACCGTGTCCCATCCAAGGAGCCTGCCATGCGCCTCGCACCCTACAGTCGACTCTCCATCGCGTTCGCCTCCCTCGTCTGCGCCTGCGGTGGCGGCGGAGGAGGTGGTGGCGGCGATTCCGGCGCCGGTCCAGGCCTCGCTCCCCTCGTCCCTCCGCAGACGCTCGTTGGACCGGTTTCCTTCGGATCAGCAGTGCAAGGCTTCGCCGTGTTGGACTTCACGGCTCCCGGTCGCGGACTGTTGTTCGGCGACGAGTCCGTCATGGTCGCCTTCGACGAAAGTGGCGTGCTGCGACGCGCCTTCGGCTTGTCCGACACGGCGCTCGTGCAGTCGGCTGTCTCCTCCAGTGGCGCGCTCTACCTGACGACCTTCGACTTCGCCGGACCGGAGGGCGATCTACTGGTGCGACTCGACGCGACGGCATCCACCCAATCGTCTTGGGCGCTCCCTGCTTCGTCCTACCTGGTTCCCGATGGCGACGGTCGCGCCTACTTGGGGTTCAGGACCCTCTTCGCTCGCGGACCGTCTTTGCAAGGATTTGCCTTGGACAATACTCGCTCCTGGCCGCGGATGGTTCCTTGGCCTGGACCGTGGCCACGTCGGATGCGGGCGCGTATTTGACCTACATCGGGATTCAGGATGCTGGACATCTGTGGGGAGTTGGCGGTGGCGGTGATGCGGCAGGCGCAGTCATTGCGCGCATCGCATCCGACGGTAGCGTGCCCTGGCAACTCTCCTTCGACGGCGGCGTGCTGGGTGTCAGTCCCGATGACCTATGGGCCACGGGCGACGGCGGGGCGTGGTTCACCTGGAACAGCGCCATCTTGATGTCCCAAGGCGCCAGTAGCTCCGGGTTCTGCCGCATCGCGCCGGATGGCGCTGTTCGCACCTACGCGAATCCAATGTTTGGCGAAACCCTCAACCCAGACATGCCCAAGGGGCTCTCTGGCTTCGCGTCGAAGGGTGCGGCCTTCCTGGCCCGCGGCGACCTTGGCGGCGTCTTTCATCTGCAGCCGTCCGGCTCCAGTCTCGCCCTCCAGCGTCTGGGTTTCGTCGGACAGGTCCCCACCGACCTCGCAGAAAGCGTGGAGCCGATTAGCGGGGAGCCGATGGCTGAGGTCGCGACCAATCTTGGCCGACACCTGGTGCGTTGGCGCAAGGACGGCTCGGTGCGCTGGGCCAAGCGCATCGACGGGTTCTCGGGCTTGGGCGCATGGCGCGGTCTGCCCGGAGGTGGAGCGCTCGTCGTGCTTGGTCCGCCGACCGGAGCGCCAGTCGGGGTCGTCTCCTGCGTGGCATCGATCGGCTCCGATGGCAACACCCTGTGGGTGCGCGACGCCATCGGTCTTTCGACAGTCGGCGGTCACGACATGCTGATCACCGCCGACGGCGGAGCGGCGCTGTGGTGGGGCGGAAGGTTGATGCTCGTCGGAGCGCAGGGCGAGTTCCGCAGCCAGCGCAAGCTGGAGTCGCCGGATGGCGACATCGCCGCCGTGGTCGCCAAGCGCTCGAGTGGTGTGGTCGTCGCCGTGCGCTCGCCAGGGCTCGGTGGCATCACCTTCTGGTCGACCGACTTCCTCGGCGCCAACGCCAGCACCTCTTGCATCATGAACATCGACACCGACCTGCTGGCCGGAGTCGTCGTCCCGAACAGCATCACGGTCGCTTCAAGCGGCTTGGTGGCTCCGAGCCCGTCCGTGTTCACCGTCACCACCGTGGCTGAGCTCGCGGCGGTGCCCGTGGTGCAACTCGCACAGTCTCGGCCCATCGCGGGCGTCGACTTGGGCACCACTACACCCTCTTGCCCCTGAAGCGACTCCTGCCCCCCCCCGGTCGCGAGGCGGAAGGCGAATGTTCAGCGCGTGGCGCGCGCGAAGTGCAGCGCGATGGCCTCGGGCAAGGCGTCCTTCTCGGCTTCAAAGACGCGCGCGGCCAAGGCGTGCACATCGTCCGTCGGCAGCACGGGCACGACCTTCTGCAGGAGGATCGGGCCG
>Ga0172376_10007610_pt1 | contig 11512 bp, 14 predicted proteins | sample Lak35m_FD_121114 | JGI IMG/M metagenome (GOLD analysis project Ga0172376, IMG submission 121114) | Freshwater microbial communities from Kabuno Bay, South-Kivu, Congo - kab_092012_35m | ecosystem: Environmental > Aquatic > Freshwater > Lake | place: Democratic Republic of the Congo: South-Kivu...
CTCAAATTGAAGACATGGTATCTCATCTCAAGCGAGAGCGGACAAAATATGTAAATTCGACCCTACACATATCAAATCGCGATGGCAAGGAAAGAACTCCTGAATTTGTGAATAAAACATTTCCTCAATTTAACATGCCAAAATTCATGCAAGAGGATAGTGGCTATGACATACGGAAGATGATGACGTGGCTACGAAACACAAAACGCAAGGCCTTCAAAATTTATTATGATCATATTCAATTTAACACAATAGAGGCATCGAAAATGGACGGAGAACCTCAAATCCATGGCCGCACCCAGCGTTCAAATGACATGGAGGCATATGTGGAACACTTTGACAAAGCTCATAAGGCAATAATTCAATTACGAAGGATGCGCCATCCCAGGAATCCAAAAAAGGCCAAGAAATCTCGAAAGGAACGCCGAAACCATGAAAATAAGAAGAAACAGCACGTTAATCCTCCACACAAAATGCCTATTCATGGTGACTCAAGACTCACTGCCTTCCCCGACCTTGACGACTACGGATTTTAAAACTTCAATCACAACATTCCATAGACGTTCATGACTACAAACAATAAAAAAAAATCATTTTGCCCCAAGCGCGTCCCGAGTCTCTCGCTCTCTCTCCCGCGCGTCATGACAATCGACAGCTCATGGCTTGCCTCCTTCAAGGAGGAGGCCCCGCAGGCGTTCCAGCCTTCGTGCTCCTTCCGCCCGAGCGCCGTGTTCTGCGACGGGCAGATCCACTTGATGCAGGGCGCGCCCGTGGGACCGCAGGTCTGCTTTGTTTTCATATTTTTAATCAACATAAACTAACGGGCACTATTTTTATCAACATAAACTAACAGACACTGTGCCAGACGTGGGACAAGTACATCTGGCAGCAGTTCCACCGCCCCCTCCAAAAGTTCTTCTCCATGTGCGACACTGTGGTGCTGGCCTTCGACAACTACGCGCACGTCCCCGTGGCCAAGGCCATGACGCAGACGAAGCGGAAGAAGAACGTGCCGAGGGTGGACTTCGCAGAGTCGCAGAGCCTGCCGTGCATGGTGCCCGAGGGCGAGAAGTGGACGAGCTGCATCGCGAACCGCGCGTTCAAGGCGAAGGTAGTGCACGGCTCTCCTCCGTTTACGCCCCGCACACTCACGCCGCTCCGGCGCAGGTGATTGAGCTGGTGGTGAGCCGGCTGCCGTCCATGATATTGCAGGGCCACCCTGGCAAGAAGCTCATCGTGGACTATCAGGTCCGTCTCTAAAAATCTTAGTGAACTTTCCGCATTTTGCGCTAACCTCCCAGCGAGGTTCACGCATTTTGCGTTAACCTCCCAGCGAGGTTCAAGCATTTTGCTTTAACCTCCCAGCGAGGTTCAAGCATTTTGCTTTAACCTCCCAGCGAACTTCCCTCAAAATGTGGAACCCCCACGCAGGAGCCCGTGGTCTTCACTTGGTCCAAGGACGGCACCGTCACGCAGGAGGCGGTGGACGGGCTCACACCCCTCGGGGAGGCCGACGTGAAGTTCGTGCGGTACGCGGACCTGTTCCAGAAATTACTGGTGGACTCCATCGACGGGGACACCGTGCCCATCGCGCTCCTGCACCACGAGACGTGCCTCGCGAGGGAGACGTGCCCGCCGCGGGTGAGCGTGTACAGGATGGAGATCAAGACGGGCGACGCGGGCGAGAAGCGGAAGAAGGGGCGCACCTACGAGTACCTGGACGTGTGCCTGCTCTACCAGTGCCTGCGGACCTCCGTGCTGCAGTCCAGCGGGCGCACGCTCATGCCGTCGCACGCAGGGCACGAGGTCCGGATGCTCATTTCATTGATCGCCCTGACCGGCACGGACTTCTCGAGGAACTTCCCGTACATCAAGGGGCGGTCTGTCTTTGAGCTACTGCCGCAGGTCTTGCCTTGTTTTTATGGCTTTCTCCCACGCCACGCCACTAAATGTTATGAAACAGATCTGGATGACCCTCTGCTCGTGCTACGACCCCCTCGCCGGCCAGCTCGACGTGCACCGTACGCCCGACTCGCTCGTGGCGCTCCTCTACCACCTCAAGTACGCCAAGCACGTGCCCTGCAAGCACGGCGTGCAGAGCGTGCTCTCGCACATCCACGCGAGCAAGAAGATCTCGGAGCTGACCAAGTCGCGGCTGCCGACCCCCGAGCGCGTGTCCACGACGGTGCGGAACGTCAACTGGGTCCTCCAGTACTGGAAGTGCGAGGAGCCGTGCCCCGACCCCGTGAGCCTGCAGTTCGGCTACGTGATGGTCCGGGGGGTGCCGCACTACGCGGATGCGGTGTAGCCATCAAAGCGAACCCCAATAAAAAATCCCAGCTGAAGCCTAGCCCCATCAAAGCGAACCCCAATAAAAAATCCAGCGTGCAAAGCGCGTATTAAAAGACTCCCGCTGCACTCCCGCGCGAGATGACAAAGCATGTTTGGACAGTAGATTACTTCAACAACAAGTGGCAGCTCAAGCCGCTCGTGTACCTGGCCGTCGCCTTCGGCATCTGGGCGTCCACTGTGTACCTCATGAGCGTGAACAGGGACGGGATGCTCTCGAGGATCGAGAACATACGCCCGTACAAGCTCAAGAAGCTCTTCGAAAAGTACGAGGACGTGTGGAACGAGGCCAAGAAGAAGGTGAATGACAGGTGGACCACGGGGCCGGACGACGCGTGCTTCGCGCTCACCTCCGTGGCAGCAGACGCGAATTGCTTAGCAAAACGGAGCGGCATCGTCACGGACCTGCGCGCCACGTTCAAGTGCGGCGTGGCAGAGTACCGCTCCCCCTTCTGCAGTTGCCTCCACAAGGTGCTCGATGTCATCACGCCTGACAACAGGTTAGGAACCGCCACTCCGAGCGTCCCCACAGCCACATTCTTAACAGCAGTCAAGAACGCAAACCTCAAGGGCGGCAAGGACGAGTTCCTGAAGAGCGTGGAGAGCTGCCACTACCTGCACCACACCACCACCGTGGCCGACCAGCCGGACAACCCCTGGGCGCGCCACAGCATCATCCTCTTCATCCTGTCCACCGTGGTGACCCTTGCCATCCTGGACTTCTACGTGCTCATCGCGTTCAACGCGTACATCCGCCTCTTCGTCATCCTGGCCTTCCTCTTCTTCATCGTGTTCCTGCCCTCCGTGGTGATCCCGAACAACTCGTCCACCTACGCCACCAACGTCGGCTTCTTCGTCCTGCTCCCCACCATCGTGATCTTCGTGTGGGTGGAGCTGATGATGACGGACCAGGACAAGGCCCACTTCCCCTACCTGCACCCGGGCTACTTCCCGATCATCCACGCGATGCTCACCATCTACGCCCTGTCCCAGAACGGCGTGCTGGACGAGGACCTCCTGCGCACGGAGATCTTCAAGTCGCACACGCTGTCCTACCTGTACCTGTGCCTGTGCTTCTACTCGAGCATGGACGGCGTCAAGTCCCTGGACGACACGAAGAGCATCCAGGACTCCACCTTCTGGACCACGGTGGCCACCCTGCTCATCGCGGGCAGCTCGGGCCTCGTGCCCTACGCGCAGGAGGCCCAGTACAACGTGCTGTGGTACCTCCCGCTCGCCTTCGTGGTGTCCACGGTCGTCGGCGTGCTGTGGGTGGACACCAAGGACCGGCTGGGCGGTTCAAACGACACGTACCGGAAGGAGCCCATCACCCTCGGCACGCTCTACCAGTCCACCGCGCTGCTCGTCATCGTGGCCTTCGCCGTGTGGTACGGCGTGTCGGACTACTGGAAGGTCGAGCGGCTCTTCGTGGAGCGGTACTACACCACCAGCATCCAGTACAACACCACCTACCAGCCGTGGCAGAACCCCGTGTTCACAGCGGCGGCGTACTAGTCTGATTGAAAAAACAAACATGCTTATTGCTTTATAACACCATCATAAGAACGACCCGACCGCGAAACCCACTCAAAATAGAGGGTATATAAGTTTTGGTGCTGCGCGCGTGAAGCATGTCCACACTCAAGTTCGTTCACGCGTCCAAGAAGTCCTCGTCGAGCCTCGACCCGCCCAGCACCAACGCAGAGCTGTCCAGGGCCCACAAGGAGGTGTCCCGCCTCACCGACGTGTACCACACGGCCAAGAAGGCCTACTCCGACCTGCAGGAGAAGACCCGCGCGCACGAGGCGAAAATTGCAGAGATGCAGCGGGAGCTCGACGCCAAACGCGCGCACGAGGCGAAAATCGCGGAGATGCAGCGGGAGCTCGACAGCAAACGCGCGCACGAGGCGAAAATCGCGGAGATGCAGCGGGACCAGGCAAAGATAGCGGACATGCAGAGAGAGTTCCAGAAGCACAATTCCACAAAGCCAATGAAACCGGACTCAAAAAAGCCGCGCCGCTTTCAAGACGAGGACTTGGAAAGGCCGCGCCGCTTTCAAGACGACGACTTGGAAAGGCCGCGCCGCTTTCAAGACGAGGACTTGGAAAGGCCGCGCCGCTTTCAAGACGAGGACTCGGAAAGCGCGCGCCGCTTTCAAGACGAGGACTCGGAAAGGCCGAGGGACGACTACTTGGAAAAACGCAGCAGTGCCAAGGACGACTACTTGGAAAAACGCGGCAGTGCCAAGGACGACTACTTGGAAAAACGCGGCAGTGCCAAGGACGACTACTTGGAAAAACGCGGCAGTGCCAAGGACGACCCCTTCAATATCTCAACCCGCCGCGCCAAGGACGACGACGTCCTGCACGCCCGGCGCCGCGAGCGGCAGCAACAGCAGGAGGTGTGCGAGCGCCTGGAGAGGTCCATCGAGGCCCGCAGGGCCACCGAGCGGCTCAACTCCTCCCTCCAGGCCCAAATCAAGGACCTCACGCAGAAGCACGAGACGGCCAAGGCCCTCGCCGAGGCCCACGAGTACAAGTCCGCAGCTGCCAAGCGGAGCCACGAAGAACTCAGCGCCCGCCACAGGGAGCTGTCCAACGAGCACCAGCGCCTCAAGATGGAGCACGCCCGGTCAAAGCACGCAGCCAAGGAGGCGGAAGCGCACAAGGAGGCCGCCGCGAAGTCCGCCAAGGAGCTTGCAGCGCACAAGGAGGCCGCCGCAAAGTCCGCCAAGGAGGCAGAAACCCACAAGGCAGCGGCATCCAGGCACAGGGCCGACGCAGAAAAGCTCGCCAGCGTGGTCACCACCTCGGCGGACAGGGCCTCGCAGTACGAGACGGCCCTGCGAAAGGTGGAGGGCATCCTCCACGTCTACCAAAAAATATTCGACGGAAAGGACCAGGACCTCGCCCAGAACCTCCGCGAGACCCGCGAGGCCATCACGAGGAAGCTGGAGGAGATGGACGAGTGATACCCCGCCCTTCATATCCCAGCACCGCAACCGGCATGCCTGTCCATGATGGCAGAGAGCTCTCTCAGCACCCGCTCCTTATCACCGCAGGTAGCACCCTGCTGCTGCAAATGACAGCAAAGCTCAGTCACGAGGGGGTCAGTGTGCCGCTGAAAAAATAAAAAAAACAAACAAACAACAAATTAAAAATTCCACACTCACCACATGACGCGCGCGCGCGGACGTACCTCCCGAAACGACACCCGAGGCTCAATGCTCGCCGAGAGCACAGGGAACAGCGCCCGCTCCACCGTGTGCTGTATCTTGCCCGACGCGTGCGTGACGGACGCAGTGGCAGGGTCCCGCTGCTTTCCCTTCTTCTCCATTCGCATCACCTGCGCACGGCCAAAGTTTTAATAGACGCACACACGAGGCACAGCCAGCCCATTCAACAAACAAACGGACCTTGAAACGGTTCTGCGTCCTCATCTTCTCGTGGAAAAGAGACGACGGAATCCTGAGCTTGACCCCGCCGTACGGCGCGGACTCCTTGTTCACGAAGTCCTTCCTGAGCCGCACGTGGCGCCAGATCGACTTCATCATCCGCAGGCTCAGCTGGTAGTACTCGCCGTTGATGCGCAGCGCGGGGATCTGGTCCTCCACGCACCCGTTCACAGGCTGGATCCACGACACGATCTTCTCGTTGTACTCCAGCAGGCCGGACATGACCTTGGCGCGCGTTTATCAGGGTCAGCAAAAGCAACAAAAATTAAAAAAGTACCTTGGAACACGGCGCACACGTGTACGTCCAGTCCTCCCCCGAGTGCACCACTTGCATCCCATGCAACGCAATCCGCTTCATGGCAGTGTCAGTGCAGCGTCCCTCGTTTTTTTAATATGTAATTCGCGCAAAACACCCCGGGTTTTTAAAGCTTTCTTTTTGTATTTAAATTACACGCACACAAAACTACAAGTGAACTACACACGTTTACACAGACTACAATGTCAGGATTTGCAGCCCAATTCGAGGATGTCGACTCAGATCAAAAGCCAATTTCCTCTTACACGCTGCGCGACTTTTCGAGTGCGGAAGTTGCTATGTTCATCAGCCCTAAGTTCATAAACGAGATGACAGGCAAAACCGTGGAAAATTTTACGAAGGGATGTACCATTGACCTGTTCAATAAGTATACCCGATATCACGAACTCCAGAAGTCTAAGCCTGGTCCCGCTGGTCAGGCCACTGCCTCGCTTGAGAGTGCTGCTTCTACGCTCACTCCCGCTGGTCAAGCGGCTATCGCTCGTCAGGCCGCTGCACCTGGTCAGGCCTCTGTCACTCCTAAGAAAGCTGCAGCTAGTCAGGCCGCTGCTTCTGCTAAGGCACCTGCAGCTGGTCAGGCCGCTGGCCCTCCTAAGGCAGCTGCAGCTGATAAGGCCGCTGGCCCTCCTAAGGCAGCTGCAGCTGATAAGGCCGCTGCAGCTCTTAAGGCAGCTGTAGATTCTCGAAAGCTTATGGAGTCTATTCCGACGGTTGAAAGAGAAGCTGCTGAAGCACAGAGTAATGCTCTTGCTCATGCGGCAGCACGTGCTGCTGCAGTTCGTAAGGCCGCTGAAGCTGAAGCTGCAGCTCTTAAGGCCGCTGCCGCTGTCGCTGCTGATGAGGAATGCGACGATGATGATGATGACATGGAAGGTGGGGATGATGCACGTCCCGATGGCAAGGCTGCCGATGCACTTCCCGGTGCGAAGGCTGCCGCTGCCGATCCGCAGTCCGCTGAGGCTCATGTACCACTGGGACAAGGCGCTCTACAGTTGACTGAAGGTGACATAAATCAATTAGAACGATTCATTCAGATGAGTCGTGACGGCAAGTGGCAATTCCTTGAACGTCATGGCTCGGACTATGTTGCCATGGCGAACAAGGCTTTCAAGGAACTATTGCAGGTTCCTCTTGAGCGAAACGTTTGTCATCTGTTCAAACAATTCACTGAAGGATACGCGGAAAGGCAGGCTACGATCGACAAACTCAACAAGGATGATGTCGACACAAAAAAGCTGTTGGATGATGTGATTCAGAAGGAAACAACTGCCATGAGAGATGGCAAAGAAGACGAGGAGGAGTTGCATAGGGCACAACGCAAGACTCTCAGAACAAAACTGACAGACTTGCAAGCAGATATCGCTGCAGCAAATGCAGACATGGGCCATCTCAAGGTTCATTTCAAAACAGCACAGGATATGTACATTCAGCAGTCAACCGAAATTTCGGACGCCTGCGCTGCCTACACTGCGTCACAGCAGAAGGCAGCCATGCACGCGGAGGAATCAGCAGTGAGGAACAAGTTTGTGGTGAACCTTCGTTATGACACACAAGCTGCAAGGATCATGGAAACTTGGTCTTCGCAAGGCATTACTGATCATCATAAAGTAGCGGAAGCAACAGGCGTTCTTACAGTTCTAGGATACCAAGCTAACCGTATATTGTACAACCCGACCAAGCTTGGCAGTTTGCCTGAGGATCTTCTCAAGGAAGTCAAGAAACTCAGCAACAAAATCCATAACTGGTGCCAGCAATTTCCACTGAATGCTGAGCGCATGCAACAAGAGCTAGCTGTTCCATGGGATATGCTGAATGAGGAACAAAAAAACCAAGTGTGGAAGGTACAGGCGTCAGAAGTCATTGATTATATTGATGCCATACGTGGTAAGACCATCGATACACAGACCACGGATCTAGTCCTGAAAATTCGGTCGAGGTCCAAGTCTAACACAGCTGCCGCCGAACTGCCCGCCGCTGGTCCGGCTGCCGCCGAGCTGCCCGCCGCTGGTTCAGCTGCTGGATCGAAGCGCAAGGCTCCTTCTCCTAGCAGGGAACCAGTGCGTGCTGCACAGGGAGCCCCTACTCCTCGCAAGAAAGTTAGTGGTCCTACCAAGAAGCAAGCGGCTGCAGCTGATATGGACGAGGATGAAGATGCTCCTTCCAGGTCGGACAGCGGCAGCGAGCAGAGCGATGACGATGAGCAGGGCGATGACAATGAGCAGGACGATGCCATTCAGCAGGGCGATGGCACTGAGAACGTCGGTGCGTTTCGCAGGACTGCAAGTGGAGGGTCCAACTGCAGTCGCTCTTCTTCTCGTCAAGCCAAGAACAGGTTGAATCTGTCGAAACTCGTGTTTCCTGGTGGAAAGAAATATACCATGAGAAAACTTCTACAGGTACCTTACCGCACAGCAGAAATTGCTCGTCAAACATGCATGGGAAACAGCCAGGACAGGTTTCAAATGCACGTGTTCAACAAGGATCTCGTTCATCAAGGCGAATTCACCGGGGGCAAGAACAAGACAGTGAGGTTGTTGTGTGCCATCGAAAACCAGAATAACTATTACTTTCTCTACAGGCTCACGCCTTCCAAGTAAGCTCGCTGGCTTTCGCAGCGGAGGGGGCACGCGGGCCACTCTGGCCCCTCCCCTCCGCTCTGCGCGCCCGTCCGCTAGGACTGCTGCGTCTTCCCTGACGCCCCTCGCCACGTGTTCGTCTACAGGCTGAGCTCTGCTCTGCCACTGCTTTTTCTCGGGCATGTGGTCCCCGCAATAAACATTTTTATTCCTACGCAAGGTTTCCAAAAAACTTAGAAACCTACCTACCACCTAGTCCACGCTTCACACCTCTACTGTCCACGACGCACACACAAATTTTCATTTCATTCGTCTCATGCAAACATCACAACGCCAGCGCACGGCACACACACTGAATTTCATTTCACTTGTCTCATGGAAACATCAGGCCCTCATGGCCTTGAGGGCGCGGTAGTCCACGCGCCCCGCGGCACGGGTCTTGCCGGACGTGGCGCCCTGGCCCGGGGTGAAGTAGAAGGTGCAGATGTCCTCCTGCTCCGTGTCGCCCACGGTGAGGGCGTAGGCGCGCTGGGCGTCGACCGTCTTGGAGGAGAGGGCGAAGTCCGAGCACGCCTTCGCCTCGCCGCCCTCGGATGGTCCTGCGTCGGGGTCGAGGCTGACGTAGGGGTTGTGGAGCCCCTCCATGGCGAAGGGGAGGTCCACGACCTGGCTGTCGGGCTCGACCATCTTGAGGAGGAGCTCCGTGTCCACGAGGGGGGCGCCGCGGTAGGGGAGGAGGCCCTGGCCCTGCTTGTGGTAGAACTCGTTGTGCGTGACGTAGACGGAGAGGGCCCCCGCGGCTGCGGCGAGGTCCACAAGGAACACAGCGTAGCCCACGTCGGTGCCCGCGTTGGTGAGCCTGTTTTTCAGAGGTGAGCAGTGGAAGTGCTGGGTGAAAAATCGAGGGGGGGGGCAGTGAATCCTGTGTGTCAACAGAGAACATTTCCTGAAAATACGTAGGAGTGCTGAGGGGTACCTGAGCAGGTCCTCTTGGCGTATGTCCAGCTCCTGCACGGACGGCACGGCGGGCTGCTCCCCTCCCACGAGCCTGCGGGGAGTCCATGTCTCACACAGACTAACACCACAGACCCAACGAAAAAACGCAGACCTGACTCACACAGACTAACACCACAGACCCAACGAAAAAACGCAGACCTGACTCACACAGACTAACACCACAGACCAAACGAAAAAACGCAGACCTGAGCCAGCACCACACACAAAACAAAAATATACAGACCTGAACCAGCCTGGCTCCGTCTGCACGACGTAGCTGCCCTCCGCCACCCGCGCGAAGAAGCTGACATTCTTGGTCTCCACCATGTTCCTGATGGAGGAGCTCTCCCTGGCCGTCTCCTCCGATGCAGTGGTGGCCTGGTCCATCGTGGGCGGCAGCAGGGAGAGGCCCAGGGGGTGCAGGTAGGAGTGGAGAGAGAAGCGGCACGGGGCGATCTTGGCGATCTTGAGGCCCCAGCCCTCCCCTGCGGCCTGCAAAACACAGTCATGGCCCTTTCACACTACACAGAGAAAACTCAGCAACACCTTCATATCCCCCGGGTTGACCACCATCTCCACGAGGCTGTACTCGGGGATGACGCCCACGTCCTTGGGAAATATGCCCTCGCCCTTGAAACGCTCCTCATACATGAAGTCCTGGATCTTGAAGTGGAGCGTGCATCCCACGGCCAGCTGGGCGTACATGGCGTCTTCCCTCGCGCCCTTCTCGAAGGTGCCCTCCCGGGTGAACGAGTACATCTTCACGCGCCGCGGGACCCTGAACCCGTTGTCGTCCGCCATCTCATCCTGTGTTGGGGAATTACTTTGCAAATTCAATGTTTATGATTCAATAAAGTTTAGCAAACATGTGACATTCTACTTTTTCAAGTTTTGGGAAACTAAGTTCAAAGTTTTGCCTAACTTTAGTAAAAACAAAATAAAACCTTTGCCTAACTTTAGCATAAACATAGCATAAAACCTGCTCAAACAAGGGCTTGGCGTTGGGGTCCTTCACAGACTTGGCGTTGGCCTTGGGCTTCTTCCACGGAGCATACGCCCAACCCACGTTCTTGATCCCCACAATGGTGAGGCTCACGTGCCCCTTGCCAGCAGCCTCCTTCTCCTTCGCGTTACACGGGATGGGCGAGTTGGCAACACAGTGCAGCACTGTCCCACCAGGATCGCCCTGTGCTCCCCTCACGTAGCCAGTGAAAGCCCTGCAGGAGCGGGGCGCGCGCCAGTCGCTTGCCATCATCTTGTTTCGTTGGGTTCAGGGAGCGCCTGGCCCAATTTGAATTTTTTTTTAAGTGCTCCAAGGGGTGCGCAGGGGTCACGATGCAGGCTCTTTGCGCTGTTTTTTGGTCTCGGGGAACGCGTTTTCAACTGTTTTTTGGATGTTCAGGTGGTTTACTGAGTATACAGAGCGTATATCTTCAACACAAAGCACAATATAGAGCTTTTTTTGACTTGAGAAACTTGACTTTGTTTCATAGTCCACACCCCTTCTTGTTAATTTTTTTTGAAAATCATAGAAAATACTTGGAAAAACTTAAATTTGATGTCAAAATCGTGATCTACACGAAAAATTACATTAAGAAACATACCCATATAACCCTTATTCTCCAAGAATCACATAGAAAAACATATTCCCGCCATTTTCGCTGTAGGGGGGGGGGTGGACGGGCTCATTAATTACAGGACCTCAGCGGGGGTGGGGTCCACCTTTTCAGAAATTCTCCAAAACTGTCACGTGACACTTTTTCTGTCACGTGACAGTTTTTCCATTTCTTGAAAAATCCTTTACCCATAGCCGCTAGGTC